>Ga0318554_10000819_pt1 | contig 11983 bp, 7 predicted proteins | sample GRESIP082b2f22_FD_203687 | JGI IMG/M metagenome (GOLD analysis project Ga0318554, IMG submission 203687) | Tropical soil microbial communities from Luquillo Experimental Forest, Puerto Rico - GRE.SIPMG.082b2f22 | ecosystem: Environmental > Terrestrial > Soil > Tropical forest > Bulk soil... | reverse complement strand
GATCGGCGCGCAAGAACGCCGGAGAGCTGGTGGATTCGCTGACCCTGACGAGAAATCGGCTGCGCCAGGCCGCCATCACCCGCGAGATCAGCGAGCTCGTGGGCGGCGCCGAAGCGCTCAAGTGACCCGCGTCACGCGGATGCACCGCGCGGCGAGGACCTGCGAAGGAGCGATGCGATGAACGTCGGCAAGGTGGTGCAGGTGATCGGTCCCACGGTGGACGTGGCGTTCGATCCGGAAGCGCTTCCCAAGATCTACAACGCGATCCTGATCGAGGATGCCGAGCGCGGCATCCGGCTCACGGTCGAGGCCGCGCTGCACGTGGGCGACAACGTGGTGCGCTGCATCGCCATGGATTCCACCGACGGCCTGGTGCGTGGCATGAAGGCCACCGACACCGGCGCGCCGATCAGCGTGCCGGTCGGGCAGATCGGGCTCGGCCGCATCTTCAACCTCACCGGCGATCCGATCGACGGCAAGGGGCCGGTCCACGCCACGAAGAAGTACCCGATCCACCGCCCGGCGCCGCCGTTCGCGGAGCAGGAGACGGAGAAGCAGCTGTTCGAGACCGGCATCAAGGTCGTCGATCTGCTCGCGCCGTATCAGCGCGGCGGCAAGGTCGGACTGTTCGGCGGCGCGGGCGTCGGCAAGACGGTGCTGATCCAGGAGCTGATCCGCAACATCGCGACCCAGCACGGCGGCTACTCGGTGTTCGCGGGCGTGGGCGAGCGGACGCGCGAGGGCAACGACCTGTATCGCGAGATGACCGAGTCGGGCGTCATCGCGAAGACCGTGATGGTGTTCGGCCAGATGAACGAGCCGCCCGGAGCGCGCCTGCGCGTCGGACTCACCGGCGTGACGATGGCCGAATATTTCCGCGACGAGGAGGGCAAGGACGTCCTCTTCTTCGTGGACAACATCTTCCGCTTCACGCAGGCCGGCTCCGAGGTCTCGGCGCTGCTCGGCCGCATGCCGAGTGCGGTGGGCTACCAGCCGACGCTCTCGACCGAGATGGGCGCGCTGCAGGAGCGCATCACCACGACGAAGCGCGGCTCGATCACCTCGGTGCAGGCGATCTACGTGCCGGCGGACGACCTCACCGATCCCGCGCCGGCGACCGCGTTCTCGCACCTCGACGCCACCACGGTGCTCGAGCGCTCGATCGCCGAGCTCGGCATCTACCCGGCGGTGGATCCGCTCGCCTCGACGAGCCGCATCCTCGATCCCGCGATCGTGGGCGAGCAGCACTATCAGGTGGCGCGCACCGTGCAGAGGATTCTCCAGCGCTACAAGGATCTCCAGGACATCATCGCGATCCTCGGGATGGACGAGCTGTCCGAGGACGACAAGGTGACGGTATCGCGCGCGCGCAAGATCCAGCGCTTCCTGTCCCAGCCGTTCTTCGTCGCCGAGGCGTTCACCGGAACGCCCGGCAAATACGTGAAGCTCGAGGACACCGTGAGCAGCTTCCAGCGCATCGTGAACGGCGAGCTGGACGAGCTGCCGGAGCAGGCGTTCTACATGAAGGGCGGCATCGACGAGGTGATCGCGGACGCCGAGCGCATGGCGGCGGTCTGAGCATGGCGACCCCGTTCCGCCTGAGCCTGCTCACGCCCGAACGCACGGTGTTCGAGGGCGACGTGCTGTACGTCGAGGCGCCCGGCACCGAGGGGTTCTTCGGCGTGCTCGCGAATCATGCGAGCATGGTCACCGCGCTGGCGAGCGGCACGCTCCTCGTGCGCGACGTGGCGGGCGACGAGCAGCGCTGGCAGGTGAAGGGCGGATTCTTCCAGGTGTCGAACAACATCGCCACCGTGCTCGCGGATTCCGTCGAGGGCTGACCGCGACGCGGATCGGAGAGACTTCTCAGGGAGCGTCATGATCGGCAGCACGCTCGGCCGGTACCAGATCGTCGGGCGGCTCGGCCAGGGCGGGATGGGCGTGGTGTGGCGCGCCACCGACCCGCGGCTCGATCGCGAGGTCGCGCTCAAGCTGGTCCGCGAGGACGCGCTCGCTGACGAAGAGGCGCGCAAGCGATTCCGCATCGAGGCGCGGGCTCTCTCGCGCCTGCTCCATCCCGGCATCGCGACGTTGTTCGATCTCGATCAGGACGGTGACGTCGAATTCCTCGTGATGGAGTACGTCCCTGGCGAGACGCTCGCCGACCTGCTCTCGCACGGTGCGCTGCCCGAGGCGCGCGCCCGCTCGCTCGGCGCGGAGATCGCGGAGGCGCTCCAGGCCGCGCACGAGCAGGGCATCGTGCATCGTGACCTGAAGCCCCGGAACGTCGTGATCACGCCCGCGGGGCGCGCGAAGGTGCTGGACTTCGGGCTCGCGCATTTCGTCGCCGGCGTGTCGGGCGTCTCGCGCGCCACTGCACCCGGTGTGCCGGTGATGGCCGGCACGCTGCCCTACATGGCGCCGGAGCAGATCCAGCAGCGTGTCGTGGAGGCGCGCACCGACGTGCATGCGCTCGGCGCGTTGCTCTACGAGATGGTGGTCGGCGAACCGGCGTTCACCGGATCCGATCCGGTCTCGGTGATGTATCGGATCGTGAACGAGGTGCCGTCGCCTGCGGGGCAGAAGCGCCCCGGCATCTCGCGCGCGCTCGATGCGGTGATCGAGCGCTGCCTGAGGAAGTCGCCCGAGCAACGCTTTCCGACCGCGGCGGCGGTGGCGGGCGAGCTGCGCCAGGCCTTCGCTCCCGCCGGCGCACGGGGCCTCGCCGGCGAGAGCGACAGCTCCGAGTCGGGGCAGGGATTCCGCTCGCTGCTCGTGCTGCCGTTCGAAAACCGCTCCGGCGATCCGACGCAGGAGTTCCTTGCCGACGGCCTCACGGACATGCTGATCACGGATCTCGCGCAAATCAACGCGCTGCGCGTGATCTCGCGCACGTCCGCGATGCGGCTCAAGGGCGGCACGCGCGCGCTCGCCGACATCGCGCGCGACCTCAATGTGCAGAACGTGGTCGAGGGCTCGGCGTTGCGGGTCGGCGACCGCGTGCGCGTGAACGTCCAGCTCGTGGACGCGCTCGCCGACCGCGGGCTGTGGGCGAAGAGCTACGACCGCGACCTCACGGACATCCTCGCACTCCAGAGCGAGCTGGCGAGCGCGATCGCGGAGGAGATCCGCGTCAAGGTGACGCCGGCGGAACAGCAGCGCCTGCAGCCGCGCGGCCCGGTGAATGCCGCCGCCCACGTCGCCTATCTGCGCGGCCGGGCGCTGTGGAATCGCTGGTCGACGGCGGAGGTGCGCGAGAGCATCGCTTGCTTCGAGGAGGCGCTGCGCGCGGATCCGAAATACGCGCTCGCGTACGCCGGACTCGCCGACGCCTACGCCACGCTCGGCTCGACGCGCGCAATCGCTCCCGCCGAGGCTTATACCAAGGCCAGGCAGGCCGCCGAGCAGGGACTCGCGTTCGACGAGACCCTGAGCGAGCTGCATGCCTCGCTGGCGTCGGTGTTCCGCATGTACGACTGGAACTGGCCGTCCGCGGAGCGGGAGTTCCTCCGCGCGCTCGAGCTCAATCCCGGCTATGCGGTGGCGCGCGGCCGCTACGCGCTGCACATCGGAGGGCTCGGCCGGTTCGACGAGTCGGTGGCTCAAGCCTTGCGCGCGCTCGAACTGGATCCGCTCTCCCTCATCGGGCACACGTTTGTGGGCGATGCGATGTTCTACGCGCGCCGCTTCGAGGATTCCATCATCTACTATCGGCGCTGCCACGAGATGGATCTATCGTTCGGCCCGGGCAACACCGACCTCGCGCGCTCGCTCGAGCACGTCGGCCGGTTCGCGGAGGCGCTTGAGCTCATGAAGCGCGGCACCGCGCGGCCGGACGGCACGCTGCCGCCGACGAGCGGCCTCGCGATCATGCAATGGCGCGCGGGACAGGTAGACGAGGCGCGCCGTACGATCGCGGCAGTCAAGGAAGTGGCGAAGGAGCGTTACATCGCGCCCTTCGGCATCGCATCGTTCCACGCCGTCGCCGGGGAGAACGCCGAGGCTCTGAACTGGCTCGAGCGCGCCTACGCCGAGCGCGACGGCTCGATGGTGTTCCTCAGGGTGCACCCGCGCCTCGATCCGCTGCGCGGCGAGCCGCGCTTCCGCGCGCTGCTCGCGAAGATGCGCCTCGACACCTGAGGCGGCGCGGGCTTCCGGCCGGGCCCGCGCCGGCCCGCACCGCGGGAGCCCGATCAGCGGTGGCCCAGATAGTCCGTCAGCTGGCGTACCAATTGGGCATTGACGGGCGTGCGGGCGAAAGCGCACCATTGAACGAGGTTTCTCCCGCTTGCCCCAGTGGATTCGTGACCCCACATGACCCCGCGCGCGTGATGTCTCGGATTCGGCCGCCGATCCTCGCCAGCCTGGCCGCCTGTTCCATTCTCCTTGCGGCCGCGGACCTCGTACACGCCACTCCGATCACATCGGCCGCGAACCTCCCGTTCTCCGTCCACTCGCCCGGCGGCGTGAACATGGCGACCGGCGAGCTGATCCTCGTGCTCGAGCCGGATCTCGATCTCGGCGGGCCGATGCCGCTCCGGTTCGGCCGCTACTACGCCTCGTTCCTCGCGCGCGAAGGCGTCACGTCCGGCCCGTTGGGACCGAACTGGCTCGGCACGTACGACGTGCATCTTTCGATCACGGGCTCGAACGCGACGTTCGTCACGAATCGCGGCGAGGCGATCCGGTTCACGCAGAACCCGGTCGGCAACTGGGACCTGACGAGCCCGACGTATGCGAACTTCAAGCTCGACATCGTGGGCGGCAAGTGGCGCATCACGGACCCGATCGAAGGCAATCTGTATTTCTTCGACGGCACGACCTGGCTCCTCACGCTGATCCAGGACGGGCACGGCACGACGCTGGGTCTGGTCTACGGCGTGGGCTCGAACCTGCTCTCCCAGGTCAGCGACGGGCTCGGGCGCCAGCTCAACTTCAGCTACGACGCCGGCGGACATCTCACGCAGGTGAGCGACGGGTTGCGATACGTGAGCTACGCATACACCGGCGGGCTTCTCACCGGCATGACGGACGCGGCGGGGCATCCGTGGACGTACGCCTATCAAGCGCCGCCCGAGCCGGACTTCGGCGCGCTCGTCGCGGTGACCGAGCCGCTCGGGAACACGCCGATGACGCAGAGCTATGACGGGTTCGGCCGCGTCGTCTCGCAGCTCGATGCGCTGAGCCACCTCGCGTCCTACTCGTACGATCTGCCGACCGGAAACATGTTCACCGATCCGCTCGGCGAATCCTGGCACTACCAGCACGACGCGCTCGGCCGGCTGACCGGGATCACGGATCCCGCCGGCGGGCCGTCGTCGTACTCCTACGATTCACAGGGGCGGCTCGCGTCGATGTCGCGCCCGCTCGGCGATGTCACCTCGTTCGTCTACGACGGGGGGAGCGGATTCCTGAGCACGCTCACGCTCGGCGACGGTTCGGCGTTCCACTTTACGTACTCGTCGCACCTGTTCGGATCGGCGAAGTTCTGGGATCTCGCGAGCGAGACGTTCGCGGACGGCGCGATCGAGAGCTACGCGCGCGATGGTCTCGGCAATCTCACGAATCTCACCGACCGCGGCGGTTTCCACTGGACCGCGACGTACAACTCGCGCGGCCAGGTGCTGACCTCGACGAATCCCGCGGGCGGCGTGACGACGAACACCTACGATTTCGCCGCACGCCTCGCGACCCGGCGGGACAACGCGGGCAACACCGCCGCGTACGGCTATGACGGGCTCGGCCGGCTGACCCAGGTGACCTGGCCGGGCGGCGCGACGCGCAGTTATGCGTACGACAATCTCGACCGCCTGACGCTCCTGACGGACGAGCGCGGCAAGCCCTGGGGCGAGACGTACGATGCGAACGGGCGGCCGCTTTCGAAGACCGATCCGCTCGGCGAGACCACGAATTACGCGTACGACGGGCTCGATCGCAGGATCCAGATCACCGATCCGCTCGGCCACACGCGCAGCGAGGCGTACGACCCGGACGGGCGGCTCGACCACGAGACCGATCGCTCGGGACGCGTCACACATTACCAATACGACGGGCTGAACCGGCTGATCGGAATCCAGGATCCCGCGGGCGGCGCCGATCAGTTCGGCTACGACGCGAACGACCGCATGACCTCGGAGCAGGATCCGCTCGGGCATTCGACCGGCTACTCGTACGACGCGCTCGATCGCGTGACGCACATGACCGATCCGGTCGGCGCGGGATTCGACTACTCGTACGACGCGATGGGACGGCTGCTCTCCGAGACCGGACCGCTCGGGCACTCGCACACGTTCGGCTACGACCCGCGCGGGCTGCTCACGTCGTTCGTGAACGGGACTTCCGAGACCGATTTCCCGCGCACGCCGCTCGGCGAGATCTCGCAGCTCACCGATCCGAATCACGACGCCTGGCCGTACGCGTACGACGCCCAGGGCCGCATGACCAGCTCCGCGGACCCGCTCGGACGCACGAACACCTACGCGTACGACGGGCGGGATCGCGTCGCGCACGTCGGCCGGGCGGACGGAACGGTGCAGCAGATCGATTACGACGGGGTCGGGAACGTCACCATGCAGAGCTTCGCGGACACGGTGTTCACGTACGCGTACGACGACGCGAACCGATTGCTCACGACGAACGGCGCCTCGTTCATGTACGACGCCGCGGGGCGCATCGTGAACTCGAACGGGTTCCAGTCCACGCGCGACGGCGAAGGCCGCGTGCTTTCGGAGATGTTCGCGCCCGGGAAGGCCGTCAACTACTCCTACGACAGCCGCGGGCTGCTGAGCCAGGTGCAGGACTGGATGAGCGGAACGACGTCGTTCAGCTACGACGCGGCGCGCCGGCTCACCGGCGTCACGCGCGCGAACGGGACCACCGGAACCTACGCCTACGACAACGCCGGCCGCGTGATCAGCAAGGTGGAAGTCGGGCCCGGCCCGATCGGGATTTCCTCGATCTCGATCACGCGCGACGCGCTGGGCCGCGCGACCACGATCGGGCGCGGCCAGCCGCTCATGCCGACGGCCGGCACGCCGCCGATCGGGGATTTCTCGTACGACGCCGCGTCCCAGGTGAACGGGGTCGGGCACGATCCGCTCGGGCGTACGACCTCGGACGGCGCGCGCACGCTGGTGTGGGATCCGGCCTCGCGGCTCCAGCACTACACGGCGTCCACGGAATCCCCGACGTTCACCGCCGACGCGTTCGGAAGCATGCAGAACAGCACCGCGGGCACCCAGACCGCCCAGCGCGCCTGGAACTACGGGCATACGGTCCCGGGGGTGGACGACATGGAGGTCGATCTTCCGCACCGCCTGCAATACTTCGTGCGCACGCAGGGCGGACATCTGCTCTACAGCGTGGACGACGCGACCGGCGCGCGGAGCTTCTATCACTACGACGAGCAGGGCAATACGTCGTTCCTCACCGACGACGCGGGCGCATTGGTGGCGAAGTACGCGTACGGCCCGTTCGGCGGCGTCACCACGGAGCCGGGCGGTCCGCTGCGGCCGATGCCGGACAATCCGTTCATGTTCGGCGCGAGCCAGGGAATGATGGCGCTGGGATCGAGCGGACTCTGGGCGATGGGGCCTTTGATCTACGACGATCGGACGCTGCGAACGATCTCCGGGAACACGACCCGGAGCGGAATGGCCGAGATCTTTGGCAACGACGCGATCGTGACGATCGGCGACCCCAACGTATTCGCGCTGAATCAGAAACAGCTCTCCCAGTCCGGCACGTTCATGCACGAGCTCGGGCACAACCTGAATCTGTTTCATGGAGGCGCGGGTTCGCCGCCGCCGCCCCGGGGTGTCGCGCTCGCGGTTCCCCCGTGGCCGTGGAACAAGTTCGCAAGCTTCGGCCCGTGCGCGACGGCCGCGGGTGTGTTGCAGGACCCCTTGCCCAGGATGAGCGGGGTCTCCGAGATGATGGGCAATGATGCGATCGTGGCGATCGGGGATCCGGGCATCCGGGTGGCCGACCTGCTGGACGCCGGCGTGCTGATGCACGAGCTCGGACACACCCTGGGTCTCTCGCACGGCGGCCCGGTGAAGGACCCGGTGTTCGACCCGCGGCCGAAGCTGCGTTACCACTACTCCGAGCTCGGTCACGTCAACCACGTGTCCGCGGAGGATCCCAGGTATCAGTACGGCGGAATCCCCGATTCCGACAACGACGGGCTCAACAATGCATGGGAGGCCTCAGAGGCGAACTCGTGCGGAATCGACAACGACTGCGAGGGAGTCGTCGACTACATCGACGGAGATCCCGACCAGCCCATTGTCACGCCTCCCGGGGACGCGTTCAGGTTCCCGCGCAGGCGACCACAGAATTACGACGGGAACTACATCTTCGATCCGACCGATCCGAAGGCACACCTCCGGCGTCTCGCAAGTCCACCCGTCACGAGCGCACCATGCCTGTGGTGCCCCCGATAGGCCGCGCATGATCGCTTCCACCTTTGCGCTCTGTGCTGCGAGCGCTCACGCGGCCGAAACGCGTCAGTACGACGCAATGGGGCGGCTGACGGACGTCACCTACTCGGACGGCAGCTCGTTCCATTACACGTACGACGCGAATGGGAACATCGTCACCATCCTCACTTCGCCCGCCGCGGCCGGGCCCGCCGATGCGCCGCTCCAGTTCGCGCTCGGGCGGACGGTCCCCGATCCTGGATCGAGCGCGCGCCATCTCGCGTTCAGCACTCCGACCGCCGGGCACGTCGCGCTGCGCGTGTTCGATGCCGCCGGGCGCGAGGTCGCGACGCTCGTCGATCGCGACCTGCCCGCGGGACGCCACGATCTGCAGTTCTCCACCGATCGCTGGCCGACGGGTGTGTACTTCTCGCGCCTGACGCTCGGGATGCGCACGCGCTTCGGACGGCTCACCGTCCTGCATTGATCGCGCGGTCCTTCCGCCCGGCCCCGCCGGTCACATCGCTTGCGTCCCGGCCGTACCTGGCACGATGCTGAATCCCGCCGCGTGAGACCACCCGAGCCTGGAGACGTCATGAGATCCCTGCCGATCGCGATCGCCGCGCTGCTGCTCTCGATCCTCGCCGCCGGAGCCGGCGCCGCGCCGCCCGCGAAGACGCCCGCGGCGTCCGCGAAGCCCGCCGCGATGCCGGCGGAGGCCGCGTCCTCGGTCGCGACGTTCGCGATGGGGTGCTTCTGGTGCGCCGAAGCCACCTTCGAGGGGCGCGACGGCGTGATCTCGGTCACGTCCGGCTACACCGGCGGCACGAAGGTGAATCCCACGTACGAGGAAGTCGGCACCGGGATGACCGGGCACTACGAGTCGATCAACATCGTGTTCGACCCCAAGGTGACGAGCTACGCGAAGCTGCTCGACCTGTTCTGGCACAACGTGGATCCCACGCAGAGCGACGGCCAGTTCTGCGATCGCGGTCCCGAGTACCGCTCGGTGATCTTCTACCACGGTGACGCGCAGAAGCAGGCCGCGCTCGATTCGAAGCAGCAGATCGAGGCGTCGGGCCGCTTCAAGAAGCCGATCGTCACCTCGATCGTCGCCGCCGGTCCGTTCTATCCCGCCGAGGACTATCACCAGGACTTCTACAAGAAGGACACCGCGCAGTATCACGCGTACCGCACGGGCTGCGGCCGCGACGCGCGTCTGCTCCAGATCTGGGGCAAGCTCGACGCCTACTCGCCGAGCGTCGAGAAGATCGTCAACGGGCACTAGCCGGAATAATTCGTTTCCGCTCCGCGACGCGGCTGCTATGGTTGCCGGCCAATGAGCCAACCCACGCAGGCCGCGCCCGGTTCGGAACACGCTCCCGCGCACACCATCGCCGGCGCGAAGCCGGATCACATCAAGGAATTCACGCCGCGCGCCATCCTCACGGGCATCGTCGTCGCGGCCGTGATCGGCGCGTCCTACCCGTACATCGTGATGAAGCTCGGCTTCGGGCCGAACATCTCGGTGGTCTCGGCGTTCTTCGGATTCCTCGCGCTCGGTCTGGCGTCGAAGTCCTACAACCGCTGGGAGAACAACATCGTCCAGACCGCCGGCACGTCGGCGGGGCAGGTGGCGTTCCTCTGCATCATCATGGCCGCGTTCGACCTGCTGAACCAGGACCCCACGGCTCAGTTCAAGCACACGCTCGCTCCGCTCCAGTGGTTCCTGTGGCTCACGGTCGCGGGCCTCCTCGGCGTGCTGCTCTCGGTGCCGATGCGCCAGCACTACGTGGTGGAGGAAAAGCTCACGTTCGCGGACGGCGTCGCCGCGGGCGAGACGCTGATCGTCCTCGACTCCAAGGGCCCGGAATCGAAGGGCGCGGCGCGTTCGCTCGGGATCGGCGGCGTGCTCTCCGGCGTGCTCATGATCTTCCGCGCGGACGCGCGCATCTTCGGCCCGGTGTGGTGGCGCATCCCCGAGAGCCGGTTGTTCGGCGCGATCGGCAGGGCCATGAACGTCGGCGTCAGCTGGAGCCTGCTCAACATCGGCTCCGGCATGCTGGTCGGCATGCGCATCAACACCAGCATGGTGATCGGCGCACTCATGTGGGTGATCGCGCCGCCGCTGCTGCTCAAGGCCGGCGTCGTGCCGCACCTAGTGCGGCGCGAGATGCTGTTGTGGATCATGTGGCCGGGCGTCGGCATCCTGGTCGCGGGCGGACTCACCGCGCTCGTCGTGCGGTGGAAGTCGCTCGTCACCACGTTCAGGAGCCTGGCGGGCGCGAAGATCGGCGGCGGCGATTTTCCGATGAAGTGGGTGATCTGGGGCTCGATCGTCTGCGCGATCGCGCTGATCATCGTCCAGAAGGTGACGCTCGGCCTGCCGTACTGGCTCACCGCGGTCGCGATCATCCTGTCGCTGCCGCTCATGCTGGTCGGGATCCGCGTGCTCGGCGAGACGAACTGGGGTCCGATCAGCGCGCTCTCGAACATGATGCAGGGGATCTTCGGCGTGCTCGCGCCCGGACAGATCCTGCCGAACGTGGCCTCGACGGGGGTCACGGGGTCCGTGGCGTCCGGCTCCGAAGGGCTGATGCAGGACTACAAGACCGGCTACATGATCGGCAGCACGCCGAAGTACCTCACGTACGCGCAGCTCATCGCGGTGCCGATCGGCGCGCTCGCGGTGTCGTACGTCTACCCGATGCTGCGCAACACGTATGGCATCGGCGGCGACAACGGGCTCCAGTCCCCGATCTCCCAGCGCTTCGCGGGATTCGCCGTGCTGCTCTCCAAGGGCCTCGGCGCGCTGCCGCACGGCGCGGTGCAGGCGCTGCTCGTCGGCATCGTGGTGGGCGTGATCCTGACGCTGCTCGAGAGCACGAAGTACCGCACCTGGGTGCCGTCGCCGACCGGAATCGGGATCGGCGTGCTGATCCCGGGCAGCTACATCATCAGCATGTGGATTGGCGGCGCGATCGGCGAGCTGTGGCGGATCGTGAAGCGCGAGAACTACGACCGCCACGTCACGCCGCTCGCCTCGGGATTCATCGTCGGCGAGGCGATCGTCGCGGTGCTGATCCCGATCCTGGTCGCGGTCAAGGTGCTGCACCTGCACGACGACTGAGCCGGGCTAACGACGGGGCGCCGGCGCCGCCCCGGCGCCAGGAATCCTGCGCAGCAGCTCGCGCGCATACTCCGCCCGCGGATTGATCGTGAGCGCCTGATCCAGCGCGTGCTCCGCGGCGAGCGTGTCGCGCGACGCGAGCGCCACCTCGGCGAACCCGATCCAGTTGCGCCAGTCCCGCGGGTCCAGCTCGAGGACGCGCTGATACGCCGACCTCGCCGCGGCCAGGTCTCCGCGCGCCTGGTTCGCGGCCGCGAGCAGCATGAGATTCGTCTTCGTCGGAGCGGTCGTCACTGCGCTGTCTGCCGCGATCGCGGCCGCGTTCGAGTCGCCGAGCCGCCAGGAGCGCATCGCGAGGAACCCCCACGTTCTTCCCCGCACCGCATCGCTCCTTTTCGGCTCCTCCAGCACGAAGGCGCGCGCCCTCCTGAGC
>Ga0318554_10000818_pt1 | contig 12011 bp, 9 predicted proteins | sample GRESIP082b2f22_FD_203687 | JGI IMG/M metagenome (GOLD analysis project Ga0318554, IMG submission 203687) | Tropical soil microbial communities from Luquillo Experimental Forest, Puerto Rico - GRE.SIPMG.082b2f22 | ecosystem: Environmental > Terrestrial > Soil > Tropical forest > Bulk soil... | reverse complement strand
TACCAGGCTGCGGACCGACATTTCTCTCAGGCGCGGATGAATCCCGACATGTTGATGGTCGAGGCCGACCACGACATGCGTAATACCGCCGACATGCTGGTGTTGGACAAGGTGGCCAAGAACGTCGTCCGGACGGTCGGCATCGCGATGATCCAGGACATCACCAGGCCGCTGGGCATTCCCATTCAGCACAGCTCGATACCGTTCCAGAACAGCATGCAGAGCCAAACGACCATGCAGAACATGGACTTCCTCAAGGAGCGCATGGCCGACATCTTGAAGTTGGCCGACCAGTTGCAGGTCAACATCGACGTCACGGAACGCCAGTACGCGGTGACGCAAGAGCTTTCCAGGGCTGCTGACGACAGCGCCAGGGCCACGGCGGAAACATCGCAGATCACCGATGAATTACGGGACCACCTAGCGGATTTCGATGACTACTGGCGGCCGATACGCAGTTACTTCTACTGGGAGAAGCACTGCTACGACATTCCCATGTGCTTCTCGTTGCGGTCGCTGTTTGACTCGTTGGACGGGATCGACGAGCTCGCCGACAAGTTCCACGAACTCACGGCCGACATCCAGCGCACCGCCGTGGCGACGCACGAGTTGATGACGCTGTTCCCTACGCTGATCGCGACGCTGAAGACCACAAAAGGCATCACGCTGACGCTGTACCAAACGTTTTCGGCGATGATCAACCAGTTGGAAGCCATGAGCAACACGGCGGTCGTCATGGGCCAAAGCTTCGACGCCTCCAAGAATGACGACTTCTTCTACCTGCCGCCGGAAGCCTTCGACAACCCGGACTTTCAGACGGGGCTCCGGATGTTCCTGTCGCCGGACGGCAAGTCGGCGCGCTTCTTCATCACCCACCAGGCCGATCCGATGACACCGGAAGGCATCTCGCGTGTCGCCGCGGAACGAACCGCCGCGCAGGAGGGGCTCAAAATGTCCTCCCTTTCGGATGCGAAGGTTTATCTCGGTGGCACGGCCGCAACCTTCAAGGACATGCACGACGGCGCCAAATACGACCTGATGATCGCGGTGGTATCGGCCCTCACGCTGATCTTCATGATCATGCTGCTGCTCACCAGGAGCGTGGTCGCCGCACTGGTGATCGTCGGCACCGCGGCCAGCTCGATCGCCGCGTCGTTCGGCTTGTCCGTGCTCATCTGGCAGGACTTGTTCGGCATCAAAATCCACTGGATCGTCATGGCGCTGTCGGTCATCATCCTGTTGGCCGTCGGATCCGACTACAACCTGCTGCTGGTCTCCCGGTTCAGGGAGGAGATCCATGGCGGACTCAAGACGGGGATCATCCGGTCGATGGCGGGCACCGGTGGGGTGGTGACGGCGGCGGGTCTCGTGTTTGCGTTCACCATGGCGTCCATGCTCGGCAGCGAGCTGCGTGTGCTCGGCCAGTTCGGCTCGACCGTGTGCATCGGTCTGCTACTCGACACGTTGATCGTGCGCACGCTGCTGATGCCGTCGATCGCCGTCCTGCTCGGGCGCTGGTTCTGGTGGCCGCAAGTTGTCCACCCGCGCGGTGACAACGCCCTTCGAGCGCGGCGCGCCCAAGCCTCTTAGGACTCGGGCAACTCCAGACAGACAGCGACCGCTCCCCCGCCGACATGCAGCGCCAGCACCGGCCCCAACGGGGTGATGATCGCCGGCTCGCACGCCGGTAGCCGCTCCGCCAGCGCCGCGGCCACCTCGTTCGCGCCGTCCGGATTGGCGACATGGTGCACCGCCAGGGCGGCAGGGCCCTCGCCGACGACCTCGCAGACCCGGTCGATCATCGTCGCCGTCGCGTGAGTGATGGTGCGCACCCGTTGGGCCAGAACGAGTTTGCCGTCATCGATGCGCAACAGCGGCTTGAGCGCCAGCGCGGTGCCCAGCCACGCCTTCGCCCCACCGATCCGCCCGCTGCGGCGCAGGTTGTCCAGCCGGTGCACGACCACGAACGCGCGGCCGCGCGACACGGCCGAACTCGCGGCGCCCGCGACGGCGTCCAGGTCCGCGCCCGCGGCCGCTACCCGCGCGGCGGCCAGCGCGACAAAGCCGGTGCCCATCGCGGCCGACTTCGAGTCGATGACCCGCACGTTCGGATCGAGGTCGGCCGCGGTCCGCTCCGCGGCGCCGTAGGTTCCCGACAACGCCGACGAAATGTGCACCGCCACCACCCCGTCGCCGCCGCTGTCGGCCAACGCCTGCTGGTAGGCGTTGGCCAGTTCGGCCGGGGTGGCCGCTGCGGTCGTGGCATCCCGCTTGTAGATGTCGTCGGGGACGTCGTCCACCCCGTCGCGCAGATCGTGGCCGTCGAGCAAGATGTGCAGTGGGACTACGCGTATCGCCCACTTTTCGATCAAATCGACCGGCAGGCGCGACGACGCGTCGGTCACCACCACGACGGTCACGAGCGCCACTCCTCCTCATCGCTTCGCTCTGCATCGTCGTCGGCGCGGGCCATGGTGCTACCCGCGTGGTTTCTCGTTCGGCACCCCGGCTTCGGCGAGCGCCTTGAGCATCAGCTCCGCGACCGCCTGGTGGGCTTCGAAATTCCAGTGAATGCCGTCGGGATTGCCGCGTCCGCTCATAACTTGCTCGGCCACAGCGGATTTGAGGTCAACCAATGGAACATTGTGGCTCTGCGCCCATTCCGTGATCGCGGCCACGGTCCCCGAGCGCCCATGGTGAGCCTTGCCGTACGTCTCGGCGATGTGCACCGAGGGCAGCGACGCCACAATCGGGATGCCCGGGCGGTTGAAATCGATTGCGCCACGCGTCTGTTCGAGATATTCGGCACTCAAGTGCGGCGGCAACGCGGACCTGGCCACCGGCGAGAGCCTGGGCTGCAACCAGCCATAGCCATCGCGAGCCCAGCGCCGCAGCCACGGCGGCCGTACATAGCGGATCAACTCGCGCAACGCGGTAGGCAACACCGACGGCAGCGAATCCATCCCGCCGGTCGCGAAGATCACTGCGCCCGCCTTGGGCAGCGCCGCCCAGGCCCGTGGGTCCTGGGTCGCCGCCCACCAGATGTCCCGGCAGGTCCAGCCGATCCGGCCGATCAGTTCCAAGTCCCAATCTAGTTGCGACGCAACAATATTGGGCCAGATACGCGGATCGTCGGCGGGTAGCCCACCGGTAGGCCCGTAATAGGCCAGTGAGTCGGCGAACACCAGTAGTGCGGGCCTGGACCCTTGCTTGTGGGAAGGTTCAGAGGACATCGTTGGACACCTGCGCCGAAGCGTTCCATACGTCGAGGCGCCAGCGGATGCTGTCTTGCTCAACATCGGGGCCGACATCCGAGTCTTCGGAATGCCCACTCAGCTGCACCCAGCTGGCATTGCCCATGCCGCCCAGAACGGGCCAGTTGGCCACCGGCAGCCTGAGCAGCGCGGCCGACAGGGCGGCGATCAAACCCCCGTGCGCCACCAGTATCAGCGGTCTGTCCGACCCGTCGGGGTCGCCCCATTCCGGTTCGCTGGACACCAGTTCGGTGACCACCGGAAGACTTCGGTTGGCCACATCGACCCTGCTCTCGCCGCCATGCGGCGCCCATGTTGCGTCTTCGCGCCATGCCAGCCGGGCGCCCGGGGCCTCGGCGTCGATCTGGGCATGGGTGAGGCCCTGCCAGTCGCCCAGGTGGGTCTCGCGCAACCGGGGGTCCACTCGGACCCGCAGGCCTGTCCGCTCCCCGAGCTTGGTCGCGGTGTCGTAGGCGCGATGCAGATCCGACGACACGATCAGCAGCGGCTGCAGCTTGCCGAGTACCTCGGCGGCCGCGACCGCCTGGGCGCGGCCCAATTCGGTCAGCGCGGAATCCAGTTGCCCTTGCATCCGGCTACCGGCGTTGAAGTCGGTTTGGCCGTGCCGCAACATCACCAGACGACGGATCCTCATTGCGAACTCGCCGAGTCCTGAGGTTCCCCGGAGTTCTCAGCCAAGTCGACAGCCACCACCGGGCAGTCACCCCACAGCCGGTCCAGGGCGTAAAAGTTGCGGTCGTCCTGATGCTGGATGTGCACGACGATGTCGCGGTAGTCCAGCAGCGTCCAGCGGCCTTCCCGGGCGCCCTCGCGGCGCGCGGGCCGGTAGCCCGCCTTGCGCATTTTCTCCTCGACGTCGTCGACGATGGCGTTGACCTGCCGCTCATTGGATGCCGAGGCGATGACGAAGCAGTCGGTGATGACCAGCTGGCCCGACACGTCGATGACCACCACATCGGTGGCCAGCTTCGAGGCTGCCGCGCCGGCGGCCACCGTCGCCATGTCGATCGCTTCCGGAGTGGCCGTCACGTTTTGTTCTCCGTGGCCAGGGGTTGGCGGTAGAGCCGGCGCTTGGAAACGTACTGCACGACGCCGTCGGGCATCAGGTACCACAGGGGCCGGCGCTGCTCGGCGCGTCGGCGGCAGTCGGTCGACGAGATCGCCAGTGCCGGGATCTCGACGAGGCGCAACGCATCCTCGTTCAGCTCCCCCAGAACACCGGTGATGTGCTCGCGCCGCAGCTCATATCCGGGTCGGCTGACGCCGACGAAGCGCGCCAACCCGAACAGCTCCTCCCAGCCTTGCCACGACAGAATGGAGGCCAGGGCGTCGGCCCCGGTGATGAAGTACAGCTCGGAGTCGGGGTTGAGTGCGTGCAGATCCCGCAGCGTGTCCCTGGTGTAGGTGGGGCCGGTGCGATCGATGTCGACCCGGCTCACCGAGAAGCGTGGATTGGACGCGGTGGCGATCACCGTCATCAGATACCGATCCTCGGCCGCGGACACGTGCCTGCTCTTTTGCCACGGCTGACCGCTGGGCACAAACACCACTCCGTCGAGGTCGAACAGGTCGGCGACCTCACTGGCGGCAACCAGGTGGCCGTGATGGATGGGGTCGAACGTCCCACCCATCACTCCCAGCCTGCGAAGCTGCTTTTGCACGATGTGCCAGCTTACTTGAGCGTGCGACCAGGGCCGATTTCGCAGCGGACATCCTCATCTGCCACGTGAACCCCATCGGCGGCAGGCAGCAATTTGTCCGACGGGGCACCCTTCGCCGGCGCTCGCAGACATGACCTCAGACCGGCAGCAGCTGGTCAATCACCGTCGCCAATTGCTTGGCGGACCGACATTCGTGCATCGTGATCACGTCTTGGTAGCGCGGCACCGCCGAGTCGCCGCTACCCCACAGATGTTTGGGCTCGGGGTTGAGCCAGTGCGCGTGCCGGCTGGCGGTCACCATGTCGGCCAGCACATCGATGGCCGGGTCGCGGTAGTTGGTGCGCCCGTCCCCGAGCACCAACAGCGAGCTGCGCGGCGACAACACGTTCGGATTAGCCTGCACGAACGAGACGAACGCGTTGCCGTAGTCGGAGTGACCGTCGCGGCTGTATACGCCGGCCTCCCTGGTGATCCGCTGGATCGCCACGGCCAGGTCGGCCTCCGGACCGAACATGTGGGTCACCTCATCGGTGGTGTCGATGAAGGCGAACACCCGAACACGCGAGAACTGTTGGCGCAGAGCGTGGACCAACAGCAGCGTGAAGTGGCTGAAACCCGCGACCGAGCCGGAGACGTCGCACAGCACCACCAGTTCCGGCCGCGCCGGGCGGGGTTTGGCCAGCACCACGTCGATCGGCACGCCGCCGGTGGACATGGACTTGCGCAACGTCTTGCGCAGATCGATTGCCCCGGCGCGGCTGCGTCGCCGGCGGGCGGCGAGCCGGGTCGCCAGGGTGCGGGCCAGGGGCGCAACAACTCGTTGCATCTGCCGCAGCTGTTCACCGGAGGCGCGCAGGAACTCGACGTTTTCGGAAAGCTGTGGGATGCCGTACATCTGGACGTGATCGCGGCCGAGCTGCTCGGCGGTGCGCCGCTTGGTCTCGGCGTCGACCAACTTGCGTAACTGTGAAATTCGCTGTGCCGCAAGCGCTTTGGCGATCTGCTCCTGAGTCGGCGTGGGCTCGTCGCCGTACGGGGCGAGCAGCCCGGCCAGCAACTTGCCCTCCAATTCGTCGAGCGCCATCGCCTTGAGCGCCTGATACGACGAGAACGACGGGCCGCGACTGGAACTGTACTTGCCGTAGGCCTCCACGATCCGCGCGATCATCGCGACCAGTCGCTCGTCCATTTCGGCGAGGTCGGGGTTATGGGTCAGCAGATCCAGCAGCATCTGGCGCATCGCCTCGACGTCGTCGGCCGGCAACGAGTCGTCTTGCGCCCCGTCGGCCTCATCCTCCAAGACCACCGCGCGCGCGCCCATCGCCGATGGAAACCACAGGTCGAACATCGCGTCATAGGTCTCGCGGTGATCGGGCTGGCGCAAGACCGCGCAGGCGATGCCCTCGCGCAGCACCTCACGATCGCCGAGGCCAAGGGTGGACATCACCCGGCCCGCATCCACCGTCTCCGACGGACCCACCGAAATCCCGTGCCCGCGAAGAGCTTCCACGAACCCGACCAGATGGCCGGGCAGCCCGTACGGCGCGAGCGGACGGCTGGGGCGGATGCGGCGGGCCGCCATTAGTTAAGCCTCAGTTCCCCGGCCGCGCGTTGCTGGTCGGATTGGTGCTTGAGGACCACGCCGAGGGTCTGGGCAACGACCGCGTCATCGATGGTGTCCAGGCCCAGCGCGAGTAGCGTGCGGCCCCAGTCGATGGTTTCGGCGATCGACGGCACCTTCTTGAGTTGCATCCCGCGCAGCACGCCGATGATGCGCACGAGTTCCTCGGCGAGGTGCGCGGGCAGCTCAGGGACTCGGGACAACAGGATGCGCCGTTCCAGGTCGGGGGTTGGGAAGTCGATGTGCAGGAACAGGCAGCGGCGCTTGAGCGCTTCCGACAGTTCGCGGGTCGCGTTGGAGGTCAACAACACGAACGGCGCCCGCTCGGCGGTGAGCGTGCCCAATTCCGGGACGGTCACCGCGAAGTCGGACAGCACCTCCAACAGGAGGCCTTCGATCTCGATGTCGGCCTTGTCGGTCTCGTCGATGAGCAGCACCGTCGGCTCTGTGCGCCGGATGGCGGTCAGCAGCGGACGAGACAGCAGGAATTCCTCACTGAACACGTCGGTCTTGGTCGCCTCCCAGTCGCCGGAGCCGGCCTGGATGCGCAGAATCTGCTTGGCGTGGTTCCACTCATACAGCGCGCGAGCCTCGTCGACCCCCTCATAGCACTGCAGGCGGATCAGACCCGAGCCGGTGGCCTGCGCGACGGCGCGGGCCAGCTCCGTCTTGCCGACGCCAGCGGGGCCTTCCACCAGCAGCGGCTTGCCGAGCCGGTCGGCCAGGAATACCGCCGTGGAAGTGGCGGTGTCCGGTAGGTAGCCGGTTTCGGCCAGCTTTCGCGAGACGTCGGCGATGTCGGCGAACATTGGCGCAGGCCGGGCGGGCACACTCACAATCTCAGTTCTCCTAAAGCTTCTGGTCGGAGTTCAGGCCGGACGGATCTGGCCGTCTCCCCACGCGATCCATTTGGTCGAGGTCAGTTCCGGCAACCCCATCGGGCCGCGTGCATGCAGCTTCTGCGTCGAGATGCCGATCTCGGCACCGAAACCGAACTGCTCGCCGTCGGTGAAAGCCGTCGACGCGTTGACCATGACCGCCGCGGCGTCGACTCCGTCGGCAAACCGTTGAGCCGCAGCCATATTGGTGGTCACGATGGCCTCGGTGTGTCCGGTGCCGTACTCGTTGATGTGTGAGATCGCGGCGTCGACGCCGTCGACCACCGCCACCGCGATGTCCATCGACAGGTATTCGCGGCGCAGGTCGTCCTCACCCGCTTCCCGATCAGAGCAGAGATGCACCGTCACGCCGGCGTCTTGGAGGGCGGCCAGCAGCCTGGGCATGGCCTCGCCGGCGATCGCGGTGTCGACCAGCAGCGTCTCGGCGGCGTTGCAGACGCTGGGCCGACGGGTCTTGGAGTTCAGCAGGATCCGCACCGCCACGTCCAGGTCGGCACCCTCGTGTACGTAGACGTGACAGTTTCCGACACCCGTCTCGATGGTGGGCACCTGCGCGTCGCGGACCACGGCATCGATCAGGCTCGCCCCCCCGCGCGGGATCACCACGTCGACCAGGCCGCGGGCCTGGATCAGGTGGGTGACCGTGGACCGATCGGCGGCCGAAAGTAGTTGGACCGCATCGGCGGGCAAGTCCTCGCTCACCAGTGCGGCGCGCAGCACGTCGACCAGCGCCTGGTTGGACTTCGCGGCCGACGAACTTCCGCGTAACAGCACGGCGTTGCCGGACTTGAGCGCCAAACCGAAGGCGTCGACGGTGACGTTGGGCCGGCCCTCGTAGATCATGCCGATCACGCCGAGCGGAACCCGCTGCTGGCGCAGCTGTAGCCCGTTGGGCAGGGTGTACCCGCGCAGGACCTCCCCGACCGGGTCGGGTAATCCGGCGACCTGGCGCAGACCGGCGGCGATCCCGTCGACGCGATTGGTGTTCAACGCCAACCGGTCGAGCATCGCGGTCGGTGTGCCGACGGCCCGGGCGGCCTCGAGGTCTTCGGCGTTGGCCGTCAGGATCTGCTGGACGTGGGCACCTATCGCCTGTGCGGCCGACCGCAGCGCCGCATCCTTGGCGGCGGTCGGCAACAACGCCAGCGCGCGGGCGGCGACCCGGGCGCGGCGAGCGGCGTTGTGTACCTCCCGGCGCAAGTCGGGCTGCGAAGGAGCTTGCACACTCATTGAACCAGGGTATCGGTCCTGAGCTGGCCAGGTCAGGCTGCCCCACCCGGGGTACGGGGGATCACAACAATCAAGAGAGCCGCACCGGCCCCGTATTCATCCGTTCGCCGCGGCGTGCCTGCCGCACTTTGTTTCGCCGCTCGTCAAGGATGTGGCCGAAGTTCTGCAGCAGCAACGGTTCACGCATCACGAGGGGTTCGAGGTGTTCGCGATCGATCTCCAACGCGGTCACCTCCTCGAGCGCGTATGCGTTCGCCATGTTGGGTTGCCGGGTCAACGCGGTCAGCCCCAGGAAAGAGCCCTCCACCAGCGTGCTGATCGGCACGACCGACCCGTCGTCGGCCGTGGCGGTCAGCTGCACGCGCCCGGCGACCAGGAACGTCATCGCTGCCGGCACCTGTCCGGGGTACTCCACGATTTCGTCGGCCCCATATCGGACGAGCCTCGCACACGAATACAGCTGCCGCTGTTCGTCGGCGTTCAGCCGCAATATCGGCGCGGCGACGGTACGCACCGCCTTCTCCACACGTTCGGTGGTCGAGTAGTCATCGGCGATGTCGTCGAGATGCAGCCCTTCGCGGCGCGCGGCGTACCAGACCCAGCGCAGAAATGTCGTTCGTGCGGCCCCATCGTCGGCGGGTGAGGTCAGGCCGATACTCGTGCGGTATTCGGCGCCGCCGACGGGCACCGAGCGGGGGACACTGTCGGCCTTGAGCTGCGGCAGCGCGCAAGCAACGCGCGACAGCATCGCGCAAACTTGGTCGGGCGGGTCGGCGGCCGAAAATGTGGTCGTCATCGCCAACTTGTAGGCGCCCGGCGGGCGACTCAGGTTCGTGAACGACGTCGTGGCCAGCACCGAGTTCGGCATGATGCGCATGCCGCCGCCGGTGTCGATATGCACGGCCCGCCAGTTCACCTCGACAACGCGTCCGCGCCCCGAGGGCGTGTCCAGCCAATCGTTGATCCGGAAAGGCTGCTCGAACAGCATGAACAAGCCCGACACGACCTGGCCTACGGAGTTCTGCAACATCAGGCCGATCACGACCGACGTGACGCCCAGCGCGGTGAACAAGCCGCCGACCCGGACACCCCAGATATAGGACAAGATCATCGCCAGACCGACGCCGATCAGTGTGAAGCGGAAGACGTCGAGGAAGATGGCGGGTAGTCGTTTGCGCCAGCTGTCTTCGGGCGCGGCCTCAAACACGGTGGCATTGAGCCCGGACAGCAACACCACCAGGACCAGGAAGCCCAACACCGTCGTAAGGAGTCGCACCGTGACCGCTCCGGCCGGGATTTGCGACGCCTTGACAAGCAGCAGCAAAAGCGCCCCGAGCGGCAGCAGGTAGTTGCGCAGCAGGCCTACCTGCCGGGCCAGGCGGCTATTCCGGCGGACGAGTGCTTGGTGCAACTCGGTGAGCAGGATCAGCCCGACCGGAAATCCGATCGCGATGCCGACCGCCCAGTAGAACCACGAGGAGTGCCAGGCGGCGTTCATCATCGCTCCAACAACCGGTAGATCGTCTGATCGGTTCCGCCGACCGAAATCGTGCCTGCGGGCGCGAACTGGTGCACGTCCCGCATCGCTTCGTATACCTCAGAGCTGACATAGATGCCGGGCTGCGGTGCGCCTCTGTGCATCTGATAGGCGAGACTGACGGCGGCACCCCACATGTCGTAAACGAGGCTTGATCGGCCCACCAACCCACTGATGACGTTGCCGGTGTTGATGCCGACCCGAAGTCCCAGCTCGTGACCGCTCTGGCTGTTGAACCGATCGATGATGCGTTGGATTTCGATGGCAAACTCAAGACTTCGGTGCGTGCTGTCCAATCGCGGAGTGATCACTCCACAGCTGGCGAGGTAGCCGTTGTGGAACGTGCGAATCCGTTCGACGCCAAGGCTTTCGGCTGTCGCATCGAACTGCCGGAATAGTTCGTCGACTATCCCGACCAATTCGTCGCCGGGAAGATCGTTGGAAATCTCATCGAGTCCAACGACGTCGGCGTAGATGACCGCGACGTCCTGGTGTTTCTCCGCGATGGTCGCCTCACCCTCGCGATAGCGCTGGACAATCGACTCGGGCATCAACGCCAGCAGCAGGCGGTTGTTTTCGCTGCGCTGCTCATTGAGCAGCTCTTCTTTGATCGCGAGATTGCGACTCATCTCGTTGAAAGCCGCAGTGAGATCGCCGATTTCGTCGCGTGTCATTACCGGAATGTTGATGTCGTAGTCGCCGGAGCTGATCTTCCGTGTGCCCTCCTCCAGGCGCCGGACCGGCCGCATCGCCGCCTGTGCGATGAGCATCGAGGCCACGCAGATGAAGAAAATCAGCGCGCTGATCGCGATCACGAGCGTCTTGCTGAACTTGCCCAACCGCGCAAAGGCATCGGAGTCGTCTCGCGTCGCGAGAATCGACCAGTGCAGGTCGGAGTTGGGAATGTTCAATGGGGCATAGGCTTCCAATTCCTTGTTACCCAGGTAATCGGTGGCGCTCACGACTCCGGTCTCTCCGCGTTGGGCGGCGCGAAGACCCGCGGTCTCAACCGGCTGCACCAGCGTCGTGCCACCCAACCGGATCGCTCGGTCCACGACGTCGGGAGGGGTGCCGGCGTCTATGGCCTCGCGGCGGTATTCCTTTGGATCTTCGAGGAAATCCCGTGAATCGGAACGCATCAGGCCGTCGGGGCCCGCAAGATACGTCTCGGTCGAGGGGCCCATGCCGGCAGCGTCCCAATGTTTGTTCATGGTCATGATCCTGTTGATCTTCGCGATCGGCAGTGGAACGGCCATGACACCCTCGATTTTGCCGTCCATGCCGATCGGCGATACCACCCACGCCGTGGGGGCGTCGAGGTGCGGCTGGTAGGGCTGGAAGTCGGTGATCCACACGAAATCTACGTCGTTGGAGCGCAAAGCCTTTAGGTATGCATCCCGCAGTTTTGACTCACGATACGGGCCGGTGAGGATATTGGTTCCGAGATCGGGACCTTTCATGGCGGAGTAGACGACATTGCCCTGCAGGTCCAGCAGCAGCGCGTCGTGATAATCGAAGCGGGTCACGATGCCGTTTAGGTAGAAACCGAAGCGGGCGTTGGCCGCCGACCATGTGCTGCCGTCACCGGCGTCCATAACGGGCATGGAGTCGGTGGTCGGTCTTGGCGGCGCCGTGTAATACGCCTGAAGGTATTTCTGGGCCGGGGAACTTGGTAGAACCGCGTTGAGATCGATGGTGTTACCGGTCAACTGTTTGATCGGTTTGATCATCTCGTTGTCGTAGTAGTTGACGAGCGCCTGCTGTTGGGCGGGGGTGATCGTCGCGTTG
>Ga0318554_10000817_pt1 | contig 12013 bp, 11 predicted proteins | sample GRESIP082b2f22_FD_203687 | JGI IMG/M metagenome (GOLD analysis project Ga0318554, IMG submission 203687) | Tropical soil microbial communities from Luquillo Experimental Forest, Puerto Rico - GRE.SIPMG.082b2f22 | ecosystem: Environmental > Terrestrial > Soil > Tropical forest > Bulk soil... | reverse complement strand
CCAGCTCGGAGATGATGTCGCGCCCGCACCCGATCGCGCGCACCGCGCTGGTGTACGCCGGCGCCCAGAAGAACCTCGGCCCGGCCGGCGTGGTGCTGACGATCGTGCGCAAGGACCTCTACGACCGCATCGCCAAGAGCGTCCCGAAGATCTTCAGCTTCAAGGCGCTCGCCGAGGCCAAGAGCTGCCTCAACACGCCGCCCACGTTCGGCGTCTACTTCCTGCTCGAGACCTTCCGCTGGCTCGAGGGCCAGGGGGGCCTGGCGGCGGTCGAGAAGCACAACGCCGAGAAGGCCGCGCTGGTCTACGGCGCCATCGACGCCTCGGGCGGCTTCTACAAGGGGACCGTCGCCGACAAGGCCGCCAGAAGCCACATGAACGTGACTTTTCTCCTCCCGAGCGAGGAGCTCACCGACAAGTTCGTCAAGGAGGCCTCCAAGAACGGCATGGTCGCCCTCAAGGGCTACCGCACCGTCGGCGGCATCCGCGCCTCGATGTACAACGCCATGCCCGTCGCCGGCGCCAAGGCCCTCGCCGACTTCATGGCCACGTTCCAGAAGTCGAACGGCTGACCCGGTTGCGTACCCGCTGGTTGTCGTGCGGTGCTGTGCTCGCGGCGGCGCTCGGCGCGGGCTCGTGCGCGACGGGTTCCACCGAGCCCCCCGCCGACGGTCCCGCGCAGATCTCGACGGACGACATCGTCATCGAGAAGATAGACGGCCAGGCGGCCGCCAACGGACCACCGGGGAGCAAGCCAGTTGCGATCGGCCCCTTCCTCCAGGTCGCGCCGGGATTCCACACCCTTCAAGTCCGGATCGCGAGGCTGAAGCTGGAATGGGGGCCCCCGCTCGCCAGACTGGGAGTCATCACGTCGACCTCATTCGAAGTGTGCCTGAAGGCGCTCCCTCGCCGACGTTACACGGTGAAGGCGGTCATCAAGCACGAGCGAGGCGCAGCGGTCGTGGTCGACGAGACAACGGGGAGGGAGGTCGAGAAGACCTGCGGCCTCGAGGACGACGACTGACCGTGGCCGGTCATTCTCCGCCCAGCTCCTCGATGAGCGCGTAGGTGTCCTCGAGAATCCCGACGTCGTCGGGCTCGCGGACCGCGGGAAGGCCGCAGAGCTCCGCGAGGAAGTCCGTGTACGCGACAGCGAAGAACTCTGCGACATTCTTCGTCTGGTAGGCGGTGATGACGTGATCCTCGGCCATGGCCCGTTCGTAGAGAGCGTCTATTCGGCGCTGGACGGGCTCAGGGGCATGATGGTGAACGAGGTGCGCGAGCTCGTGCGCGAAGGTGGAGCCCGTCAGGAGAAGGAGGTTCTCGATCTTGCTGGCCGCCAACTGGGCGTTCGCCGCACCGGTGATGGCCTCGAGACAGCGGTGGTCGTCCATCCTCACCCCCTCCGCCGTTTGCATCCCCGCGAGATCCGTCAGCCGCGCGTCCACGGGTAGGATCCGAGCCACGCCGCCGGCCGCGGCGACCGCGGGGAGGACGCGGGCGAAGGGGACCGACAGCGCGGTCACGACCCGACGTTCGTCTCGCGTCAAGACCGGCCAATCGCTCACGACCCGTTCGAGATCGCCCGACGGGCCCCGTTCGGGCAGGCGCTCGATGAGGTCGAAGATGGATGACCCGTCGAGCTCCATCGCCGCGCCGAGCCCGAGATAGGCGGCGAAGTTGTCGTCGTCGAGTGCGCGCGCCTCGTCGAACAGAGCCCGCGCCTCCCGGAACAACCCCACGCGCAGCTTCGAAGTCGCGATGTGACACAACCCGCGGGAGCGCTCGCTGGCCGCGATCAGCGACTCGCCGAAGGCGAGCCCCTCTTCGACTGAACGGAGCCGTGTGTCGATGGCCCAACGCGGAGGCCGCGCGAGCCGGGCCTGGCCGAGCAGCCGGTAGTTGACGCCGGCGTGGGCGTCGAGATCCCCCCGCTTGACGGACGCCTCGATGACCTTCTCCCGGCCGTGGAGAGCGGCGAAGGCCTCGTCGTGGAGTCGTCGCGCGTGGAGGTAGTCGGCGGCCAGCTCCTGCCGGAGAGGGCCAGTGAGCACATTGCCCAGCTCGAGCTTCATCCTGGCGATGATGGGATCGACGATGGCCAACACCGCCTCGTGCTCCCCGAGCCGATCGCGAAGATCGGCGAGCTCGAGTCGGAGCGTGAGCAGCTCGTGGTCCGCGAACGGAGCGAGCACGGCCGCCGCCTCGGCGATCTCCCCGCGCTCCGCCAACAACCTCGCCAGCGCCAGCGCCTGCTCTGCCGCCCCAGGGTGAGCCGCGAGCAGCCGTCGATAGCTCTCGATCGCGTCGTCAGGCCGGCCCGTCTCCTCCAGCAGCTCCGCGAAGAACATCAGCGCGTCGCCGCGACCGGGCTCCAGGGTCAGCGCCCGCCGGACGGCGCGTTCCGCGTCGTCGAGGTGATCCTCGTTGTAGACCTCCACGGCGAAGCGCGCCCACGCTTCCGCCGCCAGGTCCTTGCCCCCGTCGAGGTGGGCGGCGGCGGCGCTCCACCCTTGGTCGGCGTAGAGCTCCGCGGCTCTCTCGGCCAAGCGCCGCGCGCGATGGGATCCGAATAGAGGCATCGCCTCGGAGCATTCTGCCTCAGTCTTGCGCCCAGCTCGAAGCCGAACGCCACCTAGACGAGGAGCTAGAACGCGGCGCCGGTCGCCGTCACCGCGGGCTCGAACGAGAAGATGTCGGGAGCTTCGCCGGGCTTCCAGAGCCAGATCGAGGGGGCGCCGTCCGCCATGTCGGCCCACGGATCGGCGCCGGCGCCCTCCCACCCGTACGGATCGAACAGGATCGAGCCGCCGGTCTTGGTGCCGTCGAGGAGCCAGGTCTCGAAGTGCAGGTGCGGTCCGGTGCTGCAGCCCGTGCTGCCAGAGAGGCCGAGGACGTCGCCGGCGTGAACCTGCTGCTGGACGGTCACGTCGACCCGGCTCAAGTGGACATAGTTGCTGGTGATGCGGCGTCCATCCGGCAGGGTCTCCGTGATCTCGACGCGCAGCTGATCGGTGACGGTCTTGCCGAGCAGAGGGCAGAAGAAGGAGATGTCGGTGCCGGCCCAGTCGATGACGCCGTCTGCGGACGCGAGCAGGGGGGTTCCCAGGGGGAGCTCGAAGTCGTAGCCGCTGTGGCCGTCGATCTCGTTCGTGCGGCGGAGGCCGCACCAGTCGACCTGGAAGCCGTTGGTGTCCGTGAACTCCTTGGGTACGTCGTGGTCGAAGTGGTTCGAGAGCCCGAAGTTCCCGACGAAGATGTGCTGGAAGAAGGGGATCACCACGTTCTGCGCCGACGGCGTCGAGGTGCAGGTGTGCACCGCGACGGTCGTCGCGCCCCCGGCGCCGGTCGTGCCCGCGGCGCCGGTCGCGCCCCCAGCGCCCGTCGTGCCCGCAGTACCGGTCGTGCCGGCGCTACCCGTCGTCCCCGCGCCGCCTGTCGTGCCCGCGCTGCCCGTCGTGCCCGCGGCGCCGGTCGTGCCCCCAGCGCCCGTCGTGCCCGCGGCGCCGGTCGTGCCCGCGGCACCGCTCGTGCCCGCGCTGCCGGTCGCGCCTGCGGCAGCTGTGGTTCCTGCGCCACCGGCGGCCCCCGCGGCGCCGGTCGTGCCCGCGGCGCCCGCAGTGCCCCCAGCGCCCGTCGTGCCCGCAGCACCCGTTGTGCCCGCACCTCCATCGACGCCCCCGCTTCCGGCTGTGCCCGCTCCGGCGTCCAAGCCGCCGTTTCCGCTCGCGCCGCCTGCGGCGCCGGCTGCACCCTGAGCTCCACCGTGGCCGCCGAGCGCGTCGTGCGCGCTGCCGTCCATCGGGGTCTGCGACGCGTGTCCGCCCCCGCACCCCGCGGCCCCACCCAGGACCGCGACCAATGAGACTCGGATCATCGCCCTAGAGATCGACGTCATCGCGCACCGGCGGGGAAGCTAGCGGCGCCCGTCGGTCGGCTCAATTCCGGTGCGACGCTGAATTCGAGGCGCGTCGCGTTTACGGGGCCGCCCCTCGGGTCGCGGGCGCGGCGACCTGACGCTCAGGAGCCTATCGACGTCACGTCGACGCCGACGCTGAGCTCGTGGCGGCCGCCGCCGAGGATCACGCCGCGCATCGGCGTGACGTCGCCGAAGTCGCGGCCGTGGGCGACGACGATGTGGCGATCGGTGGGGACGACGTCGTTCGTCGGGTCGAGGTCGAGCCAGCTGCCGTCGGCGGCGCGCACGGCGAGCCAGGCGTGGGAGGCGTCGGCGCCGACAAGCTCCTGCCGGCCGGGACGGGTGACGAGGTAGCCGCTCACGTAGCGGGCGGCGAGGCCCAGCGCGCGCAGGCAGGCGATCTGGACGTGGGCGAAGTCCTGACAGACGCCGCGCGCCTTCTTGAGGACCTCGTCGACGGAGGTGGAGACGTCGGTCGCAGTCTGGTCGTAGGTGAACTCGGCGTGGATCCGGCGCATGAGGTCGCGCGCGGCCTCGGCGAGCGGGCGGCCGGGATCGAAGGAGGGCTTCGCAAACGCCAGCGCGGCCGCGGATGGCGCGGCCCGCGGCGAGGGGAGCGCGAACTCCACCGCGGCGCGGGCGGTGGCGTCGGCCTGGACGACGACGGCGTCGCGCGCCTCCTCCCAGGTGCCGGTCGGATCCGGGGCGGGGCTGCGGTCGACCTCGATCTCGAGGTCGGAGACGACGGTCAGGCGCGAATGCCGCTCGTGAATGGCGAGGTGGGTCGCGCGGTTGCCGAACCAGTCGAAGCGATCGCGCCGTACGGAGGGAAGCGGGGTCACGACGAGCGATTCAGCGCGGATCGTCTGGCCGGAGACCGCGCGCGGCAGGAGGTGGAGCTCGTGGTGCGACGTCGGCACCGGCTCGCTGTAGGCGTAGTCGGTGACGTGGTGGACGCGGTAGCGCGCGGCGGCCACGCTAGAGCGCGCTCCCCGGCGCGGCGAGCGCCCGCGAGATGGTCGCCGGGGCCAGGTAGCTGCCGGAGAGCGCGTCGGACAGCTCCTGCAGGCTGCGGACGAGGCCGGTGAGCAGCTCGGAGAGCGCCGGGCGCTCGTCCCCCTCGCGCGCGCAGACCACGTCGACGTCGACGACGCGGAACGCGAGCCGCGCCTCGAAGGCGATCCGCTCCTCGGGGCTGCGGCGGGCGGAGGCCGCGTCGCGGGGCAGCGCCGCGACGTGCTCGGCGAGGGCGATGAGCTGGAAGACGATGGAGCGGGGGTTCGTCTCGTCGGCGATGAGCAGGTCCACGACCGGCGCCACCTGCAGCGTGGCGCGGTAGCGGCGGCGGTAGGTCATGGCGCTGTCGGCGGCGTCGAGCAGCGCCTCGAGCAGCGGCAGGTCGTCGTCCGTGGCGACGCCCGCGGTGCGCCCCACGACGAGCGCCGTGTTGAGCGCGCGCTCCAGCCGCCGCCCCATGTCCAGGAACCGCCAGGCCGGCCCGCGGGTCATGCTCTCGCTGGTGAACCCGGCCAGCGCCGTGAGGGCCATGATGGTGCGATCGAGCCGCGCGGCCAGCACCAGCAACGGCTCCTCGCCGGCGGCGCGCTCGGCCTCGCCGAGCTCCTGGGCCAGCGCCACGACGACCGACCAGCTGTCGATCGACAGCCGATCGCGGACCGAGCGGGCCACCCGATCGATGGCGCGGCCGGTGGCGGCCAGCGTCCCGGCGTGCGACGCGTCGAACAGCGCCTTGCGTACGATCCGGAGCGGCTCGCTGAGCGGCGAGGCCTTCGGCCGGGCGACCGGCGTCTGGGGCTGTCCGGAGGCCACCTGCGCCTGCGCCTCCAGCGCCGCCACCAGCGGCGCCAGGTTGCTGGCGAAGGCGCGCCGGCCGCGGTCGGCGAGGCGCAGGCAGATGACCCGCGCGATGCGGGCGATCGCCTCGGCGCGCTCGGCGTAGCGCCCGAGCCAGAAGAAGTTGTCGGCGACCCGGCTCGGCAGCTCCCCACCCCCGCGCGTCAGCTCGACCGGCTGCGCGGGGGAGCGGAGCAGCGTGAACTCGCTGACCGCGCCGTCGCTGATCACCCAGGTGTCCTTGCTGCGCGCGCCGCGGGCCATGGAGATGTCGGCGTCGTTCGCGCCGCCGCCGACCACGGCCAGCGCGCCGGGCATGGTCTGGTAGCCGTCGACGCCGTCGGCGACCACGAACGCGCGCAGCACCAGCGAGCGCGGGCGGAGCTCGTCGCCTTCGATGACCGGGACCGTCGACGGCGTCACCAGGTGCTGGGCGACGTAGCGCGCCGGCGCGGCGCGGATCTGGGCCTCGAGCTTGCGCGCCACTCCCGCCTCCAGGCGGCCGACGAAGATCGGCTCCGTCGGGCCCGCCGGGTAGGCCGGCTTGATGACCATCTCCTCGAAGCGCCCGAGCACGTGGTCGAGGATCTCCGGCTGGCCGCACCACCAGGTCTCCACCGACGGCAGGGCCAGCTCCTCGCCGAGCAGCGCCCGGCAGAGGCCCGGGAGGAACGGGATCAGCGCCGGCGTCTGCACGACGCCGCTGCCCAGGGCGTTGGCGATGGCCACCGTGCCGTCGCGCGCCGCCTGCGCCAGCCCCGGCACGCCGAGCAGCGACTCCGGCCGCAGCTCGAGCGGGTCGCAGTAGTCGTCGTTGAGGCGGCGCATGATCACGTCGACGGGGTGGAGCCCGCCGAGGGTCTTGAGAAACACGCGGCCGTCGCGCACGGTGAGGTCGCCCCCCTCCACGAGCGGGTATCCGAGGTACTGGGCGAGGAACGCCTGCTCGAAGTAGGTGGCGTTGTGCGGGCCAGCGGTCAGCAGCACTATGCGCGGGTTCTCGCGCCCGTGCGGGGCCAGGCCGGCCAGCGTCTCGCGCACGGTCCGGAAGAACAGCGCCAGCCGCTGCGTGTTCGAGTCGCGGAACGCCTCCGGCAGCACGCGCCCGAGCACGATCCGGTTCTCGAGCGCGTAGCCCGCGCCCGACGGGGCTTGCGTCCGGTCGGCGAGCACGCGCAGCTCCCCCTCGGGCGTGCGCACGAGATCGGCGGCGTAGAAATGCAGGTAGCGCCCGCCCGCGGGCGGGATCCCGGCGCAGGCACGCAGGAGGCCCGGGTGGGCGAGGATCACCTCCGCCGGCAGCAGCCCCTCCGCCAACACCCGGCGCGGGCCGTAGAGATCGGCCAGCAGCCGGTCGAGCAGCACGGCGCGCTGGGCGAGGCCGGCGCCGAGGCGCGCGAACTCCTCGGGGGCCAGCACCACCGGGACGGGATCGAGCGGCCAGGGGCGCTCGAGGCCCCGCGCGTCGCCGTAGACGTTGAAGGTGACGCCGTGCTGGCGGATCAGCTGCCGGGCCTGCTCCCAGCGCCGCCACATCTCCCCCGGCCCGAACGCGCGCAGCGAGCGGTCCAGCACCTCCCAGTGCGGCCGCACGGCGCCGCCCGGGCTTCGCATCTCGTCCCAGGTAATGGCCGTCACCATAGGGCCCTCGAAGTTAATTGAAAGTTTCGACACGGATCAAATCGAGTAAACGGTCGCCGGAGGCGTGGATTGGCTGCGCGCGTTTTCATAGGATTCTTCTTGTGCTGACCGAAACCAAGCCCCCGACGGTCACCGGTATCCCGGCGACGCTGCTCAATGGGTATCACGCGCTCGACGGGACGTACGACGAGCTCGTGGAGGCCAACGGCGCGACGCGCCAGCACGCGAACATGGTCGCCCATCTGCTGGAGAAGATGACGCCGGACACGTTCGCCCGGTGCCAGGCCCTCGCGGAGCTGGCGCTGGCGCAGCGGGGGGTGACCTTCTCCGTGTACTCGGACGAGCGCGGCACCGAGAAGGTGATGCCGGTTTGTCTCGTCCCGCGGGTGATCGCCGCCACCGAGTGGGCGCGTCTCGAGCGGGGGCTGGTCCAGCGCATGACGGCGCTGCAGATGTTCCTCGACGATCTCTATGGCGAGCAGCGGCTGCTCGCCGAGCGTGTGATCCCCTCCGAGCTGATCCACGGCTCGAAGCAATACCTCCCCCGGCTGCGCGGCCTGCGCCCGCCGGGCGGCGTCCGCATCCACATCGCCGGCATCGATCTGATTCGCAGCCCCGACGGCGTGCTGCGGGTGCTCGAGGACAACCTGCGCACCCCCTCGGGCGTCTCCTACGTCATCGAGAACCGCCTCATCACCAAGCGCGTCTTCCCGACGGCGATGGACCGCATCGGCGTCCGGCGCGTCGACGACTACCCGACCCAGCTCGTGGAGCGGCTGCGCTCGGTGTCGCCCGTCGACCCGGAGCGATCGACCATCGTCGTGCTCACGCCCGGGCCGTTCAACTCGGCCTACTTCGAGCACAGCTTCCTGGCGCGGTCGATGGGGATCGAGCTTGTCGAAGCCTCCGACCTGTTCGTGCACGGGGACGAGGTGTTCGTCCGCACCACCGCCGGGCCGCGCCCGGTGCACGTCATCTACCGCCGCACCGACGACGCCTTCATCGATCCGGAGTTCTTCCGCCCCGACAGCATGCTCGGCGTCCCCGGCCTCATGCGCGCCTGGGCGGCGGGGCGGGTCACGCTGGCCAACGCGCCGGGCAACGGCGTGGCCGACGACAAGGCCATCTACCCGTTCGTCCCGGACATCATCCGCTTCTTCCTGGGCGAGGAGCCGATCATCGAGCAGGTGCCGACGCGCGTCTGCGCCAAGCGCGAGGACCGGGCCTACGTGCTCGAGCACCTCGGCGAGATGGTGGTCAAGGCCGTCGACGAGGCCGGCGGCTACGGCATGCTCATGGGGCCGCAATCGACGGAGGCGGAGCGGGCCGGCTTCCGCGACCGGATCCTCGCCGACCCGCGCCGCTACATCGCCCAGCACCGCATCGAGCTGTCGACCTGCCCGACCTGGGTGGCGGCCGACCGCAGGCTCGAGCCGCGCCGCATCGATCTACGCCCCTACATCGTCACGGGCCGCAAGCCGACCGGCGAGATGGACACCTGGGTGCTCCCCGGGGGGCTGACGCGCGTGGCGCTGCGCGCCGGATCCTACGTCGTCAACTCGAGCCAGGGGGGCGGCTCGAAGGACACCTGGGTCGAGGCGGCGCCCGCGTGATCTCCCGCGTCGCCGACCATTGCTTCTGGCTCGGCCGCTACCTGGAACGCGCCGAGAGCACCGCCCGCCTCCTGCAGGTGACGCGCGCCCTCGCCTTCGACGCCGAGCTGCCGCCGCTGCACTGCTGGCGGCCCTTGGTCATCGTGTCGGGCCAGTACCCCGAGTTCTCCGCGAAGCTCGGCGGGGAGTCGGCCGGCAACGGCGAGGTCGTCCAGCGCTACATGACCTGGGCGCCCGAGAACCCCGTCTCCATCCGCTGCTCGGTCCGCGCGGCGCGCGAGGGGGCGCGGTCGATCCGCGAGGTGATCGGCGGCGACATCTGGCAGGCCACCAACGAGCTCTACCTCTGGTTCATGGGCGAGGCGGCGGCCTCGCAGTACCTCCAGGACCGCGACGAGGTCTACCGCGAGATCCGCCGCGGGACGCAGCTCTGTCTCGGCCTCGTGCGCAGCACGATGCTGCACGACGAGCCAATGGACTTCCTCTGGCTCGGCGTCTTGCTCGAGCGGATCGGACAGACGGCGCGCACGCTGGACATGCACCACCACATTCAGGGGGCGGCCGAAGGGCAAGGGCCGCTGCTGCAGACCGCGCTCTGGCTGTCGCTCCTGCGCGCGTGCTCCGGCTTCGAGGCCTTCATGCGCCGGCAGCAGGGGCGCGTGAGCCGCGACGCCGCCGTCTCGTTCCTGCTGTTCGAGGCCCGCTTCCCGCGCTCGCTCCGCTACTGCGTCCGCTCCGCGCTCGCCCTCGCGCGCCGCCTGGCCGCGGCGACGGCGAAGAAGGGGACCGCCGCGGCGCTCGCCCGCCTCGAGGGGCTCGATCGCTGGCTCGACACCCAGGAGCAGGCCGGGATCCCGCTGTCGGTCCACGCGCTGCTCACGCACGTCGTCGAGGAGGCGAGCCTCGCCTGCGACGAGCTGCAGCAGGGGCTGGGGGGAGAGGACACCGTCAAGGTCGCGCAACCCGAAGCCGCGCAGTAGCACCGCCACCGCCCCCGTCGAGCTCAAGCCTTCCTCGTCGGACGGGCTGCTGGGTTGGGTGCGCCGGCTGTTTCGCAGCGATGCCCCCCGCGCGCGCATGGTCGCCCCGCCCCGCGTCCGTCTCGGCGAGCGCATGGAGATCGAGTGGGGCCTCGACTGCCCCGAGGGGAACACCGCGCAGATCGCCGTCAGCCTCGTCGGCAGCGAGATCGCGCGCCAGCGGATCAGCGCGCGCACGGGCATCACCGTCGTGTCGCAGCGCCACGTGTTCCGCGTCCTCGAGATCGCTCGCGCCGCGCCGGAGCCTGGGCTCCGCCTGGCCTACGGGCGCGTCGCCGTGGTCGTGCCCCGGCGAACCTCGCCGAGCGTCGTCGGTCAGTTCTTCGAGATCGCCTGGGCGATCGTCATCGAGGCCAGCTTCCGATCCGCCGAGCGCGGCGCCGAGGTCCTGCGCGAGTCGTTCCCGCTCACCGTCCTCGGAGCCGCGGCGTGAGCCGGACGGGCGTCAATCTCGAGCTGGTGCTCGCGCACGACCGGACCGGATTCGAGCCGGGCGCCGAGCTGGTGGGGGTCGCAGCCTGGAGCGGTCCCGCCCCCCCGCGCGGCATGGAGCTGCGCCTCAGCTGGACCGCGCGCGGGAGAGGCGGCCGCGACTTCCGCATCGTCGAGAGCGTCCCGTTCGCCGCGCCGCGCGCCGCCGAGCGGCGGCCTTTCTCGCTGACGCTCCCCACCGGACCTTACAGCTTCATCGGGACGCTGCTCTCCCTCAGCTGGCGGCTCGAGCTGGTCTGCCAGCCGGGCGAAGAGAGGGCCGGCATCGAGATCGCGATCGCCCCCGGCCGCGCCCCGCTCGCGCTCGCGCCTTGATGGCGCCGGGGGTCAGGACTTCGAAACGAGGCGCAGCGTGAGGCGCGCGGCTATCGCGGCGCCAAGCCCGACGCAAAGCGCAGCCGCGCTGATGCCGAGGAAGGCGGAGAGCTTCGACCCGTGCCCCGCCTTCACGATCCACTGGAACGGGAACAACATGCCGACGGCCATCCCGGCGAGCGCGCCCAGGATCGACGCCATCTTTGAGTGGTCCGACAGATCGTAGTGGCCTCCGCAGGCCTTGCAGTTGAGCGACCGGTTTCGCTGGTTGGACGGCATCAGGTTCCAAAACGTGACGCCTGACGATTTCCCGCAGCGGGGACAGGCGTCCTTGGGGGCCCTCGCGTTCGACATGCATCGCATTTTACCAGACGGCGATGCCAGCTCGGTCACCGCCAGGACCGGCCGATGACCGCAAAACCGCGCTAACTCGGGACCGAGGTGGGAGTTACAGAACTAGGTTTGTCACGAAACCTAGGGTTAACGCGGGCTCGTTAGGATGCCTTGCAAGACGCCGATGGCGTCGTTGCAAAACAACAAGGCGGACTCGAGGAGACCTGCAATGTGGAACCAGTACAAGAAGTCGCTCGGGGGCATGCAGCTGGTGATCGGCCTCGTGACGGCCGCGGCCTACCTCGGCCTCTACCGGGCCTGGCAGCCGACCATGACGCTCTTCCTCATTCTCCAGGCCTCGTCGATCGCGGGTGCCTACTGGGCAGCTCATCTCCGGAAAAGGTTTCAGCCACATGTCTAGCCACGATCAAACAACTCAGGGAGGTATTCGTATGTCCAAGCTGAACCGTAACCACCGCCAGCGCCGCTGGCTCGCCGTCCTCGCGCTGGGGGTGGCGCTCTTCGGCATGTCCGCCAGCGCGTTCGCGGACGATCCGGTCCCAGACAGGACGGGCGCCTTCCAGACCACGCCCTCGGCGTTCTCGGTGCCAGGCTACACCAAGCCTGATCCCGCCAAAGCGACGCCCAAGGACCTGGCCGTTGCGGTCGATGCCGTGGCGCAATCGGCTTCTCACGGCATTTACTCGGCCAACTTCGTCTGGACGCTGGTCGCCGGCTTCCTCGTCATGTTCATGCAGGCGGGGTTCGCGCTGGTCGAGACCGGCCTCATCCGGGCAATGAACGCG
>Ga0318554_10000804_pt1 | contig 12086 bp, 12 predicted proteins | sample GRESIP082b2f22_FD_203687 | JGI IMG/M metagenome (GOLD analysis project Ga0318554, IMG submission 203687) | Tropical soil microbial communities from Luquillo Experimental Forest, Puerto Rico - GRE.SIPMG.082b2f22 | ecosystem: Environmental > Terrestrial > Soil > Tropical forest > Bulk soil... | reverse complement strand
CTGCCCGCGGGCACGGCGGGGGGGGCTGGGGGGATGGCCGCCCGGCCGGGCGGCTCCGGGGCTTGCGGCCCGCCGTCGAACAGGTGCAGCGCGGTGCGGGAGCCGACCTTGGCGTAGCCGAGGAACAGGATCCCGCTGACCAGGTCGACCAGGATCCACGCCGGGTGACCGTTGACCCGGCCCCAGTCGTTCAGCCCGTGCAGGATCGCGGCCGCGGCCAGCCCGATCCAGCCGACCGTGTACCACTTGTGCCGCCCGGTGGCCGCCAGCCCGATGAAGTAACCGGTCAGCCCGGCCCAGCAGGCATGGATGATCGGGTCGGTGAGGAACCGCCAGACGAAGTCGAGGATGAAATACCGCACCGGGCCGATCAACACGGCAAAGACCGACGTCGGCGCGGAGTGCCCCGAGTTGATCAGCTGGGAGATCACGGGAACCGCCGACCGGACGATCAGGTAGAACTGGTCGACCCCGTTGACGGTGAAGTAATGCACGACCTCGGCGGCCCCGAAGACCAGCCCGCTGACCGCGCCGAGGAACAGGTAGTCCCGGGGCTCAAGGCCGTGCCGGCGATGGTAGATCAGCGCGACCACCACTATCGGCAGGGCCTTGGCGAGTTCCTCGGGTATCCCGACGGTGAAGATGCTCGGGCCCAGGCCCGCGTTGCTGGCGTGCAGCGCGACCTCGAGCGTGACCGCCAGCGGAATCTGCGTCACCAGCGCGATCACAGTGACCACGACGAGCATCGTCCTGGTCACGTGCGGCCGGATGATGACGCCCAGGAGCAGCAGCCAGGCCACCCCGAAGTACGCAGCGAAGATCCAGGCCACGGCGTCGAACGTGCCGGCGGTCGGGTTCCCGCCCAGGATGACCAGGGCGATCGACGGCACGCAGATCAGCACCAGGAACAGCACCACGGGCCAACTGCGCAGCGAGTGGTGCCTGATCCAGTCACCGAGCGGGAGCAGGTCGTTGACCTGCGCGCTACGGCCGCGCGGCGTGGGTGGGTTGGACGCGTGAGCAGGCATCTTCGTGATCTTCTCCCAGCGCGGGTGGCCGCGCCCGCCGCGGAATTCAGCCGCGGTCCGGGCGTACCCAGATGTCGCGTTCGTGCATGAGCTCGACCTGCTTGTCGATGACCTCGCGGCGGTACTCGCCGTGCCCGTACGGCGCCCGGTCGAGGTAGAGGTTCTTCGGGTAGACCGGCTGCTCGTAGATGAGCTGGTACTGCTCGGTAGTGAGGTCCTTCATCCAGTTGTCCCACTGCGCGTGCGCGCGGAACTGCCGCAGCGCATTTATGTCGATGGTCCCGGCCACCCAGGTGGACGCGCCGCTGTAGTCCTGCCGCCCGACGATCTGCCCGCGATAGTCGATCACGGCCGACCCGCCGCCGAACGTGTCGATCGGCGTGTCGGAGTCGGTGTGCAGATAGTACGTGCCGACGTTGCACGCGATCAGGTACAGGTTGTTGTCGAGGGCGCGCGCGCGATTCTGGATCTCGAACAGGCCGTTGCCGACGTGCGGGTGCGGATACGGGCCCCGGTAGAGCACCTCCGCGCCGTTCATGGCCAGCCCGCGCGCGTTCTCCGGATACGAGCCCTCGTTGGCCATCAGGAACCCGAGCCGCCCAATTTCGGTGTCCGCCACCGGGTAGAACGCGTCCAGGTTGCGGCCGTACAGCTCGATCCACCGGTCCCAGACGTTGTGCGGGGTCACCGAGTGTTCCACCGGGAGCAGCGGCGCCACCTTATGGTGCCGGAGGATCACGTCGCCGTCGGGCGAGATGATGAAGCCGACGTTGAAGAAACGCCCGGGGAACTCGGGGTGCCGGGCCTTCGCCTGGGCCATGATGAAGGCGTTCCACTGCCGGGCCAGCCCGCCGAGATAGTCCGTCTCGGGGCCGGGGATGTCGATCGCGCATTCGGCCGCGAACTCTTCGTGGTCGAGATCGAGCACCTCGTCGTTGAAGCCCTGCAGCGCGCCCTCGGGCACGGCGATGAGGCGCACCGGCAGGTCCAGGCTGGACAGCCACGACGCGGCCTTGATCAGGTGCGAGAGATGCTCGAGGTTGACCGCGATCTCCTCGCGGCGGCGGATGCCACGCATGGTGGGTACCAGCCCTAGGGCCTGATAAGGCTCGATCATGGTTAATCCCTTCGACCCGCTGGCCTTCCGTTCGGCCCGGGCCCGCTCATCCGGCACTGCCCTTGTTCTATCGCGTACCGTCCCGTTATGGAGGTATCTCCACCGCGCAGGCGCGGCGACGGCCGGTCAGACGATGTGGTGGCGGTGCGCGTAGCCGATCGCGGCGGCGCGGTCCCTCGACCCGGTCTTGGCGAAGATCCGGCTGATGTGGGTCTTGACCGTGTGGCTGCTCAGGAACAGCTGCGCGGCGATCTCCGGGTTGGTCATCCCGCGGGCGATCATGCCCAGGATCTCCGTCTCACGCTGGGTCAGGCCGTCGGGGGGCGGCGCGCTCGCCGCGGGCTCGGGCTTGGCGGGTGCCGCCGTGGCGGCGAGCAGCGTGGCGTGCACGCGGGGGTCGAAGACCGTCAGCCCGCCCGCCGCTGCGCGCAGCGCCCGGGCGATCTCGGTGTAGTCGGCGTCCTTGGTCAGGTAGCTGCGCGCGCCGGCCCGGAGCGCGTCCAGGACCGAACTGTCGTCCGCGTACGTGGTGAGCACGACGATCGCGACCTCGGGGTGCTCGGCGGTCAGCCGGCGGATGGCGCCGATGCCGTCCAGGACGGGCATGTGCAGGTCGAGCAGGATCGCGTCGGGGTGGCGCTCGGCCACCAGGTCCAGGGCCTGCTCCCCGTCCGCGGCGGCGCCGACCACCTCGATGTCGGGCACCGCGTCGAGCAGCAGGACGAGGCCCTGGCGCACGCTGGCCTGATCATCGGCGATGACGAGGCGCAGCGGCGTCCCGGCCGCCGGGGTGGTCATGAGGCCATGGTCTCAGGCTGGCGGCGCGGCAGTTCGGCGGTCACGATCCACTGGTCGTCGCGGCGTCCCGCCTCGAGGGTTCCGTTCAGCAGCCGGAGCCGCTCGTGCATGCCGGTCAGCCCGTAGCCGCCGTTGACGGTGCTCACGTCCGCCGGCGGGACGGCGCCCGCACCGGGGGGCAGGCCGTTGCGGACGGTGAGCCGGACATCGGCGTCGCCGTAGTCGAGACGGACCGCCACGGGCTGCCCCGCCGCGTGCTTGGCCGCGTTGACCAGGGCTTCCTGGGCGATGCGCAGCAGCGCGAGCGTGGCCTCCGGCGGCAGCGCCGCGGGGACGCCGCCGGTGTCGTAGCTGACCGGGACGTGATACCGCTGCGCGTGGGTGTCGGTGACCAGGGCAAGTTCCTCGTTGAGCGGCAGGGTGTCGGTGCGCAGGGCCTGCACCGCGCGGCGGGTCTCCACCAGGCCCTCGGCGGCCATCTGCTGCGCCGCGGCCAGCATTTCACCGGCCTGGTCGGCGTCCTTGTGCAGCACCGACCGTGCCGCCTGGATCTGGATCCCGAGCGCGCCGAGCGAATGGGCCAGCACGTCGTGGATCTCGCGGGCGATGCGCGCGCGCTCGTCGAGGAGGTCGGCCCGGCGCTGCTCCGCTTGCAGCTGCTCGCGCTGGGCCAGCAACGCCGCCGCCTGCTCCGCCTGGACCCGGTAGGCGCCCCAGTTGCGCCCGATCACCAGGCCGGAGAGCACGATCGCCGGAAGCCCGAGCAGCGTGCCGAGACCCTGGCCGAAAGCCAGCCCGCTGACCTCGATCGCGAGTATGCCCGATCCGGTCACGGCCAGGGCCGCCGTAAGGCTGTCGTTGACGCCCGCGGCCATCGCCGCCACGAACACGAAAGCCACCATGGCCGTGCCCCCGCCGCCTGCGGCGCACGCGAACCCCGCGGCGACGGCGATCACCCCGCGGAGCACGGGTACCGCCCAGGTGCCATATCGTGCCGTGGCCGGAGGGTATGCGTCCATCACGGCCCAGGCCAGCAGGGCCAGGCCGAGCAGGACGTAGCCCGCGATCTGAACCGGCAGGGCAAAGGGCGCGCTCGGCGGGGCGACGAGGAACGCCAGCAGGCCGAGCCACACATAGCCCAGGGTGCGGGCCAGCCAGTTGAGCGTGCGCGGCATGCCTCCAGTATCGGCCGGGGCACGGGAACGGCACGTCAGCCCGAGGGCTGAAGCCCGGGCTGACTGGCCAGGGCCAGCCCTGGTACCGCCTGGTACCAGGGCTCCCGCGTCATTCTCATGCCGCGGACCAGCCCGTGCTCCGACGCGCTCACCAGCGCAATTGGCGAATGTGGAGTCGTTAAACGAGACCCACTCTCAAGGAGCGCGAGATGCCTTCCGAACTGACCGAAGCAATGATCCTCAACGGCGTGGTGCTCGCCATCGTGCTGGCCACCGACCTTGGCCCCGCACGCAAGATCAGCAAGATGCGGCTGCTGCGCCCGGTGATCGCCGCCGCGGTGATCATCCCGTTCTTCGTGGCGTGGCCGTCCAGCCACGGGATGGCCCTGGCGGTGGAGATCGCGGGCGTCGCCGCCGGCCTGCTCGGCGGGCTGGCCGTCAGCGCCCTGATGGGCGTCTACCGCAGCCCGAGGAGCGGCCAGCCGGTCAGCCGGGCCGGGCTGCCGTACGCGCTCTTGTGGACCGCCATCATCGGCGCCCGGGCCGCCTTCTCCTACGGCGCCGTGCACTGGTTCAGCGCTCCGCTGGTCGGCTGGGGGATCGCACACCAGGTCAGCGCGGCGGCGCTCACCGACGGGCTGATCTTCATGGCTATCACCATGGTGCTGGTCCGCACGGTCGCGCTGGGCGTTCGCGCCTCCCGGCTGCCGGCCCTGGCCGTCGAGCCGCATAGCGCCGCCCGGAGCGGCCGGCCCGTAGCCTGACCAACCGGATCGGCCGGCCCGGGGCCTGGGTGGCAGCGACGCCACCCAGGCCCCGGGCGTCGGCGCATCGGCCCGCGCCGGTACCGGTGGCTTCCGGTCCGGCCGGGCGGCCGTGATGATGGAAAGATGACCACGGCACACCTCCCGGAGGGGTTGCTGGAACGGGCCGGGCTGTCCGCCTCCGACGTAGCCGGCTGGGCGGCGGCGGCCCCGGCCCGCGGCGGCTCGTTCCGGTCCGCGGCCGACGCCGTCAGCGGCTTCCTCATCCGCGGGCAGGCCCTGGCCCGGCGGCTGCCCGGCCGCGCCCGCGGCACGCCCGACCAGCAGGCCGCTCGCCAGGCGATCACCGGGATCATGAACGACGCCCGCAATACGTTCCTGCGATCGCACACGGCCGGGCTCTATGACGCGCTCACCGACCGCTGCACCAAGCCGCTGCGGGTGGAGGAACTCGTCTACGAAGCCGCCGCCGTGGTCCCCGGCCTGACCCCGACCCGCGCCGAGATGGACGCCGAGCGCGCCCGGATGCTGGCGGAGAAGGAAGGCATCGAGTTCGCCCAGGGCCTGCTGGTGGCGCACGTGCTGGCGCTGCCGCGGCCCGGCCGGCACCTGGTCGGCGCGATGCTGCGGCCGGTTCCCGAGGCGTTCGGGCGCCTGGCCGAGCTGCGGGCCAGGGGCGGGATCGACCTGGGCCCGGTGCGAGTCACCCGCCGGGGCCGGGCCGGGATCCTCGAGCTGACCAATCCGCGGCACCTCAACGCCGAGGACGACCAGACGCTCGGCGTGACCGAGTGCGCGGTCGACCTGATCCTGCTCGATCCGGACATTGAGGTCGGCGTGTTCCGCGGCGGCGTGGTCGAGCACCCCCGCTACCCGGGCGTACGCGTGTTCGGCGCGGGCATCAACCTCACCCGCCTCTACCACGGGCGCATCGACTTCCTGTTCTACCTGGTGCGCGACCTCGGCTACGTGAACAAGATCTACCGCGGCATCATGCGCGCGGCGCCGGACGCGGGGGCGCCGGACCGGGTAATCGAGAAGCTGTGGGTCGCCGCGGTGGAGCGTTACGCGGTCGGCGGCGCCTGCCAGCTGCTGCACGTCATGGACCACGTGATCGCCACCCGCGGGTCGCGCCTGCTCCTGCCGGCCCGCAAGGAAGGGATCATCCCGGGGGCGTCCAACCTGCGCCTGCCGCGCTTCGTCGGAGATCGCGCCGCCCGCCAAGCGATCCTGTCCGGCCGGGAGTGGACGGCGGGCGAGCCGGACGCGGCGCTGCTGTGCGACGAGGTGGTGCCGCCCGGCGAGATGGACCGGGCGCTCGACGCGCGGATACTGGCGCTCACCGATTCCGGGCTGGTGAACGCGGCCGCCAACCGGAGCGCGCTGCGGGCCGGGCAGGAGCCGCTCGACCTGTTCCGCGAGTACATGGCCACGTTCTCGGTGGAGCAGGCCCGCTGCCACCTCAGCCCGGCGCTCGTCCGCAACCTGGAGGTGCACTGGAATGCCCGCGAGCGGGCCCTGTGATCTGATGTGGGATCCCGCCGAGACCCTCCCGCGGGAGCGGCTGGAGGCGGTGGCGCTGGACCGGCTGCGCTCGACCGTGGCCCGGATCCTGCGCGGCCAGCCGTTCGGCGCCAGGCGGCTGGGCGACGCGGGCGTTAGGGCCCCCGAGGACATCCGCTCCCTGGCCGACCTCCCCGGCCTCCCGTTCACCAGCAAGGCGGATCTTCGCGCGCACTACCCGTTCGGCCTGCTGGCCGTGGAGCGAGAGCAGCTGGTGCGGGTGCACGCCTCGAGCGGCACGCACGGCAAGCCGACCGTCGTGGTGTACACCCGGGCCGACCTGGAGAACTGGACCGAGCTGATGGCGCGGTGCATGACCATGGCCGGCGTCCGGCCCGGAATGGTGATCCACAACGCGAACGGCTACGGGCTGTTCACCGGCGGCCTCGGGTTCCACCAGGGCGGCGAGCGGATCGGGGCCACGGTGGTCCCGGTGTCGGGCGGCTTCACCGCGCGGCAGGCGCTGCTGCTGCGCGACCTCGGCGCCCAGGTCCTGGTCTCGACGCCGTCCTACGCGCTGGCCATCGCGCAGGCGGTCGCCGAAGCGGCCGGCGGGGACGGCGCCGGGCTGCAGCTCAGCCTCGGGCTGTTCGGCGGCGAGCCGTGGACCGAGGGCATGCGCGGGCAGATCGAGCGGGCCCTCGGCCTGACGGCTGTCAACTTCTACGGCCTGTCGGAGATGTGCGGGCCCGGGGTCGCGGCGGAGTGCCCGGCCCGCGACGGGCTGCACGTGCAGGAAGATCATTTCGCCGTCGAGGTGATCGACCCGGGCGACGGGCGGCCAGTGCCGCCGGGGACCGAGGGGGAGCTCGTGTTCACCACCCTGACCAAGGAGGCGCTGCCGCTGCTGCGCTACCGGACCGGCGACATCGGGCGCCTGGCCGATGCGCCGTGCGCGTGCGGCCGCACCATGGTCCGCCTGACCGGGCTGCGCGGCCGTCACGACGACATGCTGATCGTGCGCGGCGTCAACGTCCATCCCTCCCAGGTGGAGCACGTGCTGCTGGGCGCGGGCGGCGCCGCGCCGCATTACCGCCTGATCGTCGAGCGGTCGGGCCCGCTCGATGAGCTGACCGTGGAGTGCGAGCCCGCAGCCGACGGGCACGATCCCGATCGGCTGCGCGCGCGGCTCGAGCAGCTGCTGCGCGATCACACCGGGCTGCGGATCACCGTGGCGCTGGTCCAGCCGGGAAGCATCCCGCGCAGCGAGGGCAAGGCCGTGCGGGTGGTAGACCGCCGCGAGACGGCCGGCTAGCCGCGCGCGGCGGGGCGGGTAGTGCGCCTGAGCGGCCGGGCTGGCATTGTTGGGCGCAGGGCTAACAGGAGGCGCCTGAGCGGCCGGGCTGGCGTTGTTGGGCGCAGCGCTACTAGGAGGCTGACATGACGGAAAATCCAGCGTCTGGGCAGTACTCAGACGAGCTGGGCGGCCCGGACCCCGACGAGCAGCGCACCGACCTGCTCGGCGGCCAGGAGCCGGCCACCGACGAACTGGGCGGCCCGGAACCCGACGAGCAGCGCACCGACCTGCTCGGCGGCCAGGAGCCGGCCACCGACGAACTGGGCGGCCCGGAACCCGACGAGCAGCGCACCGACCTGCTCGGCGGCCAGGACCGGAGCTAGCCGCCGGCCGGAACCGGTGCTACCGCTGGGGCTGGGCGCGCCGGCGGATGTGATCCAGCAGGGCCGCGTCGTAGCGGATCTCCTCCGCGCTCGGCGACAGGGCGATGGTGGCGGTCAGCACGAACGAGATGACGGTGATCCCGAGGATGAGCGGGAGCAGGAAACTCTCGGCCGTCGCGCCGCCCGCGCCGCCCATCATCATCCCGGACGGCCCGCCCGCCGGGAACACGTGCATGGCCGCCATCCCGGTGTAGTGCATCCCGCTGACGGCCAGTCCCATGATCAGCGAGGCGGCCAGGGTGGTCCCGATGCCGTGCAGCTCGAGCGCGGCCCACAGCGCCGCGGTAGCCGCCACGACGGCGATCACCACCGAGATGATGAGCAGTCCCGGGTCGTAGGTGACCCGGCCCGGCATCCGCATGGCGGCCATGCCCAGGTAGTGCATGACCGCCACGCCTATCCCGGTGATCACGCCGCCGAGGAGCAGCGAGGTGTAACGGTCGCGGCCGAACCCGACGATCAGCAGGCCGGCACACACGATCACCACCACTACCAGCAGGCTGAGAATGGTGACCGGCACGTTGTAGTCGATCGTCTCACCGGGGATCGTGAACCCCCGCATGGCGATGAAGTGCATCAGCCAGACCCCGGTGGTGCCGATCGACACCCCGCCGAGCAGAAGCCAGCGCGCCCGTGCCGCTCCCTGGAAGGGGCGGGCCCGGGTGGTGCAGCGCAGGCCAAGGAAGGCTCCCATACAGGACATAACGTACCCAAGTACCGGAGTTAACAGACCATAGGTGAAGTTATGTACCTGTAGCACTGTTCGGTCGCTTCCTCCCCCTCCCCAGTCCACGGCGCACAGAGTACCGCCTTTCGGTAACTGACCCACGAAATACCTCAATACTGGGACAAATATTCTTCTTTGCCTCGCGGAGCCGCCAGCGCCCGCGCGACCTCCATCTCCCAGGACGGCCACCGGTCGAGGACGGCGTAGCCCAGCTCATCGTTGATCGCGATCATGTGGTCGTTGCCGTCAGCGTTCCCGGTGACGATCCGGGTGAGCTGGGGCTCGCGCTCGGCCAGCAATTCCAGCATGGCCACCTTGACCAGCAGGCCGAGCCGGTGGCCGCGGTACGGCCCGGCCACGGCGGTCAGCTCCTGCAGGCCCCACGCGGGATGGGCCGGATCGACCGAGACCTGGGTCAGCCCGGCCAGCTCGCCGGTGCCCGGCGCCCGGGCCGCGACCGCGTAGCTGCGCCAGCCCTGGACCACCCGGCGGCGATCGTCCTGCCGGACCCGCTCGGCGTCCCACAGCTGCGCCTGGTGCCCGGCGTCCCGCGGCGCGTCGGCCATGGCCGCGTTGATGGCGGCGACCGCCGCGACCCGGTCCGCGGGTACCGGCCCGGCCCAGGACAGCAGCGAGTACCCCCGCGCCGCCGGCTCGGCCCTGGCCCGCAGCGTGGCCAGGTGCCCGGCGGGAACGGCGGTCAGGTCGAGCACCCGGCGGGACGAGGCGGCCGCGCGCCGTGCGCCGAGGGCAGCGGCGAACGCCGCGCCGGGCGACCCCTGTCTCGTCTCGGCCGTGAGCAGCGTGCGGCCGTGGCGATCCGCGCGTCCCGCCGCGTGCCTGAGCAGCGCCGTACCCAGGCCCGCGCGCCGCCGGGAGGCGTGCACCACGGGGTTCACCGCGCCGTGATGCCGGTTCTCCCGCCGCGGCAGGGTGAGCAGGTACCAGCCGCAGGGCTGGCCGGCGCCGTCGCGGGCCAGCCAGGTTTCCGACGGGTCTTCGGTCCAGCCCAGCACCAGCCAGCCGGTGAAGCCGCGCAACGACAGGGGCGGCACGCGAGGGTCGTCGGCCGGGATCCCCGACAGGTAGATCTCGTGGGAGGCGCGCACCGACTCGGCGTCGCGGTCCGCGGCGAATCGCTCCAGGTCCATGCGGCCAGCTAACCCAGGGACGGCGGCCAGGCGCCAATGGTTATTGCCGGGGGCAAGCGGCCGCGCACCTCGGCCCGGCTGACCGGGGCCGGCCTGGCCGCGTTCAAGCAGCATGTCGCCGCGCTGCAGCAGCTCGTGGAGCGCTCCGGCGTCACCGTGCTCCCAAGCTGAAGCTGTCATGATGTTGCTGAGGCCCGGATGCCGGAGAAAGGCTGCGTACGGCGATGCCTGTTCTTGTCGGCACCTCCGGCTGGCAGTACCGCGACTGGCGGGGGGTGCTCTACCCGCCAGGCCTGGCGCAGCGCAGGTGGCTGGAGTACTACGCCAGCCAGTACGCGACGGTCGAGAACAACGGCGCGTTCTACCGGCTGCCCAGCCCGCAGACCTTCGCCGACTGGCGCGCCCGCACGCCCGACGACTTCGTGATGGCGGTCAAGGCCAGCCGCTATCTCACGCACGTCCTGCGGCTGCGTGATGCGGCCGGGCCGGTCGGCCGCCTGCTGGGCGCGGCCGCCGGGCTCGGCAGCCGGCTTGGCCCGGTGCTGCTCCAGCTGCCCCCGAACTTCCCCGTGGACCCGGTGGCGCTGGAGGACTGCCTGCGCGAGTTCGCGGCCTTCCGCATGCCGGGCGAGCCCGGGGCGAGCGGCGCAGCCGCGGGCCGGGTGCGGGTGGCGGTGGAGTTCAGGCACGAGTCATGGTGGACCGAACAGATCCGGGAGCTGCTGGCGCGCCACCACGCCGCCCTGTGCTGGGCGGACCGGCTCGGCCGCCCGGCCAGCCCGCTGTGGCGCACGGCCGACTGGGGCTACCTCCGCCTGCACGAGGGCGCTGCGCAGCCGCGGCCGCGCTACGGGGAGCCCGCGCTGGGCAGCTGGGTGCAGCGGATAGCCGGAACCTGGCCCGACGACGCGGACGTGTTCGCCTTCTTCAACAACGACCCGGGCGGGGCCGCCGTGCACGACGCGGCCGCCTTCGCCTCACTCACCCAGCGGGCCGGGCGCCGGGTGAGCCGCACCGCGGTCCCAGACGGGCCGAAGCCTTAGGCCTCGGCGATCGGTGCCTCACTCCCCCGTCTGGCCGTCGGCGAGCTCGGTGACGATGTCGAGGTGGCCGACATGGCGCGCGTACTCCTGGAGCAGGTGGAACAGGACCCGCTCGAGTGACGGGGGATCCGCGCCGTCCCAGCGGGGGCCTGGCTGGCCGATCTCGGCGAGGTCGTGCGACTCGACGATGGCCCGGGTGCGCGCGGCCCGGGCGTACAGCGCGGTCATCAGGTCCCCGAGCGTCTCCTCGGGCGCCACGTACCAGCGGTCGTCGCGGCGGTCGCCCCACGGATCAGTCACGGCACGGCCCTCGAAGCCCCACTCGAGCCACCGCATCTCCACGTAGGTGAGGTGCTTGAGCAACTCGATGGGCGTCCAGCCCGACGGCAGCCGGCTGCGGCGCAGCTCGTCGTCGGGCAGGCCGTCGAGCTTGTCCGCCAGCCGGGAGCGGAAGTAGTCGAGATAGGTGAGGAACACGTCGGCCCGCGACGACGCGGGCGTGGTGGGCTCGGGAAATGGGATGCTCACCAGGCCAGCCTGCCGCACTGGCACGTCCGGCGCGGGCTAGTCGGCTGATCGGAAGCGGGCCTGGTCGGGCCGGTCGGTCGACCCGGGCTCTGCCGTCAACTGCCGCCGAATGACCCATTTTCCCGAATGATTCCTGGCATCAGCGAAGACGGAGCAGGTGGGCAGAAAGCTTTCAGCTTTCTTCCAGCTACTCGGCCGATCATAGTGGCGTCGAAGAACGCCGGATCCGTACCGAGGGGATTGTCCCGATGAGCAGCAACCACGAGCCGCCGACCTCAGCGGAGGCGGGGCAGGCCCAGCCCACCCCGCGCGAGCCCGCCGCCGGGGCGGCCGGGCCCGTGCACCCTGGCGGTTACGGTGCCTCGGCCGGTTACGGCGCCTCGGCCGGCCCCGCTTACTCCACCGGCCCGGCTTACCCAGCCGGCTCCGCTTATCCCGCCGGCTCCGGCGGCACGGGCTGCTACGGCTGTTCCAGCCACCCCGCCGGCAACCCGAGCCCAGGGGACTACGGC
>Ga0318554_10000799_pt1 | contig 12099 bp, 14 predicted proteins | sample GRESIP082b2f22_FD_203687 | JGI IMG/M metagenome (GOLD analysis project Ga0318554, IMG submission 203687) | Tropical soil microbial communities from Luquillo Experimental Forest, Puerto Rico - GRE.SIPMG.082b2f22 | ecosystem: Environmental > Terrestrial > Soil > Tropical forest > Bulk soil... | reverse complement strand
CCTCGGGAAGGTAGTGGTCCAGCGCGCCGAGCAAGACATCCCGCTTCGCGCGGTAGAGCCGGCGCATCGACCGCAGGTGGCGCTCCAGCGCGGCGTCCTCGATGAACCGGGCCAGGGCGACCTGGTCGAGCGTCGGTGGTGACACCCCGGTGACGAGAAGCACGTTCTCCACGTCGTCGATTAGGTCCGATGGGGGGACGAGCCACGCGAGGCGCAACGCCGGCGCCAGGGTCTTGCTCGTCGTCCCGACGAACGCGACCAGGTCGGGCGCCATGCCTTGGAGGGAGGCCATCGGCTCCCGGCCGAAGCGGTACTCGACGTCGTAGTCGTCCTCGACGATCAGCGCCTGGCGCTCGCGCGCCCAGGCGATCAGCGCGGAGCGGCGCTCCGCCGACATGACGACCCCGGTCGGATAGTGATGTGCCGGGGTCATCACCACCGCGTCGACGTCGGCGGCGGCAAGCTCCGAAACCACCAGGCCGTCGGCGTCCACCCGTACCGGGACCGCCTCGAGCCCGGCATGCTCGACCGTGAACCGCTGCCAGCGCCAGCCCGGGTCCTCGATCGCGACGCGGCGCCCGCCGCGGCTGCCGATCACGTGCCAGAGCATGGTAAGCGCATGCGACGCCGCGCAGCAGACCACGACGTGCCCGGGGTCCACCACCACGCCGCGCATCCGCGCCAGGTATTCCGCCATCGCGGTCCGGAGTTCCCGGGCGCCACGATGCTCGCCGTAGCTGAGCCGCCGGTCGGGCAGCTCCCGCAGCGCGCGCGCCAGCGCCGCCTTCCACCCGGCCCGCGGGAAGGCGTGGAAATCCGCCTGCCCTGGCCGCAGGTCATACCGGAAGCGCTGCGGCCGGCTCACCTGCCTGTGGCGCAGCGGGCTCCCGGACGTCGGCAGCAACGCGACGCGCGTACCGGAGCCGCGCTTCGCCGAAAGGTAGCCCTCGGTGGCCAGCTGCGAATAGCTATCGACCACCACACCGCGCGATACGCCGAGCTCGTCGGCCAGATCCCGGCTCGGCGGCAGGACCGATCCCGGCGTCAGCCGGCCGGAGCGGATCGCCACCCGCAGCGCGTCCTCAAGCTGGCGGCGCAGCGTGACGCCGCCCTGGAACTCGATATCCAGATCCACGCCCCGAAGCTATCCCAGTCCCGTTCCGAGCGGGACGGATTGGACCTATCAATATCTCGGCAATTGGTCCACTCAACAGGACCACCCGCCGATTAGGCTGGCCAGCGCCAGCCCGTCTGAGCTGCTTGGGGCCGCACCAAGCCGACGGTGGCTCGGTCTCGCCCGCCGTGCCCAGCGATGGAATCGGCGGGGAGGGGATCGGGGGCAGCCACCGGCGGCAGCCCCACCGATCACCGGTCACTCTGGAGGTCATTGTGAACGGGGGAGAGCTACTCGAGGCCTATGAGCGGTTCCACCGCACCGGGCCGGAATGGGGTGCTGACCAGCTGACCAACCACGGCCCGATGGCGGTCGAGGTACTCGTCCGCCGGGGCCGTGCCGAGGTCGTGCCGGGCTGGGTGGACGGCTACATCCGCCGTCTCGATGAGCTGCCCGGCGCCATCGGCGAAATCACCGACACATCCTGGGCGGAGGCGCTGGGTGACGGCTGCCGGATCGGCGACTGGACCGGGTACTTCACCCGCCAGCTGGCCGAGCAGCCGTGGCGGCAGGTGCTGGCGGCCTGGTGGCCACGGCTGCTGCCGGGCATCGCGGCCGGCGCGACCCACGGGGTGATCCGCACCGGTCACGTGGTGCGGACCCTGCTGGCCGGCCCGGAGGACCAGGCCGCGCTCGACGAGCTCGCGCACGCGCTCGCGTTCTGGGCCGCCCGCGCCCGGCCCGTGCCAGCCTGCGGCACACCCATCGGGCGGCTGGATCCGCTCGCGGCGCTGGACGCCGTCGCCCGCATCCCCAGCCAGCAGGGCAACCTCGCCGCCCGCTTCGGCCAGCTGGCCGAGGGGCCCACCTGGCGGCCGTCGGTGGCGCGGCTGCGCCCCGCCGCCGGCCCCGACCAGGTCCCGGCCCGGCTCACCGACCTGGTCACCGCGGCGACGCTGCGCTACCTGAGCCATGGCCACGGCCAGCCGGTACTCCTCGTGCACACCGCCACCGCGCCCAACGCGGTCCTGCACGCCCTTCCTGCGTTGCCGGACGACCAGTGGGTACCCAGCCTGAACGCGGCCTGGGCCGCCACCGCCGCGATCTTCGCCGGCTACGCGCCTTCCGGGCGCGCCGCCCCGCGGTCGGCGCCCCCGGCCGCCGGGCGGGGCGCGGTGGCGGACCTGCTGGACCGCGCCGTGGACCACGGCGACGAGCACGTCATCAAGTTCACCGACACCGCGGCCGAGGTCTACACGCGCACCGGCGAGGTCGACGCCCTGGCGGCGGCACATTACGCCAGCACGCTCATCCCGAGTCCCCGGCGCTGACCGGGCTCACGGCAACCAAGAAGACAGTCGGCCAGGCCAGCGGCCAGCAGCGCAAACACGGGGCGCGGAGAGGGTCACCAGGCCTCTTCGCCCTCGCGGTGGACGAACCCAGCCGGCAGTAGCTGTACCAGCCGCCTGCCGTCCAGCCAGCCGTTGAACTCGTTGCTGCAGCGCAGGTTGCAGATGCCGCCGTCGAGGATCAGGTGGCTCCCGGTGGCGTCGGCGATGAGCGTCAGCGGGTCGTTCATCGGGCCGCTCTGCATGCTGGTGTCGCCCAGGTAGCGCCGGTAGATCACGCCGAGCGGGTGCCCGGTCGCCGCCGAGACCTGCTCCACGGACAGGTTCGCCGGGAAGATCCCGCTGATCTGCGGATTGCCGACGATCTTGCCGCGCAGCACCATGGCCGTGATGACCGAGCCGTCCGGGCTGGCAAGTGCCTGTGCGAGGAAGGTGCGTGGTGCCTGTCGCAGCAGCAGTCGGCCGGTCAGCACGCTGCCGCCCCCTGGGCCGGCCGGGTTGATGGCCCGGAGCTGCGCCCGGCGGTCCCCGGGGGAGCAGCTCTCGCCGCCTGGGTTCGGGTTGACGGCCCGGCACCACTCCCCGAGCACAGCCAGTTCGCGGCCGCCGGCCCAGGACAGGCTGGCGACGCGGAAGAACTTGTACCCCCCGGCTAGTGACCCGCCCCGCCAGCTGCGCTGCGCGCCGGTGCGGGTGTTGATCACGACGACCTGGTCGGACTGCTTCGGGCCCGGGTTCACGTGGCTGGGGTAGTAGAAGGCCCCGACCGCGATCCGCGAGCCGTTGGCCGACGCAGCCAGGGAGTCCGCCCCCCAGTCGGGGGGCAGCGCGCCGCCCGGCACCCGCCCGAATCCCGTGACGTGCCCGGCCGCGGTGAGCCAGAACCGGTAGATCTGCTCCTCCTGCACCCCGCGCGTGAACGCGGCGAGGTAGAACGTCCCGTTCGCCGCTATGGCCAGCTCGGGGGCCACCTCCGACCCGGTGGGGTTCCCGACCGGCGCCACCGGGACAACCGCGACGACCCTGCCGGTGGCCGTCGCGCGGACCGCGACCTTCGAAAGGCCAAGGTCGATCGCGACATAGAACGGCAGCGGTGCGGCGGGCAAGGCGGCCGGCTCGCCGGGCTGCCCGGTTCCGAACAAGCGCTGCGACACCGCCACCGCCAGGCCGATGACCAGCACGATGGCCGCGGCCGCGGCTGCGGGCGCGGCCCAGGCCGGCTGGCGGCGCCGTCGGCGCGGGCGCTCCGGCGCGGTGAGGGGCCGCAGGTCGTGCTCGCGGACGGTGCCCGCGGCGGCGTTCATCGCGCCGGTGAGCCGGTCCAGGACGTCGGTCATCGTTCCTCCCCGAGCCGGTGGGCCAGCGACTCGAGCCCGCGCGCGGTGGCAGATTTCACTGACCCCTGGCTGATGCCGAGCATGGCCGCGACCTCGGCCACCGGCAGGCCGAGGTAGAACCGCAGCACCAGCACCTCGCGGCGGCGGCCCGGCAGCGCGGCCAGCGCGGTCAGCACCAGCCGGCGGTCCTCGGCCAGGATCGCGGTGTGCTCGGCGGACTCCTGCGTGTCGCGCCCCGGTGCGGTGCGGGTGACCGCGAACCGGCGCGCCACGGCGCGCCGCCGCAGCATGCTGCGGCAGCCGTTCACGACCGCCGTCCGGACGTAGGCCAGGGCGCTGTCTTGTGCCAGCACCCGGCGGCGGGTGCACAGCCGGGTGAACACGTCCTGCACCACGTCCTCGGCGGAGTCACGGTCGCCGACCAGGAGCAGCGCCAGCCGGACCAGGTCCGCCTGGTGCCGCCGGTAGATCAGCGCGACATCGGGCCACTCGCCCGGCGCAGCCGCGGCCGGCCGGCCCGGTTCGGTGCCGCTGCCCAGGCCCGCGGCTTCCGGTGACGAGCCCCGCGCGCCGGACAGTACGTTGTCCACATCTCTAGTACGCACCATCGCCGGATCGGTTGCCCAGCCTCCCCGGCCAATACCGGCCGGCGGGACCGCCGCCAGCCGGGATCGGCCTCGGTAGACTCCGGCCGTGCCGCGCCTGATCCACCTCAACGGGCCGCCCGGGATCGGCAAGTCGACACTTGCCCAGCTGTACGCGGATGACCACCCGGGGGTGCTCAACCTCGACATTGACCTGCTGCGCGCCCTGATCGGCGGCTGGCGGGACCGGTTCGCCGAGACCGGCGCCATCGTCCGGCCGCTCGCGCTGGGCATGGCCGGCGCCCACCTGGCCGGCGGCCGGGATGTCATCATGCCGCAGTTCCTGGGCAGGCTGACCGAGGTCGAGCGCTTCGAGGCCGTCGCCCATGGCAACGGCGCGGCGTTCTGCGAGATCGCCCTGATGGACAGCCAAGGGCAACCCGTGGAGCGGTTCTACCGCCGCGGCGGCGACGGCGGGCCTGGCTGGCACCAATACGCCCGGCAGGCCGTCGACCTGGGCGGCGGGCCGGCCCTGCTGGCCCGCCACTGCGACCAGCTCGCTGACGTGCTGGCGGCCCGGCCCGGCGTCATCGTCCTGCCCAGCGCCGAAGGCGAAATCCAGGAGACATACCAGGCGCTTACCGCGATCCTCGGCGGCGGAGCCTGAGCCGGGCGCGCCGGGGGAAATGGCCGGGTGAGCGGGGCGTTATGGTTGCTTCTGGAAAACCGCGACCTGGCGCCGGCTGTCGGAGGTGAACGGGGCCCGGTCCCAGCCCGCCCAGCGTTCCCGGCACCGGAACCCGGCGATCCTGGCCATCAGGTCGGTCTCGGACGGCCACACGTAGCGGTAGGGCGCGGAGTGGCGCACCAGGCGCCCGCGCACCTGCATCCAGTGGTGCGACCACGCGACCTGCCCCACCAGGTCGTCGAACGTCTCGATCCCGACATGATCGGGGTCGAGGGTGAAGACCCAGCCGGTCTCCCCGCGGGGCACCCGGCGCAGCTGCGGGACCTCCACCTCCACCACGAAGCAGCCGCCGGCCGCCAGGTGCGCCGCCGCGTTGGCGAAGACCGCCAGCTGGTCGTCCTGGGTGGTGACGTTCATGATCGTGTTCGCCACCAGGTACACCAGCGTGAAGGTCCCGGGCACGCGGGCGGTGGTCATGTCGCCGATGGTCACCGGGACGGCGCCGGGCTTGGCGGCCTGCCGCTCCGCCATCGGCCGGGACAGCTCGACGCCCCGCACCGGGATCCCGCGCGCGCTCAGCGGGATGGCCACGCGGCCGGTGCCGACCGCGAACTCCAGCGCGGGGCCGTCCCCGGCCAGTTCGGCGAGCACGCCGACCATGGGGTCCAGGACCGCCGGCTCGAACATGGCCGCGTACGTCTCGTCGTAGACCTCGGCTATCTCCGAGTCCCAGGTGACCGAGCCCATGCCGGGTAGCCTTCCGCGAACCCGGCGCGCTGCCAACCGATTTTCTGCGGGCAGCCGCGGTCCTCCCGGGAGCGGCCCGATCGGCCCGCGGCCGGGATCGGCCGATGAGTACGCCGCGGCTGGCACGGCGCGCTCAACCATGTGGTCATCCACGGCCTCGATGCGAGCGTGCCGCTGGGGGTGCCGCGCCGCTCACCTGATGCCACCATCCGGATCGTCCTCGACGACCTCACCACGGGCGGCGTGGGCGAGCACTTCGGCATGAGCATCGAGGGGCGCAGCCTGCAGGCCACCGACCTTGACTGGTCCTACGGGTCGGGGGCGCCGCTGCGCGGCCCGGCCGAGTACCTGGCCGTGGCGCTCTGCGGCCGGTCGGTCCCCGAGGGACGGCTCGACGGCGAGCCGCTGTCGCTGGCCGCCCCGGAGCCGCCGCCCTAATGCCGTGACCGGCGGCGGCACGTCCCGTGACCGGCGGCGGCGCGTCCCGTGCCCGGCAGCGGCGCGTCAGCGCGAGCCCGCAGGTCAGCTGTCCAGCTGGGACTCTTCGAGGTCAAGTTCGTGCAGGATCCGGTTCATCCCCTCGTTGGAGAGCTTCCCGTCGCTGCGCATCCGCAGCAGCGCCTCGCGCTGCGCCTGCAGACCCTAGCTGCGCCGGGTTGCGCTCCCGCGCCGGCTTCCCGCCGCCAGCCGCCGTTGGAAGACGCATAGCGACCCCTGGAATTTGACGCTTATTATCAGTATCGTGACTATCCGGTTCCTGACGATATGGTCTCTAAGCCGGACCCGGCACATCCCGCGGGCGGCGGACCCGCTGCTCGCGCTGGGCGCGGTGCTGGGATCCCGCCGTGGCTGACCCACGCCAGGCAGACGCGGCCGCCGGCCAAGGCGTTGAGCTGCCGCCGTCGATGCGAGACCGGGTCCCCTTCCTGCTGTACCGGGCTGCCGAGGCATCCCACGCGCTGGCCAACCAGATGCTCGCGCCGATCGGGCTCAGCGCCCGGCAGGCCGGGATCTTGACACTGATCACCGAAATCGGGCCGATGACCCAGAAGGCGCTCGGCACCGCCCTGCGGATTGACCGGACCACGATGGTCGCCTTGGTCGACGACCTCGAAGCCAGGGGACTGGCCGAGCGGCGCAGGCACCCACGGGACCGCCGGGCCTTCCTGATCACCGTCACCGCGCCGGGGCAGCGGGCCAAGACCGCCGCGATCGGCATCCTTGACCGCCAGCAGCAGCGCTTCCTGGCCCCGCTGGGCCAGCAGGACCGCCTCCTGCTCGCCGATCTGCTGCGGCGCCTCCAGCACGGTCAGCAAGGTCAATGAACCCATCGAGAGGACGAGGGACGTGATCGAATGCGAGTACTGGTTACCGGCGCCACCGGCTTCGTCGGCCGGAGCGTCACGATGGCGCTGCTCGGCGACGGACATCAGGTGCATGGCCTGGTCCGGGATCCGGCCTCGGCGCAGAGCCTGCGGGAAGTGGGGGTGTCACTGCACGCAGGTGACATGCGCGAGCCCGGCACGTACGTGCCGCTGGTCGGGCAGGTGGACGCGGTAGTGCAGGCCGCCCAGCTGTCCACGGCCGGGCGGGTCACCCACGCCAAGGCGCAGGCGGTGTTCGCCGCCGAGCACACCATGACCGGCGCGCTGGCGCAGGCGTGCCTGGACCAGCACAAGCGGCTGGTCTACACCGGCGGCTGCTTCGACTGGGGCGATCACGGCGAGGAGCTGATCACCGAGCAGACGCCGCTGTCACCATCACCGATGGGCCAGGGCCACGCCCGCGAGGCCGCCGCGCTGCAGCGGCTGCACGAAGATCAGGGACTCGACGTCGTGCGGCTGAACCCGGGCTTTGTCTACGGCCCCGGCGGCCTGCTCAAGAGCGCCTTCATCGACCAGGCACGCAGGGGCCGACTGCGCTGCATCGGGGCCGGCCGGAACTGGTGGAGCTGCGTGCACGTCGCCGATCTCGGCCGGGCCTACGCGGCCGCCTTGACCACGGCCGCACCGGGGTCGTATTACGCCGTCGCGGACAGCGAGCCGATCCGGCTGCGGGACCTGACCAACGTGGTCACCGACGCGATGCAGATGGAGCGGGTCGGCACCAGCCCGCCCTGGCTGGTGGCCCTGTTCGCCGGGCGGCCGCTGGTCGCCTCGCTGGTCACCTCATTCCGCATCGACGCCGCCCGCATCCGCGACGAACTGCGCTGGCGGCCGGCCCGCCCCTCGTTCCGTGAGTCGGGTCCCGCCGAGGTCAGCGCCCTGGCACAAGGTACGCAGGGCGCTGCCCAGCGCACCTGAGTGACCCGTCGGCTGGCTACTGTGACAGGGTGGACTGGCTACTGTGACAGGGTGGATGAGAAGCTGCTGGCCCAGGCCCGGCAGGCCCGGGAGCAGCTGGCCCATGCTGAGCAGGCGGCCGAGGCGGCCCGGGCCGAGTTCCGCGGCGCGGTGCATCGCCTGGTTGTGCGCGGTTCGCGGTCCGGGGAGGTCGCTAACGCGCTCGGGCTGACCGGCGAGCAGCTTGATGAGCTGGTCCGGGCGGCTGGCGGTGCTGGCCACGGGGACCAGGCGGGCAGGCTGGCCCTCGACCTGACCTGCTCGTTCTGCGGCCGGCCGCAGCATGAGGTCCGCAAGCTGATCGCGGGCCCGGGCTGCTATATCTGCGAGGCATGCGTCGGGCTTGCCGAGGCCGTGGTGAGCACCGGCCGCCCCGCTCCTGCCCGGCTCGGGCCGGTGCATCCGGTATCGGAGCAGGACGGCCTGGCGCGGTGCAGCTTCTGCGGCAAGCATCGCTGCCTGGTCACCGGCATGGCCGCCCGGCTGGCCGAACGGGGCGCGGCCGCCGGTCCGGTCGCTACCTGCACCGAGTGCCTTTCGCTGTGTCGGGAGATCATCGCCGAAGAACTGGCCTGACCGGGTGGTCACCTTCCCCACGGTGACCCCGGCCCACGCAAAACGCGGAGGACAGCACGCATGCGGACCACCACACTCGGCAGCGATGGGCCACGGGTCGGCGTCATCGGCCTTGGGTGCATGGGCATGACCGCCTCCTACGACATGCAGACCCCGCGGGATGAGGCCACCTCCATCGCGGTCATCCACCAGGCGCTCGACCTGGGCATGACGCTGCGCGCCAACCTGGCCATCGCCGGCCGGGTCCGCGAGATGGCCACCCGTGCCGGGACCACGCCGGCCCGGGTGGCGCTGGCCTGGGTGCTGGCCCAGGGGCAGCATGTGGTGCCATCCCGGGTACCAAGACCCCGAGGTACCTGGCGGACAACGCGGGCGCGGCGGACACCGGGCTGAGCGCGGCGGACCTGGCCGAGCTCGACGCCCTGCCCGCGCCGCGGGGAGCCCGGTACTCGCCGCGGGGAGCCCGGTACTAGCCGCAGGGCCAGCCGCAACGCGCTCAGAACTGGGTCTTCAGTTCCTCGATCTCCCGGGCCCGCTGCTGGAGCTGCGCGTAGGCCGGGCGCTCGCGGATCCGGGCCAGGGCCCAGCGCACCGCGTCCGCGCGGTTCGCCGCGATCCCCGCGGTGATCAGCACATCCACGGTCTCCAGATCGGCCGGGCCGAGCCGGGCCATCACCGGGACCAGGCCGCCCTCGCCGCCGCCCAGCGGCGCCCGGCCCCCGGCCATGAGCCGGATCCGGGGGCCCCGGTCATCGCCGCCGGTGTCGCCGTCCGGCACGAACTCCAGCATCCGGACCTCGGGCAGCCGGTCCAGTTCGCGCCGCAGCTCGCGGATGGCCGGGCGGTGGGCCCGGTGGAAGTCCTCCAGGACCTGCTCACGGGCGCCCTCATCGGGGCCGGCCGTGAGGTACACCCGGCCGACCAGCTGCCCGGGCTCGATTTCCGGGTCGTCGCCATACTGCAGGACCACGGCCCGGTCGATCGGCGCGCCGGGGAAACGCTCCCGCACCAGCTGGTCGAACTGCGCCGTCAGCCGTGCTAGCGCGGCTTGTTCCATGACAGCCTCCGAGTTTCGCTAGAAATCAGCGTAACTCGCGTTTCTCTGCGGCGCTACCCGCCCGCCATGGCCCCCACGATGAGGTAAGGCTCCGTGCCGGCGGCGACCGCCGCGGGGAGCGGGTCATCCGGGGGCTCATGAGACAGGTCCTGCTCACACGCGTAGAACCGGACGAACGCCCGCCGTGGCCCGCCGTCGTGCCCGCGGATCGTGCCGCGCAGCACCGGGTAGCGGGCCTCCAGCGCATCCAGCACCGCCCGCTGCGTGACCGCGCCCTCGACCTGCAGTTTCACCTCGCCGTTCACCCGGGCGAGCGTTCGCAGGTGCGCCGGGAGCACCACGCGGATCATGGCAGCGTCTGGACCTCGACCGACAGCACCGCGGGCAGGTCCCGGGCGATCGGCGCCCAGCTGTCCCCCGCGTCCGCCGACGCGTACACCTGGCCGCCGGTGGTGCCGAAGTAGACCCCGCAGTCCTCGAGCGAGTCGATGGCCATCGCGTCGCGCAGCACGTTGACGTAACAGTGCTCCTGCGGCAGGCCCCGGGTAAGCGCCTCCCAGTCATTCCCGCCGGTCCGGCTGCGGTAGACGCGCAGCTTCCCCTCGGGCGGGAAGTGATGGGAGTCGCTGGTGATCGGGACCACGTAGACGGTGTCCGGTTCGTGCGCGTGCACGCCGATCGGGAACCCGAAGTCGGTGGGCAGGTTGCCGCTGATCTCGTGCCACGACTCGCCGGCGTCGTCGGTGCGCATCACGTCCCAGTGCTTCTGCATGTACAGCACCTCCGGCCGGGCGGGATGCATCGCCACCCGGTGCACGCAGTGGCCGACCTCGGCGTCCTCATCGGGGATGCCCTCGGAGTGCAGGCCCCGGTTCACCGGCTGCCAGGTCTGGCCCGCGTCGTCGGACCGGAACGCGCCGGCGGCCGAGATCGCGGCGAACATCCGGCCCGGGTGCGCCGGATCCAGGATGATCGTGTGCAGGCACATCCCGCCCGCGCCCGGTGCCCAGTCCGGCGCGGACTTATGGGTGCGCAGCCCGGGCAGCTCGGCCCAGTGCTGCCCGCCGTCGGTGGACTTGAACAGCCCGGCGTCCTCCACCCCGGCGTAGACCGTGTCCGGGTCGTCCGGGGCCGGCTCCAGGTGCCACACCCGGGCGAACTCCCACGGGTGCGGTGTCCCGTCGTACCACTGGTGGGTGCCGGTGTCGCCGTCGTATTTGAACTCGTTGCCCACCGGCTCCCAGGTCGCGCCGCCGTCGTCGGAGCGCTGGATGACCTGCCCGAACCAGCCGCTGGACTGCGAGGCGAACAGCCGGTCCGGCTCGGCCGGGGACCCGGCGACGTGGTAGATCTCCCAGCCGGGGAAAAACGGCCCGCTGATCTGCCACCGGTCCCGCTTGCCGTCGGCGTTCAGCACGAACGCGCCCTTGCGCGTCCCCACCAGCACCCGTACCTGACTCATCGGCACTCCTTTCCGCGCGGCCGGCCGCCCAGGTCCCGGCCGGAGCCTGCCCCGGATCCACAGTCCTACCACTGCACTATGACGTTGTGACGGCGGCCGGGCCACGAAATCATCGCCGGCTGGCGAGATCCGCCCGGCGGTCACCCGCGCCGGTGCCGCTGCGCCACGCCCCGGGGCCGGGCACCGCGATGAATCCGCCCCGGGCATAGCGTCTTACCCGGGGCAGGCAAAATCATCCCGGCTACAGGAGGAACAGCGAATGTTTGAGCACACGAAGGCGTTCAGCGGGTTCTCCGCGGACGACATCCCGGCGGCGGCGAAGTTCTACGGCGAGACGCTGGGCATCCCGGTGTCCGAGGAACACGGCATCCTCACGCTGCACATCGCCGGCGGCCGGGACACGATCGTCTATCCCAAGCCGGACCACACCCCGGCGACGTTCACGATCCTGAACTTCCCGGTGGACGACATCGAGGCGGCGGTCGACGCGCTGACCGCGCAGGGCGTCGAGTTCGAGCACTACGACTTCACCGACCCGAAGGGGATCAACCGGCAGGGCGGGCCGCTCATCGCCTGGTTCAAGGACCCGGCCGGCAATGTCCTCTCGGTGATCCAGATGAGCTGAACCCGCGCTCCCTGGACTTTGCCTCCGGTTGACGCTGGGATAGCTGGCGCGAGCCGGGCGGCTACCTGTTCACCGCCAGCCAGGGCCCGCTCGGCCTGCGGGCCTACACCGCCGGCGGCGCCGCGCGCCCGCGGTAGGCGCGCCACCCGCCGCTGTCACTGATGTCGGCGTGGCGGCCAGCAGTGACCTCCCCGCGCCGCAAGATCATGCCGAACGAC
>Ga0318554_10000797_pt1 | contig 12110 bp, 8 predicted proteins | sample GRESIP082b2f22_FD_203687 | JGI IMG/M metagenome (GOLD analysis project Ga0318554, IMG submission 203687) | Tropical soil microbial communities from Luquillo Experimental Forest, Puerto Rico - GRE.SIPMG.082b2f22 | ecosystem: Environmental > Terrestrial > Soil > Tropical forest > Bulk soil... | reverse complement strand
GGCAGAACCAATGCACTCCGCCCAGCACACCCATACCGGCCAGGTCCCCGCCCGCGAGGACTCCTACTTCAGCGCCCTGCTCGCCGCCGATCATCCAACGCTCAGGCGTTCGCGCGGGACCCTGACGCATGTACCAGGGGAAAGACCCGATGCTGATCAAGAATGAGTTCGAGGTCGCTGCGCCGGTCGAGAAGGTCTGGCAGTTCTTCGAGAACATCCCCCAGGTCGCGGCCTGCCTGCCGGGCGCGGAGCTGACCGAAGACCTCGGCGACGACACCTACAAGGGCAAGGTCGCCGTCCGGATGGGCCCGGTCCGGCTGCATTTCGCGGGCACCGCCGACATCACCGAGCGCGATGAGGCGGCTAAGCGGGTCGTCGTGCACGTAAGCGGTGCCGACGAAAAGGGGCGGGGCCGGGCCAGCATGGTCGTCACGGCCACGCTTGACCGGACGGGCCGCGGCACCACCAAGGTCGGCGTCGTCCAGGACCTGCAGCTGTCCGGAGCCGCAGCGCAGTACGGCCGCAGCATGATCACCCACGTCACGACCGTGCTGATGCGCGACTTCGCCGCGAACATGCAGGTCCGCATCGAGCGGCTCGACCTCGGCGAGTCCGCCGAGCCGGCCGCGGCCACGGCCGCTACGCCCGCCGAGGGCTTCTCCCTGGGCATGCGGGCCGCGCTGATAGCCCTCAGCCGGGTGTTACTCCGCGGCGCTCACGGCCGCGCTTCCCGCCATGGGCAAAAGCCTCGCGCTGCAGATCGCGCCCGCCCGGGTCAACCTGATGGCGGCAGGCTTTGCCGACACGCCGCCGCTGGCCTCGTTGCTCGGCGATGAGATCGACGAGCGCCACGAGCAGCTCCGCACCAAGCGGCCGATCGGCCGCGTCGCCGGCCCCGCCGACACCGCCGCACTGGCCGTCCACCTCACGACCAACACCGCGATCACCGGCGCGACCTTCGACATCGACGGCGGCCAGCAGCTCATCGAAGGATGAGCGTGGGTTACCGTGCCTGCCCAAGGTGACGCTCAGCTCGTTAGCAGCAACCGCGGTCTGGCAAGCATCGGTGGCGTCATCGCCACGAGGATAGCCTCGCCCAAGACCATCACCGCTCCACGCGCGTGACGTCACCTTTCAAGCCTGCGTTTCCGCGCCCCATACGCGCCCCAGAGCGCCTCGTCGAGCACAGAGGGCCAGGTCAGAGCGGTGCACAGCAACGTCCTCCGGAGCCGTGAGCGCAGGTTCGAATCCTGCGGGGGCGCAGTTCAGAGGCATAGATTCGAACACTCTGACAATCTTGGTCCCGACCCGGCGCCAACCCTGTGACCTGCGGCAATGCTCAGCCCTTCCGGACCTTGCGCCCGATACGCGCCCGGACAGCAGACACCAGGCTGGAAAGGGCTGCTCAGCCGTACTCGGCGACAACGGCCGCCAGGCCGTTGCTCCCTCCAGAGATGACCCTCACCAGTCCCTCGACGGGTAACGGCAGGCTGGCGCTGCGGAGCGGAACAGAACCCGCATGCCAGAACGGCTAGTTGCGCGCGGGCGGCCCGGGTGGAGAGACTCCAGGTATGCCCAGTATGGTCGCGGCCCAGGTCATGGGCCGCGACGGCGAGCTGGAAATCCTCACCAGCCTGGCCCGTGATGCAGCTTCGGGCCGGGGCCGGCTGGTGCTGATCGAGGGCGAGCCCGGCATTGGGAAGACCTCGTTGTTGCGGGCGTTGCTGGAGGATGCCGCCGACCTGCTTCCCCGCGTGGTGACCGGCGCGGCGGAGGAGTTCGATCAGCGGTTGCCGTTCGCCACCGCGGGTTCCTGCTTGGAGCCGCTGGCGGCCGGTGATCAGGAGGTGGCGGAGGTTCTCGCGCTTATTAGGGGCACCGGCGCGGAATACCCGGTCATCGAATCGGTCCTGGCCCTTGTCGAGAAGTGGTGTGCGGCCGGGCCGACGGCGGTGGCCGTAGATGACCTGCACTGGGCGGATTCTGCGTCGATCCTGCTGCTGCACCGGCTGGGACGGGTGGCCGGGCAGTTGCCGTTGCTGCTGGTCGCTGTGCGGCGCAGCGGGGCCGGCGGTCCTGAGACCGAGACTTTGGCCCGGACCTGGCTAGGGCACGGCGCGGTACAGGTCACGCTGGGCCCGCTGCCGGAGTCGGTCGTGCACCAGCTGGTCGCTGACCTCGCCGGGGGGCCGCCCGGTCCGGCCCTGCGCGGGCTGGTCTCCGGTGCAGCCGGAAACCCGCTATATATCCAGGAGCTGGTGGGCGGGCTGGCGCAGGGCATGCGGCTGCGGGCCGCCGGGCAACAGGTCGATGTTGACTCCAGCAGCGAGCACCTTGGCGTATCCCCCACGCTGAGCGCGGCGATCGGCCGCCGGCTGGAGTTCTTGTCCAAACAGACGCGGGAACTGCTGCGGGTCGCCGCGCTGCTCGGCTCGGCGTTCACTGTTGCCGATGTAGCCGCGGTGCTGGGCCGCCCGGTGACCGAGCTGCTCGGCCAGGTCACCGAGGCCACCGGAACTGGCGTGCTAACCGCGCTGCCCGGCCGGCTGGCGTTCCGGCACCCCTTGGTCCGGGCCGTCCTCGCCGACTCCCTGGCGTCCTCGGCGCGCGAGGCCTTGCACGGGCAGATCGCCCAGGCGCTGGTCACCCGCGCCGCCCCGGAACGGGTCGCCGAACATCTGCTCGCCGCCGGCCCGGCTGCCGCGCCGCTGCTGGGCTGGCTAACGGACGCCGCAGGTGACATCGTTGATCGCGCTCCGGCGCTGGCGGCGGACCTGCTCAGCCAGCTTCTAACGACCATGGCCCCGCCGCAGGGGGAGCTCTCCGGCCGCCTGCGCGCCGCGCTGGCGGTGGCGCTGTTGCGCACCGGGCGGGCGGGGGCGGCCGAGCAGGCAGCCCGGTCAGCGCTGGCCACACCGCCGGATGCCCGGACCGAGGCGGCGCTGCGGTGGACGCTGGCCAATGCCTGCGCAAGCCAGGGTCTGATCGACCGGGCGGCGACGGAAATCGCCGCTGCGCTGGCGACCGGTCGGCTCACGCTCGCCGAGCAGGCCCGGTTCCACGGCCTGGACGCCTTTTGCCAGATCACCTTCAGCGCGCCAGCGGCCGCCAGCACGTCTTGGCGAGACAGCGTCACGGCGGCGCGGGCCAGCGGAGATACCGAGGCACTCGCTTATGGCATGGCCGCGGCGGCCCGGTCCCGGCTGTGGGACGGCTGGATCGATGAGGCCCTCGGTTACGCCGACGCGGCGATCACCGCCACCGAGGCGCTGGGCCCGCGGGCGGGCGCCCAGCTCGCCCCGCATGTGTCCCGCGGCGTCTGCCTGGCCGAACTGGACCGGGACGCGGAGGCGGAGCGTGCCTTCGAAGACGCGTTGCGGCTGGCTGAGCGTGGTGTGGGCACCGACTACCTGGCCTGGCGGTACGCGTGTTCGGCGCGGCTGCGGTTCTGGCAGGGGCGCTGGGAGGAGGCCCTGGCCGAGGTGCAGTCCGGCCTGGACCTGCCTGATCTCCTCGATATGGGCCGCCACCTGCGGGGGGTGGCCGCGCTGATTGCCGTCCATCGCCGCGACCGGGCCGCGCTGGCCGACGTTATGCCTTCGCTGCGGGCCGAGCCGCCAGCGACTTCGCCTGGCCGCCAGTCGGCGCACATGCCGACCTGGGCGCTGGCACTGGCCGCCGAGGCCGAGGGCCGTCCTAGCGACGCGGCGGCGATCCTGGGGCAGGCGTGGGGCGAGGGCATCGTCCGGGACCCTCTGTGGTACCTGCGCCATCACCTGGTGCCCGACCTGGTCGCTGTCACGCTGGCCGCCGGTGACCTGGTGGCGGCCCGCCGGGCGGCGGACAGCATCGGCGCCTACGCGGCCCGGCACCCGGTTCCGGCGCTGCGCCGGTCGGCCCGGCATGCCCGCGCTCTGGCCGGCCAGGACTCGGGCGGGCTGGCGGCGGTCGCCGCCGAACATCACCAGGCGGGCCGGCCGTTGCTCGCAGCCCAGGCCAGCGAGCAGTGCGCGCGGCTGCTGGCGGCGGCGGGTCTGGCCAACGAGGCGCGGGCCGCGTTGCTGGGGGCGGTGTCGGGGTACGAGTCTCTGGAGGCCGGCTGGGACCTGGCGCGGGCCGAGACGCTGTTGCGCAGCTTTGGCGTTCGCCGCGGGGCGCGCGGGGCCAGGCGGCGCCCGAAGACGGGCTGGGATGCGCTGACCAGCACCGAACGGGTCGTAGCCGGGCTGGTGGCCGAAGGGCTGTCGAACCCGGCGATCGCCGGCCGCATGTTCGTGTCCCGCCGCACCGTACAGGGTCATGTGTCCGCCATCTTGGGCAAGCTCGGCGTCACCTCCCGGGTCGAGTTGGCCACCCTGGTCACGCAGCGCGCCCTCAGCGCCCAGCGGCGCATCCAGGCTGGTGCTGACCAGCCCGCCCCGGCCGGTTAGGCCGGTCACGGCAAAGTACGCCAGCGCTGTCACCCGGGATGTGCGCGGCCGGCGCCGAGGTCCGGCGGCGTGCCAGGGTGCGCAAGGCCAGCCACCCCGAACGCGATGCCGAACAGGTTCGGCGCGATCCTCGTGCCTGGCCGGCGCCAGGCGCGGTGAGAAGCTGGATCATGACCTGGCTTCCTCCTGGCTGACGCCGCTGTGCAGGGAGCGGAAACGGGACACCTGGGCCGTGGCGGCAGTTAGCAGGGCTTGATCGTCCAGTCCGCCGCGGGGCACGACGGCGAGGCGGCAAGGGGTTTGCGCCCGCACGGTGACGTGATCCTTGCTCTGCTGGGTCCGCAGCACCGGGTCGAAGATGGCGCCTGGGCCGGCTTCGGCCGCGGGGCGGTGATCGATCTCGATGAGCAGGAGCCCGTCGAGCAGCAGGTGCACCTCCTCGTCGGTGATGGGTGCTGCGCTGAGCGGCGCGCCCGCGGGCAGGCGGTGCTGCCGGTAGCCGCGCGAGACGAGGATCGAGTTCGCCAGGGACTGTTCGCCCGCGGAGTTCACGCTGGCCACCGGGACCGGGCCGGCCGTGGTATCCCAGGGTGTGCCGTGGGCTCCAGACTCCCGCAGCCAGCCGTGGTACCGGAGCAGGGCGCTCTTGTGGGTGAGCCGGCCCGCCGGGTCGTACAGGAAATGGCGCGGAAACGGGCTCGCGTCGCTGAGCCGGGCGTCCGACAACCCGTCGGCGTACAGCGTAAGGGTGATCGTGGACCAGGCGACTGGCGCGGTCAGCCGCCAGAACGGCGGGTGCGACACGTGCCGGGGCACCGCGATGCCGGTATGGCCGCCGGCGGTCTGGGTGAAGCGGACCCGGTCCGGTTCCACCTCGGGTGGCCGGGTGAGCTCGGGCAGCGCGACACCGGCGAAGGTCAGCCCGTGCGACCCGAGCCGTACCGTGGTGGAGCCGAGCCTGCCGCTCCCTGACATTCCATATTTGATGATGCGGCCGTCGTCAACGTCAATCCAGGCGCGGAGCTGGTTGGCGAACCGGATGGCATCAGCAGCGAGCAGCGCGTCGATGTCGGGCGCCACGTCCGGTGGTGGCTGGTCGTAGTGCGCGATGCCCAGGCCGAACGGCAGCCTGAACGCACCTTCTACGGCGGTCGGCGGGATCCAGGACAGGCAGGCCGCGCTGGCCTCGATGCGCGTCACGGCTCTCCTTCCACACTGCCGAGCAGGCCGTGCGGGTCATGCACCGGGCGGCCGCCGACGGTGGTGAACACCGGGCCCAGAGCGGCCAGGACGTCCGTGCTCGCGGTGAACGGGTCGGCCGGGTAGGCGGCAAGGTCGGCGAGCTTACCGGGGGTGATGCTGCCCAGCCGGCCGGCCTCATGGTTTAGCCGGGCGCTGCCCATGGTGTAGAGCTCCAGCGCCGTGGCCACGTCGATGGCGTGGCCGGGGCCCTGGATGCCGGCGGACTTGGTGCCCCGGGTGACCATGCCCCACACCGCGGTCATCGGGTTGAACGGCCGGGCGATGTCGGTTCCCGCGGCCAGGCTCGCGCCCGCGGTCAGCCATTCATCCAGCGGGCTAACGTCGCGGGTGCGCTCGGGCCCCCAGGTGGCCAGCATCTCGCTGCCCATGTTCCACAGCAGCGGGTGCTGCACCGTTACCCCGAACCGGCCGCGCACCGCGCGGGCCCGCTGGACGGGGTCGGACAGCAGCGCGTGCTCGATCACCAGCGTCCACGGTGGCAGCGCGCCGACCTCGGCGGTGACCGCTTCGTACACATCCAGCGTGGTGCGTACCGCCCGGTCACCGGCCGCGTGGGTGCCGATCCGCCAGCCCCGCCGGACCGCCTCGGTGCAGACCCGGGTCATCACACCCGGGTCCCAGTTCAGATGGCCGGTGTTGCCCGGGTCGTTGGCGTAGGGCTGTTCCAGCGCGCCGCCCTCGACGCCGCCGTCCATGACAAACTTCAGCCCCCACAGCCGCAGCCAGTCGTCCCCGAAGCCGCTGCGGCCGCCGAGTCCGCGGATCAAGGCGAGCGCCTGGGGCTCGGACAGTTCGTTGCCGACCCGGATCAGCGGCCGCACCCGCACGCTCAGCAGCCCCTGCTCGGCGGCATCTTGGTAGGCCAGCAGCTCATCGACCGTGATCATCGCCTCGCGGATCGTGCCGACACCGAGTGCCGCATAGGCGGCTGACCCTCGGCGCAGCGCTTCCACCAGGTCAGCGCGTTCCGGCGTGGGCGCGAACGCAGCGACCTGGTACACCGCACGGCTTTCTAGCAGCCCGCTTGGGCGACCGTCGGACAGCCGGCCGAACTTCCCGCCCGGCGGGTCGGGTGTGCCCGGGCCGACTCCTGCTGCCTCCAATGCCGCGGCGCTCGCGATGGCCAGGTGACCGCCGCGCCGGGCCAGGACCGGATGGCCGGGCGCGGCCGCGTCCAGTTCCGCCCCTGTCGGCAGCCGGTTCTCGGCCAGATTCGACTCATGCCAGCCCATTGACGTGACAATCCATGCGGTCGGTGCCGAGTCCCGGGCGGCCGCACTGATCATGGCAGTGAACTCGGCGATGCTATGGGCCTGGTCCACCGGCACCAGCAGGGTGTTCCGGCTGGCCTCCAGTAGGTGCTCGTGCGAATCGCTGAACGCTGGCAGCAGGGTCAAGCCAGCCGCGTCGACCATAACCGTGCCCGCACCGGCCAGGTCATCCAGTCCGTGCGGGTCCGTGGAAACGGCCGCGATCCGGTCGCCGTACAGGCCCACGCAGCGGTACACCTGCCCGGTCAAGGAATGGATGACCGATGCGCGGATCAGCCGGTCCAGGCGCAGCGGTTCGGCCGGCAGCCGGGTCACCGCAGCGTGCATAGCGGCTGGTGCAGTGTCCATGCCTGGGTACCCTTCTCGGTCGCGGCGATGTGCTGGGCGATCCGGGCGGCGTCCGCGGCCACCCCGTACAAGAGCCCGGACCCCCGGGTGGACAACCACGGGTAACCGGCCACGTACAGGCCGGGGGAGGCGGTGATGCCCCGCTTGTGCGCCGGCATCCCATCGGCGCGCAGGATGGGCACCTTCACCCAGCTGGTGTCCGGGCCGAAACCGGTGCACCAGACCACCGAGGTGATCCCTTCGGCCTGCAGGTCCAGGGCCACCGGGGTATCGGGAGGCTGGGGCAGGGGCTGCTCGGCCGGGTCGGTGTCGGGAGGTGCTGCCGCAATCCCGGCGCCGGCCACGTAAGAGTCGACCGCGCGGCGGAACCCGGCCGCCCGCCGGTCGGCGTATTGCATGTTCTCGGCCAGGTCCGCAGCGAACCCGAGCTTGGTGTTCTCGGCATCCACCAGCCGGCCCAGCAATCGCACCCCGTCCCGGGCCAGCTGCTGCAGTGCAAGGGTTTGGCCGCCGTGGGCGCCCGACAGCATCGGATGCGGCTCGCGGAACTCGGCCGGATCGGTCACCGCCTCGGCTGCCTGGTCGTACAGGCCAAGCTCGACGCTCCACTCGTGCACGTCACGGCCCCGGTAGCGGCGCGGCACACGCGCCACCCGGCTGGTGGCCAGCAGCACCTCGCGTCCCGCGGCGGCCAGCTCGTGGGCGATCTGTGCGCCCGACTGCCCGCTGCCGACCACCAGCACCGCGCCGGGCGGCAGGCCGGCTGGGTTGCGGTACCGCGCGCCATCACACTGGTGCAGCCCAGCGGCCAGCCGGGCCGCGAGCGGCGGGATCACCGGGATGCGCTGCCCCCCGCCAGCGATCACCACCGCCCGCGCGGACAGCCCATAGGCCGGAGTAGTCACCAGGTAACCGTGGTCATCCGTGGTGACCGAGACGACCTCGACGCCATCGGTGACCGGAAGGCCATCGGCGAAGCTTTCCAGCAAGCCCACGATGGCGTCCCGGGCGATGAAGTCCGCTCCGGTGCCCGAGGCGAGCACATGCCCGGGGAGCCGGGTCATCCAGTTCGGCGTGACCAGCGTGAACGAATCCCAGCGCGCGCTGCGCCAGCTTTCCCCTACCCGGCCACGCTCCAGCACCACGTGTTCGATGCCGAACGCCCGTAGGTAGTAGCTCACCGCCAGGCCCGCCTGTCCCGCACCCACCACCACCACGTCCACGCACCCGGACCCCAGGTGCCCCCTGCGCACGTTCATCGTGGCCTCTCCCACTCCTTGTTGCTGCGTTGTGGCCCACGATGCGCCAGCACCGGCACATAAACACCCGCCAACTGGCCCGTTTTTGAGCGTGCCGCGCGCAGAACCGTCGGCGAGGCTGCAGGCCGCTGCGCCGTCTACCTAACCAGCGTGTCCAGTGCGTTGGCGGCCGCCGGCTTCTTCGCCGCCGCAACACACCGCCTGGCCCCGGTGGTGGCCACCGTCCTGCCCGCCCCTGCGGCAATGCTCAGCGCTTCCGGACCTGGCGCCCGATATGCGCCCGGAAATAGGCACCAGCCAGGAAAGGGCCTGCTCAGCCGTACTCGGCGGCACCGGCCCCCAGGCCGTTACCGCGACCGCAGACCGTTGCTCTTCCCAGTATCCGCAGCTAGGCAGGGCAGCATCGGCACCGCCCGGGCGCGGCTGCCCAGCCCGCCCGATCACCTTGATGCCACTCGGCCGACGTCACGCTCGGCGGGCAACCATAACAACGGCCACTAGGACGACCTATTCCAAGGGTTCGGTCAGCGTTCGTGCCCGGGTTGGTTAGGTATGCGCTCAACGGCGTTGAACCCAACGTCGAGCCTGGACTTCGTAAACGCCGATCCGCGCGCTGCCGCTACAGCTGTCGGCCCGATCGATGACCTGCTGAAGGCCGCGCCGGAGCGGACGCGGGGGCAGCGGGGAGCCGCACGTATCCGGCTGCGCGAAGCAGGCGTTGCCCTGGAGTGAGTATGCCAGGTATTATGCTGGACATGATGCCGGACATGGTGATGTCGTGAGCGTCCCGCACGTGCTGCTGGCGCTGTTGTCGGAGGGGTCGAAGTACGGGCTGCAGCTACGCGAGGAGTTCGAGGCCGGGACTGGCGAGGTGTGGCCGCTGAACGTCGGCCAGGTGTATAAGACGCTGGGCCGGCTGGAGCGTGACGGGCTGGCCGAGTCCGACGGGACCGGCCAGGAGGGGCCGCAGAAGCGATTCCGGATCACGGCCGACGGCCGGGAGGCGCTGGCCGCCTGGCTGCGCACGCCGCCGGACCTGACCTCCCCGCCCCGTGATGAGCTGGTGATGAAGGTGCTGGTGGCGGCGCGGGTGCCGGGCACCGACGCGCATGAGGTGATCCAGGCGCACCGGGTGTACCTGCTGGAGCTGATGCAGCAGTGGACGCGGCTGAAGGAGGGCGAGGCCCGCGATGACCTGGGCCTGGCGCTGGTGGTCGACGCCGAGCTGTTCCGGCTGGACGCGGTGGTCCGGTGGCTGGACGCTGCGGAGGTGCGGCTGGCGCGGGCCGCCGCCGCCCCGGCCCGGCCCGCGTCCGCCCCGGACCCGGTTCCGCAGCTTCGCCGGCTGGGGGCACGGCGGTGAGCCGGCCGGAACACGGCGGGGGCGGCCACAGCGCGGTGAGCGTGCTGGAACTGCGCGGCGTGTCGAAGACCTACGGGCAGGAGCCGACCGCGGTGCGCGCGCTTGCCGGGGTGGACCTGTCGGTGCGGGCCGGGGAGATGGTGGCGGTGATGGGGCCCAGCGGGTCGGGCAAGTCCACGCTGCTGACCATCGCCGGGAGCCTGGAGGATCCCACCAGCGGGGAGGTGCTGGTCTGCGGCATGGCGCTGGCCGGGATGCCGCGGGGCCGCAGGGCCCGGCTGCGGCGCCGGGTGATCGGGTACGTGTTCCAGGATTTCAACCTGCTCCCGGGCCTGACCGCCGCCGAGAACGCCGCGTTGCCGCTGGAATTGGACGGCGTCCCGGTGCCGAGGGCACGCGCCGCCGGGCTGGCCGCGCTGGAAGCGCTCGGGGTGGCCGACCGGGCGGGCCGGTTCCCCGATCAGCTGTCCGGCGGCGAGCGGCAGCGGGTGGCGATCGCCCGCGCGGTGGTGGGGGATCGCCGGCTGCTGCTGGCCGACGAGCCGTCCGGCGCGCTGGACTCGGTGAACGCCGGTGAGGTGATGCAGCTGCTGCATAAGGCATGCCAGCGGGGCGTGGCCGCGGTGGTGGTGACCCACGACGCGCAGCTGGCCGCCTGGGCCGACCGGATAGTGCTCCTGCGCGACGGGCGGATGACCGGCCATACCACCCGGCCGCCTGGCCCGGAGTCCCTCCTCGCCGGGGAGACCCGGTGAGCACCGCCCTGCAGGGCCTTCCCGACCTGGACGCGGACGCGGGCAGCGGCATCGTCGCCCGCCGGGCGGTGATCCGCTGGGGCTGGCGGCTGTTCCGCCGCGAATGGCGCCAGCAGCTGCTCGTGCTCGGCCTGCTCACCGTGGCGGTCGCGGCGACCATCTGGGGTGCCAGCGTCGTCACGAACGCGCAGATCCCGCCCGGCTACCCCACGTTCGGCACCGGTGCCGCGCAGGTCACGCTGCCCGGCACCGATCCGCAGCTGGCCGCCGACATCGCCACCATCGTCGGCCGCTGGGGGCCGGCTGATCTCATCGAGAAACACAACATCACGACTGGCACCAGACAGTTTGTGCAGCTGCGCGCCGAGAGCCCGCACGGGCACTACAACTCTCCGCTGCTTAGCCTGGTCAGCGGCACATACCCGGCCGGGCCAGGTCAGGTCGCGCTGACCAGCCAGGTGGCGACCCGGTACGGCGCGCACGTGGGCAGCACCTGGCACGCGGCCGGCACGACCTGGCAGGTGACCGGCATCGTGCAGGACCCGAGCAACCTGGCGGACGAGTTCGCGCTGGTCGCCCCGGGCCAGCTCCGGCAGCCCAGCCAGGTGATCATGCTGCTCGGCCCGGCCGCGGCACAGGAGCTCGGCGGCGGGAGGGTGCCCGGTGTCCCGGCGGCAAATGTGTTGCTTCCCACTGAACAGGTGAGCGGGATCCCGCCGGCGGTGCGCATCCTTGTGGTGGAGGTACTCGGCCTGGCGTTCATCGGCCTGGTGTCGGTAGCCAGTTTCTCCGTGATGGCCCAGCGCCGGCTCCGTGCCCTCGGCATGCTCAGCGCGATCGGCGCGACCGAGCGCAACCTCCGCCTGGTCATGATCGCGGGCGGCCTGGCCGTCGGCGCGACGGCCGCGCTGGCCGGGGCGGTGCTCGGCCTCGCCGCCTGGATCGCTTACGCGCCGACGGTGCAGCGGGACACCGGCCATGTGGTGGACGCGGCGCGCCTGCCGTGGTGGGCGTTCGCCATCGGGATCGTGCTCGCGATCGCGACGTCGGCGCTGGCATCCCGCCGCCCGGCGAAGACGATGGCCGCGGTCCCGGTGGTGACCGCACTCTCCGGCCGCCCCGCGCCGCCGACGGCGGTGCACCGATCCGCCCTGCCCGGCCTCATCGTCTTCGCGGCCGGGCTCGCCTGCCTGGCGTTGAGCGGCGGCCTGAACGGAGTGGCCGGCGGCAACGGCGGGCAGGGGCACGCGCTGTTCCTGCTGGCCGGCCTGGTCATCACGATTGTCGGGGTCTGCCTGCTCGCCCCGCTGGCCATCAGCGTGCTGGCCACCGGAGCGCACCCGCGGCTGCCGGTCGCGATCCGGATCGCGCTGCGTGACCTGGTCCGCTACCGGGCCCGGTCCGGTGCCGCACTGGCGGCG
>Ga0318554_10000792_pt1 | contig 12132 bp, 11 predicted proteins | sample GRESIP082b2f22_FD_203687 | JGI IMG/M metagenome (GOLD analysis project Ga0318554, IMG submission 203687) | Tropical soil microbial communities from Luquillo Experimental Forest, Puerto Rico - GRE.SIPMG.082b2f22 | ecosystem: Environmental > Terrestrial > Soil > Tropical forest > Bulk soil... | reverse complement strand
TGTGCGTCCTTCGCGTAGTGCTGGTGCACCGTGGCCTGCGCCCACGCCGTCGTGGCGAGCGCGAGCCACAGGATCGCTGCACCGGTGATCGTCCTCATGTCGGCCTCCTGGGTTCGGGAACCCGGGTTTATACACCCGTGCGCGCAGAACGTGACAGGCGTTGCACCGGGTGGGCGCGTCGGCGCGCGCCGAAGCGCGTTGAACGCCTGCGCCCCGACGACTATGCTGCCGGGTCCGCGACACCCATCACGGGCCATACCGCCCGCAATCCCACCCACCGATCCAGGAAGCCATGGGACGCATCTTCGAGACCCGCAAGGCCACGATGTTCGCGCGCTGGGACCGCATGTCCAAGATGTTCGCGCGCATCGGCAAGGAGATCACGATCGCGGTCAAGAAGGGCGGGCCGAATCCCGAGTCCAACCCCGCGCTCCGTCGCGTCATCCTGAACGCGCGCGCCGCGAACATGCCGAAGGACAAGGTCGAGAACGCGATCAAGAAGGCGTCCGGCCACGACACGGCGGGCTACGAGGAGATCCTCTACGAGGGCTACGGCCCGCACGGGGTGGCCATCCTGGTCGAGGCGGCCACGGACAACCCGGTGCGCACCGTGGGCAACATCCGCCACCATTTCACGAAGGGCGGCGGCAACCTCGGCAGCTCGAACAGCGTGTCGTTCCAGTTCAAGCGCATGGGTGTCTTCCGGCTGAATCCGGCCGGGCTCGACGCCGAGGCGATCGAGCTGGACCTGATCGACGCCGGCCTCGAGGAGCTGGGCGACACGGCGGGTGAGAAGGGCGAGCCGCAGCTGCTGCTGCGCTGCGCGTTCGCCGACTTCGGTCACGTCGCCAAGGCGCTCGAGGACCGGAAGATCACGCCGCTCTCCTCGGAGCTCGAGTACATCCCGCAGACGCCCACGCACCTGCCCGACGACCAGGCGAACGCGGTGCTGAAGCTCGTGGACTCGCTCGAGCAGGACGAGGACGTCCAGAAGGTGTTCCACAACCTGGGCTAGCCCGACCCATCCGAGGCCCTGGTGGACCTCACGCTGCTGCCGCTCGCGGTCACACCCATCCTGCTGTTGGTCCACGTCATCTGGATGGTGGACTCGCCGCGCCGCGAGCCGGTCGGGAACGTCGTGCGCTACGTCCTCGCGGGCGTGCTCGCCGGGGCGGCGGCGGTGGTCGCGGAACTGCTGCTCGCGCCGATCGAGTCGCGGCTCGGCGATCCCCGGCTCGCATGGTCCGTGCGCTTGCTGTTCGTGTTCGTCGGCGTGGGCCTGCTCGAGGAGACCTGCAAGTTCGGCGTCCTCGCCGTCGCCTCGCGCGGCGACCGGGCGCTCGACGAGCCGTTCGACTGGGTGGTCTACGCGGTCTCGGTGTCGCTGGGCTTCGCCGCGCTCGAGAACGTGCGCGTGCTCTGGCAGGGCGCGAACGCGGGCTGGTCGCGCGCGCTGTTCGCGGTGCCGGTGCACGCGCTGCTCGGAACGCTCATGGGGAGCCACCTCGCGCGCGCGATGCGCGACGGACCCGCCACGGCCGCGCGCCGGCGCTGGCTCGCCGTGCTGGAGCCCGCCGCCTGGCACACGGTGTACGACCACGCCATCTTCGAGATGCGCGCCGCGCACGGCGTCTCGGCCGCGCGCGTGGCGCTCTTCCTCGCGGTCGTGATCGCGCTGTGGACGCTCGCGGTTCGCCGCACCGCGACGCTGTGGCGATCGGAGCAGGGGCTCCCGCCGCCGATCCTGGCGCCCGCGCGCACGCTCGCGCGCCTGGTGGGCGTGCGGCGGAGCGACGAGCCGGATCCGCCCGGCGGGCCGGACCCCGCGTAGCCTGCGTCCTAGTGCCGACCGGACCGGTCGGGATAGCGCGGCGTCACCGGCCGCTTCACCGGATCGGCCTTGATCTCGTCCATCAGGAGCTTGACCGCCGCGTCCAACTGCGCGTCCGCGCCGTCGGCGGTGGCATGCGGGAGATCGTCCACGACCACGTCCGGGTCGACGCCGTGGCCCTCGATCAACCAGTCGCCCTCGGGGCCGAACACGCCGGTCTCGGCGGCGGTGGCGATGCCGCGGTCGACGAGGAAGTTGTCCTGCGAGAGCCAGATCTCACCGCCCCACGTGCGCGTGCCCACCACCTTGCCGAGCCCCAGCCGGCGGAAGCCCTCGGCGAACGCCTCGCCGTCGGAGATCGTGGTCTCGTTCACGAGCGCCACGATCTTGCCGCGGAACGCGAACGGCATGTTCGCGACCGCGTGCCCGGCGCGCGGCTGCCACCAGAACCACGAGCGGCGGAGGAGCTTCCCCAGGATCCATGAATCGACGTTGCCGCCGCGGTTCCCGCGCAGGTCGATCACCAGCCCGTCTCGGTCGTAGACGGGAAAGTAGTCGCGCTCCCACTGCGCCATGTCGGCCGCGGTCATCGCGCGCAGGTGGACGTAGCCCACGCGTCCGCCGGAGAGCGAATCCGCGCGCAGCCGCCGCGTGTACTCCCACTCGGTGTAACGGAGGTCGGTCTCACGCGCGGGGGCGACCGGCTGCACGATCACGTCGCGCGGCGCGGCGCCCGCCCGCTGCACCCGGAGCAGCACCTGCTTGCCCGCCTGCCCGCGCAGCAGCGCGCCAGGATCGCCGGGGAGCGCGGGCACGCCGTTCACCGCCAGCACGACGTCGCCGTCGCGCACGTCCACGCCGGGCCTGGCGAGCGGCGCGAGCTTCGCCGGCTCATCGGGGTCGGTGCGAAACACGCGCTGCACCTTCCAGCCGCCCGCCTTCTCGTCCCGGACGAGCTGGGCGCCGAGCGAGGCCGGCTCGGCCTGGTCGCTGCCCTTTCGCAGGTCGCCGCCGTAGACGAACATGTGGAGCGCCGAGAGCTCGCCGATCATCTGCTGGAACACGTCCGCCAGCTCGCCGCGCGTGGTGACGCGGTCGGCGAGCGGCCTGAACTTCGCGAGCTGCGCCTTCCAGTCGACACCGTTCATGCCGCGATCGTAGAAATAGTCGCGCTCGAGCCGCCATGCCTCCGTGAACATCTGCCGCCATTCGACCCTGGGATCGAACGCGAACGTCCAGCCCGCGATCGGCAGCTTCGACTTGTCGAGCTTGTCGGGCGCCTTGGCGCCGGCGTCGAACACGTACCAGCCGTCGCCCTTCTTCACGAGCAGCTTCTTCAGGTCGCCGGAGAGCTCGTAGCTGTCGACGCCGGCGAGCACCGTGGACACGCCGTCCTGCTTGCGCGCGATCTCCAGCGACTGGAGGTCGGCCTTGGCGTTCACGTCCGACTCGCTGGCGAGGAAATACAGCCGCTTGCCGTCGGTCGACAGCGAGCGCAGGTTGCCCGGATCGACGGGCACGTCGATCAGCCGCGCGCGGACGCCGTCCAGGTCGATCGCGACCGGGGCCGGATCCTTCGCGTCGGCGGCCTTCGCATCCGCGGGCTTGCCGGCCGGCTTCGAGTCCTTCCCAGCCGGCTTCTCCTTCACGTCGCCGCCGCCCGCGGCCTGCAGCTCATCGAGGCTCGCCCACGGCGAGCGCGTCCCCTTCTGGAGCGCGACTCCGAACACCTGCGTCGGCCGGTCGAAGAACGGATCCGGCTGGCGCGAGCCCCAGATGCTGCGGACGACCGTGTCGAAATGGCGGTCGGAGAGGAACCAGAGCCACTTGCCGTCGGGGCTCCACGCCGGGCTGTAACTGTCCCAGCGGTCGTTCGTGAGCGCGGTCGTAGTGCCGCTCTTCGTGTCGTAGAGCATCACCTGCGTCAGGAGATTCGGCGCCGGCAGCGTGTAGGCGAGCCAGCGCGAGTCGGGCGACCAGGCGAGATCGCCGGGGTCGCCCCACTGCTCGGAGACCGCGATGCGCTTGTGCTGGCCGCCGGCCACGTCCAGGAGCCACAGCTCCTGGTCCTTGTTCGTGCTCGCGAGCCACTTGCCGTCCGGCGAGGGCTGCCCGTCGAAGCGCAGCACCTTGCCGTCCTTCGTGAGCGGCGACGGCTCGCCGACGCCGTTCGCCGGGAGCTTCGACCACTCCACCTCGCCGGATCCGTCGCCGAGCGCCACGAGCGACTTCCCGTCGGGCATGAAGTGCGCCTGACGCCAGCGCACCCCGGGCTGCCGGGTCACGCTCACGAGTCGGCCGTCCTCCACGGGCGCCACGAACACCTGGCCGCGCGCGGTCAGCGCCACGCGGTCGCCGTTCGCCGAGAGGTGGGCGCTCGTCACCCAGTCGGCCGGGTTCTGCACCCAGTGCTCGCGCGACTGGTCCAGGTCCGACGCGATGCGGATGTCGAGCGGCCTGTCCTCGCCGCTCGCCACGTCCACCACGCGCAGATCGGCGCCCAGCTGGTAGACGATCTTGCCGTCGTCGAGCGAGGCGCCGAGCACGTCCCAGCCCTCGTGCCTCGTGAGCGCGCGCGCGTCGCCGCCGTCGGGCCTCACCGACCACACGTTCATGCTGCCGTTGCGATCGCCCACGAAGTAGACGCGTCCCTGCCACGGCATCGGCGTGCGGCTCGCCGCCGAGTCGTCGGGCATGAGCCGCTTCGCCTCGGCGTTTCCGCCGGCCCACGTCCATAGCTGCTGGATCGTGCCGCCGCGGTAACGGCGCGTGTTGCTGATGTTCGGCTCCTGGCGCGTGAACACGAGTGTCCCGTCGTCCCATGCGCCCTCCGCCGCCTGCGACAGCGCGATCGCGCGCCGCGCACCGCTCGCCGGGTTCACGGCGAAGAGCTGGCCCGCGGGCAGGCCCGAGCCACGGCGCGACGTGAACAGCACCTCGCCCTGCGGTGTCCAGCCGGCGACGAGGTCGCGGAGCCCGTCCCACGTGAGCCGCGTCGGAAGCCCGCCCGCGAGCGGCATCACGTACACCTCGGTGGGCCCGTCGTACGTCGCCGAGAACGCGACCGTGCGCCCATCCGGCGAGATCGCCGCGCGCGTCTCTTCGCCCGGGTGCGACGTCAGCCGCTGCGCCACGCCCCCCGCGAGCGGCACCCGCCACAGATCCCCCTCCGCCGTGAACACGATCGTCCCCGCCCGCAGCGACGGGAACCGGTAGTAGCCGAGCGTGGAGGCGGAACCCGAAGTGCCGGAATCCGCCGTCGCGGCCGGCGAGGGAGATGACATTGCGAGCAGCAGCAGTGTTGGAACGCACGCCGGGAGGCGAAGACGCATGACAGCGGCCCTCGTGAGGGTTCTCGATCGATACGGTGGTATGAGCGAGCCGGGAATGTCGCACCCAGCCGCGCCACCAGCAACGGCCCACTCAACGAACGCCACGAAGTCATGCCCCAGCGGCTGAGAATGTGCGGACCTCGCACGACGTGGGCGGAGAGCAGGGGGCATTCGCCGAAGGCGAATGAACGTCCCCCTGCTCTCCGCGTGAGTCGCAGGTGACCGCAGAAGACCCCGCGGAAGCCGCGGGGAGCCCTGACCTCAAGCCCCGTCCGGCGGGTGCCGAAGACTCCGGGGAGGTCGCCCCGACCGCGGGGCGGCCCACGGCCGGCATCGCCGACAAGGAGGGCCCATGACGGGGACCGATGACCTTCGCGGACAGGAGTACGCCGCGCTGATGGACCGCGCGCGCGACCTCGAACGCACCGCGCAGTGGACCTGGACCGGAGCCGCGATCACCAGCGCCGTGCTGCTCTCGAACGCCCTCGGCACGCGCAGCGCCGGCCAGATGTTCGCCGTCGTCGTGTGTGCGGCGCTCGGCTACTACGCGAACCTGCGCGCACGCCGGCAGGCGAGGCTCGTCGAGAGCTACGTGCAGGAGTTCCACGAGACCGACCGCAGCGGGGCCCAGTGGCACACGCGGCTCGAGCAGCTCGACGCGCAGCACGGTGCGCCCGACCGCACCGACTGGGCGCCGCTCGCACTCTCGAACCTGCTCTCGCTCACCGCGATCGTGCTCTCGTGGGTGCTCGCCGAGGCCTCGTCGCGTGGCGAGGTGATGGGCGGGTTCACCACCATGGCCGGCATCGCGTTCTCGGTGCACTCGATCATGGAGAGCATGCGCAGCGCGCAGATCGCGAGCGCCACCCGCTGGGCGCAGATCGGCGAGCCGCTCCGCGAGGTGACGCCCGAACGACGGATCGCTTCGGGCCGCTGATCCGGCGGTGAAGGGAAGCGGCGGGGGCTACTTGCCCCCGCCGTTCGCCTTCCGGAACGCGTCGCGCTCCTTGCGCGCCAGCGCCAGCACGTCCTGCGGGATCTTCACGCCCGCCATGGCGGAGGCGAACTCCTCGGCCACCGAGCGGAACTCGGCCTGGTTCGCGGGGCTGATCGCGGTCACCGTGAGCCCGCGCTTCTTCATCTCGCCCACCGCGGTCGTGTCCTGCTTCGGCACCTCGATCTCGAGCCGCTTCTCCATGCGATCGCACGCCGCCTGCACCTTCTCGCGATCGTTCTCGGGGAGCTTCATCCACGCGGCCTTGCTCATCACCAGACCACCCACGAGCGGCGCCATGCCCATGCCGATCATGTTCGGCGTCTGCCGGTACCACTGGAGCGTGAGGCCCAGCAGCGGCGTCGTGGGGTAGGAGTCGATCATCCCGGTCTGGAGCCCGGTCATGATGTCGGTGGCCGCGAGCGGCACGGGATTGAAGCCCTTCGCCTTCCACACCGCCACCATCTGGTCGTCGCCGGCCCACGTGAACATCTTGGTGTGGCGCAGGCCTTCCACCGTCTCGACCGGCTGCTTGGTGAAGAAGTACACCCAGCCGCCGTGGCCCCACGACAGCAGCACGAACCCCTTGGCCTCGAGCCGCTGCTTCAGGACCGGCTCGAGCTTGTCGAGCGTGGCGAAGAGCTCGGGGTAGGACGTGAAGAACATGGGCACGTTGAAGACGTTGAACGACGGATCGATCGACGCGAGCCCGGCCGTGGTGATGGCGGCCGCCTGGAGCTGGCCGATGCGGATCTTGCGCACGACGTCGGGCTCGTCGCCGGCCACGCCGCCCGGGTAGACGCGCAACGAGACGCGGCCCTGCGTGGACGAGGTCCACTCGGCGCCCATGTCGCGCAGCGCCTTGTCCCAGACCGAGCCCTCGGGGACGAGCGTCGCCAGCTTGACGACGGTCTGCGCCAGCGCCGGGGCGGGCGCGAGCGCCGCCGCGGTGGACAGGAACGCGGCCAGCAGCGCGATGGGGGTCGCGCGGCGAACGGTGTCGCGGATCATCGTTTCTCCTGAGAGGAGGTGGAATCGGGAGCACTGTCGTCGAGGAAGAAGTCGGACTCGCGCTCGAGCAACGACTTCGCTTTTCGCTGCAGCACGATCGTCTGCAGCCGCTGCGAGGGATCCTTGTCGGGGTCGAACTGGAGCGCGCGCTCGAGCAGGCGGCGGAACTCGGCGCGGTTCTGCGTCAGCACGGAGACGCTCTGCGCCAGCGTCACGTACGGGGACGGCCGCTGGTCGCCGGAGATCTGCACCGCGCGCTCGAAGTGCTTCCGCGCCGACTCCTCCGAACCGCCCATGGCCGGCGGCAGCGCGTCCAGCACGATCGCCGCCTCGTGGAAGGCACCCTCCTCGTAGCGCTCGTCGATCGCCAGCCCGCGGTTCACCAGCTCGCGGATCGCCGGCAGGTCGGCGAGCATCTCCGGGCGGTCCTTCCCGAGCGAGATCGCCGAGCCCCAGCTCGCGGCGCACCAGTAGAGCGGCGCCAGATCCTTCGCGTCGAGCCTCGCCGCGGCGCGCGCGGGCGCGAGCCGGAGCGAGTCGGCGATCCCCGGATGCCGGAGCGCCAGCGCACGCAGGCCGTAGTCACGCGCGCGGATGTAGAGGAGGAACGCCCGCTCGTGCAGCGCGGTCGCGCGCGCGTAGTCGGTGTTGACGAGCAGGTCGCCCTCGGTCTGGACGAACGCGTAGCTGTACTGCGTGAAGCCCTTGCACAGCGTGAGCAGCAGGCCTTCGTGCTTCGGCAGCGACTGGAGCAGCATCTCCATGGTCTTCAAGCCGAACGGCAGCGCGTCGCGCACCAGCTCCGGGTCGTTGTCGGTGCCGAAGACGTCCGGGCCCTTGGTGAGCGAATCGGCCACGCTCTTCGTGGCCATCTTCTGGATGGAGCAGCCCGCGAGCGCCGACGCGAGCACGACCATCAGCCCGCAGGCGAGCGCGCGGCGGGCGCGGGCATGGCGGCGCTTCGGGGACGGTTCGATCAGGACGGCACCTCCGGCGCCGGCCGGAGCCCGGCGTGTGCGAGAGCGGGGTACGGGCGGCGGGCCCGGCCGGGTCCAGCGAGGCGTTCACGCTAGCGTGGCCCGCCGAAGCGTTCAAGCGCGCCCCGTCTAATGACGCACGAGCGCGAGATACGCCTGCACCGCGCGGTCGCCCCACAGGAAGACCGCCATGGCCGCCGGCGCGAGGCAGGTGCCGAACGGCAGCTCGCTCTTCATGTCGCCGCGGCCGCGCGCCATGAGCAGCGCCCCGGCGAGCGCGCCCGCGAACGCGGCGAGCGTGATGGTCAGGAACGCGCCCAGCGGTCCCAGTAGCGCGCCGAACATGGCCGCGAGCTTGATGTCGCCGCCGCCCATGCCCTCGCGTTTCAGGAACGTGGACCAGATCCATGCGAACAGCCACAGGTAGCCGCTCCCCACCACCATGCCGATCAGCGCGTGCTGCGCGCCGGCGCCGAGCAGCGCGGCAACCACCGCGAGCACGGTGCCGGGGAGCGTGAGCGCGTCCGGCAGCAGCTTGAAGTCCAGGTCGATCACCGTGAGCGCCACGAGCAGCCAGCCCCAGAGCAGCACCGGTGCCAGCTCCGGGACCAGGCCGAGCCGCGCCCACACGAGCACGGCCCACGCCGCGCACGACAGCTCGATCAGCGGATAACGGGCGCTCACCGGCACACGGCAATAGCGACAACGGCCGCGCGCGAACGCCCAGCTCAGGATGGGGACGAGGTCCAGCGCGCCGAGCACGTGCCCGCACGCCGGGCATCGCGAGCGGCCGTGCACCCACGACTCGCCGCGCGGCAGCCGCCAGGACAACGCGGTGACCGCGCTGCCGAAGATCGCCCCGAGCACGAAAAGTGTTGCACCGAAGAACAGCGTACTGTTCGCTGCGACCAAGATCCCTCTCGTTGTCCCTTGTGCCGGTGGGGCGCTCCGGTCAGAATGCTACCCGATTTCCCGGCCAGTCCCGCGAGACCTTCGTCCGATGATGCGCTTCGTGCTCTTCTCCGCCGTCGTCGTCAACAGCCTCGACCTGTTCGCCACGTCGATCGGCATCCACTGGTTCGGCAATCGTGAGGGCAACCCGCTCCTCGCCCCGGTCATCCACCAGTCGTGGATCGCGTTCGTGTTCGTGAAGGGCGCCCTGGTGCCGATGCTCATCGTCCAGCTCTACCGTTATCGGCGGGACAACCCCGTTCTCGCCACCGCGGGGATGGGCCTCGTCACCATCGCGCTCACCGTGGCGCTGGGCTGCTGGATCGGCTGGATGGCCGCGGTCATGACCGTGGGGCGCGTCGCCGGGTTCTGAAGCCGGCAGGCCCCGGCCCCCGCCGCCGGGCTACGGCTGCTCGGGCAGCAGGTGCGGCGTGACCTCGATCACGAGGTCGCGGTTGGTCGTGGTCGTGTTCTCGTGGCGGAAGAACGCCCCGAGGAACGGCACGCTGCCGAGGAACGGCACCTTCGTGATGTCCGTCGTCTTCTCCTGGTCCAGGATCCCGCCGATCAGCACCGAGCTGCCGTCTTTCAAGCGCACCGTCGTCTCCGCCTGGCGCGTGGCCACCACCGGAAGGTCGCCGGCAACGCCGCGGAACCCGGTCACCGTGCTCACCTCGGGGCGGATGTGCACGGTGATGTAGCCGTCGGTGTTGATGAGCGGTGTGATCGCGAGCTTGATGCCGACCTCCTCGATCTGGACGGTCTGAGTCGGCGCCGCGGCACCGCCGGCGAACACGGTCTGGCTCACGAGATACGGGATGCGCTGGCCCGCGAGCATGCTCGCCTCCTTTCCGTTGAGCGTCACGAGCTTCGGCTGCGCGAGCACCTTGGCGTTGCCGTCGTGGATCAGCAGGTCCACGAACGACTGGAACACCATCGGCAGCCGGGTGAAGTTCCCGAGCTTCCAGATGTCGTACGTGCCGGGCGTGTTCGGGAACACCTTCACGGTGGCGCCGCCGGCGCCGTTCAGGACGTTGCCCACGTTCACCGAGTCGTACGTGCCCTCGACGAACGTCATGCCCTGTCGGTTCAGGAGGTCCCAGTCGATGCCGAGCTTCTTCAGCCCGTCCGTGCTCACCTCGACGACGCGGGCCTCGAGCATGACCTGGCGCGCCGGCTTGTCCATCTCGGCCACGACGTGCTGGATCTCCCCGATGATGCGCGGGCTGGTGACGACGATCAACCGGTTGCCGCCGGTGTCGACCTGGATCTTCTCGGAGATGCCCGAGAGCGCGGCCTTGACCTCGTTCGCGTCGGCGTACTTCAGCTCGATCGTGTACGAGGTGAGCCCGGTCTCGTCCTGGAGCGACTTGGCCTCCGCCACCAGGATCGAGTTGCCGATGCGCTCGTAGGCGAGCCCGGCGGCGCGCACGACCAGGTTGACCGCCTGCTCGACCGGCACGTCCTTCAGGTGGATCGTGATGTGGCCGCTCGCCACGCCGGGGCCGGTGACGATGTTCAGGTTGCCCTTCTCGGCGAGGATCTTGAGCACGGCCGGCAGCAGCGCGTCGTCGGCGTCCAGGCTGACCTTGGGGCCGAGGTCGATCTCGGCCCGGGCCGGAGCGGGGTGGAGGAGCGTCGCCGCGAGCACGGCGAACGCGAGCAGCAGGATCACGAAGCGATTCACGTCAGTCTCCAGGGTTGCGGCGCTGCAGCACCAGCGTGGCATCGCCTCGGCGCAGGCTCACCTGGTCGCGCGTGATGCTCACGACCAGGAATTCGTCGAACAGTCCGCCTTCGCGGACCGTCCACTCGCGGTCTTTCCAGTGAACGAGCGCGCGCGGGTCGTTGTCCCACACGATCGCGGTGAGGATGGGGAGCGCGGGCGGCGGGAGCACGCGCGCGGCGATCTTCGGCGACCAGCGCGGCAGCACCGCGACCGGCGCGCGCGCGGTGAACGGATCGCCCACCGATGCGAGCGCGAGCCGCGGGTCGCGGCGGTCGAGCGCACGGTTCACCGACTCGTAGGCCGGGGGCACGGCGACCGGCACGGCGTCGGTCTGCCAGCCGAACGCGCCGGTGACGCGCAGCGCGCCCACCGTCTGCGTGCCGATGGCGACGAGCACGCCGAGCGCGACGAGCGCGGGCAGCCAGGCTTCGGGGCGGCGGCTCACGACGACGCTCCGGTGCGCTTCAGGAACACGCGCGCCACCTCGAGCTTCGACTCCACGAGCCCGCCGGGGAGCGGCACGAGCGACAGGCGCTCGATGCGGTAGAGCGAGTGCTCGCTCGCGAGCGCGTCGAGCAGCCGGACGATCTGGGCGTAGCGCCCGCGCAGGCGGAGCTGCGCCCGCACCTCCACCGTGCCCGCGGTCTGGGCCACGCTCCCGGGCTCCGACGCGGCCACGTCGATCCCGCAGCCGACCGCGGCCGCCGCCAGCCGGCGGACGAGGTCGGTCGCGAGAAAGCCGGACTGGCTCTGTTCGTCCGCCTCGGTCTCGGAGAGCGAGTTCTTGCGCAGCATGTCGGTGACGCGAGGGGGCAGCGGCGCCAGCACGAGCCGGGGATCGAGCGGCGCCCCCAGCTCGCCCGCGGTCTGGAGCTGCTGGCGGTAGCGGCCCGCGAGCGGCGAGAACACCAGCGAGTGCACGCTCGAGAGCAGCGCCATCACCAGCAGCGCGGCGAGCGCCGGCCAGAAGCGACGGAGCGGTTCCGCGGCGGGAGGCGGGGTGAGCGACGTCATCGGCACTCCACCTCGAACTCGGCCTCGGGCCCGCCGTCGCGCGCGCGCGTGGAGACGAGGCGCACGGAGTGGAACTGCGACGCGAACAACGAGTCGCGCGCGATCTTGCTCACGAAGTCGGTGACGCCCGCCGTGCCGCCGAGCCGGGGATCCACGCGCAGCACACCGTTCAGGAGCAGCTTCCGGTCGTAGCCGGTCACGCCGTCGGGGTTGAACTGGATCCCCGTCAGCCGGGCGCCCTCTGGCAGCAGGCGGGGCAGCGCGCCGAGCAGGTCGCGCCAGCGGCCGGCGTC
>Ga0318554_10000789_pt1 | contig 12137 bp, 17 predicted proteins | sample GRESIP082b2f22_FD_203687 | JGI IMG/M metagenome (GOLD analysis project Ga0318554, IMG submission 203687) | Tropical soil microbial communities from Luquillo Experimental Forest, Puerto Rico - GRE.SIPMG.082b2f22 | ecosystem: Environmental > Terrestrial > Soil > Tropical forest > Bulk soil... | reverse complement strand
CTTCTACTCCGAAGCGGCGGTCGCGCTGCTCGCCTCGCTGGCCAACGGCACCGGGGACGTCCAGGTGGTGAACCTGCGCAACCGGGGCACGCTGCCGTTCCTTGACGACGACGCGGTCATCGAGGTGCCAGCGGTGATCGGCACGGCCGGGGCAGAGGCGGTGCCACTCACCCCGCTGCACCCCACCATGCGCGGCCTGGTGGCGCACGTGTCCGCCTACGAGGAGTTGGCAGTGGACGCCGCGCTGCACGGCGGCCGGGACCGGGTGGCCGGCGCGCTGCTCGCCCACCCACTGGTCGGCCAGTACGACCTGGCCGGCCGGCTTGCCGACCGGCTGATCGCCGAGAACGCCGCCTACCTGCCCTGGGCCGGCCGGCCATGATCGCTGGCCTGCCGGGGATCCTCGCGATCGACGGCGGGAACAGCAAGACCGACGTGGCGCTCGTGGCGTCGGACGGCTCGCTGCTGGCCACCGCCCGCGGGCCCGGGAACCACGACGCGGACGTGGCGGACGAGTGGGTGGAGATGCTGGCCGGGCTGGTTGCCGAGGTCCAGCGGCAGGCTGGGGCGCACGGGCACCCGGTCGCCCGGCACATCTCCGCCTGCGTGGCCAACGTGGACCTGCCCGAGGAGCAGGATCGGACGGCGGCGGCGCTGCTCGCGCGCGGGTGGAGCGCCACCGCCGCGGTGGTCAACGACACGTTCGCGGTGCTCCGCGCCGGGCTGGACGGCAGCGCCGCGGCGGGCGGGGCGCACTGGGGCGTCGGCGTCACCTGCGGGGCGGGCATCAACTGCGTGGGCGTGGACCCGGCCGGGCGGACCACGGGATATCTGGCGTTCGGCATGATCACCGGCGACTGGGGCGGCGGGTCCGGCCTGGGCTATGCGGCCCTGTGGTGGGCGGTCCGCGCCGAGGACGGCCGCGGGCCGCATACCGCGCTGCGCGAAGCGGTCGCGGCGCACTTCGGCGTCCCCGCGGTGCGCGACGTCGCGCTCGGCATCCACCAGGGCAAGATCGGCGAGCGGGAACTGCTGGAGCTTGCCCCGGTGCTGCTCGCCGCCGCGCGCGACGGGGACGAGGTCGCGCGCGACCTCGTCCGCCGCCAGGCCGAGGAGATCTGCGTCATGGCGGTGGTCGTCATGCGGCGCCTCGGGCTGACCACGCGGCCCACCCCGGTGGTACTCGGCGGCGGGCTGATGACCGCCCGGGACCCACTGCTGCTCTCGGAGATCACCGAGCGGTTCGCGGCCGCGGCCCCCCAGGCGTCCGTGACTGTGGTGGCCATCCCGCCGGTGGCGGGCGCGGCCTTGCTGGGGCTTGATTACGTCGGGGCAGCGCCTGAGGCGGAGCGGCGGCTGCGGGCCGCCTATCACGGCAGGGCGGGTTCATGACGCATGGGCACAGGTTCACCCTGGTAGCCGGGACGGCGATCGCGACGGCCAGCCTGCTCTGCGGGGCGGCGGGCGCCGCCGTCACCGGCTCGCGGGCCGGGAGTGCCGCCGGGAGCGGCAGCATCACCCCGGCCGAGGTCAGGGTCGACCAGGTCGGCTAGCCGACGGGCAGCCCCAAGGTGGCGTTTCGCGATGCTGCCGGGGCAGGTCAGCCAGGTCAGTTTCACGGTGTCCGCCGGGAGCGAGGGCATGGGCCCGGCCGATTGTGCTCAGCCGGCGGCGATCCAGCAGTCCCAGGTTTCGACGGTCCGGAAGCCGAGCCTGGCGTAGATCCCATAGCCCGGCGGGCTGGATTGCAGCCACGCCCACGCCGCCCCGGCGGCCAGGCCATCGGTGACCGCGCGCGCGGTCAGGGCAGCGCCGTAGCCCCGGCGCCGGTGCGCCGGCGGAGTAGCCACGCTGAAGACCCCGGTGCAGCCGCCCACGGTCGCGCCTATGCCGGTGGTGACGGCCTGGCCGCCAGTTTCGCCCAGGTAGCAGCGCACTCCCCGGAGACGGAGCACATCGGGGGTCATCAGCTGGACGAACGGCTCTTCGGGGGCCTCAAAACCGGCCGCGGCAACGCGGATATGAAGGCCCACCTGCTCGGGGCTCAGCTCGCGCAGCGTCAGCCCGGGCAGCTGCCCGGCGCCGGCGACCGCCGCCGGATCCTCCAAGACCATCAAGGGGATCTGCTCGTCGAGGCGCATCGCCCGGGCGGCGGCCAGCCCGGTCAGCGCCGGGCTGGCACCAGGCCGCAGCTGCAGGCAGTACGGCAGGCCGGTGGCGTGCACGCGATCAAGCAGCCCGGCAACGGTGCCGGGGACGGTGTCAGCCCGCTCGGCCCACACGCCGTTGAGCGTGGGCAGGCCCACGCCACTCACCCAGGCGATTGCCCCGCCCTCCCGCAGCGCCCAGGCACCGGGCAGCGCGCTGCTCAGATGCCGCCACGTCTCGGCCAGCGCAGCGGCGACCATGTCGGCGTCAACGGCCACCGCAGCACGGTACCGGGCACAGGCACGCGCGGGCTACCGACCCGCCGCGCAGCCGGCCGCGGCCGGGCCGGACCGCGCAAACGTTGCCTGAGGCGGCACACTAGGCCGGGATGGCGACGAACGGCGCCACGGTGGGCTGGACCGTGCCCCCGGCCGGTTCGAGCGTGATGCCGAAGATATCGCCCCGCAGCACTCCGGAGATGAGCGCCGGCCCGCTGCGGCCGTTGTGCAGGGCCAGCAGGCCCTCGGAGCGGATCTTGTTGCCGTGGGCGCCGATCAGCCACAGCTGGTAGGTCTTGCCGGCCCGCAGTGCGGGCAGCCCGGACGTCGTCACCACGAGCTGGCCCCTGGACGCCGACGACACCACGGTCACCTTGCCGCCAATCGGCGTGGCCTTGGTCACCAGGGTCGCGTCCGCGGCGGTCCGCACGGCGTTGACCGCCGCGAGCTGGGTCTCGGCCTGGATGAGATGGCGCCTGGCCTGGCTGAGTTGCTGCTGTGTCTGGCTGAGCTGGTTCTGGGTGTCGGCCAGCACGACCGCCAGGGTGATGGCGGCGGCCGCGGCAAGCGCGGCCCCGGCGATGGCTAGCCGCGGCAGCAGGGTGAGCCGCCGCCCGGGCCGGGCGTGCCGCGCGCGGTCGTCGCCCGCGGGCAGCTGGCGGGTCCGCGCCACCTCGGTCATCACCGCCGTGCGCAGGGCCGGCGGCGGCTGGCGCGAAACCGCCATGCCGAGCCGGGTCGCGGTCTCCCGGAACCCGCGCACCTCGCCGGTGCAGTTCTGGCACCGGCTCATGTGGCGCTCGAAACGGGCGACCTCGGCGGCGGTGTCCAGGGCGTCCAGGGCGTAGACGCCGGTGAGCGCGTGCATGTCGGTGCGCAGCGCCATCACCCGCTCACCCCCAGGCAGTCGCGCATCCGGATGAGCCCGTCCCTGATCCTGGTCTTGATCGTGCTCAGCGCCACGGTCAGCAGCCGGGAGACCTGCCGGTAGCTGTAGCCGCCGTAGTAGGCGAGGGTGATCGACTCGCGCTGGGCCTCGGTCAGCCCTTCCAGGCAGCGCCGCACCCGCTCGGCGTCGAGGCTGGCCTCCACGGTGTCCGCCACGTCGTCGTGTGGTACCGGGATCTCGGCGCTGCGCTGCTCGCGGGCCGTGGCCGCGGCGGCCGAGCGCACCCGGTCCACCGCGCGGCGGTGCGCGATGGTCAGCACCCAGGTGGGTGCGCTGCCCTTGGCCGGGTCGAAGCGCGCCGCGGTCCGCCACACCTCGAGCAGGACCTCCTGGCTGACCTCCTCGGACTGGGCGGGGTCGCGCACCACCCGGAGGATGAGGCCATAGACCGGGCCAGCCAGGTTGTCGTAGACGGCCTCGAACGCGGCCTGGTCCCCGCGCGCCACCCGCGCGAGCAGGCCGTCCAGGTACTGGTTGTCCCCGCCCGCCGGGCGGGGGGCCTCCGGCTCTGATGCACGCATTGCGCGTGGCCTCATGCCTTCCATTCGGTGCCCCGGCGGGAACGGATGGCCCATCCCGCCGCCGGACTTACACCGACACCCTTCCGGCCTTTGCGTACCCCGAAGGGGGCAACGAGTAACAGTTCGGTAACGACACCGTCGTGGCGGCATCCGGATTGCCGTCCGGCTCGAAGAAGCGGCGAGACCGGGCCCTGTGGGGGCCTGGGCACAGAACGGCGTCGGCCGCCTTCGCACGGCAGGGAGGGGAGCCGTGCGGAGGCCGCCGCGCCTGGGAGGGGAACCGTCTTATGTCATCACAAATCCACCCGGATCACCCGGCCGACGCCCCGGCGGAAGGTGGCCAGCGGCCGGAGCCGTCCCGGCGTTCTGTTCTGTATGGCGCGGCCGGCCTCGCCGGGGCAGGCCTGGCAGCCACCGCGATGGGCACCCTCGCCGCCCCCGCGGCGGCCGCGGCGGCCGCACCCCGGGCGCACGTCGGCCGGGCGGCGAAGGCGAGCCCGGCAGAGCCGGTCATAGTGCATGTCCGTGACCTCCGCTCCGGGGAGATGGACGTGTTCGCCGGGGAGGCCAAGACCCGGCTCCGGGATCCCGGCCTGGCGGCCCGGCTGGCGCGGGCCGTCGGCTGACCGCTTCGGCCGCGCCGCTGGGCCGCGGCAACCCCAGGACCCAAGACCAAACCGCGCCCGTCAACCTGAGGCCCGCTTCCCCCAAGCACCCGGAAGCCGGCCGCCCGCCGCGTGACGGCGGAGGCCTCGACCGGTGCTGCCACGGACCAGCACGCTCTGGCCGGCCCACGATCCATCAAGCCCGCTGCCCCGCTCGGCCCGCACCGCGGCGCCGTGCGCCGAGCCCGGCCAGCGCCCGTCCCACAACAAGCTGTGAGGTAATGATGTCTTCCCACCGCGAGGCTCCCGAGATCTCCATGGATCCGGTCGCCGACAGCACCGACCTTTATGCGTTCGTGAGCCCCGACCAGCCAAGCACCGTCACGCTGATCGCCAACTACATTCCGCTCGAGCAGCCCGCCGGCGGCCCGAACTTCTACCAGTTCGGCGACGACGTCCGCTATGAGATCAACGTCGACAACGACGGTGACGGCGCAGCGGACATCACCTACCGGTTCACCTTCTCCAGCCGACTGCGCGACCCGGGGACCTTCCTCTACAACACTGCGCCGATCACCTCGCTGAACAGCCCCAGCTGGAACAGCCGACAGTTCTACTCGGTCTTGAAGCTCACCGATAACGGCGGCACCGGCACCGAGCTAGGCAAGGACCTGGCCTGCCCGCCGTGCAACATCGGCCCGCTGTCCACGCCGAACTACGGCGCGCTGGCCCAAGCCGCGGTGCACAGCCTCGGCGGGGGCATCAAGGTCTTCGCCGGCCAGCGGGCCGAGGGCTTCTACGTCGACCTCGGCGCGATCTTCGACCTGGGCAACCTGCGGCCGTTCGAGAACTTGCACAACCAGTACGGGATGAACATATTCTCGGGCCCGGCCCCGGGCGTGAACGCAACCAACCAGCTCAACGTGCACTCGATCGCCATCCAGGTACCGATCAGCGACCTGGTGCAACAGGGCGCCAGCGGCGAGTCCGACCCCAGGTCCGTGATCGGGGTGTGGACCACGGCGAGCCGCCAGTCCGCGAGCGCGTTCGACGCGGAGAGCGGCACGACCGTCAGCACCGGGCCGTTCCGCCAGGTCTCCCGGCTGGGCAACCCGCTCATCAACGAGGTGATCATCGCCCTCGGCGACAAGGACCGCTGGAACACCCTGCCGCCAGCAGGCGACAAGCAGTTCGCCCACTACTACGCCAACCCGGGCCTCGCCGCCGCGCTGCCTTCGCTCTACCCGGGCGTGTTCCCCAACCTTGCCGCGCTGGTCACGTCCGGTAAGGCGCGAGCGGACCTGGAGGCGATCCTGCTCACCGGGATCCCCAGCGGGATCATCCCCGGCTTCCAGAACAACACCGGTTCGGTGCAGTCCGACATGCTGCGGCTCAACACGGCCATCCCGCCCTCGGGCAGCCCGAACATCCTCGGCCTGATCGGCGGTGACCTGGCCGGGTTCCCGAATGGCCGCCGCGTCTTCGACGACATCGTCACGGTCGAACTGCGGGCCGTCGCCGGCCTGACCTTTGCCCTGGTGGACCCCAGCTTCACCCCGGACGCGGCCGCCAGCAAGGTCACCGACGGCCTGACCCCCGCCAGCGTGAAGGCGCCGTACCTGAACACGTTCCCCTACCTCGGGGTGCCGTACGACGGCTTCGACAACCCCTCCTGATCGCCTCCCGGCGGGGCAGGCACCGGTCCCGGGCGCTCCGGCCGGGACCGGTGCCTGGCGCCCCGCCCGTGGGCCCGGCCCGGAAGGCAGCAAACATGACCGAGCACAGGTATGGCCCGACCAGGGCGGGCACGGTGCTGCTTGACCTCGGCGCCGACACCGGCGCGCTGGTCCTGTACGCCCCGGCGGACCTGCTGGGCGCGGAGATCGAGATCAGCCACGACACCTCCGGCGCGCCGCGGACGCACGCCGCCGTCCGGGCCCGGCCGGGACCGAACGGGACCAGGTACGCGGCCCTGTACGCGGGGCTGCCCGCCGGCGGCTACACCCTCTGGCGGGAGCACGACATCCCGGCCGGCCCGGTCACCATCACCGGCGGCCAGGTCACCACCTTTCACTGGCGCGGCGTCTAGCCCCGCAGCGCGACAGCGCGGCAGCGGTGCCGGCGGTCAGCGGGGGAGCCAGAAGTCGATGCTGGTCAGCGCCCGCCGGTCAGCCTCGGCTACCTCCCGGCCGACGCTTTGCCACAGCAGCGAGTCCGCCTCGGCCAGTTCCAGCGCGCCACGGCGGAGCGCGTGGCTGACCCCCTGGCTGACCTGCTGCCAGATCAGCGGGTTGCGCACCAGGACCCGGGTGTCGATCTCGGCGCTGTTGTCGTCCTCGTCGGTGAGCACAACGCTGCTGGCCACCCGGGGATTGGCCGACAGGCCGGTCAGCCGGCCGGTGTCAACCCGCTGCGCGCGGCCCAGCCGGGACACCGACAGCCATGCGCCGCCCAGCGCCACGCGTGGCGGGCGCGCCGTCAGGTCGGCGGCCAGTCCGACCGCCAGCGCCGCGACCGATCCCGCGGCGATCAGCACCGGGACCGGCCCCGGGTGGAACCAGGATGCGATGAGCAGGAGCAGGGCAACCCCGGTAGCCGCGGCCGCGCCGAAGGTGTGTGCCAGCCGGCAGGCCCGGCGCCGGTCCCGGTCGGTGATCGAGCTGGCCGGCCGATGGATGGTGGTCATGGCCGGATCACTCCCTCCAGGGGCGCGCCGGGGGCCTGGTGTTCCCGGGCGCGGGCGGCCAGGTCGACGGGGCAGGCCGGTTCCGGGCACACGGCGAGGTCGCACAGGCGGCAGATCTGGTCGGCGTGGGCACGGTCCGAGGTTATCCGCGCGAGCACCTTCTCCAGCGTGGTGGTGAGGGCCTTTCGCTCGCCCGGGGTGAGCCCGCCGAGCGCGTCGCTGAGTGCCTGCTCCCGGCTGGCGAGCGCCCGTGCGGCCGCCTCGGTGCCCTTGGGCGTGAGGACCACTGCAACCGAGCGCTGGTCGCGCCCGGGACGCCGTTCGGCGTAACCGTCGGCGGCAAGCTGATCCACGACGCGGACGGTGGCCGACTGGGTTCGGCCCAGCGGCACCCGCAGCTGCTCGATGCCCAGGCCGGGCTCCTGCGCCAGGACCGCCAGCGCGGCGCCCATCGCCCCGGCGTGACCGGTCGTCGTCTCCACCGCCGAGGTGATGGCGTCGGACAAGGCCACGGCCAGCGCGCCGAGCAGGTTTTCCAGTCGCCGACTCACCCTCTAATGATGAATCACTCATACATTGATTGCAATCCATTTTCGCCGGCCTAGCGGTGGGAGGCCTGGGCCGGGAGTCAGGGGTTCTGGTCGTATGCCAGGCGCACCAGGTGCAGTACCTCGTCGTCCACGTCGGCGACGCTGCGCAGGGCGATCTTGTGGGTGGCCTGCCCCGGGCCGTTCGACGGCTGCAGGCGCCCGGTCGCCGGCGGGTCGGTGAACCGCAGCCCGAGGTCCACCCGGTCCCGTGCCGCCGCCGCGACCGCCGCGAACTGCCGGCCGCGCACGAACGGCGTGTAGCCGCCGCGGCCCTCGACGCTCACATCGTCGCCGAGCCCCATGATGGCCCCGGCGAGCGCGTCGTAGATGGGGCGCAGGGTGGCCTTGGCACCCTGATACTGGCCGTCGACGTATTCCTCGACGCTGGGCCGCACCCAGCCGGCCGCTCGCGCGGCGGCGTCGGCGATGGCCCACTGGCTGTTCTGCGGGACGCCGTGCTCGGACCGGAGCCAGCGGCGCACCGCGTTCTGGTCCAGCGGGTCGATGCCCGATGCCTCTACCAGGGCAAGCCATTCCTCCAGCGAGTGCCCGGTGCGGGCGGCCAGCGACCCGATGACCGCGCTCATCATCTCGTCGGGTGACTTCGTCACGCTCGAAGCCTACGCACCATCACCCCGGTGGCCCGCACAGGCTGATACCCGGCGGGCCCGGCATGCCTAACGCACCATAGCGGGAGCCCTGGGCCGGCTGCTTGTCGCGGGCCTCGGGTAATGTCTCGAACGTGATCCCGCACCCGCGCGGGGTGATTCGCACAGGCCGCCGGCCTGCGGGACACCATGATCCGGCACGCTCACCAGGGGTTACGCACCGCGGGGGCCGGCCGCGCACGAGTCGGCGCCGGGCAGCCTGTGCCGCCGCTATTACTGATGCGCCGCATCTCCAGGAAAGGGGACTGTCATGCCAGCACGTGATTCCTACGCGCAGGGCACGCCCAACTGGGTAGACCTGCAGACCACCGACCAGGCCGGGGCAAAGGCCTTCTACGGCGGCATCTTCGGCTGGTCCTACGACGACCAGCCGATGGACGCCGGGGCGGTGTATTCCATCGCCAAGATCGGCGACGCCCAGGTCGCCGCGATCGCACCCCAGTCACCGGAACTGAAGGCCGCCGGGGCGCCGTCGATGTGGAACACCTACCTGGCCGTCGATTCGGTCGATGAGGCGGCCGCCAAGGTCGGCCCGGCCGGCGGCACCGTCGCCATGGAGCCGTTCGACGTGATGGACGCCGGGCGGATGGCCTTCGTCATGGACCCGAGCGGCGCCGCCGTGGCGCTCTGGCAGGCCGGTCAGCACATCGGTGCCGGCCTGGTGAACGAACCGGGGACTGTGGTCTGGAACGAGCTGATCACCAACGACCCCAAGGCCGTGCCCTTCTATGAGGATGTGCTCGGGGTCACCACCACGACCGTGGACATGGGCGCGGACAAGTACACCATGTTCCAGGTGGCCGGCAAGGAGGTCGGCGGCACGATGCCGCCGATGGCGGAGGGCGTGCCGAACCACTGGCACGTGTACTTCTCGGTCGCGGACGCGGATGCCACCGCGGCGAAGATCAAGCAGCTGGGCGGCTCGGTCATTGTGGAGCCGTTCGACACCCCGATCGGCAAGATGGCCGTGGTCGCCGACCCGCAGGGGGCCGTGTTCAGCCTCTTCCAGGCCCCGGCGTCGGCCTAGCGGCACCCCGGCCCGCGCGCAGGAGCGATCCATGGAAATACCCAAGCCGAGTGAGGCGGACAAGGACTTCTTCCGGTCCGTGCTGCCCGACGATCCGGCGGTCGAGGTCAAGCCGATGTTCGGCAACCTCGGCGCGTTCGTGCACGGGAACATGTTCGCCGGGCTGTTCGGGCCCGCCGTGGGCGTCCGGCTCGACGACGCGGGGCGTACCGAGCTGGAGGGCATCGAGGGGTCGGGCCCGTTCGGGCCGGCCGAGCGCCCGATGGGCGGGTACACCAGCCTGCCCGGGACCTGGCGCACGGAGCCCGAGGTAGCGGCGCAGTGGGTGGAGCGGGCGCTCGCCCATGTCAGCGCGCTGCCACCGAAGGTCAAGAAGCCCAAGGCGCCCCGGAAGTAACGCCCGCCCGGCACGTCACCCGGGCGAGGGGGCGGCGCCCCGGGGCCGCCCCCTCGCTCCGATTGTTGCGCGCGCGGGCCGTCACGCGCCCGCGGCGCGTCGCGGCCGGGTCCGCCCACCAGGGCCAGCCGGCGGCCCGGGCCGCCTCAATCGGCGGTCACAATGAGACTCCGTGGCTCTGGATAGCACAAGGGGGCCGCAGATGTCGGGTCAGCGAGATCCCGCGGCCGCCCGGGTAAGTTCGTCGAGGAAGCTCATCGTCGCGGCGGTGGTGGCGCGACGCCAGGCCAGCAGGGTGGCGTCGAAGCTGTGCGAACCGGGCCGTTCTGCCTGGATCGCTTGCGCGATCGGGTCTAGCGCCGCCTTCTGGCGTGCCAGCAGCCCGCTGGCGTCGCACCCGGCACGGTCCAGGAGGGCCAGCTTGAGCAGCAGGTGGGAGCGGACCTCCCGGATGTGCGCCACCGGCGTGTCCAGCCAGCGCAGCACCGCCACGTGCCCGGCGGGTGTCACGGAGTAAAGGGTCCGCTGGGGGCCGCGGCCGGATTCCACCGCCCCGGGCGCCAGCAGGCCGAGCTCCAGGAGCCGGCCGATCGAGCGGTAGATGACCGGCCTGGGGATATGCCAGATCCGGCCGAGTTCGCCGCCGGGCGCGGTGAGCTGGGCGATGGCGAAGCCATGCGTGGGATGTTCGTTGACCACGGCGAGCACGGTCCACTCCGGCAGCGACAACGTGGGCCCCGTGCTCATGGGTCCGAGCCTAGAGGAGCCGGCGCCGGGCCCGTGCCGGGGAACTCACCCGCGACGCGGGCCGCGCGGCCAGGGGGCGCCGCATGCCCGAACAGCGGCGCAGGAAGGCGGCGGCGGCGCTGGCCAACGTCCCGCCCGCGCTCGTCGCCCAGGCGAAGCGGGACCGCGCCAGCCGGAGTGCCGCTGTGCGGGCGACGGCGCCGATACGGTGAAGCCGGGTAACAGCGCCGACCCGTCAAAGCGGCTCAATCCTCAACCAATGTCGATCAATGTCTTGGGAGTCCCACCATGCAGCTCAGTGCGCGGAACCAGATCCCAGCGCGAGTGACCAGCATCAACGCCGGCGACGCCATCGCCAACGTCGAACTTGACGCCAACGGGGTGCGCCTGGTCGCCTCGATCACGGTGGAAGCCGTCCGGCAGCTCGGCCTTGCCGCGGGCCGGGAGGTCACCGCCGTCATCAAGGCCTCTGACGTCATCGTCGCCGTCGCCGACTGAGCCGCCTGGGGCCCGGCGGCCCCCCCTGTGGACCGCCGCCGGGCCGGCGCGGTGGATGAGCGGGCATGCCGGCGTGCCGGGTCTGATCAGCCCCCGTCTGACCGGGCCCAGGCGCGCCAGGCTCTCCGGGCATCCATGCGCCCAGAGCCAACCCTGAACCCCCCCGAAGGTGATGGCTCGCACTTATACAGAGAGTCAGGGGGCACGTTAAATACATGGACCGCCCGGAGGCACAGGGCCCGGTGGGTCAGGTCACGGGTTCCGCGGGAAGGCCTTGGCCGGGGTGGCCGCCGGCCCCTGCTCCGGCCTGGCTGCCAGCCGGGACCGGGTCGGCCACGGAGCCGCGTAGCGCAGGTGAACTGGCCCTCGCCCGGGACGCGGCCCGTGACCCGGCCCGTGACGCGGCGAGGACACCGGTGCAGACCAAGAGGGCGCCGGCGAGCTGCAGCAGGGTGGGGCGCTCGCTCAGCACGATGGCAGCCAGCAGGATCGAGGCGGCCGGCTGGAGCAGCAGCAGCAGTGACGACAGCGCGGCCGGCAGCCGGGGCAGCGATGAGGTGATCAGCAGCCACCCGGCGGTCTGGCTGGTCAGCGCCAGCAGCAGCAGCCAGCCGAAGGCGTGCCAGCCGATGGTCAGCTGCCAGCCGCCGAACATCAGGCCGAGCGCCGCGGCCCCGGCCGTGGCGCCCAGCGTCACCTCCGCGAGCGGGCCGGCCACGTGCGGCGTGCCGGCCGAGGTCTGGCGCAGGAGGAGCAGGAAGGCCGCGTAGGCGACCGAGGTGCCCAGCCCGTACTCGATCCCGGCCAGGGAGCGGACCCCGTGGACGTGGTCGGCCAGCCCGGACACCAGCACCACGCCGGCCAGCACCACGGGGAGCGCGAGGAAGAACCCGCGGGCGGGGCGCTCCCGAAGCAGCAGCCAGGCGGCGACGGCGACGAAGACCACCTGCAGGTTGCCGAGCACCGTGGCGATGCCTGCCCCGACGTCGGCGATCGCGTGGTTCCACAGCACCAGATCGACGG
>Ga0318554_10000780_pt1 | contig 12182 bp, 10 predicted proteins | sample GRESIP082b2f22_FD_203687 | JGI IMG/M metagenome (GOLD analysis project Ga0318554, IMG submission 203687) | Tropical soil microbial communities from Luquillo Experimental Forest, Puerto Rico - GRE.SIPMG.082b2f22 | ecosystem: Environmental > Terrestrial > Soil > Tropical forest > Bulk soil... | reverse complement strand
TTGCCGCGAGGTCGTAATCGGCGCCGAGCGCCACCACCAGCATGTCCGCCTCGAACGTGCCGGCGTCGGTCACCGTACGCCTGGCCGCGGGGTCGATCGATCGCACCGTGGTCTGCACGAACCGGACGCCCAGCTTGACGATGTCGCGGTAGACATGCTGAACGGAAGCGGCTGACCGCCGCCCGAACATCACGTCGAGCTTCGAAAACCCGAACACGAACGCGCCGGCCTTGTCGACCAGCACGACGTCGATGGCGTCGCCGAGAGCGTCGGACAGCAGCGTCGTCAGCTCGAGTCCGCCAAACCCCGCACCCAGCACGACGACTCGGGTCTTCATCTCAGCGCCTCCGATCGATGCCTGCTCCCCTTAAGGTGGGCCCGCAGCTCGAGACCTGTGAACCATCATAGGGGCGTCGCGCGCGCCCCGGAAACGAGGTCCCTGCAGCACGGTAGTCTGCGAAGAGGCGTCATCACCGCATCGCATGCCGCGACCGCTTTTCCCACCGGCCGTCGTTCTTATCCATGAGATCCGGGGCTGCCGGGGCGATGGGGGCAGTTTCCCGGAGCCGACTCCAGCTATATTCCGCCCGCTGTCCCCCCGGGCGAGTTCTTCCATGGCGCTACGGATCGGCTGGAACACTTGGTACTCCGTTCTATCGAACGGAGGAGTGTTCCGGACATCGGGCCAGGAAGGCCAAATAGGCCCCAGGGGGGCAGGAGGCAGACCATGAGCTGCTCTTCTCGATTCCGAACGCGATCAATCCGGCGAACGATTTCACCGGGGCCAACGCCGCGCAGGGACAGTCTGGCAAGGTCTGGTTTCTCGCCGGCAGCTTCTGCCCCGAGCCGCCGACTCCATGCTCGAATTTCACCGTGACGCGCAACATCACGGTGCCGACGGGCATGGCCATCTTCTTCCCGATTCTGGACCCCGAGTGCTCGACCCTGGAGGGTAATCGCACGACCGACGCCGAGCTGAGGCTCCCGCCGTTCGGTTTTGGCATGGATATCAAGTACAACCTGACCGTTGCGGATGGATCCGGGGGCTCGGCCAGCCCAGCCAGGGCGACGAGCGAAACCCGTTCGTCGTGGGGCGGGCTGAAGCTCATCATACCGCTAGCCGCAGGTCCTCTCTGCGCCAACGCGTGGCCCGTGTCTGGGCCACGCCGTCGGCGCCGGGGTGCGGAACCGGCCCATCTCCCGGGCGCCGGCCGCGCGACGGGACCCGGCCCCACTGCTACGGCATTGAAGCGGATCGGCGCAAAGCCAGTGCAAGAGCGCCGCGAGCATTCCAGGTCGGGCCAGGACCCGCGCACTGGGGGCTCGACGGTTTGTCGGTCCTCCCGATGAGCACCACGATGACCACCGCCACCGTCACGAACAGCAGGGCCCCCAGGACCCACTGGCCGGACGGCGTGCGATAGGCCACGCTCGTCACCTGGTCCACAGGGACCTGCACGGCCCCGCTGTCCGTCTCGACTTCGATGACGCTGAAGCAGGGCACCTGCCCGCGGATCACCTCTCTTTCGAGCGCGTCGCGCGTCCAGACGTGACCGGAGGAGTCGGTCACCGCGGTGAGATCGTCGAAGCGCAGGAGCCTGGGCGGACTCGACGTCTTCCAGCGCAGCTCCAGGCTGCGGTAGCCAAATCCGTCGAGTAGCGCCGTGTCGTCGTTGGACTTTCTCTGCACCCGGACCCACGAGCCCGGAGCGGGAAGCGGCGTGGAGTCCGTCCGCGCCACGCGGAACTCCGCGACCCGGCGGGCGTAGGCATCGGGCTCCATGCGGGACACACCCTGGAACTTGCCGCTCACCAGGCTGTCGCCGCGTAGAATGACGCGCACCTGCATTCCCGGGGACACGCTGGTGAGATGCAGGTCCTCGAGCATCTCGGGTGCGGGCTCGTCAGTAGACGTGATGCCCCGACTCCCCCCGCCGCTCGCGCACCGCGAGGACGACCAGCGCCGCCATCCCGACGCGTGCCCAGCGGGCCCAGGGTGTCATGGCTTTCATAGAGGTCGCTCCCATTGCAAGGCCCTCGGAGTAGACGTTGGCCAATGAATCACGAGCTCGGCGCCCCGGGTTCAGGGATAGACGTTCGTCCAGGGTCCGGGGCGATGCACCAGCCAGCCGAACGTCGCGCCCCCCACCACCCCTATGACGATCGGCGCGCCACTGACACGGTGCGGGTCGAGGGAGATGGCGTACACCGCGGCCTCGATGAAAACGATCGACGCACCGATCTCCAGTCCGCGCCACGCGCCGGCCAGGGCGCCGGTGCCGTGGGAGCTCCTGCGCGCGTCGATCGATTCGATCTCTGTCCAGGGGACGAGGCGCGCTTCCGGGGGCGATGAGAAGCTCGATGAGTAGAGTCCGTCCGACGTGAGTGGAAGCTGGAGACCGTCGGGCGAAACAACCACGTGGTGAGCGAGGAGCTTCCTGGTGTCGGTGAGGACTCGGATGTCGTCGTGTGTCAGCACCGCGAGTCGTACCAGCGCTATCCGCGCGGAATCGGGCACACCGGCGGATTCGGCCCGGTTCGCGGGCACGGATGTCAGCGTGACGGTAACCGCAGCGAGGAACATCAGGGGCACATTCGCGCGGCGACGCCGCCGGCCGGTGCCCACGGCGGAGAACGCGCGCTTCGGATCGAGCCGGCTCCGGCGCTGGTTCGGGAGGTGACACATCATTTCAGGGATAGACCGTCTTCCAGGGTCCGGGGCGATCGAGCAGGCCGCCGAGCGTCGCCCCACCCGCCACCCCGATCACGATCGGCGCGGGACTGACATGGTGTGGGGTGAGGGTGAAGATGGGGCCATACTGGGCAATGTAGATCAACGAGCCGATCACCAGCCCGACGATCCCCCCCGCCACCGGGCCGATGCCGCTGGGGCCCTTCCGCACATGGATCGATTCGACTTCAGACCAGCGAACGAGACGTATTTGTGGGGACGAAGCGAAGAACGGTGTGAAGTCCGGCTCGGGATCAACGGGAAACCGGAGCCCATCGGGAGAGACGACCACATGGTGAGCGAGGAGTTTTGTGCTGTCCGTCACGACTCGGACGTCGCGGAAACTCATCAATGCGCATCGCACCAGGGCGAACTGCATGGAATCGGGCGCAGAGGCGGACTCGACCCGGGTCGCGATCAGGGACGTCAGCAGGACCCCGACCGCGGCGAGGAATGCCGGGCGCATGCGGATGATGTGCGATTCACTGCTCATGGCGAACCTCCCGCTGGGGCTGCTTGATCGCCCAGCCGGTGATCAGCGTGACGCGGACCGCGTTGATGCCGTTGCGCTGGCTCATGGCGACCGCCATGTTGACCGGGACGCGGATGCCGCCGTAGTGCAGCGTCTGGCCGCAGGCGACCACGACCGCGGTCGTGACGGCCGCGGGCCCCAAGCTGATGCTGGGGCCGATCCCGAACTCGAAACTGCTCGGCGTACGCACGCCGAAGACCAGCGTGCCGGTCGGGATGAATTCGCTCCTCTCGACGCCGCCGATCAGGAAGATCCGCTCGACGAGGAACCACGGGCCGCGGGTGCCGGGCGCGGCCTGGTTCTCGGAGTGCCATCCGAACTGGCTGCGCGCCGCGCCCTCCGACGAGAGCGTGAGACCGATCCGTGGCCCGCTGAGGTCGTACTGGATCACCGCGGGCTCGGTGTCGGCCACCGCGACTGCATGACCAGGCACCGGCTCGCCGGAATGGTTCATGACCGTGTCGGCGGTCTGCGCCATGACCGGCGACACCGCGAATCCAAGCAGCGCCAGCGCGCACGCACACACCATTTGGGGTCTCATCGTCATCTCCTCCGCGCGACGCCCGAGCCGGTCCCGAGGCCGATCCCCAGGCTCGCCGCCCCGCGGCGTCGCGTCGCCGACGTGCTTCTGCAGGCGATGTGCCACCGCGTTGGAACCGCGTAAACGCTGCGTTTTTCGCACCGCGCCCCGGCGCCGGACCGCGGTGCGCTGTCGCGTCGTGGAGTCGGACTCCACGATCGTGGAGCCGGCCCCCGAGGCGTCGTGCCGGGCTCCCGCGTATACTCCGAGCTTCGAACCGCGGGGCGACTCCCATCCGGAAGGACGATGGCCGAGCCACAACCGACGACCGAGCTGATTGCGGCGCTTCAGGGCGTGCTCCGCCAGGTGGCGGAACCGATCGACGTCCTCAAGACCGTCCTCGAGCAGGCGGTGTCGCGCACCGGCGCCGAGCGCGGGCTGTTCGTCGAGGTCGCCGAGGGCGGCCAGCTCCAGTACCGCGTGCTCCACGGCTTCACGCCCGGGCACTTCCAGGGCGATGCCGGCCGCTTCAGCCGCAGCCTGTTCGCGCGCGTGCTCGAGACCGGTGAGGACGTGCTGCTGTCGAGCATCGCCGACGATCCGTCGCTCGGCGGCGTCGAGTCGGTGCTCCAGCTGCGCAAGGCGTCCATCCTCTGCATGCCGATCCGCACCTCGGGCGCGATCGGTGCGCTGGTCCACCTCGAGCACCAGGAGGACGGCCACTTCACCGCCGACCAGCGCGAGCTGCTGCGCAGCCTGCTCGACGTGGCGGGGCCAGTGCTGGAAGCGCTGCAGGCCGGGCGCGCGGTCATCCGCGAGCGCGATCGCCTGCACGCGAACGAGACCCGACTGCGCTCGGAGGCCGAAGAGAGCCGGCGGCAGCTCGCCTCGGACTGGTCCTTCGGGCGCTTCGTGGGCCGCTCGGCACCGGTGCGCGAGCTCGAGGCGATGGTGCGCCGGGTGGCGGGGACGAGCTTCCCGGTGCTGCTGCTCGGGGAGAGCGGTACCGGCAAGGGCATCCTCGCCCGTGTCATCCACTCGATCGGACCACGCGCCCAGCAGCCGTTCGTGACCGTATTCTGCCCCTCGCTGGAGAAGGGCATGGTGGAGGCCGAGCTGTTCGGTCACCGGCGCGGCGCGTTCACCGGCGCGGTCGCGGACCGCATCGGCAAGGTCCCGGCAGCCGAGCAGGGGACGCTATTCCTCGACGAGATCGGCGAGCTGCCGCTCGACATCCAGCCCAAGCTCCTGCGCCTGCTCCAGGAGCGCACCTACGAGCCGCTCGGCGACGCGAAGGAGCGGCGCGCCGATGTGCGCGTCATCGCGGCGACCAACCGCGACCTCGAGCGCGAGGTGGCCGAGGGACGCTTTCGCCGCGACCTGTTCGAGCGCCTGAACTACGTGCCGGTCCGCGTGCCGCCGCTGCGCGAGCGGCTCGAGGACCTGCCGCTCCTGCTGCGCCATGCGCTGGACCAGAACGAGGCGGGGCGCTGGATCGAGCTCGCGCCCGAGGCGGAACGGGCGCTCGTCGCCCTCGACTTCGCGTGGCCGGGGAACATGCGCCACCTCGAGCAACTCGCGGCCCGGCTCTCGATGCGCGTCGGCGCCGGACCGGTCGAGCCGGGCGAGCTCCTCGGCCTGCTCGACCGGCCGCGCGGTACGGCGCCCGCCGGCGGCGCGTCCGACCTCTCGTCCGGGCTGCCCTCGCTCGTCGAGGAGGCGGAGCGGGGCTGGCTCGAGCAGGCGCTCCGCAGCTACCCCGACCTCACGCGCGCCGAGCTGGCGGGCCGACTCAAGATCAGCGAATCCGCGCTCTACAAGAAGCTGCGCCAGTACGGGCTCGCCAGGGGCTGAGCGACCCATGCCCGCGCCGCCCACGCCGCCCGAGGGCGAGCGATTCATCCCGGGTCACGTGCTGGCCGGGCGCTACCGCGTCGTCGAGCGGGTCGGGCGCGGCGGCATGGGCGAGGTCTACCGCGCGGTCGACCTCAAGCTCGGCCAGCCGGTCGCGCTCAAGTTCCTGCCCGCGGAGCTGAGCGATGACCCGACGCGCCTCAAGGCGCTGTTCGAGGAGGTGCGCCTCGCGCGCCAGGTGTCGCACCCCAACGTGTGCCGGGTGTACGACATCGAGGAGATGGACGGGCTCCATTTCCTGTCGATGGAGTTCGTCGACGGCGAGGACCTCGCGTCGCTGCTGCGGCGGATCGGCCGTCTCCCGACCGACAAGGCCAACGAGATCGCGCGCGCGATCGCCGCCGGCCTGGCCGCGATCCACGAGCGCGGCGTGCTCCACCGCGACCTCAAGCCGGCCAACATCATGATTGACGGGCGCGGCAACGCGCGCATCACGGACTTCGGGCTCGCCCAGCTCCAGACCGAGCCGGGTGATCCCCAGCTCCTCATCGGGACACCGGCCTACATGGCGCCCGAGTGCCTCGCCGGCGGCCAGACCCCCACGGTCCAGAGCGACCTCTACAGCCTCGGGCTCGTCCTGTACGAGCTGTTCACGGGGAAGCGAGCCTTCGAGGGCGAGACGCTGAAAGAGATCACGCGCCTGCGACGCGAGACCACGCCGGTCGCCCCCTCCCACCTCCAGCGCGACATCGACCCCGCGGCGGAGCGCGCGATCCAGCGCTGCCTGGAGCGCGATCCGGGGCGCAGGCCCCGCGGCGCGGCGGCGCTCGCCGCGGCGCTCCCCGGGGGCGATCCGCTCGCCGCCGCCATCGCGGCGGGCCGCACGCCCTCGCCCGAGCTGGTCGCGGCCCGCACCGCCGCCGACGCGGGGGTGCGGCCGGGCGTGGCGTGGGTGTGCCTGGGCGCGCTGGGCGCGGGGCTCGCCCTGCTCACCGCCGTCGCTCCTCACACCCGGCTGGTGGCGGGGCTGCCGATGCCCGAGCCGCCCGACGCGATGGCGGGCCGGGCGCACGAGCTGCTGCACGAGCTCGGGTTCCCGGCGGGGACGGCCGACGGCGCGCACGGTTTCCAGTTCGACGAGTCGGCGATCGACCGCGTGGTCGCGAGCGATCATTCTGCTTCGCGCTGGCAGACGCTGGCGCGCGCGCGGCCGGCGGCGGTGACGTTCTGGTACCGGCAGAGCCCGCACGAGCTGGTTGCCGCCGCGCCCTGGTATCGCGTCAGCTACTCGGACCCGTCGTGGATCGCCGGGATGACCGGCGTGATGCTCGACGGTCGGGGATACGTCGAGCGGCTCGACGCGCCTCCCGGCTCCGCGGCGTCGGCGGAAACGCCGTCCGCGCTCGACCTCGATGCTCTGTTCCGCGCCGCCGGTCTCGAGCGCACCGACTTCCGCGACGCCCTGCCGCGGGGATCACCGGCGGGCGCCGGCGAGCAACGCGTGGCCCTGGAGGGGCGCGACCGCGAGGACCCGCCCCACCCGCTCGAGGTGGAGCTCATCGCCCATCGGGGCCGCCCGACGGTCTTCGCCGTCGAGGAGCCGCGCGCGACCGGCGCGCCACCCCAGCCCTCGGATCCGTCGCGGCGCGCGACCTCGTTCGTGCTCAATACGATGCGCCCCGCCCTGTTCCTGGTCGCGCTGTTCCTCGGCGCATGGCTGGCGCGCCGCAACCTGCGCGCCGGGCGCGGCGACACCAAGCGCGCGCTGCGCTGGGCGACCGCGATGCTCTCGATCCGCGTGCTGGTGTGGCTGCTGGGCGGCCACCACACGGCCGGCTCGATCACCACCCAGCTCATGACGGCGGTGGCATGGGGCCTTTACGACTTTGCCTACGGCTGGGTCTTCTACATCGCGATCGAGCCCTACGTGCGGCGGCTGTGGCCGCGCCTGCTCGTCACGTGGACCCGATTCGTCGACGGCCAGCTCGGCGACGCCCGGGTCGGGCGGGACCTCCTAATCGGGTGCGTGGTCGGAACGGCGATGGCGCTGGCTGTGGCCGCGCATCAGGCCGCGCCGGCGTTGTTGGGCCTGCCGCCCGGGCGCCCGGACAACGTCGGATACGTCGAGGACCAGCTGGCCTCGCTTCTCGGGCTGCGCTATCAGCTCGCCGAGCTGCTGTGGCTCGCCCACTCGAGCGCCGCCCTCATGATGGGGTTCGTGGTGATGCTGGTCATGAGCCGCCTCGTGTTACGGCGTCCGGTCGTCGCGATCGGCGCGGTGGCCGTACTGTTCGTGCCGCTCGCGCTGCCCAAGGGCGAGCTCCTCGCCCTCAACCTTGGCTTCGCGGTGATCGTCACCGCGCTGCTTCTGGCCGTCATGTTCCGCTTCGGCCTGCTCGCCGGCGCGGTGGCGCTGCTCGTACATGCCACGCTCGAGTCGGCGCCCCTCGGCATGGGCCTGGGATCCTGGCCCACGAGCCGCACGCTGCTCGTGCTGGGCCTAGTCTTCGGGGTCGGCGTCTTCGGCTTCGCGCAGTCGCTGGGCGGTCGGACGGCGATCCGCGACCCGCTCCAGGCGTGACGCCGCGAGCCCCCTCGAGCGCCGCGACCGGTCGCCTCCCGCCGGTACCGCTACAGGGCGGGCCGCGGCCTGCCGACACATGGCTTAGATCCCGCGGCCACGACGAGCCGAAGCGCGCGGGATAGCCTGGCCGAAAAGGAGGTTTGTCCATGGGTCACCCCCTCAGGGCTCAGCAGGATCAAAGCCGCGCAGCACGCTCCCGGTCCCGTCATCCGCGCGCTCCCAAGTGGCCCAGTTACCGGGGGACGTCTCATTTCATCGGCCTCAGCCCCAGCGGCCGCGTCACGGTGTTCGTGGATGCCTCGCTCGGCAAGAAAGCGCTGCAGAATGGACGGGATCTGGTCGCCGATGCGGACCGGGTGGCGACCGCGAATGACGCCATCTTCGGGACCCGCGGCGGCCCGGTCAGCGTCATCGTGTTCGCGCTCGGCGGCGCGACCGACGGCAGTGGCGGAGCCGATCACATGGGCTGCGACTTCACCACCGGAGCGGCCATCGAGGTCTGCGCGTCGTTCGGCAACCCGGCCCGCGTCTCCGCGCTGTTCGAGGCGGAGCTGAGCGAGTGCTCGATGAATGGCAACCTGTGCGGCGAGAGCACCGGCGAAGCCCTGTCGCGCTGGTGCGCGGCCGTGGTGGGCAGCAACGCCCTGGCGGATTTCGCGACCGCGCCGCGGTGGGCCCAGGACGGAATGCCGGACTTCGTGAGCCGCACCGACGCCACCGACCAGAGCGCGGACAGCACCGGCTGCGGCGTGGCGTTCATCTCCTGGCTCATCAGCCTGGGCCATGGTCTCGAGACCATCGCCCCGGCGATGGTGAGGCTGGGCGACACCGGCACGCTGGCTCAGCTGTACGGAAACCTGACCGGCGACGACCCGAAACATGCCTGGCCCAGGTTCCAGCGCGCGATCAAGAGCCTGCCGGATGGCGTGACCGACGACGACCCATTCGGGGCCATGGCTCATGCCCGCCAGCTGTTGCAGCCATCTCCCTGGACAGCGGAGGTGACGAGCAGGGCGGTGGCGGCGATTGCGGTTGACGTGGCGGCAGGCTGCCGGCCGGAGCAGATCCTCGCCAGCGTTCGTGCGGCGATGCAGCCGCTGGCCGAGCCTGCAGGAGCGGCGGTGTGTCGGCCCCATTCCAGGAAGCTGCTGCCTCCGGGGAAGAGCAAACCCCGTCGTCCGAAGTAATTAGGACTGATGACGGCGCCAGCTGGACACAACGGTCGGACGAACCTGGCCGTGTCGCTGGCGGTGGACGGCGCAAACCTGTTCGCCGGGCCCGCAGGCAGCGCGGTGTGGCGACATCCACTGAACTAGCCGGGCACGGCGCGCGGTTGGCCGATCGCCGCTGACTTCATGTCCCCGGCCACAAACGCCACGACCACCCCGCGGCGGGGGTGGTCGTGGCGGTGGTGGCCTGATCGTTCACCGGTACAGCAACTTGAGATGCCCCCAGCTGTGCTGCTTCGTGTCCGTGATCACCTGTTTGAGCGAGGGCACGAGCAGATACTCGGGTGGGAGCTGCTGCACCAGCTGGGGACTGAAGCGGAACTGATCGCTGATCAATGGACTGAAGAGGGGCGACTGAGGCGTGATGGGATAGAGCGCCAGGTGCGTCACCCGGTCTAGGATCGGATAGGTGACCCCATTGTGCTGCTTGAGACACGGAACGCAGAGGAACTCGAGCGGCCCCGGAACCTGTGAGTCCCGGCGCCATTCGTCCCTTAGGTCGAACGGCCTGTTCGGCGACGGAAAGCCGGTCGCCCGATAGCAAAGATAGTGGTTCGCGGTCGGGAACGGCGCGGCCGCCTGGTGATTCTTGTAGGCCGGCGTGAGCAGGAATTCGACGTTGGACACGGTCACCGGGTACGAACCGAACTGGTTCGTCACGCCGACCAGCTGGTTCACCGGCAGCTTGTCCGCGATGTTCCACCACGTGTAGTGGAGAGACGTATCGACGGGAAACGATGAGATACCGGTCGTCGAATCGGTCTTGATCACCCAGTTCGCCAGACGCTCGAGACGGTCCACGTTTACCCGCGTCGGAGCTGGAAAAAACTGATCCTGAACGAGGATCGACTCCGGCTGCGGGTACGGAGCGTGAAGCTGGTAGGTCCAATAGTGCGTCGGATCGACGCCGGGGGGATTCCCTTGCGCGTGTGCGGGGACTTGCGCAAGCAACAGAAGACCGGCCGCGAGCAGCAGAAGATTCTTTGCCTTTGTCATCGTGCACCTCGGTGAAGGCGAGGGGAACAACCAGGCTTTCGCCAGGGGGACGCAACTCAGAGCGAAAGAGGTGCGCTCGACGTCGATTGGCGGGGGCCCCCGCGCGGCGCAGCAATAACCAGCCGCCGCCGGCGCTCGCTCGAGCGCGAAACGCCCGTGGCAACCGAACGACCCGCGGAAAGCGGCGAAAAGTGCACGTGAAGGCGGCACGTGCTTCCCCAGTCACACGGTCAAGGTCGGGAACCCCGGGACGGTCCGCTGCGCCATCGCGGGCGGTCAAGGGAATTGCACCCTGCGAGCCTCGGCCCTGTAGGTCATGAACCCTGCAGAGCGCGAGCGTCGCTAGACTCCTGATGGGAATCATCTAAGGCGAACCGGCATTGTGGAGCATGAACACGGGTCGAACGGTGCTCGCCGGGGCCGGACCCGGTCGGTCCCGCTCGACATAGCGCTAGGAATCCGGGCCGGATGTGCCGTCAAATAACAGCAGCGCAGGGCCGGGCCGCGGCGGCGCCCACCCGAACCGGAGGCACACATGAACAGAACCGACCATCTCCGCCTGCCGACCGCGCCATCGCGCGGGCGTCCGCCCACCGCCTGGCTGCCCGGGCTCGCTCTCGTTCTCATTTCGCTCATGCCGGGCCCAGGTGGCGCTCAGGTCAACGGCCTGACGATTCCGGCCGGCATCATGGCCCCAGCCGCGCCGTTCCGTCCCAAGGACTTCGCGCTAGCGAAGTACAATGGCCAGTACCACCTGCTCTATATCAACCACGACAACACGCCGAACGTCGTGACCGAGACCAATCTCGGGCACGCCGTCTCCCCCGACCTGCGCCATTGGACTCCGCTCCCGCCGGTCCTGGCCGCGCACTCCCTGACCAACGCCGACTACGACCACATCTGGGCGCCCAGCATCATCAAGAAGGGCTCGACCTACATCATGTACTTCACCGGGGTCCACGACGACGGCATCCACACCAACGGCGTTCAGACCATACGATTCGCGATTTCCTCGAACCTCACGGACTGGACGGTATTCCCGTCCTGGCTCGATTACGAATGTGGAATGGTGCCCTGGGCGTTGTGCGACCCGTCGTTCGTGAACTATGGCGACTTCCGCGATCCGTGCGTGATCCGCGACCCGCACCCCACCGACACTGGTGATCCCCCGGGCTGGCTGATGTACTACGTGACGCATCCGACCTCGGATGCGATCGCGCAGGGCATCCCGGGATCCAACGACCCTGATCCTAACCACGTGAGCTACGTGGTCGGCATGGCGTCCGCCACCTATGATGGTCCACTGAACATGTATGATTTGAAGCCGCTGTGGGCCACCCACCGCGCCTACCCGACCGGGGGTCACTTCAACACAATCGAGTCGCCGACCGTGTTCTCGCATACCAGCAGCGGTGCCACCGGCTGGTTCCTGATCGCGGGGGCGGGCGGGGCGTTCGCCGACAACCTGGTGGCCTGGACCGTGCCCGACCCGACGGCCGATCCGCCCGGCTGGACCTTCCAGTACGGAGTGTCGAATCTCGGCACCGGCCATCCGTTTGGGATTCCAACCAACTGGTTCAAGGACAGCTACGGAGACTTCGACAACGCTGACGGCTGGGAAGGCGCCGAGTACTTCCTCGACGACGATGGCCGCGAGTACCTTTGCGATTTCAATGAGAACTGGATCGAGATCCGGCAGATCAAGTGGACGTCGCCCGGGGCATTCGACCTCGAGC
>Ga0318554_10000772_pt1 | contig 12203 bp, 10 predicted proteins | sample GRESIP082b2f22_FD_203687 | JGI IMG/M metagenome (GOLD analysis project Ga0318554, IMG submission 203687) | Tropical soil microbial communities from Luquillo Experimental Forest, Puerto Rico - GRE.SIPMG.082b2f22 | ecosystem: Environmental > Terrestrial > Soil > Tropical forest > Bulk soil... | reverse complement strand
GTCCGGGGGCCTTCGAGCAGGCCCAGACAGCGACGAGGGCGAGGGCGAGCGCGGAGACGCGGGCGAGGGGCGCGGACATGCCGTTATCCTCGAGCAAGAAGGGTACCACCCCAAGGGTCCGGAACTGGCGGCGGGTCGAGGGGGCCGCGGCGGTGGCCTGGTCGAGGCGCGACACCGGTGTCGCGATGCCGGCGGTGTCAGTTCTGGAGCTTGATGTTGTCGAGCTGGAACGTCCCCGACGCGGACTGCCCGTCGTCCACGTTCGGGACGATGACGAAGCGGAGGCTGTCGACCTGGGCGAGGCAGGCCTGGTTGTGCATGGAGGTCTCGACCTGGAAGTCGGCGAGCGTCAGCGGGACCCGCACCCAGTCCCCCGTCATCAGGTCGGCGGTCACCAGGTTCCAGGCGTAGAGGTCGAGCGGGTAGGTCGAGCATCCGAGCTCGACGTAGACCTTGGTGCCGGCGGGGAGGGCCGGTGTGTTACCGAGGATCGCGAAGAACACGAGCTGCGTGAAGCCGTTGAGATCGACGGTGCTGCCGGCGGCCGTCTGCGAGACGATCTCCGCGGCCGGGTGCTGCCGGACGCCGTCGGGAGGATCGGCGAGGGCGAAGGTGGCGAAGAGCGCCTGGCTGTCACCGTCGCCGGGCGGCTCGATCGTGCAGTCGACGACGCCGCCCGTGCTGCCCGTCCCGCCGTCAGCGGCGGCCGCGCTGGCGGGCGCGCTCGGCTCGTCGCCGGTCAGGCCGGCGCAGGTCCAGGGAGAGAAGCGCGTCCAGGTCGGCGTGTCGGTCTCGAAGTCGTCCAGGATGCGGGGACCGGGATCGATCTTGGGGGGATCGAAGCAGGCGAGCGCCAGGAGCGGCAGCGCCGCGAGCCACGCCGGGTGGGGACGGAGCGCGCGCACGCCGTCTCCTACCACGCTCCGCCGAGCGCGACCTCGCCCGGGCCGACGGCCACCGAGACGAGGGTGGGCGCCGGCGCCACGCCGGCCGCGCTGTCGGCGGCCGGCGTGCGGCCGGAGTGCCAGAGGTAGAGCCCGCCCGCGAGGAGGCCGACGCTGGTGATGGCGAGGCCGACCGTCAGGAGGTTGGTCCTGTGGATGGTGTCGACCTCTTCGTTGTACTTGACCGCGCGGTCGTAGTAGTCGCTCGCGCCGACGTGGGCGGCGAGGTACGCGGCCTGCGCCGCCGCGTCGTGGTCCTGGCCCCGGTTCCAGGCGTAAAAGCCGATCGCGGCGCCGCCGAGCGCGACGCCCAGACCGCCGAGCGCGTAGCCGATCACCTGCTTCGGGAGCTTGGAGGCGGCGGCCTCCGCGGGCGCGGGCGCCGCCGAGAACACCGGCGGCCCATCGAGCGAGAAGCGCGGGCGGTCGATGGCCGGGGCGGCGGCGGGGTTCTCGCAGATCACGATCGTCGCCGCGCCGGGCTGGACGTCGAGGCTGTGCTCGCCGGGACGGCGTCCGGGCGCGGCGAGGGCCAGGCGGTGCGCGCCCGGGCGGACCGGGATCCCGCGCGCGCCCGTCGCCGCGTCGACGCTCTTGCCGTCGAGGGTCAGCTTGAGCCCCGGCTCGGGGCAGCGGATCGCGAGCGTGGCGGCCCGCGCCGCCGCCGGAGCCAGCTGCACGGCGGACGCGAGCGCGCCGCCCGCGGCCGCGCCCGCCGCCGCCGCTTCCGCGCGGGCGGCGTCCGCCTCGGGCGAGAGGTCGGGGTTGGGGAGCGAGGCGTGCAGGAAGGCGATCTGCGCCTGCACCTGCGCGCGCCGCACCGGCGTGATCCGCTCGCCGCCGTCACGCAGGTAGCGGCCGAGGGCCTCCATCGCCTCGCCCGGGTGCTCGAGGGCGATGTGCGCCTGGCCGATGTTGTAGAGCACCGCGAACTCGGGCGACAGCGCGTAGGCGGCGTTGAACTCGCGCAGCGCCCCCTCGTAGCCGTTCTGGCTGGCGAGCTCCAGCCCGCGCGCGTAGTGCGCGCGCGCGGCGCCGCGCGGGTCGCCCCCCGGCGGAGGCGGCCGCGGGTCCACCACGGGGGTGACCGCGCCGGGGGCCACCTTGGCGGGCGCGACCGCGCCGAGGTCGGCGGCCCGACCCGTCCGCGGCGCGGCGATCGCGCCGAGCGCGGCCGCGCCGAGCGCGAAGGAGACCGCCAACTTCGTTCGCACGGGCCAGCCGACTCTAACCTGGAGGCCCTCCGGAAGGCGATGAATCGTGCAGTTTACGGCCGGAAACCGGCATTTTCGCGGCCGGGCGCGGCCGGGTTGGTGTTCGCGCGCGGCGGACGGTAAATTGGACGGCTCATGTCCGCTTCGGAAGCTCGCCGCCACCTCGCCGACGCCCACCGCATCGTGGTGAAGGTGGGGACGCACGTCGTCACGCACGACGGCGTGGAGCTGGCGCTCGGACGGATCATGGAGATCGTCGAGAGCCTGGCCCGGCTGCGTCACGCCGGCCGCGAGGTGGTGCTGGTCTCGAGCGGCGCCGTGGGGATGGGGATGCGGGTGCTCGGGCTCAAGGAGCGGCCGCGGTCGCTGGGGCTGCGGCAGGCCTGCGCGGCGGTGGGGCAGGGGCACCTCATCGGCCTCTACACGCAGGCCTTCGCGCAGTTCGACGTCACGGCGGCGCAGGTGCTGCTCACGCAGGAGGACCTCGGCGATCGCGACCGGGCGCTGTGCGTGCGCACCACGTTGATGCGCCTGCTCGAGCTCGGCGCGGTGCCGGTCTTGAACGAGAACGACAGCGTCTCGGTCGCCGAGCTGATGGAGTTCCGCCGCGGGCAATCCGGCGCGGCGGCGGTGGGCGCCGCGCCGCCCACCGGTTTCGGCGACAACGACGGGCTCTCCGCGCGGGTTGCGGTCAGTCTCGACGCCGACCTCTTGGTGCTGCTCACCAACGTGGGGGGGCTCTACACCGCCAACCCGCGCGTCGACCCCGGCGCCGCGCGCATCTCCGAGCTCGCGGGCGTCGACGACGCCGCGCTCGCCCGCGCCGACGGCGGCTCGGCGGGGGGCACGGGCGGGATGGCCAGCAAGCTGGCGGCGGCGCGGCTGGCGTCGTCGGAGGGGACGGCGGTGCTCATCGCGGGCGGAGCCGAGTCGCGCGTCATCGAGCGCGCGCTGGCGGGCGAGGACCTGGGCACGCTGATCACGGTGGCGGCGCGACGCCCGGCGCGCATCCGCCACATCGCCGTCGGCGCGCGGCAGCGCGGGGCGCTGGTCGTCAACGACGGCGCGCTGCGGGCGCTGCAGGACGAAAAGGCGTCGCTGCTCCCCATCGGCGTCGTCGGCGTCGAGGGGAGCTTCGACAAGGGGGACGTCGTCGAAGTGCGCGACGGCAGCGGCCGCATCCACGGCCGCGGCGTCGTCAACTACCCGGCCGACGACTGCCGCAAGCTCGCCGGCCGCCACAGCGACGACATCGACGCCGTGCTCGGCTGGCGGGGCTACGACGCGCTGATCACGCGCGACAACCTGGTGATGGGAGCCGTCTGATGACGAACGACAAGCAGGCACAGCAGGCACAGCAAGCGATGCGAGCCACGGCCGAAGCGGCCAAGAGCGCGGGCGGGAAGCTCGCGCGGCTGGGCCCCGAGGGGCGGTCGAACCTGCTCCGGGCGCTGGCCCGCGCGCTGCGCGAGCCGGGCGTGCGCACCGATCTCGCCGCCGCCAACGCCGCCGACCTCCAGCGCGCCAAGGAGGAAGGGGTGGCGTCGCCGCTCGTCAAGCGCCTCGGCCTCGACGCCGGCAAGCTCGACGGCGTGTGCGACGGCCTCGATCAGCTGGCCGCGATGCCGGACCTCGTCGGGCGCGTGACCCTACGCCGCGAGCTCGACGACGGGCTGGTGCTCGAGCGCGTCAGCGCGCCGCTGGGCCTCCTCGGCGTGGTGTTCGAATCGCGCCCCGACGCGCTCGTGCAGATCGTGGGCCTGGCCTGGAAGAGCGGCAACGCCGTCCTCCTCAAGGGGGGGCGCGAGGCGCTGGGGACGAACCGCGCGCTCACCGCCGTCATCCACCGCGTGCTCGAGGCGGCGGGGATCGACCGCCGCGCCGCCGTGCTGCTCGAGGGGCGCGAGGACGTGGCCGCCGTGCTGGGGCTGCACGGCCTCGTCGAGGTGATCGTCGCCCGCGGCTCGTCGGAGTTCGTCCGCCACATCATGTCCCAGAGCGACATCCCCGTGATGGGGCACGCCGCGGGGATCTGCCACGTCTACCTGCACGCCGCGGCCGATCCGGCCATCGCCGCGCGCGTCACCGTCGACGGCAAGACGACCTACCCCGCCGCCTGCAACGCCACCGAGACCCTGCTCTGGGAGCCGGCCGCCGCCGCCGCGCTCGACGCCACCGCCGCCGCGCTCAAGGCCGCGGGCGTCGAGATCCGCGCCGACGCGGCCAGCAAGCAGCGCATCCCCTGGGCGGTCGACGCCACCGAGGCCGACTTCGGCTTCGAGTTCGGCGCCAACATCATCGCCGTCAAGCAGGTGGCGGGCCTCGACGAGGCGCTGGCCCACATCGCCAAGAACGGCTCGAAGCACACCGAGGCGATCGTCACCGCCGACGGCGCCGCCGCCGAGAGGTTCCTCGCCGAGGTCGACGCCGCCGGCGTCTTCCACAACGCCAGCACCCGCTTCTCCGACGGCTTCCGCTACGGTCTCGGCGCCGAGGTCGGCATCAGCACCGACAAGCTCCACGCCCGCGGCCCGGTCGGCGTCGAGGGGCTGCTCACCTACCGCTGGCTGCTGCGCGGCCAGGGCCAGGAGACGGCGGCCTACGGTCCCGGCAAGAAGCCGTTCAAGCACCGCGATCTGTAGCTCGGCCGTGGCGCTGGCCATCAGCAGCCACGGACGGAAGACCTAGATTGTCGTCAGGGGAACGAATCAAGGAGGTTCGCCATGACGACGCTCGAAGACACCCACCTCAGCCGGCCCTACCAGGCCCTGCGGTTGACGTACTTCCTGGTCCCGCTGCTCGCGGGGTTGGACAAGTTCGCCAACCTGCTGACCTTCTGGCCGCACTATCTCAGCCACACGTTCGGGCGGATGATCCCGCTGTCGCCGTTGGGGTTCATGCGCCTCGTCGGCTTGGTCGAGATCGCCGCCGCGTTGATCGTGCTGTTCCGGCCGCGCGTCGGCGCGTACATCGTGATGGCCTGGCTCATCTGCATCGCCATCAACCTTGTGAGCTTCGGCATGTTCGACATCGCGGTGCGTGACCTCGCGATGGCGGTCGGCGCCTACGCGCTCGCGCAGCTCTCCACGGCGCACGCCGGCGTGACCGTCCGCGCGCGTCCGCCCGTGGAAGCGCACGTCTAAAATCGGGACCCTCAGAGGGTCCCGCGCCCCCCGCGATGGGCTACGCGCGGCGAAGCCGCGCTTCGCCCGACGCGATCAGATCGGCCCGGCCTCCAGCTCGAGCGTGGCGCGCCCGAGCTGCTAGACTCGCCTGCGGTGGCGAAACCGACCCGCCGGGAGACGCTGAAGGGGATCGCCGCCGCCGGGGCCGCGGGCGCCCTGGCGGCCGGCTGCACGGCGCGGTCCGCCGCGAAGGAGAGCACCAGGATGAGCGCGAAGGACAACGAGGGCGCGGACGCGATCCGCAAGGTGATCCCGCTCGGGTTCCCGTGGCAGACGCAGGACCCGTTCATCTTCTGCGTGCACCACGACGACCACTACCCGGCGGGCAACGATCAGATGGGGCCGGCGGCGTCGCTCGCCGGGCGAGACCTCGGCCAGGACTTCGAGGGGCGCGACGGCTGGCGCATGTACCACGGCGAGGTGGTCCCCGGGTTCCCGCAGCACCCGCACCGCGGCTTCGAGACCGTGACCGTGGTGCGGCGTGGGCTCCTCGACCACTCCGACTCCGTCGGGGCGGCCGCGCGCTACGGGCAGGGGGACGTGCAGTGGCTGACCGCCGGCGGCGGCATCCTGCATTCGGAGATGTTCCCGCTCCTCGAGCGCGACAAGCCGAACCCCCTCGAGCTGTTTCAGATCTGGCTCAACCTGCCGCGCGCCAAGAAGATGGTCGAGCCGCACTTCGCGATGCTCTGGGGCGGGACGATCCCGCACGTGCGGGTCGCCGACGGCGAGGGGAAGGAGACCGAGGTGACGGTCGTCGCCGGGCGCTACGGCGACGCGGTGCCGCCGCCGCCGCCGCCGAACTCGTGGGCCAGCGCGGCCGAGGCCGACGTCGCCATCTGGACCATCCGCATGCCCGCCGGGGCGCGCTTCCGGCTGCCGGCCGCGCCCGGGACCAACCGGACGCTCTACTTCTTCCGCGGGCCCGCGCTGCGTGCGGGCGGACGCGACATCCCGCCCGGGCACGGCGTCGAGCTCGCCGGCGACAGCGCGGTCGCGCTCGCCAGCGGCCCCGACGAGATCGAGATGCTGCTCCTGCAAGGACGGCCGATCGGCGAGCCGGTGGTCGCCTACGGCCCGTTCGTCATGACCTCGCGCGCCGAGATCCAGCAGGCCTTCGCCGACTACCAACGCACGCAGTTCGGCGGCTGGCCCTGGCCGAGCCACGAGCCGGTGCACCCGCGCGAGGAGGGGCGGTTCGCCCGCCGCCCCGACGGCAAGGTCGAGCGCCCGGGTTGATCGATCGCGGAACCCTAAAAGGGTTCCGCACCTCCCGCGATGGGCTCCGGCGGTGGAGCCGCCTTCGCCCGACGCGATCGGCTTCAGTGACGGGCGCGGAGGGCAGCGACCTCCGCCTCGGCCGCCTCGAGCCGCTTGCCGGCTTGAGCGGCCTCGGTGCGCGCGGCCTCCAGCTGCCGCTCGGCGGCGGCGAGCGCGCCGCGTGCGGCGTCGGCGGCCCGCTCGGCGCGCTCCAGCGTCCGCTGGGCCGCGGCGACCGCCGTCTCGATCTGCCTGGTCCGCTTCTCGGCGTCGCCGAGCGCCTTCTCGCGTGCTCGCTCTCGCTCCCGATCTCGCGCCCGGTCGGCGGCGGCGGCTTCTCGCCGACGGGCGGCGTCGTCGCCGGGGCGCTCCGACGGCGCGGGTCGCGGCGCGCGCGCGGGCGGCGGCCGGTCGCCGCCGTCGGCGAGCTCGAGCAGGCCCCCGAAGCCCGCCTCCTCGATGTCGCGCTCGAGGCGCCCCTCCTCGATCTTCGGGCGCAGCTCCGCGCTGGTCACCCCGGCGCGCAGGTTGGCGACGATCTGGGCCAAGAGGTGCGGGCTCGGCTTGTGCCCGGACGCGATCAGGATCTCCTCGGCCGCGGCGCGCAGCGCGCCGAGGGTGGCCCGGTGCGCGGCCGCGGTCTCGGCGAAGGGGCTCCCGCCGGACCCCTGCGCCTCGCGCAGCCGGCCCGTGAGCGCGGCCAGCTCCCTCACGCGCGCCCCCTCGCGCCGGGCGAGCTGGTTGACGGCCCACACCGACACCGTCGGCCGCGACAGCCGTTCGATGGCCTTGGCCTCGTCGCGGCGGCCGGCGTCCCTGAGCGCCTTGGCCAGACGCTTCCGCTCCGCCACGAAGTTCTGCGGCGAGGCGGCGTAGAGGTCGTCGATGTCGATCGGCGGGGACGCCATGCGCGCCCGGAGACTACAATCGCCGGATGGCCGAATCCAACCCCATGCGCTGGGTCGTGCTGTCGCTGGTCGGCGCCGGCCTGTTCGCGATCGGGATCGTCACCGTCGTCAACCGCGCGACCGAAAGCGCGATGGCCAAGGCCAAGGCCGACGTCGCCGCCGACTTCGACCGGATCGACAAGCGCGGCACGCCGCTCCTCGACGCCACGGCGGCCGTCGCCGCCCCGTTCATCGCCGACGTCGGGGCCGGTCGGTACGCGGCGGCGTACGCACGCCTCGCCGCCCCCTACCGCCAGGTGGTCTCGCTCGAGGCCTTCGCGAGGGCCTGCCGCGCCTCGCCGGTGCTGAGCGGCGCCCGCGCCGTCACGCTCACGGAGGTGCGCGAGCAGACCGCGGCCGGGGCCAGGACGCTCGAGGCGCGCGGCGTGCTGGACACGACCGCGGGAGGCGTCCCCGCCAGCTTCGTCTTCCTGCACGAGGCCGACGGCCCGCGCGTCCTCGTCGTCTCGCTCGGCGGCGTGCCCGTGCTGCAGGGCCTGGTGGCGGCGGCCCGCTGAGCCTACGCGGCGCCTTGCCGTGGCGGCCCCGGCAGCGTCAGGCGAAACCGCGTTCCCTTACCGGGCGTCGTGCGGACGACGGCGAGATCGCCGCCGAGCGCGCGCGCCAGGTGCCGCGACAGCACCAGCCCGAGGCCCGTGCCGGGGAAGCGGTGCGCGGTCGCGCGGCCGCGCGCGAAGGGCTCGAACAGCTGCGCCCGATCCTCGGGCGTGATCCCGACGCCCGTGTCGGCGACGTCGATGGTCACGAGGTCACGCTTCTTCTCGTAGCCGATCGCCACCTCCACCCGGCCTGCGTCCGTGAACTTCACGGCGTTGCCGACGACGTTGGTCAGGATCTGGCGGAGCTGGGTGGCGTCGGTGAGCACGATCCCCGGGGCCAGGGGCGCCACCTTCACCCGCAGCCGGAGCCGCTTGGCCTCGGCCTCGATCCCCAGCGTGTCGACGACCTCGCGCACGATCGCCTCGGGCCGCACCGCCTCGAGCAGGAGGTCGAGGCGCTGGGCCTCGATCCGGGACAGATCGAGGATCTGGTCGACCATCCGGAGCAGCGAGCGCGCGCTCCGCTCGATGCGATCGCCGAGCCGCCGCCGCTGCGGGTCGCCGAGGGTCGGGCTCCGGATCGCCTCCGCCACCAGCAGGATCGCCGTGATCGGTGTGCGCAGCTCGTGGGTGACGTTGCGGAAGAAGATCTCGCGCGCACCGCGCGCCCGGTCGGCGTCCTCCCGCGCCTTGTGCAGCCCCTCGAGCGTGTAGCCGAGCTCGCCGCCGAGCAGGTTGAGGCCGAAGGCGAGGGCGTCGATGGCGTCGTGGCGCGGGGAGATCGGCGCCCGCACGCCGTAGTCGCCCCCCGACATCCGGGCCACCGCGTCGAGCAGCTGGTCGATCCGCCGCCCGTCCGACGACCGCGCGCCGGGCGTCGGCTTCTTCAACGGTGATCTCCGCCGCCCCGGCGGGCCATCGTGGCCCGCGCCTGCGCGCGGGCGTGCAGCCAGGCCAGGGCCTTGGTCTCGCGATCGAAGACGCGGGTGGGGACGGTGAGGCGGGCGACGCGCAGGTAGACGTTCCCCATCATCCGGCCGAGCGGGTTGATCTCGACGAGGAGCGCGAGGGCCGAGCAGACGTCGTCGACGACCGAGCCGGTGTAGTAGTGCCGCACCGGCGGATCGAGCGGCAGCGCGCGGGTGAGGTCGAGGAGCAGGCCGGGGCGCGTCCCCCCCGACTCCACGCCGCAGGCCTCGATGTTGGCGCGGGCGTCGTCGAGCGTCTGGCGCACGTCGCGGCGGATGCGGACTACCAGCAGGCCGTCGTCACGGACGGCGATGGTCGCGGCGCGCGTCTCCCGCATGGGCTCGGCGGCAGCTCTACCCGTCCCCCGCCGCGCGGTCAAGCGCGGGGGCGGGCGTCAGTTCCCCGTCCCCTGCATGGCGCGCTCGGCGTCGAGCGGCGACAGGAAGGTGTCGTCGTAGATCACGCCGATCGAGCCGGTCGCCGGCCCCACTCTCTGCGGTGCGAACACCAGCACCAGCTGGCACCACTGATTGGAGGGGAGGCTGGCGGCGCAGTTGCCGCCCTGGCCGGGGTAGCCGCTCGGCCCCTTGAAAGCGAACGGCGCGGCGAGCGAGCTCGAGGGCATGAGCCCGGTCGCCGTGAGGGCGCCGGTGTTGTAGACGGTGAAGGTGTGCTCGAGACTGGTGCCGGCGGGGACCGTCCCCCAGTCGTACGGCCCGCAGTTGTTGCAGTTGCTGGGGCCGAAGTACTCGGCGACGGTGAGGTGCGCCCGGCTCGTCGGCGTCGCGGTCACCGCCCGCACCGCCGTGCGCGTCGCCGCGCCGTCGTAGTAGGCCACGCGCACCTGTCCTGCGAGCGGCGCGCCCCCCGTCGGCGTGAAGGTGACGACGATCTTGCACGTGGCGCCGACGGCGAGCGTCGGGCCGCAGTCGCCCGTGGTCCCCGGGTAGTTGGCGTCCTTGAAGGCGAAGCCCGTCCCCATCGACCCGCCGGTCGTCATCATGGAGGCGGGGCCGCCGCCGTCGTTGCGCAGCGTGAACGTGTGATCGGTGGCCATCCCCCAGACGCCGTAGTCGAACGGCGGCCCGTTGTTCGGCGAGAACCCGCCCGGCGGCGGATTGTCCCAGTCGAAGATGTCGACCAGCGCCTTGGTGGTGCCGGTGCCCGACAGGACGCGCGTCGCGACCTGGGCGGCGGCGCCGTCGTTGTAGGCGATCGACAGCGTGCTCGACTGCGGGCCGTCGCCGCTCGGCGTGAACGTGACGCTGACCGTGCAGCTCGCCCCCTTGGCCAGCGACGTCCCGCAGGTACCGCCGCCGAAGACCACCGCCCCCGTCCAGGCGAAGCCGTTCCCCAGGGTGCCGCCGTCGGCGATCATCGACGCCGGGCCGCCGCCCCAGTTCGTGACGGTGAACGTGCGCCCGACCGGCGTCCCGCTGGTGCCGAAGTCGTCGGGCGGCGGGTTGGGACCGTTCGGGCCCTGGGGCGGCATGTCGCCGTCGGTGAGCTGCAGCAGCGCCGCGGTCGTCGAGGTCGCCGACAGCCCGTGCTTGACGTATTGGATGCTGGCGCCGTCGTAGTACTGGATCAGCATCGTGCTCGTCAGCGGCTTGTTGCCGGAGGGGGTGAACGTGACGACCACCGTGCAGTACGCACCGGCGGCCAGCGACGCTCCGCAGGTGCCGAACGTCCCGGGATAGCCGCTGGTCCCTTTCCAGGCGAAGCCATTACCGAGGCCGCCGGCGTCCATCATCATGGTCGCGGTCTGCGCGCCGTCGTTGGTGATGGTGAACGTGTGCTCGACGGCGATCCCGACGGTGCCGAAGTCGAAGGACCCGCTGCCGCCGAAGTCGGTCTGCGACCAGTCGTGGACGGTGAGCAGCGCGTAGCTCGTCGCGGAGCCCGTGAGCGCGCGGGTCGCGAGTTGGCCCGCGCCGGTGCCGTCGTCGTAGGCCACGCCCAGCGTGCCGGCGTAGCTCCCCGGCCCGGCGGGGGCGAACGTCACCGAGACCCGGCACGTCTGCCCCGGGTCGAGCGTCGCCGAGCAGGTCCCGTCGCTCCCCGGATAGCCGGTGCCCGTGAAGCCGAAAGGCGCCACGAGCAGGTTCCCGTCGCGGACCATGACCGCCGTCTTGGCCCCCGTGTTGGTGACGGTGAACGTGCGCTCGGCGGAGGTCCCGACGACGCCGAAGTCGAAGGCATTGGAGTTTTCGCCGCACTGATCGCAGTCGGTGATGGTGAGGAGGGCGTTGGCCGCGGCCTCGCCGACGACCTGGCGGCTGACGCTCTCGGCGTGGCCGTCGCCGTCGTTGTACGAGACGCCGAAGGTGGCGGCCCCGGTCGCCGCCCCGGAGTAGGTGACGACGACGGTGCAGGTCGCGCCGACGGCCAGCGTCGCCGTGCAGCTCCCCCCAGGCCCCGGGAAGCCTCCGCTGAACGAGAACGGCGCGGTGGGCGCGACGCCCGCGAGGACGCTCGCCACCTTGTTGCCGGCGTTGGTGACGTAGAAGGTGTGGTTCGTCGGGATCCCCCAGGTGCCGAAGTCGAACGGGTTCTGGTTGCCGCCGCCCCCGCCACCCCCCGACCAGTCGGTGATCACCAGCATGGCGCCGTCGACGGCCGTCCCCATCAGCGTCCGTGACGAGCTTTGCGTCGCGGCCCCGTCGTCGTAGCTCGCGGCCAGCGTGTCCGAGAAGTTGCCCGCCGCGCCGGGCGTGAAGTCGACGACGATCGTGCAGGTCGCCCCCACGGCCAGCGTGAGCTGGCAGTCGCCGCCTTTGCCGGGGAAGCCGCCGGGGAACGAGAACGGCGCGCCGAGGGCGTCGAACACCAGCGCCGAGATCGGCCCCCCGCCCACGTTGACGACCATGAACACCTTCTCGACGGTGCCGCCGAGGCCGATGGTGCCGAAGTCGCTCACCAGCCCGCCGCCCCCGTTCTTCTCGTCGATCTCGAGGAGGCCGAGGGCCGTCCCCGTGCCGGTCACCACCCGGCCCGCCGAGTAGAGATTCGCGCTCGCGTCGCGGTAGTCGAGCTTGACGTTGCCGGTCGCCGGGCCGGTGGCCACCGGTTTGAACTCCACGTTGACGGTACACGAGCTGCCGGCGGCGAGGGCGCTCGCGCG
>Ga0318554_10000764_pt1 | contig 12233 bp, 12 predicted proteins | sample GRESIP082b2f22_FD_203687 | JGI IMG/M metagenome (GOLD analysis project Ga0318554, IMG submission 203687) | Tropical soil microbial communities from Luquillo Experimental Forest, Puerto Rico - GRE.SIPMG.082b2f22 | ecosystem: Environmental > Terrestrial > Soil > Tropical forest > Bulk soil... | reverse complement strand
GCGCACCTGCGCCCGTGACAGCCTGCCCGCCAATCCAGTGTGGCACGAGCTCCGGCTTGGCTCCGCGTGTGGCGAGGACCGGGGAAGAGAGCGTGGTGGCAGCCATGGGATAGTCCGTGATGTCTGTGTGGGGGGCGCTGGCACGCAGATCATAGACCAGTTGCAGATCGGCCCCCATACTGGCGCGCCAATCATGGGCATCCAGCTGCTTTTCCCGACGCAGGTGTACCGCGCGGCGCTGCGCACGCGTGGCAGCGCGACGCTCAATGCGCGGCTGCTGAGGGAGTGCCGGCAGCTGCGCGCGGACGACGCCGCGGGCCGCCGCTGGTCGGCACGCCACTACCCCGATGGCTACACCTCCTACTGCTCGGCGCATCGCATGCAGCGCATGTCGCCGACTTTTGCAGCGCTGGCACGCGAGCTCGACCGCCATGTCGCGCGCTTCGCCCGCGCCCTTCAGTTCGAGCTCGGCAGGCGCACCCTCGCCATGACCGACTGCTGGGTCAACATCATGGGACGCGGCGCAGTGCACGGCCCACACCTGCATCCACTGTCGACCATCAGCGGCACGTACTACGTGGCGGTGCCCGCAGGCGCGCCGGGTCTGAAATTCGAGGATCCGCGCCTCGAGCGCTTCATGGCGGCGCCGCCGCGCGCACGCGACGCACGCCGCGTCAACCGTCCGTGGATCACGCTGTCCGCGCGCGCGGGTGAGCTGCTGTTGTTCGAGAGTTGGCTGCGTCACGAAGTTCTGCCCAACCGCGACGCGCGCGAGCGCGTCAGCATCAGTTTCAACTACAGCTGGTTCTGAGGCCGCGCCGCGGCGCGGCGCGGGTCAACGCGCTCTCCAGGCATGCGTTGCAAATAGTGAGGTGCGACTCGGTCCGCACCGCTGCGGCGGCGCGGTTAGCGATTCAGCCGCAGTTCAGTGTCGATCGGTCACCGTCCAGAGCAGAGGAGGCTCGTATGCGCAACCTCATGCACGCGCTCATTGCGACACTGTCGCTCGCTGTCGCTCCGCTCGCATCGCAAGCGGCGCTGTTCGTCGGTGTATCGGTGAACATTGCGCCACCGGTGCTGCCGGTGTACGTGCAGCCACCGTGCCCTGCGCCCGGCTACATCTGGGCGCCCGGCTACTGGGCCTGGGACGATGGCTACTACTGGGTGCCCGGGACCTGGGTGCTGGCGCCCGCCGTCGGCCTCTTGTGGACGCCCGGCTACTGGGGCTGGGCTGACGGTGCGTATTTCTGGCACGCCGGTTACTGGGGACCGCACGTCGGGTTCTACGGCGGCGTTGATTACGGCTTCGGTTACACGGGCGTCGGCTTCGAGGGCGGCTACTGGAGCGGCGGCGCGTTCTACTACAACCGCTCGGTGACCAACGTCAACACGACCAACATCACCAACGTCTACAACCGAACCGTCGTCAACAACGTCAACGTGACGCGTGTGAGTTACAACGGCGGGACGGGCGGTGTCGTGGCACGCGCCACTCCGGCGCAGATCGCCGCGGAGCGCGAGCATCACCTCGCGGCGACGCAGGGGCAGCGCCAGCAGGAGCAGTCCGCGCACAACACCCCCGCACTGCGCGCCACGACGAACGGTGGACGTCCTCCGGTCGCGGCCACTCCGAAAGCCGGGGTGTTCTCGGGGCATGGCGTGGTCGCAGCGCGCGGCGCCGAGCATCCGAGCGATCGCTCCGCGTTTGCGCAGCACGCACCGGCACCCTCGGAACACGCGCCACTGCGCCACGAGAGTGCGCCTGCCGCGGAGCGGGCGCCGGCCCATGCCGCCGAGGCCGCGCCACAGCACTACGCGAACACTCAGCCGTACTCGCGGGCCCCGGCTCACGCCTCTGAAGGCGCGCCTCAGCACTACGCGAACACCCAGGCGTACTCGCGCGCCCCGAGCCACGCCTCTCAGCCCGAGCCGCAGCACTACGTGAGCCCGCAACAGTACTCGCCAGCCCCGGCCTCCGCGTCGCACGTCGAGCCCGCCCGGTCCGCACCGCAGTACCAGCAGCACGCGGCTCCGCACTACCAGGCCCCGGCTGCCCCGCAGGGGGCGAGCCGAGGGGCGTCGGGCAGCGCGCGGCCGCCCGAGCACGGCAGACCCGAGCATGGCGGCGCCCCGGAGCACGGCGGGGAGCCCCACGGCTAGAGCTAGCGGTTCGCGGCTCTTTCCGCCAACCAGTCGACAGAATCTGTCCGGACGGACTGTCACCCTAGCGTGTAAGCGTTTGTAGCTTCAGGGAGCTTGCTCGATGCGTCTCGCACTCTTTGCCTTGGTCACAGCACTGGCCGGCTGCGTCGTGCAGGTTCCGGCCCCCTCAACACCGCCGCCCCCCGAGCCACCCCCATCGGCCGAGGCACAGCAGCCGCCCGAGGCTCTGCCGCCCGAGGAGGCCGCGCCGGCGGTCAGCGTCTACGTCGAGCCCGCGGTGGTGCAGCCCGCGCCGATTGCCATCGGCTGGGCACCGCCACCGATGCTGGTGGAAGCCCCGCCGCCGATGCCCTTCGAGGGCGCCGTATGGGTCGGCGGCTACTGGGTGTGGCAGGGCAACTGGGTCTGGGCACACGGCCACTGGATGGGGCCACCGCGCGCGGACTACGTGTGGGTTCACCCTTACTACGAGCATCGCGGCGATGCGGTGATCTTCATCGACGGTTACTGGTCGGCGCCCGGCGTGGCCTTCGTGGCGCCGCCACCGGGTCTGCGCCTGGCGGTGGAGACGCCCGCCTACGGGGTGATCCCCGGACCACGTCCGATCGGGCCTGAGGGCTGCTTCGTGCCCGCGCCGCCCGGCTCGCGCGTCGGCATCATCATCCCGGCTCCGGTCGGTACCGCACCCGCGGTCGTTACGAGCGCGCCGGCGGTGGTCACGGTGGGCATGCGCATCACAAACAACGCGACGACCGTGAACAACGTGACGAATAACAACGTGACGAATGTGACCAACATCACTCGCGTCACCAACGTGACCAACGTAACCATCGTGGCACCGCCCGGAGCCACCGCGAACGGTCGCGCATTCAACACCTCGGTTCCGGCAGCGCCGCATCTGGCCGCCTCCCGACCGGCGTTGGTGCAGGCCCGTGCACCGGAGCCGGTGAGCACGCGGCCATTGCCGGTCTACACTCCCGGCAGCCGGCCGCCCGCGCTTCCGCATCCGGTGCCGATGCGTCCGCAGCCGGTCAACGCCGGCGTGGCGCCCGCCCGCCCGGGTGAGGCTGTCCCGGCGCACCCGACGCCGACCGCATTTGGCCACGATCCTAACCATGCGAACCCCGAGTCCGCGCGGTCCGAGCGAGCCTATCCCGGCGGCTACGAGCACCAGCCGGCGCCGCAAGCGCCGAGCGATCACAGAGCGCCGCCGCAGCCGCAGAATGCGGGCCAGCCTGCGCCGCAATCGCAGAACGCGCACCAGCCGGCGCCGCAAGCGCCGAGCGATCACAGAGCGCCGCCGCAGCCGCAGAATGCGCACCAGCCGGCGCCGCAATCACAGAACGCGCACCAGCCGGCGCCGCAAGCGCAGAGCGCGCACGGCAATGCGGCTCCGCAACCGCAGGGCCAGCACCAGGGTGCGCCGGCCCACGGCGAGAGCGACAACCGCTCCCACAAGACGGAAGCGCAGAGCGAGCACGACGCGAAGCACGGGCAGGGCAACGACCACTAACGAGGGGATGGCGCGGCCCGTGCCGCGCCTCGTCTCCCGCCGGGGACCCGGGCGGGGGAAGCGGTGCGCGCTACCGGTTTCTTAGGGTAGTACCCGGCGCAGCCAGGCGGCGATGTCGGCGACTTCTTGCGGACACACCGCATGCGGCATGCTGTAGGCATGCCACTCGACCGCATAACCGGCCGCCCGCAACTGCTGCGCTGCGGCCTCGCCGAGCGCCGGCGCCACCACCGGATCCTGCATGCCGTGCGCGACGAAGATCGGCGTCGCCTGGTTGACAGGGAGGCGCTCGGCGTCGAAGCGCCCCGCGAGCAGCTGGTAGCAGGAGAGCCCGATGATGCCGGCGAGGCGCTCGGGATAACGCGTGCCGCAGAACAGCGCCATGGCGCCACCCTGCGAGAACCCCGCGAGCACGATGCGCTCGGTGGGGATGCCGCGCGCGCTCTCGCGGCGGAGCAGCTCGTTGATCAGTGACTGCGACATGCGGATGCCACTCTCATCCTCAGCCGCGCGCCGATCGAGGGCGATGATGTCGTACCAGGCACGCATGGCAAATCCGCCATTGAGGGTCACCGGTCGCAGCGGCGCATGCGGGAAGACGAACCGCAGTGCGCGCTCGCCGCGCGGTACGAGCTCCGGCACGATCGGCTCGAAGTCGTGCCCATCGGCTCCGAGACCATGCAGCCAGATGACCGCCGACTGCGGATTGCGCCCTGTCTCGATCTCGACCGCATCACGCGACACTCTTGACTCCCGTGACCCCGCTCAGGCGCCGCATGTTAGAGCACGGCCGCGCGTTCGGGGAGAGGCCGGCCCATGAGGGCAGGGCGCAGCAGCGCACGATCGGAAAATGACCGGCGCCGCGGCGCGGCGGGGCGGCGCGGGGCATGGTTGCTGCGCTGGCCGACGCGCGCCGCGCGCCGCCGCTGGCTGCGGCGGCTGCGCCGCGTGCCCGCGACCTGGCGGCTGATCGCGGGCGTGCTGCTCCTGGCGATCGTCGGACTCGCGATCAACGGCGTGTACCAGGTCCTGCGCAAGCCCACGGAGTTGTTCTTCCCGGTGAGCGGAGTGCTCGCCAAGACACCGCGGGAGACCTGGCGCGAGTACGGTCCGGCTTTCCAGCGCTATGCCACCCCGAGGGTCACGGCGGAGCTCCTGGCGGCCCTCGCACAGGTCGAGGGCGCCGGCAATCCTCTGGTGCGCACCTACTGGCGCTGGTCGTGGGCGCCGAGGCCCTTCGATCTGTATCGCCCGGCCTCGAGCGCCGTCGGCATGTACCAGATCACCGACGGCACCTTCGCCGAGGCGCGCCACTACTGCATTCACGATCACGCGCTGGTGCACGAGGGTCCGTGGGACGACTGGCGCTCGTGCTGGTTCAACAGCCTGTATGTGCGTGTCGTGCCGCGCGATGCCATCGAGCTCACGGCCGCGTACCTCGATTTGAAAGTGAATGCGATCCTGACACAACTCGCGCGTCACGAGGCGAATGACCTGGAAACGCAGCATCTCGCCGCGGTGATACATCTGTGCGGGGCGGGTGCCGCGGAGCTCTACGCGCAGCGTGGCTTTCGCTTCGCCGCGGGACAGCGCTGCGGCGCCCACGACCCGCGCGAGTACCTGCGGCGGGTCGATGAGATGCACGGCGTCTTTGCGCGGCTGGCGCGCGCGGAGTCCGAGCGCCTCGCGGCTCAGTGATGGTGGCCGCCGGCCCCGTGCACGTGCCCGTGGGCGAGCTCTTCCTCGGTGGCCGGGCGGACCGCGGCGACCTCGACCTCGAAGTTCAAATTCTTGCCGGCGAGTGGATGGTTGCCATCGAGCGTCACGAGGTCGCCGCTCACCTGAGTGACCGTCACGGCGCGCGGCCCCTGCGGGGTTTGGGCCTGAAGCCGCATGCCGACGCGCGGATCGCCGACGCCCTTGAGAGCACGCCGCGGCACTTTCTGCACGAGCGCATGGTCGTATTCGCCATAGGCCTCGGCCGGCGGGACTTTCACCTGCAGCCGCTCGCCCGGTTTCTTCCCCGTCAGCTCGCGCTCGAGCCCCGGGATCAGCTGTCCGTGGCCGTGCAGATAGGCGAGCGGCGCTCCGTCGGCTGAGCGGTCGACGACCTCTCCCGCGTCATCCCGCAGGGTGTAATGAATGCTGACGACCTGATCCTGTGCGATGCTCATAGATGGCCCGATTGTGGGAACGCAGGGTTACCGGCACGGTGTGCCACGCGCGCACCGAGCGGCCGAGAAGGATACCATTGCGCGTCGCCCCGAACTCGCAGCAACGACCGCGCTACGGGTAGACTCGAAGGGATCCGTATGAGAATGCTTTGCCTGGGTGCGCTGGGTGCCGCCCTCGCCACGACCACGCTTGCCGCCGGAAGTGCCCCTGCAGCCGGCCCAAGGACTGCCGCAATGGCCGACAACCCCTTCGCAGCGCCAAGCAAACTCGCCTTTCAGCTCCCGCCCTTCGACCGCATTCGCGACAGCGACTACCTGCCGGCGCTCGAGGCGGGCATGGCGGAGGAGCTCGACCAGGTTGCGGCAATTGCGCACAACCGTGAGCCGCCGACCTTCGCCAATACCATCGTGGCGCTCGAGCGCTCGGGGCGATTGCTCGATCGCGTCCAGACCACGTTCTCGAACCTCAATGCCTGCAACACCAATCCCGAGATGCAGCGGATCGACACCGAGATGGCGCCGCGTCTCGCCGCGCAGCGCGATGCGATCCTGCTGAATCCGGCGCTGTGGGCGCGGGTCGATGCACTCTACGTGGAGCGTGCGCGGTTGCAGCTCGATGCCGAATCGCTGCAGCTGCTGACGCGCTATCACACGCTCTTCGTGCGCGCCGGGGCCCAGCTCACGCCGCAGCAGCAGGCACGGCTCAAGGATCTGAACAAGCAGATAGCCTCGCTCACCACGCGCTTCAAGCAGAACGTGCTCAAGGCGACCGCCGATGGCGCGGTGCTCGTCGATGAGGTGGCGCAGCTCGACGGGCTCTCGAGCGAAGAGATCGGCGCGGCGGCGCAGGCCGCTGCCGCACGCGGCCTCACCGGCAAATGGCTGATCACGCTGCAGAACACCACCAACCAGCCGGTGCTGGCGCACCTCAAAAACCGCGCGCTGCGCGAGCGCATCCACAAGGCCTCGACGGGTAGGGGCCTCGGCGGGACCACCGACAACACCGCGGTGATCGCCGAGCTCGTGCGGCTGCGCGCCGAGCGCGCCGGGCTCCTCGGCTTCCCGGATCATGCCGCCTACGAGCTCGCCGATGAGTCAGCCGGTACTCCTGCGGCGGTGCGGGACATGATCTCGCAGGTCGCGCCCGCCGGGCTCGCGCGTGCCCGGGAGGAAGCGGCCGACATGCAGAAGGTGATCGACGCGGAGGCGGCGGCCTCCGGCACCGCCAGCTTCACGCTGCAGCCGTGGGACTGGTTCTTCTACTCCGAGAAAGTGCGCAAGGCACGCTACGACTTCGACCAGGCGCAGGTCAGGCCGTACTTCGAGCTCGACCACGTGCTCGCGGACGGGGTGTTTTACGCCGCCCACCAGCTCTACGGACTCAGCTTCCGTGAGCGTCACGATCTGCCCGTCTACCAGGCCGACGTGCGGGTGTTCGAGGTCTTCGATGCCGACGGCAAGCCGCTGGCGTTGTTCCTCGCCGACTACTTCGCCCGCGACAACAAGCAGGGCGGCGCGTGGATGACATCCTACATCGCGCAGTCGCACCTGCTCGAGCAGAAGCCGGTCGTGGCCAACCATCTCAACATCCCCAAGCCCCAGCCGGGGCAGCCGGTGTTGCTCACCTTCGATGAGGTGACGACGATGTTCCACGAGTTCGGCCATGCCGTGCACGGCATGCTGTCGAACGTGCGCTACCCGCTGCTCTCGGGGACGGCGGTGCCACGCGACTTCGTCGAGTATCCGTCGCAGTACAACGAGATGTGGGCGCGCGAGCCTGCAGTCGTCGCGCACTACGCACGCCACTACCAGACCGGGGAGCCGATGCCCCCGGAGCTGCTCGCGCGGGTGCTCGCGGCCCAGAACTTCAACCAGGGTTACGCCACCCTCGAATACCTCGAGGCGGCACTGCTCGATCAGGCGTGGCACCAGATCACCGTCGCGCAGGCGCCGGACGCGCAGCAGGTGCCGGCGTTCGAGCAGCAGGCGCTCAAGGCGAGCGGACTCGACTACCCACCGGTGCCGCCGCGCTACCACTCCACCTACTTCGGGCACATTTTCGAGGGGGGCTATTCCGCGGGCTACTACGCTTACCTATGGAGCGAGGTGCTGGCGCGCGACACCGGGCAGTGGTTTCACACTCATGGCGGCCTCACGCGCGCGAACGGCGACTACCTGCGTGCGCGGGTGCTCTCGCGCGGCCGCAGCGATGATCCGCAGGTGCTGTTCCGCAACTTCTACGGCCGTGCCCCCGAGATCGAACCGCTGCTCGAATACAAGGGGCTTGCCGGCGCCGGTGGCGGCAAGACGGGCGTCGCCAACGGCAGTTAGCGGCCGGCTGCGGGTGGCTCAGAGGGAAGCGGGCGCAGCGCCCTCGCGCCGCGCGCGGTCGATGGCGGCGATGAGCCGCGTGAAAGCCGCGAGCAACGGCAGATCGAGCCCGAGCTCACGCGCCTTGCCGCAGGCGTAGCCGAGAGTTTCGTGCACTTCGAGCGGACGCCCGGCCTCCACATCCTGCAGCGCTGACATGCGATGGGTCGGCACCGTGCGCCGGTACTCCTCGCCGAGCGTCATGATCATCGCCACGGCGTCGCTCTCGGAGCGCGCGCACAGGCTCGCCGCCGGCAGCACCGCGCGATCGGACAGCGCGACGCCGAGCGCGCGCGCCAGCGTGCCCATCTCGCGCACCAGGCGCGCCACGAGCAGCGCTGAGTCCGGATCGGACAGGTACTTCCAGGTAGGCGCGCGCGTCGCCACCGCCAGCGGCATGAGTCCCACCCAGCCGCAGAACTTCGACCACTCCAGGGTCTGGATCTCCGCGGTCGCCGCGGCTCGCACACCGGAGGAGTCGAGCAGCTGCGCGAGGCGCTGCGCGCGCGCACTGTCGCCGCCGCCGAGCTCGCCCAGGTAGATGCTCACGTTGCGGGTGAACAGCACTTCTCCGCCCGGCAGCAGCTCGCCGCTGGTATCGGCCAGCGCCCCGAGCACGCGTTCGGCACCGAACGCGGCGCTCAGCAGCTCGTTCTTGAGCGGCCCGTTCTGGATCGAGAGCGCGACATCGATGCGGCCGCCGCGCAGCGGCTCGAGCGCCGCGGCAGTGCCCGGCGTCTTGGTCGCTACGATCAAGGTGCCGGCACTGTGCAAGGCGCGCGGCTCGCGCAGCGTGTGCACCGGCGTGTTGAAATCCGCCAGCCCGCGGATCGTGAGCCCATGCTGCTCCAGCCAGGTGGCGCGCTGCCCGCGCGCCAGCATCACGACGCGGTGCCCGGCGCGCGCAAGGTGGGCGCCGAGGATCGAGCCGATGGCGCCCGCGCCGAGTATCGCGAAATCGAACTCCGGCATGGCCTCCTCGTTCCGTGCCGCCCTCAGAGCGCGTCGGCGATGTCCTGCATGAGGCCGTTGTCGCGCGGGCGGGTTTCCGGCGGATAGCGCTTCAGCACGCGGCCGTCCCGGCCGACGAGGAACTTCTCGAAATTCCAGGTGATGTCCCCGGGAATGCCGCTCGCGGGCGAGGTCAGAAACGCGTACACCGGATGCCGTTGCGGGCCGTTTACCTCGAGCTTCGCGCTCAGCGGGAAGGTGACGTCGTAGTTGCTGCGGCAGAAGGCGACGATCTCCGCTGCACTGCCGGGCTCCTGGGCACCGAACTGGTTGCAGGGAAATCCGAGGACCGTGAAGCCCTCGCCGGCGAGCTCGCGTTGCAGCTCCTCGAGCGCCTGGTACTGCGGCGTCAACCCACACTGGCTGGCGACGTTCACGGCGAGCGTCACCTTGCCGCGCTGCGCACCGAGCAAATCCGCCGTGCCATCGATGCGTTCGACCGAAATGTCGTAAAAGCCGCTCATCTGTCATGCTCCACTTGCGCCGGCCGGCGAGGATGTACGATACACCAGGCTTCACTTACCAGCCGCAGTCAGCGCCCAGGGAGACCTCATGAACTCCTCCGAGCTCGGCAAGGCGGAAACCGCCCAGGTCGTGGAGATTCTCAAGCACATCCTCGAGCTCGAGCTCGCTGGCCTGGTGCGGTATCTGCACTACAGCTTCATGATCTTCGGCCACAACCGCATTCCGATCGTGGGTTGGCTGCGGAGCCAGGCGGTCGAGTCACAGGCCCACGCGGTGCAGGCGGGCGAGCACATCACCGCTCTCGGCGAGCACCCCTCGCTGAAGATCGGCCGGCTGCTCGAGACGCACAAGCACAACGTCGATGAGATTCTGCGAGAAGCGCTCGCGCACGAGCAGGAGGGACTCGCCGAGTACCGCAAGCTCCTCGTGCTCGTGGCCGGGCGCAGCATCCTGCTCGAGGAGTATGCGCGTGCGCAGATCGCCGCCGAGGAAGCTCACGCCGCCGAGATCGGCAAGATGCTGCGCAAGCCTGGCTCGATTGCCTGAGGGCTTCGATCGTGAGGATCGTCGCGGTCACGAACATCAAGGGCGGCGTCGGCAAGACCACCACCGCGGTCAATCTCGCCTACCTGAGCGCCGCCGGCGGCGCCGCGACGCTCCTGTGGGATCTCGACCCACAAGGCGCGGCCACCTACGCGCTGCGCGGGGACTCGCAGGAGCACGGCTCCGTGAAGCGGCTGCTTGCCGGAAAGGTGGAGCTGCAGGAGCTGATACTCGCGACCGATTACCGGCGGCTCGATCTGCTGCCGGCGGACTTCTCCTATCGCAATTTCGCCGTGCATCTGGCCGCGCGCCGCCACCCCACGGAGCGGCTGCTGAAGATGAGCCGCCCGCTGCGCGAGGTCTACGCGACGCTGTTTCTCGATTGTCCGGCGGGTATCTCGTTGCTCTCGGAGAGCGTGCTGCGCGCCGCGGACATCATCATCGTGCCGCTCGTGCCGACGCCGTTGTCGCTACGCATGCTGGTGCAGCTGTACGAATTCATCGCGCGCGAGGGCTGGACCGATCTCACGCTGCTGCCGTTCTTCTCGCTGGTCGATCGGCGCCGCTCGCTGCACGTCGAGCTCATCGCCGAGGCGCGTGCGCAGTTTCCGCAGATCCTCGCGACCGAGGTGCCGTACTGGAGCGAGATCGAGCGCATGAGCGTGCGCCGCGCACCGCTGCCGGCAAGCGCGCCGCGCAGCCCCGCGGCCCTCATCTACATGCGGCTGTGGGCGGAGGTGCGGGAGCGGCTCGTTCCGACGAGCCACGCGAGCGCGCGCGACCGTAGCGCCCTGCTCAGCGCAGCGGAGGCGCGCTGACAGCTTCGGCGGGTACGCTCCCGGCGGAACCCGCCACCTCCTCCACCGCGTAGCCGGCCGCGATCCAGGCATCGAGTCCACCGCGCAGCGGGCGCACCCGCCTGAAGCCGTTACGCACCAGCACCCGTGCCGCCTGAGCCGCGGAGGCCTCGTTCGGGCAGGTGCAGTACAGAATGATCTCGCGATCGCGCGGCAGGCTCCGCACGTGCTGCTCGACCTCCTGCACCGGCATGTGCAGTGCGCCCGGAATGCGTCGCCGCTCGAGCTCGCGCGCGGTCGATGAGCGCACATCCACGACCACCGGCACAGGCTCTCCGTGCATCCGCTCATAGAGCTCATCGACGTTGATACGCGCCATGTCGAGCAGCGCGTAGAAGCGCCGCCGCTCCCACCACTTGAAGGCGATGTAGCCTCCCAGCAGCACGAGCACGATGACGACCACGGTGCCGCCTATTCCGGAGAGCCGGGGCAGCAGGTTCGCGATCTGAGCTCTCAGCAGCCAGCCGGCGAGCAATGCAGCGCTGACCCACAGGCACGCGCCCACCCCGCTGAAGGCGATGAAGCGTACGAAGCCCATGCGGGTGGCGCCGGCGAGCGGTGGCGCAATCATCGACAGCCCGGGGACGAATTTGGCGATGACCAGCGCGCGCGGGCCCCAGCGCTCGAAGCTCGCCTGCGTCTGGCTGACGCAGGTGTCGGGCGTGAGGGAGATGCGGCACAGCAGCTTCATGACCCGCACGCCGTAGGCCCGTCCGGCCAGATACCAGCTGCTGTCGCCGATCAGGCTCGCCGCGACGGCGACCGCGCCCACGGCCAAGCCGGGTAGCTTGCCGTTCGCCGCCAGGGCCCCGGCGACCACCAGTGTCGGGATGGCGGGCACGGGGAGTCCGAGCTGCTCGAGCAGCACGTTGAGGAACACCAGCGTCAGTCCGAACGGGGCACCCACGGAGGGGAATCTTGCCCGCTCCGCAGCGCCGCGAACAGGTGGGCGTGCGCGGAGCGAACGGGCGCAGCGCTCAGCCCGTAAACGGATACTTCGTGAAGATGGCGCTGACGGCAGCGTCGATGCGCTTCTCGGCTTCCGGCCCGTTCACCCCGAAGAGGCTCTGCTCGGTCGAGGCATGCCAGATCGGCTCGCCGGTCCGGGCGTCGTACAGATCGACCGCGATGACCCCC
>Ga0318554_10000763_pt1 | contig 12239 bp, 11 predicted proteins | sample GRESIP082b2f22_FD_203687 | JGI IMG/M metagenome (GOLD analysis project Ga0318554, IMG submission 203687) | Tropical soil microbial communities from Luquillo Experimental Forest, Puerto Rico - GRE.SIPMG.082b2f22 | ecosystem: Environmental > Terrestrial > Soil > Tropical forest > Bulk soil... | reverse complement strand
CGCTGGGGGACGAGGCCGGTGCCGCGCCGCCGGAGGCGGGGAACGAGCCGCTGTTCACGGTCGTGCATGGCCTGTACTGGCTGGTGGTGAACGCCAGCGCGGCGGGGCCGGTGCTGGTGGTGGTGGACGACCTGCACTGGGCCGATCAGGCGTCGCTGCGGTTCCTGCTGTACCTGGCCGACCGGCTGGCCGGGCTGCCGGTTGCGCTGGTGCTTTCGTGGCGGGCGGCGGAGCCCGGCGCCGGTGCGGATCGCCTGGCGCGGCTGGAGCAGATCGCCGCCGGTAGCGTGGTGCCCCTGCCCCCGCTCAGCCCGCCGGCCGTGCGGGAGCTGCTGGCCGAGGAGTTCGGGACCGCGCCCGCCGAGCGTTTTGCCGGGGCGTGCCATGCGGTGACCGGCGGTAACCCCTTCCTGTTGCGCGAACTGGCCGCGAGCCTGCGCACGGACGGGATCGGCCCGGGCGAGGAGGCCGCCGACCAGGTGGCGGCGCTGGGCCCCCGGTCGGTCGCGCGGGCGGTCGCGCTGCGGGTGGCGCGGCTCGGGCCGGACGCGGGCGAGCTGGCGCGGGCGGCGGCCATCATGGGGGACGGGGCGCAGTTGCGGCACGCGGCCGCGCTGGCCGCAGTGGCGCTGGCCGACGCCGCCGCGGCGGCGGATGAGCTGGCCGGCATCGGGGTTTTCGAGCCGGGCACGCCGCTGCGGTTTGTTCACCCGATCGTGCGCACGGCGGTGCACGATGACATCCCCGAGGCGAGCCGGGGGCTGCGTCACGCCGAGGCGGCGCGGCTGCTGGCCGCCGACGGCGCCGACCTGGACGCGGTGTGCGCGCACCTGCTGGTGTGCGAGCCCGCCGGGTCCCGGGAGGTGGTGGAGCGGCTGCGGATGGCCGCGGCGCGGGCGCTTGCGCGCGGCGGAGCCGAGAGCGCGGCTGCCTACCTGCGGCGGGCCCTGGCCGAGACGGCCGATGTGAGCCTGCGCGGGGAGCTACTGGCCGAGCTGGGCTGGGCGGAGAAGGTGGTGGACGACCCGGCAGCGGCGGAGCACCTGCGCGAGTCGCTGCGGCTGGCCGGTGACCCGGCGGTGCGGGCGGCCATCGCGCCCGGCCTGGCGGAGCTGCTGCTGCTGGCCGGGCAGTGGGATGCCGGCACGGCGGTCATCCGGTCGGCTCTTACCGACCTGACCGGCCGTGACATGCGGGCCGGCGAGCCCGGCCGCGCGGCCCTGACCCGCCTGCAGGCCTGGTGGGCGGGGCTGGCGGCGTACGACCCCGACCTGGTGGCCGAGTTTGACAGCCGCCTGGGCGAGCTGCGCACCGCCGCCCGCGGACCGGACGCCACGTCGCGCATGCTCGCCGGGCTGCTCGCGGGCGTCCTCGCCTGGCGGGGCGAGCGGGGAGCCGGCGTGCTGGGCCTGATCGATCACGCGCTCGACCAAGACCGCCTGCTCGCCAGGCTGGACTCCGACCCGTTGATGGCCGCGCAGGCCTTGTTCGCCCCCGTGTTCCTGGATGAGCTGGGCCGGACGGAGGCGCTCGCCGATCAGCTGCTGGCCCTGTCGCGGTCGCGGGGGTCGGTGATCGGGCTGGTGATTGCCACCTGTATGCGCGCCGCGGCCTACGCCCGCCATGGCGACCTGGTGGGCGCGGAGACCGAAGTGCGCGCGGTCATCGAGATCGCGGTGGAGCACGGCATGACATTCGCGGTTCCCTCGGCGCTGTACTTCGGGGCCGATGCGCTGATCGAGCGGCCCGAACTGGCCGACGTCGCCGCGCTGGCGGGCGCGATCGCGCTGCCCCCGGATTTCGCGCGGACCGCGAGCGGGGCGATGCTGGCGGAGATCCGGGGCAGGCTCGCGCTCGCCGAGGCGGACTTTGGCCGAGCCCGGGCCGAGCTGCAGGCGGCCGCGGGCACCTATGAGGCGCTGCACCTGCTGAACCCCGGGACCTGCTGGCGTTCCGCGCTGGCACTCGCAGTGGCGGCCGAGGACCCCGGCCAGGCGCTGCGGCTGGCCGACGGCGAGCTGGCGGTGGCCCGGCGGGCCGGCCTGCCGCGGCCGACCGGGATCGCGCTGCGCACCCGTGGCATGCTCGTGGGCGGTAACCGGGGACTGCGCGACCTGCGCGCGGCCACCGAGATGCTCGCGGCATCCGGCGCGCGGCTGGAGCACGCCCGCGCCCTCGTCGAGCTCGGCGCCGCGCTGCGCCGGGCCAACCAGCGCACCGCCGCCCGCGAGCCGTTGCGCGCCGGGCTGGACCTGGCACACCGCTGCGGCGCGGTGCGGCTCGCCGAGCGGGCCCGGGCGGAACTGCTCACCGCCGGCGCCAAGCCCCGCAGGGCGGTACTGACCGGGCTGGAGGCGCTGACCGCCAGCGAACGGCGCGTAGCGGAGCTGGCCGCGGCCGGGATGAGCAATCCCGAGATCGCCCAGGCGCTGTTCGTGACCCTCAGCACGGTGGAAGGCCATCTGCGCCACGCCTACCGGAAGCTGTCGATCGGCTCGCGCGCCGAGCTGTCCGCCGCGCTGCGGGCGGCCGCGCCCGACACGGCGCCGCCGCCGCGCAGGCGGCAAAAAACAACGGTGCCGCCGTGACGCGGCCGCCCTCCCCGCCTGGGATGCTGCCCAGTGTGGATCAGTCCCCCGCGGTGCGCGTCACCCTCGAGTTTGAGCCGGGCTCCGACCCGCCGCGCGGGCGGCTGCTGACCGGCCAGGCCACCTACCCGTTTGTGGGATGGCTGGGCCTTGCCACCGCCCTCGAGCACGTGATCGGCGCCGACGCGCCTGCCCGGCCAGCCGGTCCCGCGCCCACCAGCGGGTAGGCCAGAGCCCAAAAAACCATGGTGGCTCCATGGCGCGAATGCCCTCGGGCGCAGGGCACGATCATCGTGGCATTCAGCAAGCCATCCGCCGCGGCCGGTGCACAGCCTGGGGGGGGCACACCAATTCGGCGGGACGCTGCGGATGCTGGCCGGGCGGCACGGAGGGGCGCCGCCCGGCAAAATCATCTCTATGGCGTTTGGCACCGGGGCATTACAATGGCGCTTACCTGTGTGGCTAGCCGGGCCGGGAACGGCACGGCACCCACCGGGAGTCGCCTGGGTTCCTCACGCGGGCCCGGGCGCTAGGCCCTGTCCCAAGGTCGCCCCCCCGCCTCGGGACAGGGCCTTCTGCGGTTACGCGCCGCACCGGCCAGCCCGGCCTTGATGAACATGACATTGCCGCGCCGTCCGCGCCCCTAAAGTCATGATCACAAGGACGGCCGGAGGTGGCTGATGGCTGACGGCGGGCCCGCCGCCGACGGCGGGCGGTGGGTAGAGGTGGCGCCGGGCCGGCTGGCCGGCTGGGTGGCCACGTTCGCCGAGCGCCACGGCGCTGTCGCCGCCGAGCCGGGCCGGCTGGCGGTGATGTTCCGCGCTGGCGACGGCGCGGCCGCCGAGTGCCACCCGCCGTTCCCACCCCTGCCGGCGCCGGCCGGGGGCACCTGGCCAGCGGATCCGGCGGACCTGGCCGGGCTGATCGCCGCGCACGCGGCCGCGGACCGCACCGTCGGAGTGTTCCTGGTCCGGCTCGGCGGGTTCGCCGCAGGGGTGTTCGCGGGCAGCCCGCCGCGCCTGGCCAGCTCCAAGGTCGGCACCCGCCTGGTGCACGGCCGGTCCGCCGCGGGCGGCACCTCGCAGCGGCGGTTCGCCCGGCGCCGGGAGAACCAGGCCGCGGCCGCGATCGATGCGGCCGCGGACACGGCGGTCAAGGTGCTGGTCCCCTACTCCGGCCGGCTCGACGCGGTGGTGCTCGGCGGGGACCGGCGGGCGGTCACCGCGGCCACGGCCGACCCGCGGCTGCGGCCGGTGATGAGGCACGCAGTGGACCGTTTCCTCACCGTGCCCGACCCGAGGCTCGCCGTGCTGCGGGACACGCCGCGCCTGTTCCTGGCGGTCCGCATCCACCTGACCGGCACTGCCTGACGCCCGGCGCCGGGGCGGCCGCATGCGTCAGACGTTGAAACCGAGGGCGCGGAGCTGCTCGCGGCCGTCCTCGGTGATCTTGTCGGGCCCCCAGGGCGGCAGCCACACCCAGTTGATGCGGAAGTCGGTGACCAGGCCCTCCAGCGCGGCCGCGGCCTGGTCCTCGATCACGTCGGTGAGCGGGCATGCGGCGCTGGTGAGCGTCATGTCGATGGTGGCCACGCCGTCCCCGCCGAGGGTGACGCCATAGACCAGGCCCAGGTCCACCACGTTCACGCCCAGCTCGGGGTCCACGACGTCGCGCAGCGCCTCCAGCACGTCCTCGGTCTCCAGCGTTGTGGCAGCTCCGGCGCCCGGCGGTGCGGTCTCGCCGGCAGCCGCGGCCTCGTCCACCCGGACCGCTTCTTCGCTCATCTCATTGCCTCCCTCGCGGGCGCCGGCTCAGCCGGCTCGCGTTCACCCATCGCCTGCGCGGTCGCGTCCTTCCAGGCCATCCAGGCCAGGAGGGCGCATTTGATGCGCACCGGGTACTTGGACACGCCGGCGAACGCCACCGCGTCGCCGAGCACGTCCTCGTCCGGCTCGCCCTCGCCCTGGGACTGCATGAGCGCGAGGAACTCCTCGTTGACCTGCATGCCCTCGCTGACCGTGCGGCCGATCATCAGGTCGGCCAGCACCGACGCGCTCGCCTGGCTGATCGAGCAGCCGAGCGCGTCGTAGGAGACATCCGCGACCACACCGCTGGCTCCGGCCCCACCACCCCGCCCATTGCCCGAGTCGGAGTCCTTGAGCGTGACCCGCAGCGTCACCTCGTCACCGCAGACCGGGTTCACGTGCCGGACCTGGGCGTCGAACGGCTCCCGCAGCCCCGCGTGGCGCGGGTGCCGGTAGTGGTCCAGGATGATCTCCTGGTACAGCGATTCCAGCCGCATCAGCCGCCCCCGGCCCCGAAGAACCGCTGGGCCTCCCGGATGCCTGCGGCCAGCGCGCCCGCTTCCTCGGTGGTGTTGTACAGGTAGAACGATGCCCGGGTGCTGGCCTGCACGCCCATCGCGCGGTGCAGCGGCCATGCGCAGTGGTGGCCGGCCCGCACCGCGATGCCGCGGGAGTCCAGCACCTGGCTCATGTCGTGCGGGTGCACGCCGTCGACCGTGAACGCGATCGCCGCGCCCCGGTCCACCGGCTCGGCCGGGCCGAGGATGCGCAGCCCGTCGATATCCCGCAGCGCCGCCAGCGCGTGCGCGACCAGTCCGTGCTCGTACTCACGCAGCGCGGGCAGGCCGATCTCGCCGAGGTAGCCGATGGCCGCGGCCAGGGTCGCCGCCTCCGCGATCGGCATGGTGCCGGCCTCGAACTTGTGCGGCGGCGGCGCGAACGTGGACCGTTCCATCCGCACGTCCTCGATCATCTCGCCGCCACCGAGGAACGGGGGCATCTCCTCCAGGAGCTCCCGGCGCCCCCAGAGCACCCCGATGCCCGTGGGGCCGCACATCTTGTGGCCGGTGAAGCCGAGGAAGTCGGCGCCGAGCGCGGCGACGTCCACCGGCATGTGCGGCACGGACTGGGCGGCGTCCACCAGCACAAGTGCCCCGGCCGCGTGGGCCCGGTCGGCGATCGCCCGCACCGGGTTGATGGTGCCGAGCACGTTGGACTGGTGCACGAGCGCGACCAGCTTGGTCCGCTCGGTGATCAGGTCGTCGATGTTCGAGGTGTCCAGCCGGCCCTCGGGTGTCACGCCGAACCAGCGCAGCGTCGCGCCGGTCCGCTGGCACAGCAGCTGCCACGGCACGATGTTGGAGTGGTGCTCCATCTCGGTGATGACGATCTCGTCGCCGGGGCCGAGCGCGAACCGCCCGCCGGAGCCCGTGGCGCTGGCGTTGCCCATCGAATAGGCGACCAGGTTGATGCCCTCGGAGACGTTCTTGGTGAACACCACCTCGGCCGGCTCGGCCGCGCCGATGAACCCGGCGACCGTGCCCCGGGCACCCTCGTAGGCCTGGGTGGCCTCCTCGCCGAGCTGGTGGGTGGCCCGGTGGATGTTGGCGTTGTGCCGCTCGTAGAAGTCGGCCAGCGCGTCCAGCACCTGGCGCGGCTTCTGCGAGGTGTTCGCGCTGTCCAGGTACACCAGCGGCTGGCCGTCGCGGACCGTGCGCTCCAGGATCGGGAAGTCCTTGCGGATCCGTGTGACGTCGAGGGTCATGACGCCGCTCCCGCCCGCACCCACCGGTCGTAGCCCTCGGCCTCCAGCTTGTCCGCGAGTTCCGGGCCGCCCTCCTCGACGATCCGGCCGCCGACGAACACGTGCACGAAGTCCGGCTGCACGTACTCCAGGATCCGCGTGTAGTGGGTGATCAGCAGCACCCCGTGGCCGGGCGCCCCGGCGAACCGGTTGATCCCCGCGGACACCACCTTGAGCGCGTCGATGTCCAGGCCGGAGTCGGTCTCGTCGAGGATCGCGATCTTCGGGCTGAGCAGTTCGAGCTGCAGGATCTCGTGCCGCTTCTTCTCCCCGCCGGAGAAGCCCTCGTTCAGGTTGCGCTCGGCGAACGCCGGGTCGATCGACAGCGCGGCCATGGCCTCGCGCATGTCCTTGAGGAACACCCGGAGCTTGGGCGCCTCGCCCCGGACCGCGGTGACCGCGGTGCGCAGGAAGTTCGACACCGACACCCCGGGCACCTCCACCGGGTACTGCATGGCGAGGAACAGCCCCGCCCTGGCCCGCGCGTCCACGCTCATCGCCAGCACGTCCTCGCCGTCGAGCGTGACGCTGCCCCGGGTGACCAGGTATTTGGGGTGGCCGGCGATCGCGTAGGCGAGGGTGGACTTGCCAGACCCGTTGGGCCCCATGATCGCGTGCGTCTGCCCGGCGGACACGGTCAGGTCGACGCCGCGCAGGATCTCCCTGCTGCCGTCGCCGTTCGCGCCGGGTGTCGGATCCGCCACGCTGACGTGCAGGTCGCGGATCTCAAGGGTGGCCATGACATATCTCCTGATCGTTGGTTAGCTAGCCGGGCCGGTGCCGCCGAGCGCTACGTACACGTCGCCGCCCTCGACCTTCACCGGGTAGACGGGCACGGGCTCGGTGGCGGGCGGCCCCGTCGGGCTGCCGGTGCGCAGGTCGAAACATGACCCGTGCAGCCAGCATTCCACCGTGTGGTCGTAGATCTCGCCCTCGGACAGCGGGACCTCCTCGTGCGAGCACACGTCCTGCAGCGCGAACACCTCGCCGCCGGTGCGCACCACGGCGACCGGCAGGCCGTCGATCTCCAGCCCGAGGGCGCCATCGTCCGGCACGTCGGCCAGCGCGCAGGCGCGGACGAACTGCGTGGTCTCGCTCATGCGCGCACCTCCCGCATGCCCGCCGCAAGCTCGGCCTCGATGGCCGCGGTGATGCGATCGCGCAGTTCCGGCACGGCGATCTTGGCGATCAATTCGCCGAAGAAGCCGCGGATCACCAGCCGCCGCGCCTCGTCCCTCGGGATGCCGCGGGCCATCAGGTAGAACAGGTGGTGATCTTCCAGCCGGCCGCTGGCGCTGGCGTGGCCGGCGCCGACGACCTCGCCGGTGAGGATCTCCAGGTTCGGCACGGAGTCGGCCCGCGCGCCGTCGGTGAGCAGCAGGTTGCGGTTGCGCTCGTAGGTGTCGGTCCCGGTCGCCTCCGGCCGGATCAGTACATCCCCGATCCACACCGTGTGCGCCGCCTCGCCCTGCAGCGCGCCCTTGTAGTCCACGCGGCTGCGGCAGTCCGGCTGCGCGTGGTCCACGAAAAGGCGGTGCTCCAGGTGCTGCCCCGCGTCGGCGAAATACGCCCCGAGCAACTCCGCGTCTCCCCCCGGGCCCGCGTACCGCACCGAGGGGGAGATCCGCACCACGCCGCCGCCGAGCGTCACCACGGCGTGCTGCAACCGCGCGTCCCGTCCCAGCGTCGCCTGGTGGGCCGACACATGCACCGCGTCATCGGCCCAGTCCTGCACGGAGACCACAGTCAGCGACGCGCCGTCACCGACCACGAACTCGGCATTGTCCGCATACGTCGCGCTCCCCTGATGGTCCAGCACGACCACGGCCCTCGCGTTCTCTCCCACATCGATGACCGTGTGCCCATAAGCGGCCCCGGACGTGTCGTCCCCCCGCACGGTGATCACCGTCGGCGTGGTGACATCCAGCCCAGGGGGGACCGACACGACGAGGGCTTCGGAGAACGAGGCCAATGCCCGTGCACTGACCCGGTCCCCGGGCTCAAAGCCGATGGCGTGCCGGGGGTCATCGCGTTCTGCTAGCACAGCGATGACACCCGGTGCGGTGTCGGCCGCCACAGCAACCTTCCCAGCAGGAAGAACGTCAGCGCCATGGAGCCCGCGCAAGCGACGCAACGGCGTAAAGCGCCACTCCTCCTCGCGCCCGGTGGGAACCGGGAACTCGGCACGCCGCGCATGCAGCCGGGAGACCGGGGCCGCGGTCTCCACGGCCCCTTGCAGAGCGGACATCAGCCGACCGCCCCTTCCATTTGCAGCTCGATGAGCCGGTTCAGCTCGAGCGCGTATTCCATCGGCAGTTCGCGGGCGATCGGCTCGACGAAGCCGCGGACGATGGTGGCCATCGCCTCGTCCTCGGTCATGCCGCGGCTCATCAGGTAGAAGAGCTGGTCCTCGGAGATCTTCGAGACGCTGGCCTCGTGGCCCATCTCCACGTCGTCCTCGCGGACGTCCACGTAGGGGTAGGTGTCGGACCGGCTGACCGTGTCCACCAGCAGCGCGTCGCACTTGACGGTGGACTTGGCGTGGCTGGCGCCCTCCTGCACCTGGACCAGGCCGCGGTAGGAGGTCCGCCCGCCCGCCCGGGCCACCGACTTGGACACGATCGTGGAGGAGGTGTTCGGCGCGCAGTGCACCATCTTGGCGCCCGCGTCCTGGTGCTGGCCGCCGCCGGCGAACGCGACCGACAGGGTCTCGCCCCGGGCGTGCTCGCCCATCAGGTACACGGCCGGGTACTTCATCGTGACCTTGGAGCCGATGTTGCCGTCGATCCACTCCATGGTCGCGCCCGCCTGCGCCACGGCCCGCTTGGTGACCAAGTTGTAGACGTTGTTCGACCAGTTCTGGATCGTGGTGTAACGGCACCGGGCGCCGGCCTTCACGATGATCTCGACGACCGCCGAGTGCAGCGAGTCCGAGGAGTAGATCGGCGCGGTGCAGCCCTCGACGTAGTGCACGTAGGCACCCTCGTCGACGATGATCAGGGTCCGCTCGAACTGCCCCATGTTCTCGGTGTTGATCCGGAAGTAGGCCTGCAGCGGGATCTCCACGTGCACGCCCTTCGGCACGTAGATGAAGCTGCCGCCGGACCAGACCGCGGTGTTCAGCGCGGCGAACTTGTTGTCGCCGACCGGGATCACCGAGGCGAAGTACTCCTGGAACAGCTCCGGGTGCTCCTTGAGCCCGGTGTCGGTGTCCAGGAAGATGACGCCCTTCTCCTCCAGGTCCTCGCGGATCTTGTGGTACACGACTTCCGACTCATACTGCGCAGCGACGCCGGCGATGAGGCGCTGCTTCTCCGCCTCGGGGATGCCGAGCTTGTCGTAGGTGCTCTTGATGTCCGCGGGCAGATCGTCCCAGCTCGCCGCCTGCTTCTCGGTCGAGCGGACGAAGTACTTGATGTTGTCGAAGTCGATCGTGGTCAGGTCCGCGCCCCAGTCCGGCAGCGGCTTGCGGCCGAACAGGCGCAGGCCCTTCAGCCGCAGTTCGAGCATCCATTCCGGCTCGTTCTTCTTCGCCGAGATGTCACGCACGACTGCCTCGGACAGGCCGCGGCGCGCGGACGCGCCGGCCGTGTCGGGGTCGGCCCAGCCGAACTTGTATCGGTCAAGCCCCTCAAGCTCGGGGTGCGAGATCGTCGTCATGCTCCAGAGCCTCCCGGCTAACTGGTCGTGGTGGTCGTAGTGCGGATTTGAACAAGCGCGGGCGCGGTCACGTGCGTGGTGCAGATCCCGTCGCCGTGCGCGATCGTGGCCAGGCGCTGCACCGGGGTACCGAGCAGCCTGGCGAACGCTTCCGTCTCGGCCTCGCACAATTGCGGGAACTCGGCCGCGACGTGCGCGACCGGGCAATGGTGCTGGCAGAGTTGCTCCCCGCCGCCGGATGCCAGAGCGGGGGCGCTGGTCGCCGAGGCGGCGTAACCGTCCGCGGACAGTGCCTCGGCGAGCGCGGCGACCTTGTCCTCGCCCGCGGACTCCATCACCGGCCGGTACCGGCGCTCGAGCTCGGCCACCTGGCGGCGGGCGAACTCGGCGACCGCCTCCGGCCCCGCCACCTCGGCGAGGAAGCGGAGCGCGCTGGTGGCCAGGTCGTCGTAGGCGTGCTCGAAGGCGCTGCGGCCCGCGTCGGTGATCGCGAACAGCTTGGCCGGGCGGCCGCGGCCCCTGCTGGCCACCCGCCGCGCGGTGCGGACCTCGATCAGGCCGCCCGCGAGCAGGTTGTCCAGGTGCCGCCGCACGGCGGCCGGGGTCAGGCCCAGCCGGGTGCTCAGCGCGGCCGCGGTGACCGGCCCGTTCTCCAGGATCAGCCGTGCGATACGGGCCCGGGTGCCACGCTCGGAGCCCAGGTAGGTCACGGCGCCCGCGGTGCCGGACGCGGGGACAGCGGGGATATCAAGCAGGTCGCTACCGCGGGCGGCGCCGGTGCATACGCCACTGGCGCCACTGGCGCCTCGTGCGTCACCACCGCTACCCGCAATCGGAAGCGTGCCTGTCCTGTCCACGCTTTTCACAACATCAGTGTGGCGTAAATCTATGCCCGGCCGCAACGCGATCGGCCATGCAGTAGCTCACACCTTGGCGCGTTCTGGCTGCTATGTTCGGCCCACGGGGGCCTTTTCGAGGTATATCGGGTTACCCAAGCCAAAACTTCCCCGAGGGAGGCCCGTTGGGACTGCGTTTCAACCCGGCCCCCGGCTGGCCGCCACCGCCACCGGGGTTCGTACCGCCTCCCCACTGGCAGCCCGACCCCTCGTGGCCGCCGGCGCCCCCAGGGTGGCAGATATGGGTCGACGACGGCATTCCGGACCAGCGCCAGCCGAGCGACCCGCCCTCCCGGGCCGGCCACGGTCCCGCCGCCTCGAACGGCGGCTTCCCGGCCGCCAGCACCGGGGCGTTCCCCGCGGAGTCGACCGGTGTTCAGTCCCGGCCCGGTGCGTTCGGCAGCGGCGCCGCCGATGCCCCGTGGGCGGGCGACTTCGCCACCGGCCCCGGCGATGCGCCGCCGTGGGCCGGCGATTTCACCGGGCCGCAGACGGCGGCCCTGCGCGGCGCCTCGACGCAGGCCTACACCCCCGGAGCGACCGGCCCGCAGGCCCCGTACGACTCCGGCGATCTGTTCAGCCCGCAGGACCCGTTCACCAGGCAGGGCCCAGGTCCGGGTGGCCCGCCAGGCGAGCCGGGGCGCCGGGCGGGCGCTCCCCCCGGTAGGACCAATGCGTTCGCGATCGCGTCGCTGATCCTGGGACTGCTCGGCATCACCGTGATCGGCGCCATCGCGGGCGCCGTCCTTGGCATCCTCGCGCTGGGCCAGATCCGCCGCACCGGACAGCGCGGCCGGGGCCTGGCCATCGCCGGGATCGCCTTCTCCGCGCTCTGGCTGGTGCTGCTCGGTGCCTACTTCGTGGCGAACAGCGGCAAGAGCCAGTCGCCGCCGGCGTCCACCGGCCACAGTTCCTCACCCACGCCAGGGCCCAGTTCCACGGCGAGCCACGGGCCGCTGTCCACCAACGTGTTCGCGCTCAAGCCCGGCCAGTGCTTCCAGAACCCGCCGGCCAGCCAGACCGTGCTCGGTGTCACCTACGTGACCGTGGTCCCGTGCACCACGCCGCACAACGCGCAGGCCTTTGTCCAGTTCACCGTGACCGGCACCAGCTATCCGGGGGTCGATTCCCTCAAGCGCCAGGCCGACACCGGCTGCCATGCGCGGATCACGAAGAGCGTGCAGAAGTCGAAGATCAAGGCCTCGATGTCGCTGCACTACCTCTATCCGCTGGAGTCGTCCTGGACCAGCGGTCACAAGACCATCACCTGCCTGATCGTGAACTCCAAGCCGAACCTGAAGACCTCGCTGATGCGGACCCACCACGGGCATTGAGCCAGGTCGGCTGGTTGCCGACGTCAACGACGGCAGAGTCAGGGCGATCACTCGCTAGGCAGCTAGGCGAACGTTCCGCCGGGCCCCGCCGCGCGCCGGGGCCCGGTGGAACACCGCTCCGAGTCGGTTACCATCTACGGGTGAACTCACAC
>Ga0318554_10000761_pt1 | contig 12246 bp, 9 predicted proteins | sample GRESIP082b2f22_FD_203687 | JGI IMG/M metagenome (GOLD analysis project Ga0318554, IMG submission 203687) | Tropical soil microbial communities from Luquillo Experimental Forest, Puerto Rico - GRE.SIPMG.082b2f22 | ecosystem: Environmental > Terrestrial > Soil > Tropical forest > Bulk soil... | reverse complement strand
CGTAGATCCCGCTCGGCAGATCTTGCGTCGGGCTGGGGGCGCGGAGAAAAGTTTGCGCCACTCGCCCCGGACTCGCGCGGCGCTCTCCTCGGTCCGCGCCTGGCGCTCGATTTGCAACCTGGGCCGGCAGTGGAGCTGGTGCGCGACATCATGACCCCGGTGGTCGAGATCCTTCAGATCGGCGACAGCCTCGACCTGGCCACCCGCTTAATGAAAGCGGGACGGATCCGCCACCTCCCCGTCGTCGACGGCCAGCAGCGGCTCGTCGGGCTCATCACCCACCGCAAGTTGCTCTCGGCCTGGCTCGGCCACGGCGATCCGGCCCACGAGCGGCCGCGCGACGTGGCCCGCGAGATCCCGGTGGAGATGGTCATGGAGACCGACGTGATCACGACCTGGCCGGACGCACCCATCACCGAGGTCGCCGGGTTGATGGAGACGCGCAAGATCGGCTGCGTCCCCGTGCTCGACGAAGGGAAGGTGGTGGGCATCGTCACCGAAGCGGACTTCGTGAAGACCGTGCGAAGGCTGCTCGAGCGCCGGCGCCCCTAGGCGAGCTCCGCGGCGCGCGCGAGCAGCATCTCCCGCTCGCGGGCGTTGCGGGTGAGGGAAGCGGCGCGTTCCAGCTCGCGGCGGGCCTCGGCCCGGCGACCCAGCTTGGCGAGCAGATCGGCGCGCACGCTCGGGAGCAGGTGGTAGCTCGCCAGCGACGGCTCGGCGCAGAGCGCGTCGACGAGGGCGAGGCCGGCGGCGGGCCCCTCGGCCATCCCGACGGCGACCGCGCGGTTCAGCTCGACGACCGGCGAGCGGACGACGGCCGCCAGGCGGGCGTAGAGCGCCGCGATGCGCGGCCAGTCGGTCGCGTCCGCGGTGCGCGCGCGGGCGTGGCAGGCGGCGATCGCTGCCTGCAGCACGTACGGTCCGTCGGCGCCGCCGAGGGCCTCGGCGCGCGCGAGCGCCGCGAGGCCGCGCCCGATGAGGAGCTGGTTCCAGAGCGCGCGGTTCTGATCGAGCAGCAGGATCGGCGCGCCGCCGGAGCCGCTGCGCGCGGCGGTCCGCGACGCCTGCAGCTCCATCAGCGCGACGAGGCCGTGGACTTCGGGCTCGCCGGGGGCGAGCTCCGCGAGGACGCGCCCGAGCCGGAGGGCGTCCTCGCACAGCCCCGGCCGCATCCAGTCGTCGCCCGCCGTGGCCGCGTAGCCCTCGTTGAAGACGAGGTAGATCACCTCCAGCACCGACGCCAGGCGCGCTCCGAGCTCCGGGCCGCGCGGCACCTCGAACGGCACGTTCGCCTCGGCGAGCGCGCGCTTGGCGCGCACGATGCGCTGGGCGATCGTCGGCTCGGGGACCAGGAACGCGCGCGCGATCTCCGCCGTGGTCAGCCCGCCGAGCAGCCGGAGCGTCAGCGCGACGCGCGCTTCGGTCGCCAGCACCGGGTGGCAGGCCGTGAACATGAGCCGCAGCAGGTCGTCGCCGACATCGTCGTCGAGCGCGACGTCGACGGCCTCCTGCGCGTCGGCGGCCGTCGCCTCGCGCTCGGAGTCGATCTCGCGCCCCAGCTCCTCGTGCTTCTGGCCGTGCAGCTTCCGCTGCCGCAGCAGATCGATCGCCCGGTGCTTCGCCGTGGCCATGAGCCAGGCCCCCGGGTTGTCGGGGACCCCCGTCTCCGGCCAGCGCTCGAGGGCCACCACCAGCGCGTCCTGGGCGATCTCCTCGGCCAGCGCCACGTCGCGCACCATGCGCAGGAGCCCGGCGATGAGCTTTGGGGACTCCATCCTCCAGACCGCGTCGATGGTCCGCCGGGAATCGGTGGTCGTCACGGAGCCTATCTGAGCAGCTTCGACGTCGGGCGCAAGCCCGTCCGCGTCGGGCGCAAGCCCGTCCGCGTCGGGCGCAATCCCGTCCGCGCGGCGCTCAGGGGGCGCGGTGCAGGATCACGCCCGTGTTCTTCCCGTCGGAGCTGAGGCCGACCGCCCAGACGTCGGCGGCCGACGAGCCGTGCACCTTGTTGAGGAACGGGTAGTACGGGAAAGTGCCGGTCTGGATCTGGCTCCAGGTCGTGCCGTTCCAGTGCGAGATGGCGCCGCCGTCGCCGACGGCCCAGACGTCGTTGGGCGCCGCGCCCCAGACCGACTTGTGGCTGTCGAGGAAGTTGGCGTTTGCCGACGGGAAGGTGTCGGTCCACGCGGCGCCGTCCCAGTGCGCGAGCGTCGCGAAGTCGCCGACGGCCCAGACGTCGTCGTCGGCGAAGCCCCAGACCCCGGCCGCCCCGCTGACGGTCGCGCCGCCGATGTCGGCCCAGGCGCTGCCGCCGAAGCGGGAGAGGCCGAAGGTGCCGCCGGCGTAGACGGCGCTGTCGGAGGCGCCCCAGAGATCGGTGACCTCGACGGTCTGGGTGATGGTCGACGTCCAGGTGGCGCCGTCCCAGCGGAACACCTGCCCGTTGAGGCTGTCGCCGAGCCACAGATCGTTGCCCGAGGTCCCCCACACGGCCTGGAGGTCGACGGGCGAGATCGCCCCCTTGAAGTCGACGAGCGTGAAGCTCGCGCCGTCCCAGTGGAACAGGCTCGCGCCCGAGACGGCGTAGAGATCGTCGGGCGCGAACCCCCAGAAGTCGGCGACCAGGCCGATCGGCGGGGTGGTGACCGGCTGGAACGAGCTGCCGTCGAAGTGGAGGACGATCTGGCTCCCCGCCCAGACGTCGTCGGGCGCGAACACCCAGAGCGCCGTCACGCCGATGGTGCCCGGCGAGGCGTACGAGTGCCAGATTCCGCCCCCGCCGCTGCCGCCGCTGCCGCCGCCGCAACCGAGCGCAGCGGCGAAGAGCGTCATCGTCATCCCCAGGCCCCTCGTCCCCATGGTCATCGAGGGATCATCGACGGCCGCGGGACGATCCTTGACTAAGGTCGGCGCGCGACGCCGAGGCCCGGTGCGTCCGCCAGCCGGATCTGCGGCCCCCGGGCGGTCCAGCCCCCGTCGAACGGGTCGTCGGCGAGCAGGAAGGCGGTGTCGAGATCGACGAAGTCCACGCCCCCGAGCGCCGCCACGACGTGGGCCATGGCCAGGAGGCCGACGCGCGTCTCCACCATGGCGCCGGCCATCAGGTGCAGGCCCGCGGCGCGGGCGCGGCGACCGAGCGCCAGCGCGGCGAGCGGACCGCCGAGCTTGCCGAGCTTGAGGTTCACGCCGGAGGCGGCGCGCGCGGCGAGCAGGCGATCGAGATCCGCGGGGCCGCGGAAGGACTCGTCGGCGACGACCGGCACGGGTGAGCGGGCGGTCACCGCGGCCATCCCCGCGAGATCGTCGGCGGGGCAGGGCTGCTCGTAACACTCGATGGTCAGGCCGTCGGCGAGCGCCGCTTCGAGGAGGCCGAGGGCCTGCGCGGCGGTGAACCCCGCGTTGGCGTCGAGCCGGAAGCGTGCGTCCGGGCCCGCGGCCGCCGCCGCGCGCAGCGCCGCGCGATCCGCTTCGCCGTCGCGTCCCACCTTGACCTTGAAGCAGGTGAATCCCGCGCGGCGGTGGCGGGCGGCGTTCGCCGCCATGCGGTCGGGTTCGGAGATGGAGAGGGTGATGTCCGTCGCGAGCTCGGTCGCGACGTCCGTGCCCGCCCCGAGCGCGCGGGCGAGCGGGAGGCCGGCGAGGCGCGCGGCCGCGTCCAGGACCGCGGCCTCGACGCCGGCGCGCGCAACAGCGCTGTCGGGGAGCGCCTCGCCGAGCGCCGTGACGAGCGCGGCCGGGTCGGGGAGCGCGCGGCCGCGCAGCGACCCGGCGGCCCGCCCGATCAGCGCCAGCAGCTCCGGCTGGTCTTCGCGGGTGACCGGCGGCAGCGCGGCGCTCTCGCCGAGCCCGGTCGCCGTCCGCCCGCGCGCGTCGGCCAGCGTCGCGCGCACGAGCGCCGAGCGCGTGACCTCGAGCCGCCCGGTGGCGATCACGAACGGCTCGGCGAGCGGCACGGAGAGCGGCTCGACCTCGACGGCGGCGACGGTCAGCCCGTCGCCCCAGGGCATCGTCGGCGGCGGCGTCACCGGAAGTTGAACGTGACGACGATCCGGTCGGCGTGCCGCTGGGGGTGCATGCTCGCGTGGTAGTGCTTGCCGTCGAAGAACGCCATCCGCCCCTTCTGGGGGGCGATGCGCGCGCGCTCGGTGAACCGCCCCTCGTTCGCGTGTCGCACCGACTGCTCGACGGTGAGGTCTTCGAACGTCTCGTCGAAGACGACGGTGTCGCCGTCCGAGTCGTTGACGTAGTAGAGGCCGACCAGGTGCGACTCGTAGAAGTCGACGTGCGGGTTGTGGTAGGGGACGTCGATCGTCGTCTGCGGGAACATCCCCAGCCGGACGCGGATGAGCTGCGTGAACTTGATCCCCGCCTTCTCGGAGGCGACGAACAGGAGCGGCACGAGCAGGGCGTTGATGCCGGAGGCGACCGGCGACGGCTGCGAGATGTCGAAGGCCATGTGGTAGAAGCCGCTGAAGGTCCGCGCGAAGGCCAGCCCGGGCCGGGCGCTCTCGCGGTGGAAGTACCAGCCGAGCGCCGAGGCCTCCGACTCGAGCTGGTTCTGGTAGGGCTTCGGGATCACGTCGTCGATCTGCACCAGCTCCATCGACGACAACCTTACGCCGAATTCAGCGCAGATTGAGCTTCTTCACCATCGAGTAGAAGGTCGTGTACGGCAGCCCCGCGCGCCGCGCCGCCACGGTGTTGCTGCCCGAATCGGCGAGCAGGCGCCGGAGGTACGTCTCGCGAAACCGGCGCTCGGCCTCGGGGAGCGGCGTGATCGCCCCCGCGTCCTCCATCGGCTCCTCGGGCAGCGGGGGGAGCGCGCTCTTGCTGTCGAGGTGCTCGCGGTGGGCGCGGGCCATGCGCGCCAGGCCGGGGAGGGCGTCGTCGAGCCACTCCACGAGGCGCGGCAGCGGGATGACCCGCCGGATGCCGACGCTGCGCGCGGCCGCCGCCGACGGCGTCGCGTTGTGCGCGTCGAACCAGAACACGGTCTCGACCCACGGGAAGCGGGCCCCGAGCTGGGCGCCGAACGCCAGCCCCTCGAACTCGCGGTCGGCGAGGTTCACGAGCCCGACGTCGATCTCGGCGTCGGGGAGGTCGGCCGGCGCCAGCCGCGCGGTCACGACGGTGATCATCGCGCCCGGTCGCCGGCGCCGGAGCTGGGCCGCGACGTTCAGCCCCTGATCGCGGTCGGGATCGAAGATCACGACGCGCGGTTGGACGGCGGCGGCCCCGTCGTTCCCCGCCTCAGCGGGCGGTTTTGAAGAGATCAATCCTGTCGGGACCGGGGGCTGCTTCCTCACGACTCCTCCTCCATCACGAACCGCCCCTCCCCCCAAAGAGGCCGCACGAGCGCTTCAATTGAATGACGGCGCTCGTCAATGTGCAAGCGGCAATCGCCGGCGGATCGTTGCCGATTCTGACGGCGGACGGACGCGCGATCGTCGCTGCCCCGCAACGAGCGCGTAAACCAGTGGCCCGGCTGTATTGCAAGCTACGGTTCGGGCAACCTGAGTTCGTCAGATCACGGCTGCGCGGTCGCGACGCCCGGTCCGGAGGCCGGCGTGCCGCCCATGGCGCGGAGGTAGCGCTCCGGCGCGGCAGCGAACGCCGCCCGACACCGGGCCGAGCAGAAGCGGACGGTGAGGCCGTCGACCGCGGCGATCTCGTCGGCGTGCTCGATGGCCATGCCGCAGACCGGATCGCGATGCGAGACCCACTCGAGCGTGCGCCCGGCGGGGACTCCGGCCGCGAGGCGCCGCATGAGCCCGAGCTCGTCGAGGACGAGCCGCGGGATGAGGAAGTGGCGGCGCACGCGCTCGCGCCCGCTGGCGCCGAGGGCCCGGGCGCGCGGCTCGTCACGGAGCAGCGCGATCATGGCCCGCGCGCACTCGTCCACGCTGTCGACGAGCAGGCCGCCCGTGCCGTCCGCCATCTGCAGCGGGATCCCGCCCGCGCGCCCGGCCACGACGGGCGTCCCCTTCCACAGCGCCTCCGCCACCACCAGCCCGAACCCTTCGCGCAACGACTTCTGGATCACGAGGCGCGACAGCGCCTGGAAGGCGTTGACCTCGATGTTGCCGACGCCGACCAGGTTGGTGAACACGTGGATGCGCCGATCGCCCGCGATGGCCTTGCGGATGTCGCGGTACATGTCCCAGCTCTCGGGATCGTCGAGGGCCATCGATCCCACCAGCGCCAGCTGCAGATCGGGGACCTCGCGCCGCGCCAGCCTGTAAGCCTCGATGACGCCGAGCGGATCTTTCCATGGATCGAAGCGCGAGACCTGCGTGACGAGCGGGTGCTCGGTGCGGATCCCGATCCACTCCAGCACGTCACGGGCCGTGTCGGCGCCGAGCGACAGGTTCTTCGGGTTCCGGGGATCGATCGCCGGCGGGATGATCTCCGCGATGGGCGTCGGCAGATCGGCGGGGACGAACTCCGCCATGGTGAAGATCGAGGCGTCGTACTCGGCGAGAAAAGGGCGCAGGAACGCCCAGACGTTCGGCTCCGGGTGCGAGGTGTCGATGTGCGACCGCCAGATCCAGTGCGCCCGTCCTTTCCCCGTGAACCCGAGCAGCGCCGCCGGCTGTGGATCGTGCACGAAGATGAAGTCGAACTCCGTGTCGAAGCCGGCGGAGTTGGCGCGCGCTGTCGCCAGGTACCGCGCCTTCTCCGCGTCCGACAGCTCCACCTTGGCCCCCTGCAGGCCGTTGTGAATCTTCTTCGTCACCTGGAAGAACGGCTCGTCGCCGCTGATGATCCGCCAATCGGCGGCGATCCCCTGGTCGATGAGCAGCGGCACCACCGACCGGAGCAGCTCCGATACGCCGCCGCCGTACGGAGTGGCATTGAGGTGCAGCACCCGCGCCCCGCGCAGCGCCCGCGCCGCCTGCTCCACCGCGTCGAGCAGATCGTCCGGGGCCACCTCCCGGTACGACGCCAGCGACGACTCCCCGACATCCACGTTGTCGAGCATGCGGGCACCTCCGGAATGAATATGGGGCCGCCTCGGCGCGGCACCACGGCCGGTTGCCGGCGTCGATCAGGTCGGCTGCTGCTTGGCGCCGTGAAGCAGGGCGAGCAGGCGGCCGACGTCGGCGGCCGGCGCGCTCGCTGACTCGCCCAGGAGGTCGCGGAGGTGCTGGGTGGTGTTGGCGAGCGCCTCGGTGAACGCGGAGAGCAGGATGAAGCGGAGCTCGGCGCCGGCGGGGCCGGGATCGGCGAGCAGGGCGCGGGCGTCGGCGGCGGGGAGAGCGGCGACGACGGAAGGCGCGCCGGCCACGCACGAGGCGGAGCGGCGGGCCCCCTCGACGGCCGCGAGGCCGCCGACGAGCGCGGGGGCAAACCAAGATCCTATCGGCCGGTCGGCGCCTGACGGGTCCTTCTTCATCACCGAGACCCGCCCCTCGAGCAGGAAGGTGAGCTCCCCAGCCGGATCGCCCTCGCGGAACAAGAGCTGGCCGGTGCCGAGGCGCCGCTCGGCGCAGCGGGCGAGGACGCCGGCGAGCGGTGCGGGATCGGCGTCGGCGAGCGCGTGGGCGGCGAGCAGGCGCTCGGCGTGGCGGCCCAGCTCGTCGGGGCTCACGACGTCCCCTCGAGGACCGCGAGCAGACCCATGCGCGACGGCGGCGCGTCGCCCGACGCGGCCCGCCAGGCCTCGACGATCTGCGCGTCCGTCCGCTCGATGCGGCGGGCTAGGCCGGCGAGGATCTGCGACTCGAGCGCGACCAGCGCCGGGTTCGGCGCGCCCGGGCGGAACAGCTCGCGGCGGAGCACGAGCACCGTCGTCGGCTCCACGGCCGTGAGCGTCGCCGTCCGCCGCCCGCCCGTCAGGAACAGCGCCGACTCCCCCGTGACCTCGCCGGCGGCGATCTCGTTGACCGTCCGATCGGGGGCGCCGCCGAGCGCGACCGAGGCCCGCAGGCGCCCGGCGACGAGGAAGAACGCCCGGTCGGCCGGCTCCCCCTCCCGCGCCAGCACCGCCCCAGCGGCGAGCTGCTCCGGCGGCGCCGTGCGCAGGAGCGCGTCGACGTCGGCGTCGGCGAGCGTGCGGCCCCCCCAGCCCCTGGGGCCGAGGGCGGCGATCTGGCGGCGGGCGGCGGCGGCGGGATCCTCGCTCATGACCGCGGCACTGTACCAAACTCTAGCGGCGGAGGATTGACGGCTGGCGCGGGGGCGCGGTATCCCGGTCGTTCGTCGCATGGGGGGATGCCGACAATGAGCGCCGACACCGGCGAGATGAAAGCGCCGGCGCCGCCCGGGGGGCGCAAGCCCGTCATCCTGGCGGTCGACGACGAGCCGCAGGTGCTGAACGCCGTGGCGCTCGACCTGCGCCGCAAGTTCCGCGGCGACTACCGGATCATGACCGCCGCGTCGGGGGCCGAGGCGCTGGACGCCGTCCGGAAGCTGCGGCAGCGGGGCGACCTCGTGGCGCTGTTCCTCGTCGACCAGCGCATGCCGGTCATGTCCGGGACCGAGTTCCTGGTCGAGGCGCGCAAGGTCCACCCCGAGGCGAAGAAGGTGCTGCTCACGGCCTACGCCGACACCGAGGCGGCGATCGCCAGCATCAACCAGGTGGCGCTCGACCACTACCTGATGAAGCCGTGGGATCCGCCCGAGCAGAAGCTCTACCCGGTGATCGGCGAGCTGCTCGACGCCTGGTCGCGGGCCGTGCGCGCCCCCTGGGACGGCATCCGCGTCGTGGGGACGCTCTGGTCGGCCGGCAGCCACGACACCAAGGACTTCCTGGCGCGCAACCGGATCCCGTACCGCTGGCTGGATCTCGACCACGAGGCGGAGGCCAAGGCGCTCCTCGAGACCGTGCCCGCCGACGGGCGCAAGCTGCCGCTGCTGTTCTTCCCCGACGGGGCGGTGCTGTCGGCGCCGGAGCGCCGCCAGATCGCCGAGAAGGTGGGGCTGCGCACGCAGGCGGCGGAGAAGTTCTACGACCTCGTCGTGATCGGCGGCGGGCCGGCCGGGCTGGCGGCGGCCGTCTACGGCGCCTCGGAGGGGCTCAAGACCGTGCTCATCGAGCGCGAGGCCACCGGCGGGCAGGCGGGGACCAGCTCGCGGATCGAGAACTACCTCGGCTTCCCCACCGGCCTCACGGGCGCCGACCTCGCCGACCGGGCGACGGCGCAGGCGCGGCGGTTCGGGGCCGAGCTGCTCGCGGCGCAGGAGGTGACCACGCTGCGGGTCGGCGACCCCTACCGGACCGTCGTGCTGGGCGACGGCAGCGAGCTCTCCTGCTACGCGGTGGTCGTCGCGCCGGGCGTGTCCGTGCGGCGGCTCGAGGTGCCGGGGGCGGACCGCGTCACCGGCTGCGGGCTCTACTACGGCGCCGCGCTCACCGAGGCGGCGCACTACCGCGGGGAGGACGTGCTCGTCATCGGCGGCGCCAACTCGGCGGGGCAGGGCGCGGTGTTCTTCTCGCACTACGCGCGCAAGGTCACCATGCTCGTGCGGGGCAAGTCGCTCAACGAATCGATGTCGCAGTACCTCGTCGATCAGATCGCGGCCATCCCCAACATCGAGGTCGTACCCGACACCGAGGTGCTGGCCATCAAGGGGGAAGGCCGCCTCGAGGGGGTCGTGGCGCGCACCGGCCCGACGGAGCCGCGCGACATCGCCGCCGCGGCGGCCTTCGTGTTCATCGGCGCCCGGCCGCGCACGGAGTTCTGCGACGGGGTACTGGCGCGCGATCCCGGCGGCTTCATCCTCACCGGCGTGGACCTCATCAGCGGGGGGCGGCCGCCCGCGGGCTGGACCGCGGCCCGCCTGCCAGCGCTGCTCGAGACCAGCGTCCCCGGCGTCTTCGCGGCCGGCGACGTCCGGCACGGCTCGTCGAAGCGGGTGGCCGCCGCCGTCGGCGAGGGGGCGGTGGCCGTGCAGCTCATTCACCAGTATCTCAAGACGGTCTAGGCCATGGGCTACGCCGACTTCCTGCGCAAGGTGCCGCTCTTCGCCGAGCTCCCCGACGCCGATCTGCAACGCCTCTGCTCGATGATCAAGGAGGTGCTGCTCGCGCCGGGCCAGGTGCTGTTCTCCGAGGGCGATCCGGGCGAGGAGGCCTACGTCATCGCCGAGGGGGAGATCGAGATCGTCAAGGCCTCGGCCGGGCGCGAGGTGCTGCTCGCCGTGCGCGCGTCGGGCGACGTCATCGGCGAGACGGCGCTCCTGGAGATGGCGCCGCGCAACGCCACCGCCCGGGCCCGCGGCGCCTGCAAGCTGCTCGGCATCCACAAGACCTTGCTCGACGAGCTGGTGCAGGGGAGCGCCTCAGCGGCGCGGGTGATGTTCTTCACCGTGCTGGCGCGCTGGCGCGCGACCGGCTCGATGCTCCGCCAGTCGGAGAAGATGGCCCAGCTCGGCACGCTCACCGCCGGTGTCGCTCACGAGCTCAACAACCCGGCCGCCGCCGTCCAGCGCGGCGCGTCCCAGCTCGCCGACGCGCTCACCGCGCTCCTCGACGCGGAGCGCGCGCTCGGCCAGATCCCCGCCACCAAGCAGTTCGCCCTCACCACCGAGCTCCTGCGCGACGCCGCCGCCAGCGGCGCCCGGCGGCCGCCCAACCTGGACGCGCTCTCGCGCGGGGATCGCGAGGACGAGATGGAGGCGGCGCTCGACGCGCGCGCCATCGCCGACGCCGGCGATCTCGCCCCGGTCCTCGTCACCCTGGGCTACGACGCCGCGTGGCTCGGCGCGATCGCCGGCCAGGTCGGCGCCGACAACCTCCCCGTCGTGCTGCGCTGGCTGGCCGGGACCTACCTGGTCTGGAACCGCCTGGCGGAGATCGCCCAGGGGGCGAGCCGCATCTCGGAGATCGTCAAGGCGCTCAAGGGCTACGCCTACCTCGATCAGGCGCCGGTACAGGACGTCGACGTCCACGAGGGGCTCGACAGCACGCTGGTGATCCTCCGCCACAAGCTCAAGGCGGGGATCAAGGTCACCCGCGCCTACGCCCCCGACCTGCCGCGCATCACCGCCTGGGGGAGCGAGCTCAACCAGGTCTGGACCAACATCCTCGACAACGCGGCCGACGCCCTCGCCGATCGCATCGCGGACGGCAGCGCCGAGATCACCATCCGCACCCGGCGCGAAGGGGACTTCGTCGTCGTCGAGCTCAGCGACAACGGCCCGGGCATCCCGCCCGAGATCCAGGACCGGATCTTCGAGGCCTTCTTCACCACCAAGCCGCCGGGCAAGGGGACCGGGCTCGGGCTCGACATCAGCTACCGCATCGTCGTCCACCGCCACCGCGGCGACATCCGCGTCGCGTCGCGGCCCGGCCAGACGACGTTCACCGTCAAGCTGCCGATCAACAACGCCGCCGACGCTGGCAAGGGACCGACGTTGAACGCCGTGCCGCCGCCGAGCGACGCCGAGCTCAAGAAGATCCTGACCGGCGTGCACACCATCGCCGTCGTGGGCATGTCGAGCAAGCCGGATCGCCCCGCCTACCAGGTGCCCGCGTACCTTCAGGAGCACGGCTACCGGATCATCCCCGTGAACCCCACGCTCACCGAGGCGCTCGGCGAGAAGGCCTACCCCGAGCTCGGCGCGGTCCCGGATCCCGTCGACGCCGTGCTGCTGTTCGTCCGCAGCGAGGCCGTCCCGCCGATCGTCGAGCAGGCCATCGAGATCGGCGCCCGCACGGTCTGGATGCAGGAGGGGATCATCAACCTCGAAGCCGCCGAGCGCGCCCGCGCCGCGGGCCTCACCGTGGTGATGGACCGCTGCATGCGCGCCACCTGGCAGCGTCTGCTAGCGCCGGCGTGAGCGCGCCGCCAGCCCGATTCGAACGTTCGGAGCGCCGATCTCCCGATTTTCGGAGGGCCTGCGCCGTCGGCTCGCCTTCGGCGTACTGTCACTGGCAATTTCCAACTGCGCGGGAGGTCGTCATGGACATCGAGAGAGTGCTGGTGAGATCCCGAATCGTGTTGGCCGTGCTGGGGCTCCCTCTGCTGGCGAGCTGCGGGGAGGTCGGCGCAGACGCGGCGCGCGAGCAGCAGGCCGCCTCGTCGAAGACGTACAGCTTCACGCTGCTCGCCGCCAACGGCGGCGCGGCACCGGGGGGCGGCATCTACGCCAACGACTTCGAGCCCGGGGGGCTCAACGGCCGGGGCCAGTTCTCGTATGCCGCGGACGTCAGCACCGGGGGCGAGGGCGTGTTCCTCGGGAGCGGGTCGTCGATCGCGCAGATCGTCCGCAGCGGCGATCCGGCCCCGGGCGGCGGTACAC
>Ga0318554_10000758_pt1 | contig 12274 bp, 12 predicted proteins | sample GRESIP082b2f22_FD_203687 | JGI IMG/M metagenome (GOLD analysis project Ga0318554, IMG submission 203687) | Tropical soil microbial communities from Luquillo Experimental Forest, Puerto Rico - GRE.SIPMG.082b2f22 | ecosystem: Environmental > Terrestrial > Soil > Tropical forest > Bulk soil... | reverse complement strand
AGAGCGGGTCGGCCGCCGACCGGCACGCGGCGGGCGCCATCGCCGGGCTGGCCGGGCTGGTCACCGAGTCGGGCACCGAGCGGCTCGGGGTCTGCGCCGCGGCGGACTGCGAGCGGGTTTTTATCGCGCCCCGCCCCGCGGCGGAGAAGCGTTACTGCTCCGAGCAGTGCAAGCCCAAGGCGAGCGTTCGGGCGTTGCATACCTCCGGGCGCGGTAGCGCGTCCACCGCCGCGAGCTGACCGCGAAGTTCCGCGCCGTACCGAATATCACTGTCCGCAGGTGGGCGGGGTAACGCGCGTACCGCGTTACCGAAATGAATCCATGTGCCTGCTTCTCATGGTCCTTGACGATCATTACCATGAGCCCTACTCACGCACGGGCATAGCGCCCCCGCAAGCGGACCCGGAAGAAGGTTCGAGCATGGCTGCTGTTACCGAGACCAGACCGACAGACGTCGGCCTCAAGCGAGAGATGGGCCTGATCGGCGCCACCTGGGCATCCGAGACGTCGATCATCGGCTCGGGCTGGCTGTTCGCCCCGCTGACCGCCGCACTGCTGATAGGCGGGGGCGCGGTCATCGACTGGGTCGTCGCCGGGGTGGTGGTCATCGTTCTGGCCCTCTGTCACGCCGAACTCGGCGCGATGTACCCGGTCTCCGGCGGGACCGCCCGGTTCCCGCACTTCGCGTTCGGCAGCGTCGCCGGGATCGGGTTCGGTTTCTTCGCGTACATGCAGGCCGTCACGATCGCGCCGATCGAGTGCTACGCGTTCGTCACGTACGCCTCCTACTACTGGCCCAGCCTCTTCAACGCGCACACAATGAAGATCACCGGGGCCGGCCTGTGGGTGACCGTCGGCCTGATGGCGGTCTTCACCGCGGTCAACTTCCTGGCGATGCGGATGTTCAACCGCGTCAACATCGTCATCACCTGGTGGAAGGTCGCGATCCCGGTCATCGCGATCATCGTCCTGCTGTTCAAGTTCAACGGCAGCAACTTCACCGCGGGCGGGGCGGGCTTCATCCCCGGCGGGATCAGGGGCCTGACCGCGGCGCTGCCGTTGTCAGGCATCATCTTCGCCTACTCCGGCTTCGAACAGTGCGACCAGCTGGCCGGCGAGATCAAGGACCCGGGCCGCAACCTGCCGCGGGCGATCATCATCTCGGTCCTGATCGGCACCGTGATCTACACCATGCTGCAAGTCGCGTTCATCGGCGCGCTGCCCCCGAACGAGATAACCCACGGCCTCCTGCACATCACCAACCCCGCGATCATCGCGGGGCCGTTCGCCGCTGTCGCGGCCCTGGCCGGGTTCGCCTGGCTGGGGCACCTCCTGCGGATCGACGCGTTCATCTCCCCATCGGGCACCGGCCTGATCTACACGACCGGAACCTCGCGGATCAGCTACGGCCTGGCCAGGAACCGCTACGTCCCGCAGATCTTCGGCAAGGTCGACGCCAGAGGCGTCCCGTGGGTGGGGCTGATCTTCGCGTTCCTGTTCGGACTGGTCTTCTTGCTGCCGTTCCCCAGCTGGCGCTCGCTGGTAGGCGTGATCGTCGGCGCGAGCGTCCTGATGTACGCGGGCGCGCCCTTGTCCATCGGCGCGTTCCGCGGGCAGGTGCCGGATGCGAACCGGCCTTACCGTATGCCCGCCGCCGCTTTTCTCGCCCCTGCCTCGTTCGTTATCGCCGACCTGCTCATCTACTGGTCGGGCTGGAATGTGGTCTGGAAGCTCGGCGTCGTGCTGATCATCGGGTACGTGCTGATGGGCATTTCGATGGCATTCGACAAGGAGCGGCCGCCGCTGGACTGGAAGTCTGCGATATGGCTGCCGGTATGGCTGGCCGGCCTGGCCATCGTCACCTGGCAGGGCCAGTACGGGCCGGGCAACACGGGCAACATCCCGTTCTGGTGGGACATGTTGATCGTCGCCGTGTTCAGCATAGTCATTTACTACTGGGCCATGGCCACCAAGCTGCCCAGGGAGGAAATGCTCAACCTGGTCGGACGGCAGGCATCGGAGAACCCCGAGGACAACCTCCCGCCGGCTCCTCGCCACTGAGCCCGGGCAGGCCGGCACTGCCGACCGCTTGCCGGAGGCCCTTCCCCACCAGGGAAGGGCCTTCGGCCATTCACGGACGGCCGCCCCGGCCGCGGCGGAAGCGCCACAGCACCCGGCCCTCGATCAGCGACGGGGGCACTACGCCGAAGGCGCGGCTGTCCACGGCGCCGGTCGCCGGGTTGTCGGAGGCCAGCCACCACCCGCCCGGCTCCCGCCGCGCCGCGCGCTTGACGATCAGCAGGCCCGGGCGCTCCGGATGGCGGGCAACCACGATCTGCCCCGCGCGCACGCGCAACGGGCGCCCCCGGGCCATCGTTCTACGGGCAAGAAGCCAGTCGCCTGGATACAGGGCTGGCTCCATGGACCGCTCGGCCACCGCAACCCGCCAAAGTGGCCAGCGCATGCATCCCCTCCAAGTTCACCGCGGTCCGGGCCCGGTAGTGTCGGACTCCGGTATCTCATGATCCGACAGAGAGGGAGATCGATGAGGCTGCTCGCCCGTCTCCTGGAACCGAAGGCCACTGCCTACGCGCACTGCGACCTCCCCTGCGGGGTCTACGACCCGGCGCAGGCACGCATCGAGGCCGAATCCGTCAAGGCCATCTGCCAGAAGTACCAGGACAACAACGATGCCGCGTTCCGGACCCGCGCGCTGATTATCAAGGAACAGCGGTCAGAGCTGGTCAAGCACCACCTATGGGTGCTGTGGACCGACTACTTCAAGCCCCCGCACTTCGAGAAGTACCCGCAGCTCCACGCGCTGTTCAACGAGGCCACCAAGCTCGCGGGCGCGGCCGGCACCAAGGGCAGCGCCGATGTGGCCAAGGCCGACGAGCTTCTCGCGAAGATCGAGGAGATCAACAAGATCTTCTGGGAGACCAAGCAGGGCTGACCCGCCGCGGCAGGACAGCTACGCGGAGGCCGCGCGGTAACCGCGCGGCCTCCGGCGTCGCCGCACCGCGCGCACCGCGGCTGGCCAGCGGCAACGGACCAGGCAACTGGGGCATTCGGCGAGGCGATACGTCGTGAACACCTGCTGTGGGCGGTAGGTTGCAGACAAGAGCCGGCGGCCATCACTTCGCAGGAGCGCGGCCGCCGCCGGTGGAGAGGGCAGACGTGACCGGAGAGACGAGCGGACGCGGGGCCGCGGCCCCGCGGACGGCCGTGCTGGCTGAGGGTGATCCCCCGTCTTACCATGAGGTCCAAGATCGGGTGACGATCCAGATGCCGGCCGAGGGCGCGTACCTGTCGGTGTTGCGCACCGCGACCGCGGGCCTGGCCGCGCGCCTGGACTTCACCCTGGACGAGATCGAGGACCTGCGCATCGCGGTGGACGAGGCATGCGGGATGCTGCTCGGACAGGCGGCGCCAGGCGCCACCCTGGAATGCGACTTCACGTTGGGGTCGGACCGCATCAGCATCGCGGTCTCCGCCCGGTGCCAGCAGCCGCGGCCCCCGGCGCGCGACACGTTCGCCTGGACGGTGCTGTCCGCGCTGGCCGGCAACGCCGATGCGTGGGTGGGACCGGACGACAAGGTCACCGTCCTGCTCCGGAAGGTCCGCGAGTCAGCGGGGGCCGGGTGACTGGCGAGACCGAGACCCGGCTGACCGGAGAGGTCGGCGCGCAGGTGGCGGAGGAAATCGGCCTCGGCGTCCCTGACGACTTCGACGCGCAGGGCGCCGGCGCCAGCCCGCCTCCCCCGCCGAAGCTCCAGCACACCGTGCCGGACCGCGGGCGGGCCAGGGACCTGTTCGAGCAGCTGTGCGCGCTGCCTCCCGGCGACGACGAACGGCTCCGGATCCGCAGCGAGCTTGTCGAGTTGCACCTGCCGCTGGTGGAGTACCTGGCCCGGAGGTTCCGCAACCGGGGTGAATGGCTGGACGATCTCACCCAGGTCGCCACGATCGGCCTGATCAAGTCCATCGACCGGTTCGACCTGGAGCGGGGGGTGGAGTTCTCCACCTACGCCACGCCCACGATCGTGGGCGAGATCAAGCGTCACTTCCGGGACAAGGGCTGGGCGGTCCGGGTACCCCGGCGGCTCCAGGAACTGAAGCTCGCGCTCACCAAGGCCATCAGCGACCTCGCCCAGCGGGAGGGCCGGGCGCCCACGGTCGCGGAGATCGCCGCCCACCTCCAGATGAGCGAGGAAGAGGTGCTGGAGGGCCTGGAGTCTGCCAACGCCTACTCGACGGTCTCGCTGGACGCCCCGGACTCGGGGGACGACGACGCGCCCGCCGTCGCCGAGTCCCTGGGCATGCTGGACGAGGCCCTGGAGGGCGTGGAGTACCGCGAGTCGCTCAAGCCACTGCTGGAGCAGTTGCCGTCCCGCGAGAAGCGGATCCTGCTGCTCCGGTTCTTCGGGAACATGACCCAGTCTCAGATCGCCAGCGAACTCGGCATCTCGCAGATGCACGTATCCCGGCTGCTGGCCAGGACGCTGGCCCAGTTGCGGGAGGGCCTCACCGCCGACGAGTGACGACCGGCACGCCCATGTACCGCCACGCCCACAACGAACCCACGCTAGCTTTGGCCGTCAGGCCCACCCCGTACCCGGATCCGCCTTGTCATCCGAAACGGCTCCACAAACCATGACAAACCGGGCGCCGGAGCGGCCGTTCCGGATGACAAGGCGGGAAGTGGGATCGGGGTTTGCTCTTGTACCCGGTCAGCGCTGGTCTCGGGTCTTGTCGGTGGTGAGCGCCCGCATACTCGGCGGGGACAGCAGGGCGGCGAAGCCGAGGACCGCCAGCACCACCAGCGCCAGGCCCCAGTCGAGCCGGTGGCCCTGGAGCAGGTAGATACCCACGATGCCAGCGAACAGCTGGGTGAGCAGCGCGGGCGTGCGGCTCCACCGGCGGGCCCGGGCGAGCCCGGCCGCTACCACGGCCAGGGCGGCGACGGCCGCCACCCCGAGGACCGTCAGCGCGATACCGCTATTAGCGTGGTAGGACTGGCCCGAGGCGGCGTCCACTCCCGCCAGGACAGTGGCGAGCAGCACCACGACCGACTCGGCGACCTGGATCACCGCGGCGGCGCGCAACGTCGGGGGGGTCTGTGGCATATCCCCTGCTACCTCCTAACCTGGGGGCGTGCGCGCGCTGCTCATCGTGAACCCGTACGCCACCTCGACCACCGCGGTGCGCCGGGAGGTGATCACCCGCGCGCTGGCCTCGGAACTGGACCTGAACGTTGTCCAGACACGCTACCGGGGGCACGCCGGGCACGTCGCGGAGGGAGCCGCCCGGGACCAGTACGAGCTCGTCCTGGCCCTCGGCGGGGACGGCACGGTAAACGAGGTGGTCAATGGGATGCTCCGGGTCCGCCCCCCGGGCGCCCGCGCTCCGCTGTTCGCCCCCCTGCCGGGCGGCAGCGCCAACGTCTTCACCCGTTCGCTTGGCCTGCCCGCCGACCTCGTGGACGCGACCGGGCACCTCCTCGGCGCGCTGCAGGAGCGCCGCAGCAGGAGCATCGGCCTGGGGCTCGCTGGCCAGCGGTACTTCTGCGCCAATGCGGGCCTGGGCCTGGATGCCGAGGTCGTGCGGGTGGTCGACGGCCTGCGGGCGCGCGGCCGGGGCGCCTCCCCAGCGATGTACGTGTGGGCGGCCGTCCGCCAGTTCTGCGCGGTCACCAACCGGCGCGTGCCCGCGCTCTCCCTGGAACGGGACGGTTCGCCCGCCCTGAACGGGCTGTTCCTCGGCATCGTGTCCAATTCCTCGCCGTGGACCTACCTGGGCCAGCGGCCCGTCTTCGCCAGCCCCCGGGCCGGATTCGATACCGGTCTGGACCTGCTCGCCGTCCGCAGGCTCGGCACACTCCGCACGCTCAACCTGGTGCGCCAGATGCTCAGCCCCGGCGGCGGGCCGTCTGGACGGCACGTGGTCAGCCTGCACGACCAGCCGGCGCTGACCTTCCGCGCGGCGCGCCCGATGGCATTCCAAGTTGACGGGGAATACGTAGGCGAGCAGGAACACGTCATGCTCCGCTCCATTCCGAACGCCCTGCGGGTACTGGCCTGAGCATGGCCCGGATAACCCGCCGGACGGCCTCGGACGGGCCCGGCCGCGCCCGTCCGGCCCGCCTGGAATGCGGCGGTAGTTACATGTGACCTATCTGACACGGGAAAAGGCCAAACCCGCACGCCCAGCCTCTTGCGATTGATCCACGAGATTGAGAGGCTTGACCTGGTTCGAGTGCGCTGCATGCACCCGGCATGTCGCCGCTTGCAACCGGGTTCATCCCGCGAGCAAGCCTCGGCCACGAGCCAAGCGCCGGGGGCTGAGGCTCATGAGCCAACTGAAACATGTGTTCCCTGGGACCGCTAGCGGTCCTTATCATATAGCCTAGCTCGTGAAATCATTCACAAGCGGAGCGGGCGTAGCGGATTCCGGGCGGTGAGCCCGGCTGTCACGGAGGAGTGGACCGCATGGACTGGCGTCACCACGCCGCCTGCCGTGAGGTGGACCCGGAACTGTTCTTTCCCATCGGAAACACGGGCCCTGCGCTGTTCCAGATCGAAGAGGCCAAGCGGGTCTGTCGGCGTTGCCCGGTGATCGAGGGCTGCCTGCAGTGGGCGATCGAGAGCGGGCAGGACTCGGGTGTGTGGGGCGGCATGAGCGAGGACGAAAGGCGCGCCTACAAGCGCCGGCTCGGCCGGATCCGGGCTCGCGCGCACGCCTGAGCGGCAGCAGGCCGGCCTCGGGGCGTGGCCGACGCCGGATAACCCGCCCGCGCCGATGGAATTCTCCTGAACTGTCAATGAACAAATGGCCGATCCCGATTCGGTTTACCCGGCCGCTGCCTTCCCGGCGGCGGCTCGGTTTTCGCTGCCGCCCGAATCCTGGCCGCCGGGTTTCCGCGGGCCGGAAGCGGCGGCCACAATGGCCTTGACCGGCAGGCGAACCTGAACCCTGGTACCGCCGTCCGGCCCGGGAATGATGGCAAGCTGACCGCCGAGTTCGGATTCGACCAGGGTCCGGACGATCTGCAGTCCCAGGTTGGCATGAGCGTCCAGGCTGAATCCCTCCGGCAGGCCCGCCCCGTTGTCCTCTACGGTCATGCTGAGGTGCCCGGGCCCGCGGGTCGCCCGCACCAGCACCGAACCGTCCGGGGCCGGGCCAGGCCCGTTGACCAGGCCGTGCTGCAGGGCGTTCTGCAGCAGTTCGGTCAGCACCAGCGCGAGCGGCGTGGCGATGGCGCCGGGAAGGAGGCCGAACCGCCCGGCCACCACCGGGCTGACGCGTGCCTCCGCCGCGGAGACCTCCCCGGCCATCGCGGCCACCCGCTGGGCGATGTCATCGAAGTCCACGAGTTCTTCGGGGGCGTGGGACAGCGTCTCGTGGACGATCGCGATGGAACCGACCCGGCGGACCGCCTCCTCGAGCGCCTCACTGGCCTCCGGCGCGCGGGTGCGGCGCGCCTGCAGTCGCAGCAGCGCCGCGACGGTCTGCAAGTTGTTCTTCACCCGGTGGTGGATCTCCCGGATCGTCGCGTCCTTGGTCATCAGCTCACGCTCGCGGTGCCGCAGTTCGGTGACGTCGCGGACCAGCACCAAGGCACCGGTACGCAAGCCGTTCACCACCAGCGGCAGGGACCTGAGCTGGACCACCGAGCCGTTGCCCTCGATCTCGGTCTCGTGGGGGGAGCGCCCGCTCGCGGTCACCATGAGCGAGTCGTCGGCGGGCAGGCCGGTCGAGCACAGCTTGGTCGTCAGCGGCCCCAGTTCGGCGCCGACCAGATCGGCGGTAAGGCCGAGCCTGCGGTATGCGGACAGGGCGTTCGGGCTGGCGTACCCTACCCGCCCGGACCGGTCGAGCCGGAGCAGGCCGTCACCAACCCGGGGCGACCTGACCAGGGCCGGCTCCTGACCGGGGTAGGGGAAGGTGCCCGCCGCCACCATCTGGGCCAGGTCGTCCGCGCCCTTCAGGTAGGTCAGTTCCAGCCGGCTCGGGGTCCGCGCGGAACTAAGGTTGGTGCTCCGCTCGATCACCGCGATGACCGCGCCGTCGCGGACGACCGGGATGGACTCGCGCCGGACGGGAATGCCGCCGGTCCACTCCGGGTCGCCTTCGCGGCAGATCCGTTTCTCGTGGTACGCGGCATCGACGAAGGGCCGCTCCCCCGCGTCCGCGCGGGTGCCGACCACGTCGTCGAGGAAGGTGGTGGGCCCGGTGGTCGGGCGCATCTGGGCCAGCGCCAACCAGCCCGAGCCGTCCCGCAGCGCCGCCCACAGCACCAGGTCGGCGAAGGACAGGTCGGCGAGCAGTTGCCAGTCCGAGACGAGGGCGTGCAGCCAGTCGATGTCCGGCTCGGTCAGCGGGGTGAACCGGCGGCCGAGATCAGTGAGGGTCGCCACGCCTCATCATCGCACCCGCGCTGGACCGCACCGGCCCGGCGCCCCTGGGGGATGGCCCTGGGCGAACTTGGGCCCCGGCGTGCGGGCACTGGGGGCGGTACGGGAACATGTCCAACGGCAACGCCAGTGGGAAGGAAGTGATTGTGACCGCCTCTCCCGCGTCCGGCGACGCTGAACTTCACCCGCTGCCGGTCGGTGATCCCGATGCCAGGGTCCCGAAGTACTACCAGGTGAAGCGGCAATTGCTGGACCTGACCCGGGCGATGGCACCCGGCACGCCGGTCCCGCCGGAGCGGGAACTCGCGCAGCGTTACGTCACCTCCCGCACCACCGTGCGGCAGGCCCTAGCCGAACTCGTGATCGAGGGCCGGCTGCTGCGGATGCAGGGCAAAGGCACGTTCGTCGCCATGCCCAAGGTCGCCCAGATGCTGGAGCTGTCCAGTTACACCGAGGGGATGCGCGCGCAGGGCCTGCACCCGCAGACCAACATCCTGGACACGAGCTACATCGGCGCCGACGACGAACTGGCCGCGCTGCTCGCCGTCCGGCCGGGCAGCCGGGTGCTGCGCATCCACCGGCTGCGGCTGGCCGACGGTGAGCCGATGTCGGTGGACGCATCGCACCTGTCCGCGCGGCGCTTCCCCGGCCTGCGCCGCAGCCTGGAGCGGCATCCGTCGCTGTATGAGGCGCTGAGTACCGACTACGGGGTCGAGATCGCCGAGGCGCAGGAAACCATCGAGACCGGGCTCGCCGACCCCAGGGACGCCCGGCTGCTCGGCGTGGACGTCGGCATGCCGCTGCTGCTCCTGTCCCGGCATTCCTTCGACGCCGCGGGCACGCCGGTCGAGTGGGCGCAGTCGCGCTACCGCGGTGACCGCTACAAGCTGGTGACCCGGCTGCACCGGGGCGCGCGGAAGGAGCCCACGTGACCGGCGACATCCTGGCCGAGGCGCGCAGCCTGGTGCTGCGCGACGGCATCGGCCTGGACGCCGGCCAGGTCGCCCGCTGCCTGCGCCTGCCCGAAGACCGCCTCGGTGACGCCCTGGAACTCGCCCACGAGGTACGGATGCGCTGGTGCGGGCCGGAGGTGGAGGTCGAGGGGATCGTCTCGGTGAAGACCGGCGGCTGCCCGGAGGACTGCCATTTCTGCTCCCAGTCCGGGCAGTTCTCCTCCCCGGTCAGGTCGGTGTGGCTGGACATCGCCGAACTGGTCGGGGCCGCGAAGGCGACGGCGGCCACCGGCGCCACCGAGTTCTGCATCGTGGCCGCCGTCCGCGGGCCGGACCAGCGGCTGATGTCCCAGGTGGCCACGGCGGTCCGGGCGATCACCGAGGAGACCGGGATCAACGTCGCCTGTTCGCTGGGGATGCTCACCCCGCCCCAGGCCGCGGACCTGGCCGCCCTCGGCGTGCACCGGTACAACCACAACCTGGAAACCGCGCGGTCCTTCTTCGGGCAGGTGGTGACCACGCACACCTGGGCCGAGCGGCACGACACCTGCGCGCTGGTGAAGGCGGCGGGCATGGAACTGTGCTGCGGCGGCATCATCGGGATGGGCGAGAGCCTGGCGCAGCGTGCCGAGTTCGCCGGCCAGCTCGCTGCCCTCGGCCCCGACGAGGTACCGCTCAACTTCCTCAACCCCCGGCCGGGGACGCCGCTGGCGGGCCGGCCGCTGGTCGCGGCGGCCGACGCGCTGCGCACGATCGCCGCGTTCCGGCTGGCCCTGCCGCGCACCGTGCTCCGCTACGCGGGCGGGCGCGAGCTGACCCTGGGCGACCTGGGGACGGAGGCGGGGATGGTCGGCGGCATCAACGCGATCATCGTCGGCAACTACCTCACCACGCTCGGCCGCCCCGCCCAGGCCGACCTGGACATGCTGAGCAGGCTGAAGATGCCGATCAAGGCGCTGTCCAGCACGCTCTGACCCCGCCGGGCCGGCTGGTAACGTGCCCGCATGGCGGAGGAGAAGCAGGAACCGGCCCGGCATGGCGGTGCGCACGCGGTGGCCGCCGCGCGCCGCCACGGCGTGAGCGCGATGTTCACCCTGTCCGGCGGGCACGTCTTCCCGCTCTACGACGGGGCGGTCAAGGCGGACCCGCCGATGCGGCTGGTCGACGTGCGGCACGAGCAGACCGCCGTGTTCGCCGCCGAGGCCACCGCGCGGCTCACCCGCGCACCCGGGCTCGCCGTCGTCACCGCGGGCCCGGGGGTGACCAACGGGATCAGCGCCGTTACCACGGCTTGGTTCAACGGCTCACCCGTGGTCGTCATCGGCGGGCGGGCGCCCGACTACCGGTGGGGCGCGGGTGGCCTGCAGGAGATCGACCACCCGCCGCTGCTCGCCCCGGTGACCAAGCGGGCCTGGACCGAGCACCAGGCCAGCGCGGTCGGCGCCGCGGTGGACGAGGCGTTCCGGCTGGCCGCCACGCCGCACCGGGGACCGGTCTTCCTCGACGTAGCCCTGGAAGCGCTGTTCGGCGACGCCGGGCCCGTGCCCGCGGCGTCGCCCGCCGGCGCACCGCGGGCCACCGGCCCCGATACCGCCGACGTCGACGCGATCGCCGGGCTGATCGCCCGGTCCAGCCGCCCGGTCCTGGTGCTCGGCTCCGATGTGTGGCTCGGCGGCGCCGAGACGGCCGCGCGGGAGGCCGCCTGCGAGCTGCGCCTTCCGGTGATCGCCAACGGCCAGGGGCGGGGCGTGCTGCCCGCCGGGCACGAACTGCTCGTCACCCGGGCCCGCTCGGCGGCATTCGGCGGGGCGGACCTGGTGCTGGTAGCGGGGACGCCGCTGGACTTCCGGCTCGGTTACGGATCCTTCGGCGGCCGGGACGGCCAGGACCCGGCGCAGGTGATCCACGTGGCGGACAGCGCCGACCACCTCGCCACCCACGCCCCGCTCGCCGCCTCCGCCGCCGGCGACCTGGCCGCGTTCTTCACCGCACTGGCCAGCGCGGTCCCCGCGGCGATGCGGCGGTCCGGCGCCGCGGGCCCGCCCTGGGCGGATGGCTGGCTCCCCCGGCTCACCGCCGCGGCCGGCCAGGCGATCGCCGCCGACCGGGCGCTGCTGGCCAGCGACGCCGACCCCATCCACCCGATGCGCGTCTATGGCGAGCTGGCCCGCGTGCTCGACGACGACGCCGTGGTGATCGGCGACGGCGGGGACTTCGTGTCCTTTGCCGGCAAGTATTTGGAGCCAAAACGACCTGGCGGATGGCTGGACCCGGGACCGTACGGGTGCCTGGGCACAGGGCTGGGCTACGCGATCGCGGCCCGGATCGCGCGGCCGTCCGCCCCGGTGGTCCTGTTGCTCGGCGACGGCGCGGCGGGATTCTCCCTGATGGATGTGGACACCCTGGTGCGGCACCGGCTGCCAGTGGTGATGATCTGCGGCAATAACGGCATCTGGGCGCTGGAGAAGTACCCCATGCAGGCGCTGTACGGCTACGACGTGGTGGCCAACCTGCAACCCGGCTGCCGTTACGACGAAGTGGTCCGCGCGCTCGGCGGCGCCGGGGAGACCGTGACCCGGCCGGGCGACATCGGCCCGGCGCTGCGGCGGGCGTTCGACGCGGGCGTGCCCTACCTGGTCAACGTGATCACCGACCCGGCGGTCGCCTATCCGCGCTCCACCACCGGGGTCTGAGCCGCGGGAGTCAGGCTGCCGGGACGCCGGCCCGGGAGAGGAACACGGCCCGGTCCACTACGATCCGCTCCACCGTGCCGCCGCCCACGACGAGATCGGCGTCCCCGTCGGGGTCACCGCCCGCCGGGCCGCCTCCCGGTTCACCGCCCGCCGGGCCGGCGTCCTCCGGCCGCACGTGCCGCGCGACGAAGCCGAATACCAGCTTGCGCCCGGC
>Ga0318554_10000756_pt1 | contig 12287 bp, 10 predicted proteins | sample GRESIP082b2f22_FD_203687 | JGI IMG/M metagenome (GOLD analysis project Ga0318554, IMG submission 203687) | Tropical soil microbial communities from Luquillo Experimental Forest, Puerto Rico - GRE.SIPMG.082b2f22 | ecosystem: Environmental > Terrestrial > Soil > Tropical forest > Bulk soil... | reverse complement strand
CCCCGGTGGATCGTGACGCGACCGCGGCCCGCACGTCACCGCTCCGCTACCGGGGCCGCCCCGGCACCCGTCACGGCCGGGCGAGCCGCCGTGCCCGCATGCCGCCAGGCGGTCAGCGCCGCGCCTTGGGCGCGACCAGCCGGGTGCCCAGCCAGTCACGCCCGGCGGACAGGCTTGAGGTCTGCGACAGCCCGGCGGTCGGCGCCGCCTCGCCGATCTCGCTCGGCTCGACATAGTTGGCCCGGCCCGGCTTAGGGGTCAGCAGCCAGATATGCCCGCCGTCTGTCAGCGGTGTCAGCGCATCCGCCAGCGCGTCGAAGAGGTCACCGTCCCCGTCGCGCCACCAGAGCAGGACCACATCCACAACGTCGTCGTAGTCCTCGTCGACAAGTTCAACGTCCTTAAGCTGGGTGATGGCTTGCCGCAGCGCCTCGTCACAGTCGTCTGCGTAGCCGATCTCCTGCACCACCTGTCCCGGCTTGATGCCGAGTCGCTCGGCCAGGCCAGGTTGGTCCCGAGCCTGGCGCGCGGTCGCGCTCACTAACCCCTCCTCAAGCCCTTTCCCACGGCGCCCAAGTCCCGCACTGGCCGCCCCGCCCGGGCACCTGCCCGGGGCACCGGCACAGGCGCGCTACGTCCGTGCCGGAGGTTCTTGCCCGCACAGTCCACACTGGGACGGGCCCCCGCGCAAGTGTCAAGCGGCACAGACCCGAAATCTGGTCACACGCGGAACGTTCCCACTTCACCGCAGGCCTACCCGAGGAACGACATTCGTACCTGTCTATCCGGATTATCGACATTGAGATCCACCAGCGCGATCGACTGCCAGGTTCCCAGCGCCATCCTGCCGCCCAGGACCGGGACCATCAGGAACGGCGCCAGGAAGGCCGGCAGCACGTGTGACCGGCCGTGCCCGCGGGATCCGTGCGCGTGCCGCCACCGGTCGTCGGGAGGCAGCAGTTCCGCCAGCACCGCCAGCAGGTCCTCGTCGCTGCGCGCGCCCAATTCCATGAGCGCGAGCCCCGCGGTGGCATGCGGGACGAACACGTGCAGCAGCCCGTCCCCGCCGCTGGCCGCGCCCGCGGTGAACCGTGCGCATTCTGCCGTGATGTCGGCAACGCGCTCCCGGCGCCCGGTTGAGACCGCAAAGAGTTCGCTTTCCATACCGAACGAATGTTCCCTCCTGCCCGGAATCCGCACACCTGCCGTGCCCCGGGGTGCCCAGGAGCAGGCGGCGCCGGGGCGGAGGTGTGTTTAGGCCGCGCGCCGTATGAGAATTGGTCTGGACAACCTCCTGCGCGCGGGCGGGTCACCAGCCGCCCGCGCGGCACCGACGTGGCGGCGACCAGCCGCCCATCCAGCGGAAGGCGGGATAGCCCGTGGCTGCCGGTCGTCAGCGCTTTTCTATCATCAGCGACGGACTGCCCACCCAGTTGCCGGACATCGACCCGGACGAAACCCGGGAGTGGGTGGACTCCTTCGACAGCGTGGTCCGGACCCGGGGCCGCGCCCGCGCCCGGTACGTGATGCTGCGCCTGCTGGAGCGGGCCCGGGAACAGCAGGTGGGCGTGCCCGGCCTGCGCAGCACGGACTACATCAACACGATCCCCCCCGAGCGTGAGCCCTGGTTCCCCGGTGATGAGTACGTGGAGCGGCGGATCCGCGCCTACATCCGGTGGAACGCCGCGGTGATGGTGTCCCGCGCGAACCGCGCGGGCCTGGGCGTCGGCGGGCATATCGCCACCTACGCCTCGGCGGCCAGCCTCTACGAGGTGGGCTTCAACCACTTCTTCCGCGGCAAGGACCACGGCGAGTCCGGGGACCAGGTGTTCATCCAGGGGCACGCCGCGCCCGGCATCTACGCCCGCGCGTTCCTGGAGGGCCGCCTGACCGAGCAGCAGCTGAACGGCTTCCGGCAGGAACTATCTACCCCCGGCGGCGGGCTGCCGTCCTACCCGCACCCGAGGCTGATGCCGGATTTCTGGGAATTCCCCACGGTCTCCATGGGCCTCGGCGCGCTGAACGCCATCTACCAGGCCCGGTTCAACCGGTACCTGCTCGCCCGCGAAATCGCCGACACCAGCAGGTCGCACGTGTGGGCATTCCTCGGTGACGGCGAGATGGACGAGCCGGAGGCGCTCGGCGCCATCGGCCTGGCCTCCCGCGAGGAACTGGACAACCTCACCTTCGTGATCAACTGCAACCTGCAGCGCCTGGACGGGCCGGTGCGCGGCAACGGCAAGATCATTCAGGAGCTGGAGGCGGTGTTCCGCGGCGCCGGCTGGAACGTGATCAAGGTGATCTGGGGCCGGGACTGGGACCCGCTGCTCGCCCAGGACACCGACGGCGTGCTGGTCAACAAGATGAACACCACGCCCGACGGGCAGTTCCAGACCTACGCGGTGGAATCCGGCGAGTACATCAGGGAGAACTTCTTCGGCGGTGACCCGCGGCTGCGCGCCATGGTCGCGCACCTGTCCGACGACCAGCTCCGCAACCTGTCCCGCGGCGGGCACGACTACCGCAAGGTCTACGCCGCGTTCCAGGCGGCGGTGGAGCACGTCGGCCAGCCGACCGTGATCCTGGCCCACACCATCAAGGGATGGACGCTCGGCCCGGATTTCGAGGCCCGCAACGCCACCCACCAGATGAAGAAGCTCACCGTCGCCGAGCTCAAGGAGTTCCGGGACCGGCTGTACCTGCCGATCCCGGACGCCGCGCTGGAGGCGCAGCTGCCGCCCTACTACCACCCGGGCGAAAACTCCGACGAGATCGCCTACATGCGGGAGCGGCGCGCCGCGCTGGGCGGCTACCTGCCCAGGCGGGTGGTCCGTGCCAAGCCGCTCACCCTGCCGGGGGAGAAGATCTACGAGGAGCTGAAGCAGGGCTCGGGCAAGCAGGCGGTCGCCACCACGATGGCCTTCGTCCGGCTGCTGAAGGACTTGATGAAGGACCGGGGCATCGGGAACAGGTTCGTGCCGATCGTCCCGGACGAGGCGCGCACGTTCGGCATGGACTCGCTGTTCCCCAGCGCGAAGATTTACTCGCCGCATGGGCAGACGTACGAGGCGGTGGACCGGGCGCTGCTGCTGTCCTACCAGGAGTCCGAGCGCGGCCAGATCCTGCACGAGGGGATCAGCGAGGCCGGCGCGATGGGCTCGGTGATCGCGGCCGGCACCGCGTACGCGACACTCGCGGCGCCGATGATCCCGGTGTACGTGTTCTACTCGATGTTCGGCTGGCAGCGGACCGGCGACCAGATGTGGGCGCTCGGCGACCAGATGGGCCGCGGCTTCCTGCTCGGCGCGACCGCGGGCCGCACCACGCTGACCGGCGAAGGGCTCCAGCACAACGACGGCCACTCGGAGCTGCTCGCCTCGGTCAGCCCGGCCTGCGTGTCGTACGACCCGGCGTGGGCGTACGAGGTGTCGGTCATCGTCGCCGACGGGCTGCGGCGGATGTACGGGGAGAGCCCGGAGCACCCGCACGGCGAGGACATCTTCTACTACCTGACGGTGTACAACGAGCCGTACCAGCAGCCGCCGATGCCCGCGGACACGCCGGAGGCCCGGGCCGGGCTGGAGCAGGCGATCGTGCGCGGGCTGTACCGGTACGCGCCCGCGGCCGGCGGGCCGGACGCCGAGCAGCCCCGGGCGCAGGTCCTCGCCTCCGGGGTGGCGGTGCGCTGGGCGGTGGAGGCGCAGCGGCTGCTCGCCGAGGACTGGGGGGTGGCCGCGGACGTGTGGTCGGCGACGTCCTGGACCGAGCTGCGCCGCGACGCACTGGACTGCGAGGAGTGGAACCTGCTCAACCCGGACGCGCAGGCCCGCGTGCCCTACGTGACCCAGGCGCTGGAGGGCCACCCGGGGCCGGTGGTCGCGGTGAGCGACTGGATCCGGGCGGTGCCCGACCAGATCGCCCGCTGGATGCCGGCGCCGTTCACTTCCCTGGGCACCGACGGGTGGGGCTTTTCCGACACCCGGCCGGCCGCCCGCCGCTTCTTCCACGTGGATGCGGAGTCAATCGCCCTGGCCGTGCTCAGCCAGCTGGCCCGGCGCGGCGAGGTCAAGCACGAGACGCTGTCCCAGGCGATCGGGAAGTACCGGCTGGACCACCCGGTCAGCGCCCTGGCGGCCGGCCGCTGAACCTGGCGCGCCGCCCGCCCGTCCCGCCGGGGCCCTCCGTACCCCGTCACCGGGCGGGCCGTGACAGGCTGGGGTGGTGACAGCGTCTGCGCGGCTGCCCGGGCACGCGCCCGAGCCGGGTGTCCCGGCACCGGCCGGCGCCGCCGGGGTCCGGGCGGGACGCGTCCATGCCCAGCCGGTCCGCGCCGAGACGATCCGGCGGCTGGAGCAGGCCATGGGCGCGCTCGGCACCGCCGCCATGGCCTCCATGGAGGAGCGGCTGCCCTGGTTCCGCGCCCTGCCCGCAGAGAACCGCTCCTGGATCGGCCTGGTCGCCCAGGCCGGCATCGCCGCCTTCGTGGACTGGGTGAAGCACCCGCAGCGCCGCCCGGCCGTGGCCGGCGAGGTGTTCGGCACGGCGCCCCGGGAGCTGGCCAGGGCGGTGAGCCTGCAGCAGACGGTGGAGATGGTCCGCATCACCATCGACGTGGTCGAGGCCCAGGTGGACCAGCTTGCCGCGCCCGGCGGCGAGGAAGAGCTGCGCGAGGCGGTGCTCCGCTACACCCGGGAGATCGCGTTCGGGGCCGCGCAGGTCTACGCGCGCACCGCCGAGGCCAGGGGCGCCTGGGATGCCCGGCTGGAGGCCCTGGTGGTGGACTCGCTGGTCCGCGGCGAGGGCGGGGACGGCCTGCACTCCTGGGCAGCGGCGCTGAACTGGTCCTCCGCTCCGGTGGCGGTGATCGCCGGCACCGCGGACGACGGCGAGCCGGAGGGAATCATCGACGACCTGCGGGCGATCGCCCGCAGGTCCCGGCTGGACCTGCTGGCGGGGGTGCAGGGCAGCCGGGTGGTGGTGGTGCTCGGCGGCAGCGCCGACCCGCTCGCGGCGGCGCGGCAGCTCACCGGCCGGTTCGGGCCCGGGCCGGTGGTGGTCGGGCATGCCGTCCCCGACCTGCAGACGGCCGGGCCATCCGCGGCCGCCGCCCTGGCCGGGCTGCGGGTTGCACCGGCCTGGCCGGAGGCACCCCGCCCGGTGCTGGCCGCCGACCTGCTCCCCGAGCGCGCCCTGGACGGCGACGCGGCGGCCCGCGCCGAACTGCTCGCCGACGTCTACGAGCCCATGCTGCGCGGTGGCACGGCGCTGGTCGAAACCGTCACGACCTACCTGGAGCAGGGGTTCTCGCTGGAGGCGGCGGCCCGGCTGCTGTTCGTGCATCCGAACACCGTCCGTTACCGGCTGCGCCGGGTCAGTGAACTGACCGGGCTGTCCGCGGCCTCTGGCCGCAGCGGGTTCACCCTGTGGGTGGCTATCATCCTCGGGCGGCTCGTTCACAAGCGAACGTGACTTGTCGGAAACCTACAACGGCTCCCCGCCTAAGTTCGTCATCTTCCTCATCCCCCCTGGCGGACTTCTACAGTGCAGGGTAGAGGGATGCTTGTTATCGCAGCCCCGGGCCAGGGCGCGCAAGCCCCCGGATTCCTGGCCCCCTGGCTGGACCTGCCCGGCGTCGCCGACCGCCTGGCCGCCTGGTCCGACCTCGCCGGGTGCGACCTGATCGCCTGCGGCACGACGGCCGGCGCCGAAGAGATCACCGACACCGCGATCGCCCAGCCGCTGCTGGTCGCCGCGGCGATCGCGATCGCGGCAAGCCTTGGCGGCGGAGCCGAGCCCAGCGCGGGGCTGGACCATATCCGCAGGCAGGCGGACATCGCGGCCGGGCACAGCGTGGGGGAACTCGCCGCCGGGGCGATCGCTGGCGTGCTGGATCCCGAGGACGCGATGCGCCTGGTCGGGGTGCGCGGCCGGGCCATGGCCAAGGCCGCGGCCGCCGAGGCAACCGGGATGACCGCCATCCTCGGCGGTGACCAGGACGAGGTGCTCGCCGCGCTCGGCGCGCACGGGCTCACCCCGGCGAACGTGAACGGCGCGGGCCAGATCGTGGCGGCGGGGACCATGGCGCAACTCGAGGAACTCGCCGCCCGCCCGCCTGCCGGGGCCCGGCTGCGCTCGCTGGCCGTGGCCGGCGCGTTCCACACCACCCATATGGCGCCCGCCGTCGACGCGCTGCGGGAGGCGGCGGCCTCGGTTACCGTGCGCGACCCCGGCATGGTGCTGCTGTCCAACGCCGACGGCGCACCGGTCTCCTCCGGCCGCGACTGGCTGGAGCGGATCGTCACCCAGGTGAGCGCCCCCGTCCGCTGGGACGAGTGCATGCACACGATGTCCCGCCTCGGCGCGAGCGCGCTTATCGAACTCCCCCCGGGCGGCACGCTGGCCGGCCTGGCCCGGCGCGCCCTGCCGCAGCTGGCCCGGGTGGCCCTGAAGACTCCCGGCGACCTGGACGCGGCACGCGCGCTGCTGGCCGAGCACAGTGTGCCGGAGCATCACGAGAACAGCCACACCCCCGACTGGCGGCTGCTGGTCGCCCCGGCTGCGGGGACCTTCCGGGCCGACGGCACGGGCCCGGACGCCGCGCCCGGCAGCCATGTCGGCGCCGGCGCGCCGCTGGGACACATCGAGGCCAGGAGCGGCCGGAAACCGGTCACCCCGGCCTTCGCCGCGACCGTGCTGGAGTGGCTGGTCGAGGACGGCGACCCGGTGGCTGCGGGCCAGCCGCTGGTCAGGTTGCAGCCGGAGACGGCATGAGGCCGGCCCAGGGAAGGAGAGCCACCGATGCGACTGCCTGAAGGCTCCCGGGGCTCGCGGATCCTCGCGTTCGGCGGCTACCAGCCGGCGAACGTGCTCACCAACGAGGCCCTCGCGGCGACCGTGGACACCACCGACGAGTGGATCCGCAGCCGGGTCGGCATCGCCAGCAGGCGGCTGGCCGGCCCGGACGAGACGGTCACGGACATGGCCGTGGCCGCGGGCGGGAAGGCGCTGGCCGCCAGCGGCCTGCCGGCGGCCGACATCGACCTGGTGATCGTGGCGACCTGCACCCCGGAAGTCATGATCCCCAACACCGCCGCCAGCGTGGCCACCCGGCTCGGCATCGTCGCGCCGGGCGCCTACGACCTGAACGCGGCCTGCGCGGGCTTCTGTTACGCGCTCGGCACCGCCAGCGATGCGGTGCGGGCCGGCAGCGCGCGGAACGTGCTGGTGATCGGGGCCGAGAAGCTCTCCCAGTGGGTGGACTGGACCGACCGCTCGACCTGCATCATCTTCGCGGACGGCGCCGGTGCCGCGGTGGTCGCGCCGGTAGCCGAGCCGGGCGCGGCGCCCGGCATCGGGCCCGTCGTGTGGGGCAGCGACGGCGGCATGGCCGACAAGATCCATATCGCCGACCGGCGCTCGTTCATCCACCAGGAGGGGCAGGCGGTGTTCCGGTGGGCCACCACCGCGCTGCACCCGGTCGCGCTGGCGGCCTGCGAGAAGGCCGGGGTGGACCCGGCCAGCCTCGCCGCGTTCGTCCCGCACCAGGCGAACCTGCGCATCATCGAGGCAATCGCGCGCAAGCTCCGCGCCCCGCAGGCGCGGGTCGCCGACGACATCGTGCACGCCGGGAACACCTCGTCGGCGTCGATCCCGCTCGCCTTGTCCGGCATGATCGAGCGCGGCGAAATCGGATCCGGCGACGCGGTGCTGCTGCTGGGCTTCGGGGCGGGCATCAGCTACGCCGCGCAAGTGATCAAGGTACCCTGACCGGGCCGAGGTGCCGGGGCACCCGTCCCGGCGCGGGCCACAACCCACACAACGAAGGAGAAGGCACATCCCATGGCGATGACCGCAGCGGAAATCCAGGCCGGCCTCGGGGAGATCATCGATGAGGTCGCGGGCGTCCCCGCGGACGAGGTCACCCCGGACAAGAGCTTCGTCGACGACCTCGACATCGACTCGCTGTCGATGGTCGAGATCGCGGTGGCGGCGCAGGACAAGTTCGGCGTGGAGATCCCCGACGACGAACTGAAGAACCTGAAGACCGTGCAGGACGTCATCGACTACGTCCGCCGCGCGGAGGTCTCGGCCTGATCGCCGGGACCGCTGGCCGTGGCGCCGTCCGGTCCGCGACGGCACCGCAGCGAAGGAGCTGATTTCAGTGGCGGACCAGCCACGTGTCGTGGTCACCGGCCTCGGCGCGACCACGCCGCTTGGCGGCGACGTCCCGAGCACCTGGGAGGGGATGCTGGCCGGCCGCAGCGGCGCCGCCGCACTGGCCGACGACGGGTACGCGAGCCTGCCGGCCCGGATCGCCGCGCCGGCCGCGGTCGATCCGGCCCTGGTGCTCGACCGGGTCCAGGCGCGGCGGCTCGACCGGTGCGAGCAGTTCGCGATCGTCGCGGCCAGGGAGGCGTGGGCGGACGCGGGCGCGCCGGAGGTGCCGCCGGAGCGCCTCGGGGTGGTCGTGGCCAGCGGTATCGGCGGGATCTCCACCATCCTCGCCGGCTACGACACGCTCCGCGACCGCGGCTGGCGGCGCCTCTCCCCGTTCACGGTGCCGATGCTCATGCCGAACGGGTCGGCGGGGTGGATCGGCATCGAGCTCGGAGCGCGCGCCGGGGTGCACACCACGGTGAGCGCGTGCGCGTCGGGCGCCGAGGCCATCGGCTACGCGGTCGACATGATCCGGCTGGGCCGGGCGGACGTGGTGCTGGCCGGCGGGACCGAGGCGGCGATCATCCCGCTGAACATCGCCGCCTTCGCGGCCATGCGGGCCCTGTCCACCCGCAACGACGAGCCGGAGCGCGCGTCGCGCCCGTTCGACAAGGGCCGGGACGGCTTCGTGCTCGGCGAGGGCGCGGGCATGGTGGTCCTGGAATCGGCCGAGCACGCGCAGCGCCGGGGAGCCCGGCTGTACGCCGTGGCGGCCGGCTCGGGGTATTCCGCCGACGCCCACCACATCGCCCAGCCGGAACCCAGCGGGCAGGGCATCGTGGCCGCCATCCAGGCGGTGCTCGCCGACGCCGGGCTGGACCCGGACCAGGTGGTGCACGTGAACGCGCACGCCACCTCCACTCCGGCCGGCGATGCCGTGGAAGGGCAGGCCATCGCCGCCGCCCTCGGCCCGGCGGCCGACGGGGTGGTGGTGTCCGCGACCAAGTCGATGACCGGGCACCTGCTCGGCGGCGCCGGCGCGGTGGAGGCGGTCGCCACCGTCCTCGCCCTGCGCGACCGGGTGGCCCCGCCGACCATCAACCTCGACGACCTGGACTCCGAAGCCCGGGTCGACATCGCAACCAAGCCGCGGGAACTCGCCCCGCACGGCCGCGCACCCATGGCGGCACTGAACAACTCGTTCGGCTTCGGCGGGCACAACGTCACGCTCGCCTTCACCGCCGCCTGACCAGTTCTCCGCCCCGCAAGGAGGCCTCCGTGACCGTACTTGACAGCCGTACCCAGCCAGCGAAGGCTGAGGCGCGCCCCGCGGCCGGTGCCAACGGGCAGGCGGCCCCGGCGACGATGACCCGGGACCCCGAAGCCCGGCTGCAGGCCCTATTCGACCCGGGGACCGTCCGGCTGCTGACCCCGCACGACGACAGCGGGGCGCTGGCCGCTTGCGGGCAGATCGGCGGCATGCCCGCGGTCAGCTTCGTGAGTGACCCCAGGGTCCAGGGCGGCGCCATGGGCACCGCGGGCTGCGCGGCGATCGTGGCCGCCTACGACGAGGCCATCGCCCTAGGCGCGCCGGTGATCGGCCTGTGGCACTCGGGCGGTGCGCGGCTGCGTGAGGGCGTGGAGAGCCTGCACGCGGTCGGCACGGTGTTCGCCGCGATGACCCGGGCCTCCGGCGTTGTCCCGCAGATCTCGGTGGTGCTCGGGGCGGCCGCGGGCGGTGCTGCCTACGGGCCGGCGCTGACCGATGTCGTGGTCCTGTCCGAGCACGGCCGGATCTTCGTCACCGGGCCCGACGTGGTGCGCAGCGTGACCGGCGAGGACGTGGACATGGCCCGCCTCGGCGGCCCCGAGCCGCATTCCCGCAGGTCCGGTGTGGTGCACATCGTTGCGCCGTCCGACGCCGACGCCATCGAGCGGGCCAGGGAACTGGCCCTGCTGCTCGGTGACCAGGGAGACATCGACGCGGGCGCGGGGCGGCCGGGCGGCGCGCCCGACCTGGCCGGGTTCCTGCCCGACTCACCCCGCCGTGCCTACGACGTCAAGCCGCTGATCGCTGCCCTGCTCGACGGGCCGGGCATCGAACTGCACTCCCGGTGGGCACCCAACGTGGTCACCCACCTCGGCCGGCTGGCTGGCCGGACCGTCGGCGTGATCGCCAACAACCCGATGCGGCTCGGCGGCTGCCTGGACTCCACCTCGGCCGAGAAGGCGGCCAGGTTCGTCCGCATGTGCGACGCGTTCGGGGTGCCCCTGGTGGTGCTGGTGGACGTGCCCGGTTACCTGCCCGGCGTCGGCCAGGAGTGGGACGGGGTGGTGCGCCGCGGCGCGAAGCTGCTGCACGCCTTCGCCGAGGCCACCGTCCCCCGGATCACCCTGGTCCTGCGCAAGTCCTACGGCGGCGCGTACATCGCGATGAACTCCCGCGCACTGGGCGCCACCAAGGTCTTCGCCTGGCCGGATGCCGAGCTCGCGGTCATGGGTGCGGTGGCCGCGATCCGCATTCTGCACCGCCGCACCCTCGCCGACGTCCCGCCGGACAAGCTCCATGAGGTCGAGGCGGACCTGGCGGCCGAGCACGAGCGGCAGGCGGGCGGCCTCGAGCGGGCCCAGGCGCTGGGCGTCGTGGACGAGGTCATCGAGCCGTCCCGGACCAGGCAAGCGATCATCCAGGCCATCGCCGACGCGCCGCAGCGCCGTGGCCGCCATGGCAACATCCCGCTGTAATGCCGCCTGCCGTGGCTGACCGGGGACCGCCGGATCGCGGGCGGCCCGGCCCGCGCCGCCTGCTGGTGGTCGAGCACGGCCGCCACGCCCCGGCCGGGCTGCTGGCGGACTGGGCCGCGGCCCGGTCGCTGAGCATCCAGACCGTCGCGCTGCACGCCGGCGACGCAATGCCGGCGGCGCCGGGCTGCGACGCCGCGGTCATCCTCGGCTCCGAGCTGACCGCGTACGATGACGCGGTGCCCTGGCTGGGCGGCGAGCTTGCCTTCATCGAGCGCATGCTGGCCGCATCGGTGCCGGTGCTCGGCATCTGCTTCGGCGCCCAGGCGCTGGCCCGCGTGCTCGGCGCCCGCCTGTACCGGCTGCCGGAGCCGGAGATCGGCTGGGCGCGGGTGGCCAGCGAGCGTCCCGGCCTGGCGGAGGGGCCCTGGCTGTCCTGGCACCGCGACGCGTTCGACCTGCCCGCGGGTGCCGCACAGATCGCCGCCAACGAGGTCTGCGTGCAGGGGTTCTGCTATGGGCCGCACGCCGGGCTGCAGTTCCACCCCGAGGCGACCCAGCCGATCGCCGCGTCGTGGCTGCGCTTCGCCGAGCCGCCGCCGGGCGAGGACATCACCGGCCCGCTGTTCCGCGCCGCGGACGGTGCCTGGGATCGGGCCGCAGCGCACGCTTCCGCCCTGTTCTCGGCCTGGCTGGACGGCGGCCTGGCGGACGGATGACCGGCGGCCGGGGCCCGGCGAGCCGGAAACGGGTTGCGGCCGCCCGTAGAGTCGGCTGCGTGGAGAGCACCGAGGCCCTGCTGGCCGCGTTCGATGCGCAGGCCCGCGCGGAGCCGCCGGTCCCGGCCGCCGGGGTCTGGCACGAAACCGACGGCCCGCTGCTGCGCGTGGTCGGCCAGGAGCGCGGGTTCATCAGCGCTCCCCGCGACACCGGGGCGCGGGGGGCCGAGCTGGACCGGCTGATCGCCCGGCAGCGCAACTACTTCGCCGCCCGTGGCGAGCCGGTCGAATGGAAGACCTACGACTACGACGTGCCGGCCGACCTCTCGGCCCGGCTGCGCGCCGCCGGGTTCGTGCCCGAGGAGACCGAGACGGTGCTCGTCGCGCCGGCGACCGCGATCGCGGCGGATCCCGTGCTGCCCGGCGGCGTGGCGCTGCGGCAGGTCACCGCCGACGCGGACATGCGCCGGATCGCCGCGATGGAATCGGAGGTGTGGGAGCGCGACCGCAGCTGGACCGGGGACCACCTGATCCGCGAGGTCGCGGCCGCGCCCGACGGCTACATCGTGCTGACCGCCGAGGCGGCCGGGCAGGTGGTCGCGGCCGGCTGGGTGGAGTTCCGGCCCGGGTCCCGGTTCGCCGGTTTGTGGGGCGGCGCGACCCTGCGGC
>Ga0318554_10000751_pt1 | contig 12330 bp, 10 predicted proteins | sample GRESIP082b2f22_FD_203687 | JGI IMG/M metagenome (GOLD analysis project Ga0318554, IMG submission 203687) | Tropical soil microbial communities from Luquillo Experimental Forest, Puerto Rico - GRE.SIPMG.082b2f22 | ecosystem: Environmental > Terrestrial > Soil > Tropical forest > Bulk soil... | reverse complement strand
CTTCTCGTCAGATCTGGCGATCGACCTCGGCACCGCCAATACCCTCGTGTTCGTGCAGGGCCGGGGCATCGTCCTCAACGAGCCCTCGATCATCGCGATCCGCCGCACCGACAACGAGGTGATCGGGGTAGGCCACGAGGCCAAGGCGATGCTCGGGCGCACGCCCGAGAACATCCGGGTGCTGCGGCCGCTGAAGGACGGCGTCATCGCGGACTTCGACGTGACCGAGCGGATGCTGCAGTACTTCATCGAGCGCGCCCGGCAGATCTCGTCCGGTCGCACGCGCGCCTGGGTCATCGACCGGCCCCGCGTGGTCGTCGGCGTGCCCTCGGGCATCACCCAGGTCGAGAAGCGGGCCGTACGCGATGCGGCGCTGCAGGCCGGCGCGCGCGCCGTCTATCTGATCGAGGAGCCGACGGCCGCCGCCATCGGCGCGGGCCTGCCGATCCACGAGCCCGGCGGCCACCTGATCGTCGACATCGGCGGCGGGACCACCGAGGTGGCCGTCATCTCGATGACCGGCACGGTGTACTGCAACTCGGTCAGGATCGCCGGCGACGAGATGGACGAGGCGATCATCCAGCACATCCGCAAGCACTACCGCCTGCTGGTGGGCGAACGCCGCGCCGAGGAGATCAAGATCGCGCTCGGCTCGGCCCATCCCGAGGCGCTCGAGCGATGCTCGATCGAGGTCAAGGGGCGCGACCTCGTCGACGGCGTGCCAAAGACGCTCGTGATCACCGACGAGGAGATTCGCGAAGCGCTGCGCGAGCCCGTGATGACGATCGTCGAGACGGTCCGCACGTGCCTCGAGCGCACCCCGCCCGAGCTGGCCGCCGACATCATCGAGAAGGGCGTGGTGCTGACGGGCGGCGGCGCGCTCCTGCGCGGGATGGATTGGCTCCTGCAGCACGTGACGCGGCTGCCCGTACGAGTCGCCGACGACCCGCTGAGCTGCGCCGTGCGCGGCGCGGGCCGCGCGCTCGACGACGTCGAGCTCCTGAAGAAAGTCGCGATTCCCGCCTGACCGGCTCCTAGTCCACGCCGAAGTCGTACACGCGGCCGGACGCGCCGGCGGCCATTCCGTACGTGAGCACGAAGCCGTATTCGCCCGGCTTCAGCGGCTCCTTGGGCGTGAGCTTGAACAGGCCGCGCGCGTCCTTCTCCGAGGCCTCCATGTCCACCTTGTCCTCGCTGCGCACGCCGTACTTCACCGAGCCGCCGAACGGCGCGAACGAGCCGCTCGAGATCTTGAGGTTGCGGTCGTCGTGGTCGCTGCCCGGCTTGAGCCGCACCAGCGGCGCGTCGTTCGCGGACCACGTGCTGTAGAACACCGGCTTCTTGTCCGCGATCCGGTACCTGGCCTTGCGGCCCTGGAGGACCAGCTCGCTCTTGGAGTCGAAGAACCCGGTGCTGAACTCCATCGAGGCGTTCGCGGGGACCAGCTCGACGGCCTTGCCGGCGACCAGGTGGACGATGCTTTCCCGCGAAGCCGCCGGCGCCGCCGCCGCGGCGGGCGCCGCGGGCGCGGCCGCGGCCGGTGCGGCCGGCGCGGGCGCCGCGCCGGCGTTGACGACGGCCTCGATCACCTGATCCGACAGACCCGCGTTCTTCAGGCCGATCAGCCCCTGGGTGCTCGCGTCGAACTTCGTCTGGCTCGACTTGATCTTCGAGATGATGATCGAGTCCGAGAGCCCGGCCTTCTTCATCGAGATGAGCGATTGGTTCGTGAGCACTTCCTGCGCGGTGAGCGACGTCGCGCTGAAGAGCGCCAGCGCCGCGAGCACGAGCGTGAGTCGGAGTCTGAGCGATCCGATCATGGGGCGATCCTCCCGATCGACGGTGAACCTGAAGCGGGTCTCATCGACAGAGCTGCCTTCATCGCGCGTTTTCGTCGGGAGGTGTTATAGGGCGGCGTCTCGCTTGCTGTCAAGCCGGCCGCGCCGGCGCGTCGCGCAGGTGTGCGAGGGCGAGCCCGGCGGCCACCGACGCCAGGCCGAGCGCGGCCAGCGGCGAGACGGGCTCGCCGAGGAGCCGGGCGCCGAGCGCAGCCGCCGTGACGGGGCTCAGCGCCAGGAACGCGGTGACCCGCGTCGGCGTCGCATGATTCAGCGCCCACAGCCAGAGGTAGTATCCGACTCCGCTGCCGATGCCGATGAAGACCACCGCCATCCAGCCGACCGGCGTCAAGCCGGGTCGACCGGCGAAGAAGCCCTCGCCAGCGGCCAGCGGCACGAGGAAGACTACCGAGGCGAGCATCGCGAACGCGCTCACCGGGAGCGTCGGATATTTCTGGAGATACGGCCGGTAGAGGACGCTGCAGAGGGCGCCGCTCACGGCGCTCGCGAAGACCGCCAGCTCGCCGACCCACGCCTCGCCCGCGGCCCGCGCTGGAGCGACTTGTCGCCGAGCGCCAGACCGACGCCGAGCATCGTGAGCAGGACGCCGCCGAGCTTCGGGAACGTCAGCCGCTCGCGGCCCAGCGCCGCGGCGATGAGCGAGGTGAGCAGCGGGAACGTCGCGAAGATCAGCGCCGCGCGCGCCGACGGCACGGAGCGGAGCCCGTAGTTGAGCAGCGCGATCAGGATTCCGAACTGGGTGATGCCGAGGAGCGCGAGCGGCAGCAGGTCGCGCGCGGCGAAGCGCGCTCGCGATCCGCTCAGGAGGATCGCCGGCACCAGACACGCGACGCCGAGCGCGTAGCGCAGGAGCGCGAGGGACGCCGGCCCGGCCTGGTCGACGACCATCCGCGTGGCCACCATCGCCGAGCCGACCTGGATGCCGGCGGCGGCCGCTGCGGCGGCGGGCCAGACGCGGCGCGTCACAGAGCGAGCTCCCAGGTCTCGCCGACGAGCTCGCGGCCGAAGCTCCGGTGCTTCTCGCGATGGACGCGCCGGAACCCGGCGGCCTGATAGATCCGCCGGGCCGAGCGCAGCACGCTGTTGGTCCACAGGGTGAGCGTCCGGTACCCCGCCTGTCGGGCGAAGCGGACGCATTCGGCGACCAGCCGCTCGCCGATCCCGAGGCCACGCGCCTTGGGCTCCACCAGCAACAGCCGCAGCTGGGCCACCGAGCGCGAGCGGCGGACCACGAACGCCGAGCCGACGATCTCGCCGTCCTTCTCGGCGATCCAGCACCGCTCCCGTTTGGGATCGTAGCGCTCGACGAACTTCGCGACGACCCCGGCGACGAGCGCCTCGAATCGCTCGTCGAAGCCATACTCCTGGGCGTAGAGCGCGCCGTGGCGGTGGACGACCCAGCCCATGTCGCCGGGCTGGTGGGGACGCAGGACGTACGGGGTCTTCCGCTCGGGTTCGCCGCCCAGGATGCTCTCCACGGTCCGGATCGCGTCGATCAGCCGGCGCTGCTCGTCCGCGGCGAGCCGCGCCAGCATCGCGGCGATGTCCTCGCGCGAGCGCCGGTCGAGCGGCGCGAACGCCGCCCGGCCCCGGGCGGTCAGCGCGAGATGACTCTGACGCCCGTCCGACCTGGACCGGGTCCGCGTGAGGAGCCGGCGGCGCTCGAAGCCGTGGAGGATCCGGCTCAGGTAGCCCTGGTCGAGCGCCAGCTCGCGCGCCAGCTCCGTCGCCGACGGCCGCTCGCGGTGGGCCAGCTCGTACAGCACCCGCGCCTCGGTCAGCGAGAACGGGGTCGCCAGATAGCCCTCGCCCAGGAGACCGATCTGCTTGGTGTAGAAGCGATTGAAGCGCCGAACGGTCGCGATCCGCTGCTCGCCTTCGGTCTGAGCCACCGCGCCACCTCCGTTCGCCTAAGTTGCCATAGTCAAGTATCAGATTGATTCTGTCAATCGAGCCGCGTGCCTTGACCGCGAGCCCCGGCGCGTGGTACCCCGTGCTCCACCAGAGGAGGACGGCGATGCTCGATCTCGTGATTCGCGGAGGCGACGTGGTGACGCCGCAGGGCGTCGGCCGGTGGGACGTGGCCATCGAGGGGGATCGCATCGTCGCCCTCGGGTTGCCCGAGCACGGGCTCCAGGCCGGGCGCGTCATCGACGCCAGCGGCAAGATCGTCGTGCCGGGCGGCATCGAGCCCCACACGCACCTGGCGCACTTCATCTCGATGCAGCCGGAGGAGAACCTCCACACCCTCGGGCCCGAGGAGGACACGCGGGGGATGGTCTTCGGTGGTACGACCACCCACGTCGACTTCTGCTTCGTGCGGCCGGGGACGGACGTCCAGCAGGTGATCGAGACGCGTGCGGCGCGCTGGAAGGGCAACTCGTACGCGGACTATTCCTTCCACGTGGCGCTCCAGGGGGCGTTGCCCATCAAGCTCTTCGATCAGCTGCCCGAGGCGGTGCAGGCGGGCTTTCCGAGCTTCAAGGTGTTCACCGTCGACGTGCTGCCCCCGCATCCCAAGCGCCACACCTACCGGCTCGACTACGGGCGGATCCAGCTGGCGATGGAGAAGATCGCGCCGCACGACGGCATCATGGTCGTCCACGCCGAGGACCACGACATCGTGCAGTTCATGTACGAGAAGTTCCGCGAGGAGAAGCAGACGGACGGCTGGCTCCTGCCGCTCGTGCACAACAAGCTCTCCGAGAAGCTCGCGTTCCGCCGCACGATCCAGCTCGCCGCTCACACCGGCGCCGGCGTCTACTTCGTGCACACCTCGGCCCGTGAGGGCGTGGACGCCGTGGCGGAGGCGCGCGCCGGCGGCTATCCGATCTACGCCGAGACCTTGCATCACTACGCGTGCTTCACCGCCGAGGACTACAAGAGCCCGCGCGGCTTCTGCTACCACACCTATCCCTCGCTCAAGTACCCCGAGGACCAGGCCGCGCTCTGGAACGGGCTGGTGCGCGACGGTGTGTCGACGACGGCGACCGACGAGTTCCCGACCTCGCTCGAGCTGAAGCTGCGCGGTCAGGATCTCGAGAACGTCACCGGCGGCAATCTCGGCGCTGAGGCGCGCATGGGCATCGTGTACTCCGAGGGCGTCGTGAAGCGGAAGATGTCGCTCGAGCGGTTCGCCGACGTCACGGCGACGAACGCGGCGAAGATCCTGGGTCTCTACCCGAAGAAGGGCGTCATCGCTCCGGGCAGCGACGCGGACATCGCGATCATCGATCCGACGATCCGCAAGACGCTCGCGCGCGAGGATTTCCACGTCAGCGACTACAGCCCCTGGGAAGGCTGGGCGATCCAGGGCTGGCCGGTGACCACGGTCCTGCGCGGCCGCGTCGTCGTCGAGAACCGCCGGCTGGTCTCCGACAGCCGCGCCGGCAAGCTCGTCGCGCGCAAGATCGCGCCCGAGGTGCTGCGGCGCCCGGGCTGCTGAGGGCCCGGCACCAGGGCCGCGCTCCGTGAGCGACCTGACGAGCGAGCAGGTGGGCGCCCTCGCGGCGGCCCTCGGGCTGCCGGTCACGCCCGACGACCTCACCGAGGTCACGCACCGGCTCAACGCGCTGATCGAGGTGCTGTCCCCGCTGGCCGAGCTGCCGCTCGAGACGGTCGAGCCCATCCCGGGCCTCGGCGATCCCCCGGCCTCGTGAGCGGCGCCGGCGCCGACCTCGCGTTTCTCGGCGCGCGCCGGCTCGCCGCGCTCGTGCGCGAGCGCACGGTGTCGCCGGTCGAGCTCACGCAGCTCTATCTCGCGCGGATCGACCGCCTCGACCCGCGCCTGCACGCCTACATCACCGTGCTGCCGGACGCCGCGCTCGCGACGGCGCGGCGCGCGGAGGCGGCCGTGATGCGCGGCGCGGCGCTCGGCCCGCTCCACGGCGTGCCCTATGCGGTGAAGGATCAGTTCGACACCGCCGGCGTGCGCACGACCTCCGGGTCGCGCCTCATGGCGGAGCACGTTCCCGCCGAGGACGCCACGACGATCGCGCGCCTCGACGCAGCCGGCGGGATCCTGCTCGGCAAGCTGAACCTCACGGAATTCGCCCTCGGCGGCACCCAGCACTTTCCGTTCGGCCAGCCGCGCAATCCGTGGAACCTCGAGCACGATCCCGGCGGATCGTCGTCGGGCTCCGGCATCGCGGTCGCGGCGGCGCTCTGCGGCGCGTCGCTCGGCGAGGATACCGGAGGCTCGGTGCGCTCGCCCGCCTCGTTCTGCGGCGTCGTCGGGCTGCGGCCGACCTGGAGCCGCGTGTCGCGCCACGGCTCGTTTCCGCTGAGCTGGTCGATGGACACGCCGGGGCCGCTGGGCCGCACGGTCGAGGACGCGGCGTGGCTCCTGCAGGCGATCGCCGGGTTCGACCCGAAGGATCCGCTCTCGAGCCGGGAGCCGGTGCCGGACTACGCGCGCACCCTGGCCGACGGTGTTCGGGGCCTTCGCATCGGGATCGTCCGCGAGCTGACCTTCGGACCCGAGACCGATGCCGAGGTGCGCGACGCCGTGGTCGAGGCGGCGCGGACCCTCGAGCGGCTCGGCGCCGCCACCGAGGAGATCTCGCTCCGCCTCGTGCCGCTCGCGGGCGCGATCTTCATGGCGCTCGCCGACTCCGACGGCGCCGGCGTGCACTTCCGCTGGCTCCGCACGCGCGGGGCGGAGTACGACCAGGGCACGCGCCGGCGTCTCTTGACGGCGAGCCTGATTCCGGCGGCGATCCAGCAGCGAGCCGCGCGGGCGCGCGCGCTCCTGCGTCTGGAGATGCGGGAGGCGCTCACGCGCCACGACCTGCTCCTGTCCCCGACCGCGCACCAGGCGGCGCCGCCGATCGCGGCCTCGCGTGGAGTGATCACGAGCCGGCACGAGGTCGCGGGGCGATTCTTCACGCGCCGATCCTACGTCACGCCGGCGGCGCTGGCCGGGCTCCCGGCCATCGCCGTGCCTTGCGGATTCACGCGCGCGGAGCTGCCGATCGGGCTGCAGCTGATCGCGCGGCACTTCGACGAGGCCACCCTGCTTCGTGCGGCGTACGCGTACGAGCGAGAGTCCGCGTGGTCGAAGCGCCGGCCGCCCGGCATGGACTGACGGGCCGGCGGCGAGTCAGGCGCGGAGGGCGACGTCCGGGTCGCGCTCGCGCGGCGAGGCGTGCAGCGGGACGAGACGGCGGATGGCGTCGACGTCGAACGGCTTGCTCAAGCTCACGGCGCCGGTCCGATCGAGGAACTGCTTGGTCACCGGATTCAGCGTGTCCCCGGTGACGAACACGATGCGGTGCTCGATGCCCGGCCACCGCAGCGCCACCTGCTCGTAGAGCTCCACGCCGCTCATCTCCGGCATTCTCATGTCGCTGAACACGAGGTCGTAGCCCTGCGCGGCGAGCCGGGTGAGCGCGTCGGCGGCGCTGTTCGCGGTGTCGACACGATGCCCGTCGAGCACGAGGGCTTCGGCGAGGAGGTCGGCGACGTCGGGCTCGTCGTCCACCACCAGGATCCGCTTGCCCGGCGCGGGCGCGAGCCCCGTCTCGGCCTGCTCCGCGTCGCCGGCCCCCGCGGGTGTCCCGGCCGGAAGCTCGATGACGAACGTGGCGCCGCCGCCCGGCGTCGGCTGGTGGCGGAAAGTCCCGTCGTGGCCGTCGATGATTCCGCGGCAGAGCGAGAGCCCGAGCCCCGTGCCCTGTCCGGGCGCCTTCGTCGTGAAGAACGGCTCGAAAATCCGGTCGACGATGTCCGCCGGGACGCCGGGCCCGCTGTCCGCGATCTCGAGCACGACGCGGTCGCCGGCGCGCTCGTACCGCGTCGTCACGGCCAGCCGGCGCCGCGTCGAGACCGCGCGCAGCGCCTGGTGCGCATTGGTCAGCACGTTCACGATGACCTGCTGGAGCTGGTGCGGGTCGGCCCAGAGCTGGGGCAGATCGGGCGCGAGCCGCCGGCTCACCTCGACGTTGTCGATCCGGAGCGAGTACGCCAGGAGCTCGACCGCGTCGTCGACCAGCTGGTTGAGCCGCGTGAGCTGGCGCTCGGGCGGGTACTGGCGGGCCAGCGCGAGGAAGTTCGTCACGATCCGTGTGCACCGCGCCGCGGATTTGGCGATCTTCTCGAGGTGGTCGGCCATCGGCCCGGTCCGCACCCGCAAGAGCAGGAGCTGCGTGTAGCCGACGATCGTCGACAGGGGATTGTTCAGCTCGTGCGACACGCCGGCGAGGAGCTGGCCCATCGCTGCGACCTTCTCGGCCTGGAACAGCGCCTCGCGCTGGGTCTCGAGCTCCCGTGTTCGCACCACCACCTGCGTCTCGAGATCGGCGGCGTGGGCCTGGAGCGCTTCCTCCCGCACCTGCCGGCCGTACACCTGCCGCACGAGCGGGAACAGCACGAGGTACAGGATCACGGTGCCCGCGAGCGAGAGCGTCCAGATCACGATATGCGCGCGCTGGATCGTCGCGAGCAGCCGGAATGGATTCTTGTAGACCTCGACGACGCCGATCACCTGCCCGGTCTTCTTCGAAAAGATCGGCACGTACACCTCGGCGAGCGTCGTGTAGCTCGGGCGCTCGTACGTGTTCTCGCGCCCCTCCAGCGTCTTGATGTCGACGGTGACCTCGCCCGCCAGCGCCTCCTTGAGCTCGTCGTCGTCCGAGAAGCGCTGGCCGATCAGCCGCGGCTCGTCCGACCAGACGACGGTGGCGTCGCGGTCCCACACCTTGATCCGCACGATCTCCGGGAGGCCCTGCATGAGGCGCGAGAACTCGTGCCGCGCCCGCTCGTCGAGTGCGGTGCGGCGCGGCATTTCCAGGAATGTGTCGATCCCGCGCAGCTCGGCTTCACGCCGGGCGAAGGCGGCGGTGTTCTCCAGCTCCCACTCCTGCACGGCACGCGTGAGGAGCGACGAGAGGGCGAAGCCCATCGTCAGCGCGAAGAGCATGATGCAGAGGAAGCTGAGGACGGCGAACTTGGCTCCGGATGCGAGCCTCACCGGCTGGCCTCAGGTAGCCGCGGGCAGCTCGACGATGAAGGCCGCCCCGCCTTCGGGACGGTTGACGGCCCGCAGTGATCCCTGGTGCTGCTCGACGATCGAGTAGGAGACCCAGAGGCCGAGGCCGGTGCCTTCGCCGGGCGCCTTCGTCGTGGTGAACGCCTCGAAGATGCGCGGGAGCACGTTGGGATGGATACCGGGCCCGGAGTCGAGGACTTCGAGGCGCACGTTCGGACCGCCGGGCTCGGACAGGCGTACGGTGATCACGCGCTCGCCCCGGTGCTTGGCCATGGCCTGGTGCGCGTTCTGGACGAGGTTGAGCAGGACCTGCTGGATCTGGCCTTCGTCGGCCATCACCGGCCGCACCTTGGCGAAGTCGGTGACCACCCTGACATTGTCGCGGCGCAGCTGATGGGTCTTGAGCTCGACCACCCACTGGATCTGATCCTCGAGGCGGCACGGGTGGCGCTCGGCCGCGTGCCCGCTGGTGAACCGCAGGAGATTCTGGAGCATCTGCGCCGCGCGCGACGTCTCCTGGATGATCGTGTGCAGCCGCTCGCGGCTCTTGGCCGGACCGTCCGATCCCATCAAGAGGAGCTCGGCCTGCCCGAGGATCGCCGTCAGGCGGTTGCGCGTCTCGTGCGCGAGGCCCGCCGCCAGCTTGCCGACCGTCGAGAGCTTGTCGCCCTCGATCAGCTGCGCCTCGGCCGACTTGAGATCCTCGAGCTGGCGCCGCGTCGCCGAGTAGAGCTGCGCGTTCTGCAGCGCCAGCCCGATCTGGTTGGCGCAGGCCTCCACGAGCGCGATCTCGGACTCGCTGAACGCCTCGCGCGTGCGGCGGCCGAGCGACAGGGCGCCGAGGATCCGGCCCCGGCTCTGGATCGGCACGCAGACGAAGGCGTGGATCCCCTCCTGGGTGACCGCCGCGCGCGCCGCCGGCAGGAGGTCGGCGGAGTCGCTCACGTGCGCCCAGTGCAGCGTCTTGCCGGTGGCCGCCACACCGCCGATGAGCCCCTGGCCGATCGGGAGGACCCGGTTGATCTCGCGCAGCCGCGGCCGCAGGCCCCGGTCGCCGCGCAGCTGCAGGCTCGCGCCATCGGCCGAAAGCAGGTGGAGGCTCGAGATCTCGTGGCCGGTGACGTGTGTGAGCGCGTCGAGCGCGATGCGCAGCACCTCGTCGACGTCGAGGGTGGCGCTGATCGCCTCGCCGATGCGGTGCAGGATTCGCACGTGCGATTCCGCGTCGACCGTGGGCGCGCCCACCGAGCGCCGGACCAGCTCGTGCAGCTCGGCGAGTCGCTCGTCGTCGTGATTCTTGAAGGCGAACGCGTAGCCCTCGTCATCGGCACGTACGAGGATCGACGGGACCTCGACCTGCGTGTCGCTCTCCGGCAGGGTGATCGAGAGCGTCGCGATGCCGGCGGCGCGGCGCGATCCGTTGCCGCGCACCTTGATGCCGGAGGTGCTGAGGTTGACGGACGTCGATTCCCATTCGACGCCGCCCTGCTCGCGGATCCGCACCGGCAGCGCCAGGACCGCCCGCGGCGCGCGACGCCGCTCGGGCTCGTCGGCAGAGGCGCTGTCATTACCGCTGGTGCACTTGCTCTTTCGCGGCTTCATGGCGGGCGTCTCGAAGCACGCCAGCGCCTCTTGCAAGCGTCGCAGCGCGACCGGCTTGCCCATGAAGTCGAAGGCCCCGGCGCGCATCGCCTCCTGGGCCTGACTCTCGGTGGCGCGCCCTGAGACCACGAGGATCGGGACGTGCAGGCCGCGGACCGCCTCCTGCTTCATGAAGTCGAGCCCGCTCATACCCGGCAGGCACACGTCGAGGAGGACCGCATCGGGACGCTCCACGCACAGCCGGTCGAGCGCCGTTTCGGCCGTGTGCGTGATGACGGGCTCGTGCCCGATCTCGTGGAGGAACTCCCCGAAGACCTCGCAGACCGCCTGATCGTCGTCGATAACCAGGATGCGCATTTCGTGTTCGCCGGTGAAAGGCTATCCCTTCTTCCAGCAATCGGCATACCACGGGGGTCTGATACGTAAATGGGTATGCAATAAGGTTATTCCGGAAATAAACGGACTCGTGGAATGGATGATCCAGGCTCAGGTCTGGGAGATTCCTGGCCACGGGCCGGCCGGAGGATTCCGAGCGTCGAGCGCGAATCGGAACAGCGCGAATCAGAACGAGGTCGGACGAAGCCCCATGGGCAGCGCGATCTTGTAGTACGAGGCGAGGAAGCCTTCCCACCACGCCTGGCGCTCGCCGCCGCGCGCCACCTCGGAGAACAGCCGCAGGCTCTCGTCCTGCCACTGCTGGAGTGTGTCGAGATTGCCGGGGTCGTCCTCGATCAGCGCCTTGACGAGCGCGCGCCCGTAACTGATGTGGCGGGTCTCGTCGCGGATGCGCGCGCGATGGTTGACCGCGGACAGGACGTCGCCGCGCGCCTCGGCGCCGTCGGCCAGCACGGTGAAGGTGCCGGGTCCGGCGGCGCCCTCGGCGACGAAGTTGCCCTTGACCAGGATCTCGATCGAGTCGTCGAGCTCGAGCAGGTGGCGGAAGAAGCGGCACGTCGTGCCCGGCGCCTCCCACGCGCGGAGCCAGTCGCCCTCGGGGATGCCGGCGCGTTCGAAGACCTCGCGGTCCATTTCGAGGTGCCGCTGCTCGTCGGCCAGCTGGAACAGCGCCGACTTCTTCAGCTCGTCGAACGGTGCATTGGCGGCAGCGGTCGCGACGTAGTGCGTGGCCGAGAGCTCGGAGTAATAGTTGTTGGCGAACTGGTCGACCGCGTTCTGCAGGTAGCGCGGGCTGACGCTCCGGTAGTTGAGCGCGTCGTCGGAGATCGTCGCGCGCTCGGCGAGATACCGCTCGCGCTCGCGCGCCTGCATCGTGACGTAGCGCTCCCAGCTGAGATTCGCCGGGTCGACGAACAGCGCCGTGTTCTTGAGGACGAGTCGCTTACGCGCCATGGAAACGGGCTATGCGCCGGGCCCGCGCTCCATCGAATAAGGCTGCCAACGCACGAGCTTGCTCTTCTCGAGCACCGACGGATTCACGCAGCTGCGCGGCCAGCGTCCGCCCAGCACGAGCGCGATCTCCTGACCCACCCGCCGCTTGCGGACCGGATCGAACCGCGCGGAGGCCGAGGCGACGTGCGGCGTCAGGATGACGTTGTTCATCTTGAGCAGGGGGTTGTTGGCGTCGGGCGGCTCCTGCTCGAGCACGTCGAGCCCGGCGGCGGCGATCCAGCCTTCCTTGAGCGCCTTGATGAGCGCGGACTCTTCGGTCGTGGGGCCGCGGCCGGTACTGATGAAGAGGGCCTCCGGCTTCATGAGCCGGAAGTGGTGCTCGGTCATCATGTGGTGCGCGTCGGCGGTGGCCGGTGCGTGCATCGAGACGATGTCCGAGCGCTGGAGCAGCTCGGTGAGGTTCACCGGCTCGACGCCGTACTGGCTCACCACCAGCTCCTCGACATACGGGTCGTAGGCCAGGATGTGGAA
>Ga0318554_10000750_pt1 | contig 12336 bp, 7 predicted proteins | sample GRESIP082b2f22_FD_203687 | JGI IMG/M metagenome (GOLD analysis project Ga0318554, IMG submission 203687) | Tropical soil microbial communities from Luquillo Experimental Forest, Puerto Rico - GRE.SIPMG.082b2f22 | ecosystem: Environmental > Terrestrial > Soil > Tropical forest > Bulk soil... | reverse complement strand
GGCCGCGCCGCGCCGCTGGGCGAGGTCGATCCCACCCGGCTCAACATCTATGGTGGCTCGATCGCCCTCGGCCATCCGTTCGGGGCCACCGGCGCCCGTATCGTCATGCAGGCCCTCGAGGGGCTGGCCCGGCGGAACAAGACCGTCGCTCTTTGCACCATCTGCGCCGCGGGCGGCCTGGGCGCGGCGGCAATCGTGGAGCGAATCTGATGGACGCCTTTCGCTCCGAGTTTCGTGGTGACGTCCTGGTCCTCACCCTGGACATCCCGGGCGAGTCGGTGAACGCCCTCTCTCCGCCGCTGTTCGCCAACTTCGAGGAGCAGATGCGGCGGGTGGAGCAGGACGACACCATCCGGGCCGTGGTCATCGCTTCTGGCAAGCCGGACTTCCTGGTCGGGGCCGACGTGAAGTGGCTGGACACGCTCCGGACCCAGGAGGAGGGAGAGAAGGCCTCGCGCGAGGGTCACGCCTGGATGGCGCGCCTCGCCGCCTCGAAGAAGCCGATCGTCGCCGCCATCCATGGTTCGTGCCTCGGTGGTGGCCTGGAGCTGGCCCTGGCCTGCCAGGGACGGGTGGCCTCGGACTCGCCGCGGACCCAGCTCGGACTTCCCGAGGTGCAGATCGGCCTCCTCCCCGGTGCAGGCGGGACGCAGCGGCTGCCCCGGCTGATCGGTGTCCAGGCAGCGCTGGACATCATCCTCACCGGAAAGCCGGTCCGGTCCTCGAAGGCGAAGAAGCTCGGGCTGGTCGACGAGGTGATCCCGGTCTCCATCCTGGTCGACGTGGCGGTGGAGCACGCCAAGGCACTGATGCGCGGCGAGCACCTCTCCCGGATTCACCGCTCCCCCCGGGAGACGGTCACCCGGGCAGCGCTGGAGAACAACCCCCTCGGTCGACGGCTGCTCTTCGCCGAGGCCAAGAAGCAGCTCCTGCGAAAGACCGGTGGGCACTACCCCGCGCCGGAGCGAGCGCTCGATGCGGTGCGGGAGGGGCTGGAGCACGGGATCGAGGCCGGTCTCGCGGTCGAAGCCCGCGCCTTCGGCGAGCTCCTCACCACCGACGTCAGCCAGCGGCTCCGCGAGCTGTTCTTCGCCACCACCGCGCTGAAGAAGGATCCGGGGGTCGACGGCAAGGTCGAGCCGCGGACGGTGGAGAAGGTGGGCGTCCTGGGCGGAGGGCTGATGGGCGCGGGCATCTCCTTCGTCAGCGCCGAGCGGGCGGGGCTCCCGGTGCGAATCAAGGAGCGCGACGACGCCTCGGTGGCCCGGGCCCTGGCCAGCGTGCGAGCCCTCTTCGACGTCCGGCTTCGCCGCCGCCGTGCCGAGCGCCGGGCGGCCGATGCCGCGTTCTCGCGGGTCACCGCCACCACCGACCTGAGTGGGTTTGCGCGGGCAGAGGTGGTCGTCGAGGCGGTGTTCGAGGATCTGGAGGTGAAGCGGAAGCTCCTCGCCGATGTCGAGGCGGTCACTCCGCCGGTGACCATCTTCGCCACCAACACCAGCTCGCTCCCCATCGCCCAGATCGCCGCCGGAGCGAAGCGCCCCGGCAACGTGGTGGGGATGCACTACTTCAGCCCGGTGGAGAAGATGCCGCTGCTGGAGGTGATCCACCACGCCGGCACCGAGCCGGCGGTCACCGCCACCGCCGTTGCGCTGGGCAAGGCGCAGGGCAAGACGGTGATCGTCGTTCGTGACGGGCCGGGCTTCTACACTTCCCGGGTCCTCGCCCCGTACCTCAACGAGGCAGCGCATCTGCTGGTGGAGGGCGCGGACATCGGCGCGGTGGACGCCGCCCTGCGCCACTACGGCTTCCCGGTCGGTCCGTTCCAGCTCCTCGACGAGGTGGGGATCGACGTCGGCTCGAAGGTGGCCCACATCCTCCACACCGCCTTCGGAGAGCGCATGAAGCCCCCGGCGTCGATGGAGGTGGCGATCCAGGACGGCCGTCTGGGGCGCAAGGTGAAGAAGGGCTTCTACCGCTACGACGTGAAGGGCAAGGAGGTCGACACCACCGTCTATGCCAACGTCCCCGGTGGAGCGACCCGGGTCTCCTTCGATCCCGAGGAGCTCTGGGAACGGCCGGTGCTGCTCTTCCTCAACGAGGCGGTGCGCTGCCTCGAGGAAGGGATCCTCCGCAGCGCACGGGATGGTGACGTGGGGGCGGTGTTCGGGCTGGGATTCCCGCCGTTCCGGGGCGGTCCATTCCGCGCCATCGATGCGGCGGGCGCCGAGCACATCGTGAAGCGGCTCCGGTACTGGCAGCAGAAGCACGGCTCGCGGTTCGAGGCCGCGCCGCGGCTGATCCAGATGGCCGAGCGCGGCGAGACGTTCTATCCCCCCGACTGAGGCAGCCATGGCCCACACCCCGGGTCGTTTCGTCTGGCGCGAGCGGACCACTCCCGACGCCGGGATCGCCCAGGAGTTCTACGAGGCGTTCCTCGGCTGGACCTGGGAGGAGGTCCGATCGATCGATGGGCCGTACTTCATCGCCCACGTGGAGAACCGGCCGGTGGGCGGACTGTGGCAACCGCCGCCCGGCCTCTCGCTGCCGGTGGCCTGGAGCAGCTACCTCTCGGTCCTCGACGTGGACGCGACGACGGCCGAGGCCCAAAAGCTGGGGTGGAGCGTCTTTCGCCCGCCCACCGACATCCCGGGCATCGGCCGCTTCTCGGTCCTCGGCGACTTCGCCAGGCTCGGCGTGCTTCCCTACCGCAACGTGGGAGACGATCCACGGGCGGGCGCCGTCGCCAACGGGCACTTCTGCTGGGAGACGCTGGTGACGCCCGATGTGGCACGCGCGCTGCAGGAGTACGGCGAGCTCTTCGGGTGGAAGGTGCAGCGCTCGCCCAACGGAGAGGTCCCGATCTTCGCCGTCGACGACCGGCGCACCGGACAGATCGCCGACGTGCAGCAGGCGACTCCGGGCAATCCAGCGCGGTGGCTCACCTACGTCCAGGTGGCCGATGCGGCCCTCTGCTCGAGCCGGGTGGAGAAGCTGGGAGGCAAGGTCCTGGTCCCGCGGGTCGACATTCCCGAGGTGGGGACGATCTCCTTCATCGCCGATCCCGGCGGGGCTGCGCTCGGTCTCTACCAGCCGCTCTGAAGCGGTCGGCGGCGCGGCGTTCAATGCTGCTCGGCGCCGAGGCCGCGGACCAGGTACAGGTAGTCGAGCATCCGGCGGTAGTCGTAGGCCATCGTCTTGCCGTCGCGGGAGAGACGGATCCGAGGAATGGTGACCACGCCCGAGGTGTCTGCCGGCGCGACCAGCTGCTCCTCGAGGATCTTCCGGCGCTGCACGTCGTACCGCACCAGCCGGGTGGGGATCCGGTCCCGGTCCTTCACCCACAGGTGTCCCTCCGGGGACCAGCCGGTGGGGTACAGCTCGGGCAGGTCGCTGAGGGTGACGGGTTGACCCCCGGCGAGCGGGTAGAGGGTGGTCGCCCGCGTCGGGCCCACCGCGGCCACCCAGCGATCGTCGGGGGAGACGTCGATCAAGAAAGGGAGGATCCCCGCCTCGGAGATCGCCCGGGCTGGCCCGGACGCCGGGTCGACCAGGTACAGCCGGTACAGCGCCTCCTGGAGCGGGCGGGCGGTGACCACCATCCGCTTCCCGTCGCGCAACCAGCGCGTCCGTTGGACCTCGAGCCCCGGGATGTTCACCCGGTGCGACGACCCGGGGCCGACCGGGTGGACGAGGACGCCCTCCAGGTAGTCGGAGACGCTCGAGGCTACCCACTGGCCGTCGGGGGAGATCGCCTGCGCGTAGCCGTCACCGAGGATCTGCGCTGCCGAGCCGTCCGTCTTCCGGACCAGGGTCAATGCCGGGGTGAGGCCGGAGCTGGCCAGCACCGGCGCCGCCTGGGTGAAGGCAACCCAGGTCCCGTCGGGGCTGATCTCGGCCAGGGAGGCCCAGTCGTACCAGGACAGCCGTCGCTCGCCCGGCTTTCCGCGCTCGACGACGAAGATGTCCTGACGCCAGATCTGCTGGGTGACCAGCACCGTTCCGTCGGGGGCGATGTCTTCCAGGCGGAGATCGGAGACGTTCTGGAAGACCTGCCGCAGCTTTCCTTCGGGGGTGACGGCCCAGATCTCGTTGCGGCCCAGCGGACCGACGGTGAACCAGATCTCGGTCCCCTTGGGGGTCCAGGCCAGTCCCTCGGCCCTCGGCCATTGCTTGGTCAGCTTCCGCACCTTGCCCGTGGCGTCCGCTAGCATCACCTCGCCGCTGTCGTCGGGGAGCACCGGATGGTGGATGAAGGCCACCGTGTCGCCCGCGGGTGAGACCCGGGGATGGGTGATCCAACCGCCGGTCTCGAAGATCGTCTTCCCCACCGGGTATTCGAGGCGCTGCTTCTCTCCGGCCGCCCCGTAGACCACCGCTAGCTGACCGGAGGGGGACCAGTCGGCGTAGGTCACCCGCTCCATCATCTCCCTGGGGGCGCTGCCGGTTCCCGGAGCGCGGGCGAGCGTCCCCTGGCACTCGTCCCGAACGTAGGTGCGCGGGCGGAGGGAGAGGGCCAGCTCTCCTCCGCGGGAGATGGAGAGCACGCAGGTGTTGGGAAGACCGATTGCCGCCAGCTCCGCGCTTCCGGGAGTGTGGGCATAGACGCCCGGAGCCTCACCGCTCCAGGAGCCCGAGAGCAGGATCCGTCCCTCCGGGGTGAAGCGGGCCGAGAAGACGGTGCCCTCGCGGAAGGTGATCTGCTCCACCTCGGCGAGGCGGACCTCGGGCGGCCCCAGGAGCTTCCGGGCCAGTCCCGCCGCCAACAGGCCGAGGCCGACGAGGGCGACGAGGGGAAGCCATAGGCGCCGGTGATGGGTGAGCGGGGGGCCACCCCTGGGCACGGTCTGCGGTCCACTGCCCCCGGTGAGTACCTCCAGGGCGAAGGCGAGATCCCGCGCGCTCTGGAACCGGCGGTCGGGTTCCTTCTCCAGGCAGCGGTTGACCACCTGGGCGACCGCGGGGCCGACCTCCGCCTCGAGCGGCGCCGGGTCGTGGTGGAGAATCGCGTAGCCGCTCTCGACCAGCGAGCCGCCGGGGAAGGCGCGGCGGCCGGAGAGCATCTCGTAGAGGACAGCCCCGAGGCTGAAGAGGTCGGTGCGGGCGTCCACCTGCTCGCCGCGCACCTGCTCCGGCGACATGTAGCCGGGTGAGCCGAGGACGGCGCCGGTGCGGGTGGCGTCCCCGGTGGGAGTGACCGTGACGTCGAGGAGGCCGTGCGGGCCGCCGGTGCCGCCGCCGCGGCGCTCGGCGAGCTTGGCGATCCCGAAGTCGAGCAGCTTCACCTGACCGTCGCTGGTGATGAACGCGTTCTCCGGCTTCACGTCGCGGTGGATGATTCCGCGGGCATGCGCGGCGGCCAGGCCCTGTGCCATCTGGGCGCCCCAGCGGAGGGCGGTGGCGGGAGGGATGCGGCCCCGCGACAGACGCTGGCGGAGCGACTCGCCCTGGAGGAGCTCGGTGACGAAGAACGGCGCGTCGTCCTGAACGCCGACGTCGTAGATCGCCACCAGGTTGGGGTGGTTCAGCGAGCCGGCGACGCGGGCCTCCTGCTCGAAGCGCTTCACCAGCTCGGGGTCGGCGGCGAGGGCCTCGTTGACGACCTTCAGCGCCACCTCGCGCTGCAGCCGGGTGTCCCGCGCCCGGTAGACCTCCGCCATCCCGCCCGCCCCCAGGACGGAGAGGACCTCGTACGGGCCGAGCCGCTGACCGGGGGTCAGTCGCACGTTGGCAGCGTAACGCAGGGCATCGGGTCGGGCCCTAACAACTCCCCTGTCCGGCGTCGCCGAGCTGTTTCATCGGGAGCGATGTTCCGCCGGTGGCTGGCGAGTACTGTGCCGAAGCCACCACCACGGAGGTGGGCGATGTGGAGCAAGGGCTGGTTGGAGAGGCTCGAGGGCCATGGGCTGGTCGCGGTGCACAAGGCGTTGAGCGCGGTGGTGGAGGCGCCGGCCGGGCAGCGAATCTCCGCCGACGCGGCGCGGAACGCGCTGGCCGCCTCCGAGGTCGTCGCCGCCGGGATGGGAAAGCCGGCGGCCGGACTTCCTCCGGGCGCGCGGCGGGTGGCGGAGGCGCTCGGGCCGCAGATCGGGACGCTGAAGGTGCATGCGCGGAAAGCGGTGGAGCGGATCCGCAAAGAATCGGTCGACGTCGATCCCAGCGACCAGTGGGATCAGCCCGACGCCGCCGTCGACCAGGGCAACGCCGATTCCCAGGCCTGGCGAACGCAGATGGAGCTCCTCGCCCTCCGCCTCGCGGACTGACCCGCACCGACCTACCGCCAGTCACCCCGTCACCCCACCGACCGAGCGCGATCTAGGTATCAGACATCTCGTCAGACGCCTGCCTGGCCGCTCCGGACTCCCTCCGGCACGACGTGCTCCCGCCTGCCCTCCGGGGAACCGCGAAAACGGTATCCGAAAAAGGTATCAAACACCTCGTCTGAGGCTTGCCCGGCTGCTCAGCGCTTCGCGCTGGCGTTGGTCGCAGCGGCCGCCTTCAGCTCGGCCTCGAAGCGGGCGGCGGCCTCTGGCTTCCCGAGCCCGCCGTAGGCGGCCACCAGATCCTCCCGCGCGCGGGTGACCCACAGCGGCCCGGTCTTACCCTTGGTCAGGATCTCGTAGCCGGCCAGGCTCTCGGTCACCGTGTCCGCGTAGCGCTTCTGGGCGAGGAGCGCCCGGCCCAGCCGGACCCGGGCGATGCCCACCAGCATGTGGTCGGCCGGCAGCGGGATCGTCGAGTAGAGATTCAGCGCCTGGCGGAAGAGGCCCTCGGCCTTCTCGTACTGCTTCTTCTCCATCGCCACACCGCCGAGGTTGGACAGCGCCACCCCGATCCACTGGCTCTTCCCGTGGTGGACCTCGGTGTAGATGTCGGCCATCCGCTGAAAGTCGGCCTCCGCGTCGTCCAGCCGACCGCCGGCCTGCGCCACGCGGCCCAGTTCGTTCAACGCCGAGGCCACCCGGGGATGTACCTTGCCGTAGATCCGCTCCTGGGTGGCCAGCGCTTCCTCGAGGACGGAGCGCGCCTCGTCGTACTTCTTGTCCGAGGCCAGCGATCGGCCGAGGTGGGTCAAGGCGCTCGCCGTCTCCGGATGGTCGGGCCCGTACCAGTCGCGGAAGATGGTCACCGCCTCGCGCTGGAACTTCTCGGCCTCGGCGTACCGGCCACGCTCGAACTGCACCGCCCCGAGGTTGATCAGATCGTCGGCGACGTGGGGGTGCTTCTCCCCGTGGAGCTTCCGGTCCAGGGCCAGCACCCGGCGGTTGAGGGCGTCGGAGGCCTCGAAGTTCCCGACGTAGAACTGGCAGTTGGCCAGCTCGCTGAGCGCCACCGCCAAGCCCGGCGAGGCCGCGGAGTGCTTGCTCTCCAGCTGCACCGCCTCCTCGAAGGTCCGGATGCAGCCTGGATAGTCGGGCTTGTTCTCCAGCACCGAGCCGAGTGTCGACACTGCGCGGGCGATCATCGGATCGTCGGGCGGAAGGTGCCGCCGGAGCATCGCCAGCCCCTCCCGGGCCCGCTTCTCGGCGTCGTCGTACTTCGCCCGGGCGTTGTCGAGCTGGGCGAGCGCCACCAGGCTCCGTCCCACGTCGGAGTGGTCGGGACCGAAGTACGCCCGGCGTTTCTCCAGCGAGAGGTTGAGCAGCGACTCGGCCTGGTCCAGCTTCCCCAGCTTCTCGGCGATGCTCCCCAGCGTCTGATACAGCTCGGCCTGCACCGCCGGCTCGCTGTCCAGCGCCCCCGCCTCGCGCACGCCCCGCTCGACCAGCGCGACGACCTTCAGCTCGTTCTGCGGCCCGGCCTCCTCGGTGCCGCCCTCGAAGAGGGTGAGCATGAACTGCTCGATGCGCTGGGTGCGCGCCGCCTCGGCCAAGGCGAGGTTCTTGGCGTGCGAGAGTCGCAGCGCGTAGACCACGCTGAGCGCCACCACCGCCACACCCACCGCCGCTGCCGCGGAGACCGGCCGCCAGTGCCGGCGGAGGAACTTCCCCATCCGGTAGCGCACCGAATCGCGCTGGGCCTCCAGCGGCTGCCCGCGAAGGTAGTGGTCCACGTCGCGGATCACCGCCTCCACCGTGCGGTAGCGGCGGGCTGGATCGCGGTGCATCGCGGTGAGGCAGAGGACGTCGAGGTCGGCCCACGCGGCGCGGCCGGCGTCGGGGACTCCGGCGTCGGCACCGTGCAGCTGCACCGCCGCCCGGGCCACCAGAGAGGGCCGCACCGGCTCGCGCTCGCTCACCAGCCGCAGCACCTCGTCGGGGCTGCGCCGGGCGAGGTCGAAGGGAAGGCGCCCGGTGAGCAGCTCGTAGAGAACCACTCCCAGCGAGTAGACGTCGGTGTGCACTCCCAGTCGCCCTCCCTGGAACTGCTCCGGGGCGGCGTAGGCCGGGGTGAGGAGCCGGAACCCGGTGCGGGTCTGGTCCGCCGGCGTGTCGTAACCCTCGAGCTGCTTGGCGATCCCGAAGTCGAGCAGCTTCACCGCCCCATCGCTGGTGACCAGGATGTTGGAGGGCTTGAGGTCACGGTGAATGACCGCGTGGCGGTGGGCATGCTGCACGGCATCGCAGACGCTCCGGAACAGCGTCAGCCGCTGGGTGACCGTCGCCCGGTGCTGGCGGCAGTACTGGGTGAGGGGCACTCCCTCCACGAACTCCATCACCAGCCACGGCGTCCCGTCAGGCAGGGTGCCGGCGTCGTGGAGCTGGGCGATGGCCGGGTGGACCAGCTGGGCCAGCGTGCGCTGCTCGGCGGCGAACCGCTCTCGCCGCTCGGGGGACACCCAGGCGTCGCGGAGGACCTTCAACGCCGCGCGTGAGCCGAGGTCCTCCCGCGCCACCAGGTACACCACGCCCATCCCGCCCTCGCCGAGCAGCCCGAGGATCCGATAGGGGCCGAGCCGCTCTCCGAAGGGTGGGGCCTGGGAGAGGACCCCCGAGGCGATGTCGGCCACCTGGCGGTCGAGGAGCCCGCCACTCTGGCTGTCGGCATCGAGGAGCGCCCGGACCTCGGCCACCAGCGCCCGATCGGCGCCGCACTGCTGATCGAGATAGCGCTGCTGCTCGCCAGGAGGGAGGTCGGCCGCGGCGTGGAAGAGATCCTGGACGCGCGCCCAGCGCGCTTGCGGCCCGGTGGGCCCTCGGCCCGGCTCAGCGGGTCCGGCGGAGCTCATGGTTGAGCCAGGCGCGGGCGGCGCGCCAGTCACGGAGAACGGTGGCCTCGGAGACGCCCTGCACCTCGGCGATCTCCGCGACCTCCAGCCCGCCGAAGAACCGGCTTTCCACCATCTGCGCCTGGCGCGGCTCGAGCTGGGCCAGCGCGGAGAGTGCCTCGTCCAGCGCCAGCACCTCCTCCGCGCCGGCCGGCCCTCCTCCCACGGCATCCTCGTCGAAGGTGACGGCGACGACTCCCCCGCCGCGCTTGTGCGCCGTCCTCCGGCGCGCGGCCTCGACCAGCACCTGGCGCATCGCCCGGGCGGCGATCCGCTTGAAGTGGAGCGGCGAGGCGGCGACCAGCGACGGGCTTCCGGCCAGCTTCAGCCAGGCCTCGTTCACCAGGGCGGTGGGGCTCAGCGTCCGGCCCGGGTCCCCGTGTTGCACCCGCGCCGCCAGAGCCCGGAGCTCGTCGTAGGCTGCGGCGAACATCCGGTCGACGCTCCCGGCGTCCTCGACGGCGTTCGCTGCACGGTGTCCAGGGACCATGACGTGTCTTCCCGGCCTCCTGCGCAAGGGAGGAAGTACCACAAAGGAGCAGCCCCATGGCCTTCAACCCGAATGCGGCGCTGTCCAACGCGACCAAGCAGCAGGTCATAGGCGCCCTGAAGGCCACGGGTTCGACTGACCCGGACGTACTCTTCGCTTGCAAGCAGGAGCTGCTCGATCAGTACAAGCCGCTGAAGATGATGTCCCTGATCCCGGTGATTTGCGGGGTGTTGCTCTGCCTCACGGTGATCGGGGCCTTCATCGGGGTACCGATGATCGTCCTCGGATGGTGGCTGCGCCGGAAGAGCACGCGCAACCTCGCCACCGTCGAGGACGGCTTCACCGAGTACCTGGGATCCATCGGAGTGAAGGTGCCCGAGCTCGCTCCCCCTCCCGTCAGAAGCGTCCCCGTCTGACGGCCAGGGGTGGAGAGAGACCCGGGGGGATCGCCCCAGCCTGCGTCGGCCGGGCGCAGGTGGGGCGGATCCTTTGTCCTGCAGGTCCGTCGCCAGGATCTTCCTGAGGTTTTCGCCCTCGAGGCCGCGCCGCTCGGCCCGGCCAGACGAGGTGTTTGACACCGCGACGGGACACCGCGACGGGCCCACGAGACCACGCGCTTCAGGCAGCTGCGGCGGTGGCCTGCTCGCTCTCCAGCATCCGGACCGGGAGCACCATCGCGTTCAGCCCGGCGAACTGCAGGCGCCGCTGGAGCTGGTACGCGGTCTCGTTGTGGAGCAGCCGCTGGTACCAGTGCTCCTGCTCGAACACCAGCTTGCCGGCGAAGAAGATCGCCTTCGGGAACTCCACCGCCACCTCGCGGCAGAGCTGGGTCGCCGCCTCCACTGCCTCGGTCCCCATCGACATCCGCGCGGTCGCCGCCAGCCCGAGCCCGCTGGCGAGCTCGACGTACTTGTCCAGCGAGGCCTGCGTCCGCCCCTTCACCTCCTCCACCTCGGCGATGTTCTTGAAGGTCGCCGAGTCGATGACCCCCACCGAGCAGAAGACGAAGTTCTGGAAGTAGCCGGGGAACAGCCGCTGGATGGTGAGCAGGGAGTGCACGCCGAGGCCGGCGTATCCACCGACCAGCAGCACCGCGGTGGGCTTGTTGCGCTGGATCGCCTTGGGCGTCACCCCGGTTCCGCTGGGCATCGACCCCAGGATGTCGTCGAGGCGGCGGAGGTTCTGCTGCACCCGCCGGTAGTGCCGGCGGATGAGGACGAACAGCGCAACCAGCGAGCCGGTGACCACCACCGTCACCCAGGCTCCCTCCTCGAACTTCTCGTAGAGGTTCACGCTGAGGATGCCGACGCAGAGGACCAGGCCCACCACGTGGATGGCGATCTGCCGCAGCCAGTCCGGGCGCTTCTTCCGGTCGCGAAACCAGAAGCGGCACATCGCCAGCTGGCTGAGGGAGAAGGTGATGAAGACGTTGATCGCGTAGAGCGTGACCAGGGTGGTGATGTCGCCCCGGGTGTAGAGCAGGGCCACCAGCGAGGCCCCACCCATCAGCAGCACCCCGTTCTGCATCGTCAGCCGGTCGGAGAGCTGGGCGAAGCGGTGCGGGGCCCAGCTGTCCACCGCCATGTTGGCCAGCACCCGCGGGCCGTCGATGAAGCCGGTCTGGGCGGCGACGAAGAGGAGCAGCGCCTCGGAGAGCAGGGTGAGCCAGACGAACCACTGCCCCACCGGAAGCTGGAAGGCTCGGAAGGCGCCGGCGAAGCGCTCGGCGAGCACTGCGTTCATCGTCTGCCCGGGCACCGGCGAGACGTGGAGCAGGAGGTAGCAGAGGGTGATGCCCCCGGCGGTGAGGGCCAGGGAGGTGGCCATCAGCACCATGGTGCGCTTGCCGGTCTCCACCTTGGGCTCGCGCATGATCTGCAGCCCGTTGCTCACCGCCTCGATGCCGGTGTACGTGCCCGCGCCCATCGAGTAGGCGCGGAGGAACAGCGCCAGCATCCCGGCTGCTCCGATGGTCGCCACCCCGGACTGGAGTCCGCCTCGGACCTGCGCCGCCACCACGTGGACCTCGTCCGCCCGGCTGGCGATCCCCCCGCCGATGAGGACCACGTGGGTGATGACGAAGACGGCGAAGATCGGTGCCAGGAGCGTCACCGACTCGCGCACCCCGCGGAGGTTGAGGACCACCAGCAGCCCGATGGCCAGGAACTCCACCGGGATCTTCCACCCGGCCGCCAGGTGGGGCGGGAGGAAGCTGAACACCGCGTCCGCGCCGCTGGCCACCGAGGTGGTGATGGTCAGCACGTAGTCGACCATCAGCGCGCTGCCGGAGACCACGCCGGCCCCGGGGCCGATCAGCCGGGTGGCGACCACGTAACCGCCGCCGCCGAAGGGGAAGTGCTCGATGATCCGCGAGTAGGCCGCGGCGATGATCAAGACCGTGAGCGCAGTACCCAGGGCGAGGAAGACCGCCAGCTCGGTGTGGCCGCCCAGCGCCTTGAACGCCTCCTCGGGTCCGTACGACGAGGAGGACAGACCGTCGGCCCCCAGCCCCACCCAGGCCAGCAAGGCCACCAGCGACACATGGTGGAAGACACCCGGGTCGGTCACGCTCCGGGGCCGCCCCACCAGCCAGCGCCTCACCCGTCGGCGCAGTGGGAGGTCCTCGACGGCACTGGGA
>Ga0318554_10000747_pt1 | contig 12342 bp, 10 predicted proteins | sample GRESIP082b2f22_FD_203687 | JGI IMG/M metagenome (GOLD analysis project Ga0318554, IMG submission 203687) | Tropical soil microbial communities from Luquillo Experimental Forest, Puerto Rico - GRE.SIPMG.082b2f22 | ecosystem: Environmental > Terrestrial > Soil > Tropical forest > Bulk soil... | reverse complement strand
TTCTGCGCCAGCACCATCGTGATCGCCGCCGTCAGCGTCGTCTTCCCGTGATCCACGTGCCCGATCGTCCCCACGTTCACGTGCGGCTTCGTGCGCTCGAATTTCTGCTTGGCCATTGCCTCAGCTCCTGTATGCGTTCGGTGTTTCGACGGCGCTTGCTGGCGACTGCCTCAAGGCTTCACGTTGCGCGGCGCGCTTCGGCGCACGGGCGCACGGTGGAGCCCACGATCGGAATCGAACCGATGACCTTCTCCTTACCATGGAGATGCTCTACCGACTGAGCTACGTGGGCTTTCACGACCGGGACGTCCAGGTGGGCAGCACTGCTCGGGCCTAAAGGCAGTGTTGGAGTACTGCACTGGATCGCGACGACGTGGCTCAGCGTCCTGAGGTCGAAAGACGCACTACCCCGAGGCGACTTTCTGTGTCGAAAAGTCGTCGGGGTGCATGCGAGCCCGGAAATCTAGAGTGGGCGCGCAAATGTGTCAATTGGAAAAGATTAGAATTTAGGAGCTTATGACTTTTGGCCGGGCCGCCGTGGGGGTGCCGCCAAGGGCCGCGAGTCCGTGCGGCCCCCAGGGCGAACGAGATGGAGCGGGAAACGGGATTCGAACCCGCGACCCTCAGCTTGGAAGGCTGACGCTCTAGCCACTGAGCTATTCCCGCTCAAGGCCTTGTTGCACAACAGGATGGTGGTGGGGGAAGGATTCGAACCTTCGAAGGCATTGCCGACAGATTTACAGTCTGTTCCCTTTGACCGCTCGGGAACCCCACCGGAATCCGGGCCGCGCACACCGGCGCGGCGACAAGCGGAGAAAGAAAAGCTGGCGAAGGGACTCGAACCCCCAACCACCTCATTACAAATGAGATGCTCTACCAATTGAGCTACGCCAGCAGAGCTCGAGCCTCGACGTCAGGTCGTCCGAAACATAGTCGTGGCCCCCTGACCTGTCAAGATTAGGGGGCGCAGGAAGGGCGCTCGCGACCGCGGAAAATCAGGGTTTGGAGGCGAAGCCCCGGACGTAGAGCAGGGCGGAGCGCATCTCGGCCTCGCTCAGCACCGACTTCCACGCCGGCATCGCCCCCTTGCCGTTGTGGATGGTGAGGAGCAGCTCGTCGTCCGTCCTGCTCTTCATGTATGCCGCGTCGTGGAAATTCCGTGGATGCGGATTCAGGGCCGCGGCGGCCGCGCCATCCCCGTGACCGGTCTCGCCGTGGCAGACCACGCAGCGCTGGCGGAACACCTTCTCGCCGAGCTCGAGGCTCACCGCCGCCGGCGGGGCCGGAGCGCCCGCGGACGCGGAATCATGCGATCCCGCGGGGGGAGGAGGCGTGGCCGCCGCTGAATCGCCCTGCTTGCCGCCGGATCCGCACCCGACGATTGCGAGCATCATTGCCGCGATTCCGGCGAGCAGCGAGGGGGCGAGTCTCAGCGTTCTCGATTCGATCATGCGCGCAACATAACAGGCCCGGGGCCGGGCGGGAATCCCGGTGGCAAAAATTGAAGAGGCAGCCGTGAGAGTCGAAACCCTCGAGCTGCCTCTTCCCGATAGTGCAGGGAGTGACCGGGATAAACCCCACTGCCCTACCGGCTTCGTTGACCGGGCGTATTTTCGGTTTTTTCGAACGACTGCTATCTGCTCACCTGACAGCATGAGCTGGATGACCTAGGTGTCTCTCACCCCTCTCCCGCTTTGAGGAACTCGCGCCGGGTGTTTCCCGGCACGCGAGGGTACGAGCCCCCCGGACGATTTCTCGTCCGATCCAGCGTCAACTTCGAATTCACGAAGCAGCATGTCGGGCGATTCGCGACGCCGATGGAGGTGCGACTCTGCACCGCGACCACCCGACCCTGAAGCCCCTCTCCCCCAGAGGAACCTCAACGCGCTGCCTCGCTGCCTTGCCGTTCCCATGACAATGCAGTGCCCGTGCCAGCACCTCGTCAAATCGGCTGAGTGGGCCGACCTGTGGCCTAATGCGTTGTGGTGCGGGTGGATGGCCGCCGCTGCGCGATGTGGACGAGCGCCGCGATCGCTACGCGCGGCGCGCAAGTGTTACCGGCGCGGAGTAACAGCGACGAACGCGGCAGAATCGCGCAACGCGCTGTGGCGGAGTGAGCTGGGCGGGTGTTACCGGGGGGTTACAGCGGAAGACGGAAAGGTGACGGCGCTTCGAGCGGCGCGGAGCGCTACTCGAGCTCGAGTCCGAGCCGTTTGAGCCGCGCGTAGAGCGTCTTCCGGCTCACGCCGAGAATCTCGGCAACGCGGCTCTTGTTCCCGTTCGCCCGGCGATAGGCATCGAGGATCGCGGCCCGATCGCCGGCCTCCGAGAGCGGACGCACGACGACCGGCTCGGCCGCGCCGAGGAATGGAATCAGCGTCTCGGCATCGAGCTCGGGCTCACCGGCGTGGAGCGCGCCGACGCGCTTCATCACGTTCTCGAGCTCGCGCACGTTCCCGGGCCAGGAGTGCGAGAGCAGCACCGCCTCGGCGCCCGCCGTGAGGCGCGGACCTTCGAGCCCGCCGTAGAACGCGAGGAAGTGACGCGCGAGCGGCACGATGTCCTCGGGACGCTCGGCGAGCGCGGGCACGCGGATCTCGATCTCGTTCAGCCGGAACAGCAGGTCGCGCCGGAAATGCTTCTCGGCCTCGGTGCCGCGCAGCTCGCGATTCGTCGCCGCGATCACACGCACGTCGGCGCGCCGGACCTGGGTTTCGCCGAGGCGCAGGTACTCGCCGCTTTCGAGGAAGCGCAGCAGGGTCACCTGGACGTCCGCGGGCAGCTCGCCCACCTCGTCCAGGAACAGCGTGCCACCGTGCGCGGCCTCGACCAGGCCCATGCCCTCGGCGTGCGCGCCCGTGAACGCTCCCTTGCGATGGCCGAAGAGCTGCGACAGCGCGAGATCGGCGCGCAGCGCGCCGCAGTTCACGGCGAGGAATGCGCGTCCAGCACGCGGCGAGAGGCTGTGGATCGTGCGGGCGATCAGCTCCTTGCCCGAGCCGGTCGCGCCGGTGATCAGCACCGAGAGCTCGGTCATTGCGGCGCGCCGCGCGAGCGTCTCGACCCGGCGCATCTCGGTCGAGCACGCGACGAGGCTCGGCGCGCGATGACGGCGCCCGAGGCCCGAGGCCGGGCGCGGCGCGGGCGCGTCGGCGGCGGCACCCCCGAGTACGCGATGGAGCTCGGATTCGGACTGCTCGAGATACCAGGAGACCGAGAGCTCGGAGAACAGCCCGCACGCGAGGTAGAACGCGCGGCGCGCCTCGCGCGGGTCGGAGACCGCGCGCCCGCACCCCATCCAGGCCCGCCCGAGCTCCAGGCGCTCGCGGCACTCGGCGATCGCGCCGACCGCGCGCTTCCAGCGCGCCGCCACGTCTTCGCCGCGCCCGCGCGCGGTCGCGATCTCGGCGCTCACGCGGAACGTCAGCGCCAGCTCGAGCCGGTCGTGCGTGGCGCGCGCGAGCTGCTGGGCGCGTCGCACGCTCGCCTCGGCCTCGTCCAGCCGCCCGAGCGCCGTGAACGCCTCGGCGCGGCGGCGCTCGAGCTCGACGACCAGATCACCTTCGGGCGCGATCCGCTCGGCCAGCGCGAGCGCGTCACGATAGCGCGCCAGCGCCGTCTCGGGCTGCCCGCGGTCGAAGTCCAGCTCGCCGAGGAATTCCGTCGCCAGCACTTCCTCGCGGCGCGCGGAGAGCGCGCGGGCGCACTCGAGCGCGGCGAGGAGGAGCCGCTCGGCGTCCTCGAAGCGGCGCTCCAGACGCGCGACGTTGCCGAGTCCGATGCCGGTCATGACCGGCCGCAGCTGGTCGCCGACCTCGAGGAAGATGCGCTCCGCGTCCCGGTAGCACTGGGCCGCGCGCGTCCAGTCACCGCACTTCTGGTGCACGATGCCGAGGTTCAGGAGCGGCACGCCGGTCTCGCCGAAGCGTCCCGCGGCGCGATGGAGCGCGAGCGCCGCCTCGAGCTGCTGCACCGCGGACTCCCACTCGCAGAGATTCTTGTGCACGAGGCCGAGGTTGTTGCGGACGTGCGCGGCGCTCGACTCGTCTCCCAGGCGGCGGTAGAGCGCGAGCGCGTGCTCGTAGTGGTCGCGCGCCGCGATCAGGTCGCCGAGCCGGTACGCCACGCGCCCCAGCTGGTTCAGCGCGACGGCCGACTGCGGCAGATCGCCGCACGCGTCCGCGAGCGCGAGGCCGCGCATCGCGCCCTCGCGGGATTCCTCGAGACGCCCGAGCCGGAACAGCGCATCCGCGCTCTGCAGATGGAGCCGGGCAATCAGCGAAGGAGATTCGATCTCGTCCTCGCGCCGCAGCAGCTCGCGGCACTGCGCCAGCGCCGGCTGGATCTCGCCCTGCGCGAGCCGGCAGGCGATCGCCTTGCTCTCGATCGCGGTGCGGCGGGTCAGCGAGAGCGTCGCGGCCTCGGGAAGCGCGAGCAGCCGCTGAATGGTCTCGAGCGCCGGCAGATGGCTGTCGGCCTGGACGTAGAGATCCGCGAGCATTTCGAGCTCGGCCAGCGCATCCACGGTCGAAGCGCGCGACAGCCGCCGCTCGATATGAATGATTACATTTCGGTCGTCGTTCGGCACACCGAAACTCCGGTCAGTTTCCGATGTCGCGACTGCCGCTACTTCAGATGCCGATCCATCGCATCATCAGCATCCGCAGCGCGACTTGCAGCCGAATCATCCAGGTGCTCGACGAGCCAGCCTCTACGCTCGTGGAAACCGAACCGTTCCCATATGTGCCCGGGGTGCGGGCGTTCGCGCCCTTGCCGGGAGTAGTGGGAACATCGGGATCCCCGATGTAGACGCCGCCGCCGCCGCCGTCACCGCTGCCGCCTTCCTGGTACGAAAGGTTGGCGGAGCTGCCCGCGGCGGGACGCGACGAGCCGGCCATTACGCAGCAAGCGAATGCCAGCACGAGGATGAGGGCCCAACAGCGATTCACGAACCGAGGCATGAACACCCTTCCTGGTCCCTGGTCCTGGCAGGCTCTGAAGAGCCTGCAACATCGGTCGCCTTGAAGACCGGCCCAGGGGATGAGGGGAAGGTACAGACAAGCACCCCAGCTGAGGCTGGCTACGCCCGGGCGACCCAATAAGAATAGTCCGGTTTCGCTTGGACCGTCAAGGGAATGTCGAGCCCTTTTGAGGCAACCTTCGGGCTCAGCGGCGCTTGAGCTTCGGGCCGGTCGGGCTGTCCTCGACGAGCACGCCGCGCTCGAGCAGGCGGTCGCGGAGCGAGTCGGCGTCCCTCCACTTCCGCTCCTTGCGGGCCCGCTCCCTGAGCTCGACCCACTCGAGGACCTCGGGCTCCCAGGTCTCGGCCGCCGGCGCCTTCCAGAACAGGCCGAGGATGGAGCCGAGATCGAGCAGGCGCCGGGCGGCCGCCCGCGCCGGAAGCCCCAGGCTCTCGTCCAGCGCCCGGTTCACCTGCCGGGAGAAATCGAACAGGTGGCCGATCGCCTTCGCGGTATTGAAGTCGTCGTCCATCGACTCGTTGAGCAGCCGCTCGGCCTCGGCCGCCGCGTTCCCGAGCCAGCCGCCGCCGATCTCCCCCGCCTCCGCCTCCCACGCCCGGGCGCGCTCGAGCGGCGAGCGCAGTCGGGCGTAGGCGACTCCGGCCTCGGAGAGCCGCTCGAGCGTGAAGTCGATCGGGCTCCGGTAGTGCGTGGAGAGCAGGTAGTAGCGCACGACCTCGGGGTCGACCTGCGCGACGATGTCCTCGATGAAGAAGAGATTCCCCGTGCTCTTCGACATCTTCTCGCCGCCCAGGTTCACCATGCCGTTCTCGGTCCAGAAGTTCGCGAACGGCTTGCCGGTGCAGGATTCGGACTGGGCGATCTCGTTCTCGTGGTGCGGGAAGATCAGGTCCTGCCCCCCGCCGTGAATGTCGAACGTCTCGCCCAGATACTTCATCGCCATCGCGGAGCACTCGATGTGCCAGCCCGGCCGGCCCGATCCCCACGGGCTGTCCCATGCCGGCTCGCCCGGCTTGCTGCCCTTCCACAGCGCGAAATCGAGCGGATCGCGCTTCGCCTCGCCGGGCTCGATGCGGTAGCCCTCGCGCAGCTCGTCCACGCGCCGCCCGGAGAGCTTGCCGTAGTCGGCCTTGCTGCGGACGTCGAAGTACACGTCGCCGCCTGCGGCATACGCGTGGCCCTTCTCGATCAGCGTCGCGATCATCGCGTGCATCTCGGGAATGTGCCGGGTCGCGCGCGGATAGTGCGTGGCGGGCTGGATGTTGTGGAGCGTCGCGAAGCGCAGGTAGGCCTCGATGTTGCGCTCCGAGACCTCGTGCCAGTCCAGCCCCTCGCTCTGCGCGCGCTCGATGATCTTGTCGTCCACGTCGGTGAAGTTGTAGACGTACGTGACCGCGTAGCCGAGATGCTCGAGGTAGCGCCGCATCACCTCGCCGGCGAGCGAGGCGCGAATGTGGCCGACGTGCGGCTTGTTCTGAACCGTCATGCCGCACACGTAGAGCTTCGCCGTGCCGGGCGTGACGGGGACGAACTCGCGCTTCTCGCGCGTCAGCGTGTCGTAGATGCGGAGCGGCAAGCGGGGGATCTCCTCGGCTAGGTCTGCGGGGTGGGGCCGGCGTTCGGGCTCGCGACGCTGATGGCCGTGGCAGGATACTCGATGCCGCCCGCCGCGAGCGCGTCGTGCACGCGGCGGCGCAGCTCGCGCGCCGCGGCCGAGCCCTCCTCGCCCGGGCGCGTGCGGAGCACGAGGCGCATGACCGCGCCGTCCGCGGCCAGGCGCTCGATCCCGAGCACGACGATCGGCTCGAGCAGGCTCGGCGCCCAGTTGGAATCCTCGCTCATGGTGCGGGCGGCCTCGCGGCAGATCTCGAGCGCGCGATCCAGGTTCTGTCCGGCGCGGACCGGAATGTCCACCGCGGCCCGGTTCCACTCGCGGCTCCGGTTCACGACGATCCGCATCTCGCCGTTCGGGACGAAATGCAGGAACCCGTTGAAGTCCCGCAGCTGGGTGGCGCGCACGGTCAGGGCTTCGACCGTGCCCGGCTGGCCGTTGACCTCGATCGTGTCCCCGACCGCGAACTGGTCCTCGATCAGGATGTAGATCCCGGCGATCCAGTCGCGGACCAGCGCCTGGGCGCCGAAGCCGAGCGCGACGCCGAGGATGCCGGCGCCGGCGAGCAGCGGCTTCACGTCCCATCCCATCACGTCGAGCGCGCGAATCACGACCACGACGAGGAGCGTCACGGTGGTGACGTTGCGGAGGATGTACTTGATGGTTTCGCCGCGCTGGGTCGCGTGCGCCTGGGCGTGCTCGGGCGCGGCCCGCGCGAGCAGCCCGGGAAGTCGTCCCCAGATCAGGAACAGCGCGCGCTGCACGAGGAACGCGACCACGATCGCGATCCCGATGCGCCAGCCCATCTGCGCCAGCACATCGGGCGGCGGCAGGACCGGGGTGAACTGGATCCCGAGGATCATGACGGACTCATCCGGCGCGGGAGCGGCGCGGCGGCCCGCCGCGCCCCGCTCAGGTCAGGCGCTCCACGGTCCGGGCGTCGAGCCGCTTCACGAGCGCGACGAGCAGGTCCACGGTGCGGTCGAAGTCGCGCCGGTCGATGATGCTGACGTGACTGTGGATGTAGCGCGCCGCGACGCCCATCGCGAGGCTCGGCACGCCCTCGCCCGTGATGTGGATCCGCCCCGCGTCCGTGCCGCCGCGCTCCACCGACTCGAACTGGAGCGGAACGCGCAGCTTCTCGGCCGTCTCGATCACCAAGTTCAGGAGCCCGCGGTTCGGGATCGCGCTCGAGTCGTACACGACGATCAGCGGACCGCCGCCGAGCTTCTCCTCGCCCTCGGTGCCGGGAATGTCGTGCGCGATGCCGACGTCGAGCGCGAACGCGACGTCGGGCTGGACTTTGAAGCCGGACGTCTGCGCGCCGCGCAGGCCCACTTCCTCCTGCACCGTCGCGACCGCGTACAGCGTGTTCGGGTGCCGCTTGCCCTTGAGCCGCCGCGCGGTCTCCGCGGCGAGCGCGCAGCCCATGCGGTTGTCCCACGCCTTCGCGAGCATGAGATTCGGATTCGCCATCAGCGTGAACTCGGAGACCGGCAGGATCGGATCGCCGGGCCGGATGTCGAGCTTCTTACGCACGTCCCAGTCCGAGGTCGCGCCGACGTCGATGAACAGATCCTTGATCTCGAGCACGCGCTTGCGATCCTCGTCGCGCAGCTCGTGCGGGGGCTTGGAGCCCACGACGCCGACCACCGGGCCCTTGCGGGTGTGGATGCGGAGCCGCTGGCCGAGCACGACGTGTCCCCACCAGCCGCCGAGTGGAAGGAAGCGCACGAAGCCCTCGCGGCTCACGGACTTCACCATGAAGCCGACTTCGTCGAGATGGCCGGCGAGCATCACGCGCGGGCGCGCGGACGAGCCCTTCTTCTCGCAGATGAAGCTCCCGAGCCGGTCGCGCGAGACCGTGCCCACGCCCTTCAGGCGCCGCGCCATCACGCGCGCGACCTCGCCCTCGGCGCCCGGTGCTCCATCGGTTTCGACGAGCTCCTTCAAGAAGGCCTGCGTGGATTCCATGGAGACTCCTCCGGAGGTCAGGCGCCGAGCGTCTCGCCCGCGCGACGGCGGGCGTCTTCGAGCGCCAGATCGAGCATGCGCTGCACCAGCTGATCATACGAGAGCCCGCGCGCCTTCGCCGCCATCGGCACCAGGCTCGTCGGGGTCATGCCGGGCACGGTGTTCACTTCCAGACAGTACGGCACCTGCTTCGCATCCAGCCGGAAATCCACGCGCGACACGCCGCGACAGCCGAGCGCGCGCGCGGCCCCGGCGCCGAGCATGCACACGCGCGCCGTCACGTCGGCCGGCAGATCGGCGGGGCAGAAGTATTCGCTGCGTCCCGCGGTGTACTTCGATTCGTAATCGTAGAGCCCGCTCCGGGGACGGATCTCGACCACCGGGAGCGCTTCGTCGCCGAGCATCGCGACGGTGAGCTCGCGGCCGTCGATGTACTCCTCGACCAGCACTTCGCCGAGCGATGCGGCGAGCTCGATCGCGCGCGGCAGCTCGGACATCTCGCGCACGATCGTGAGGCCCACGCTCGATCCCTCCTCGTTCGGCTTGACGACCAGCGGCAGGCCGCCGAGCGCCGCGATCTCGATCGCCGCAGCGCCCTCGCCGGGCTCGAGCAGGCACCAGCGCGGCGTCGGAATCCCGGCCTGGACGAAGATGCGCTTCGATGTGGCCTTGTTCATCGCGAGCGCGCTCGCGAGCATGCCGGAGCCGGTGTAGGTCTTGCCGGCGAGATCGAGCAGCGCCTGCAGCGTGCCGTTCTCCCCCGCCGCGCCGTGCAACGCGATGAACACCACGTCCGCGCCGGCCATGGTTTCGGGACGCGCGAGCGCGGTCTCGCCGGCGGGCTCGAGCGCCTCGCTCGGGAGCGCGGCGCGCTCCTCCTCGCCGGCCGGCAGCAGGCGTCCGTTCGCGGCGTCCACGGCCGCGACGTCGTGGCCGAGATTGCGCAGCGCCTGCGCGACGCCGCTCCCGGTGCGCAGCGAGATCTCGCGCTCCGACGACCGGCCTCCCATGAGCACGGCGATTTTCACGAGACCGAGGCTCCTCCGGCGTGTGCGGCGGCGCGGCCGAGCCGGCGCACGCACACGTCGCGTCCGAGCAGCTCGGCCACGCGCGGCAGCTCGGGCCCGTGCGTGCGGCCGGTGAGCGCCGCGCGAATCGGCTGGTAGAGATCCCTGCCCTTGAGCCCGAGCTGCTTTCCCGCCGCGTGAACCGCGGATTTGAACACGTCGCCGCTCCAGACTTCAACCGCGCGCGTCGCGTCCGCGAGCTCGGCGCACAGGCGCCGCGCAGTGTCGGAGTCCAGCGCCGCGGAGGCCTCGGCCTCGAACTCGGGCTCGGCGGCGAGGAACGGCTCGAGCTCGCGCGGCAGATCGGCGAGCGTGGTGAGATTGCCGCGCACCGACTCGAGCAGGCGCTCGAGCTGCGCGGGCTCGAGCGATTGCGCCGCGGCGGGCAGGAACGCGGCGCCGCGCCGCGCGAGCTCGGCGCCGCTCATCGCGTGCAGGGTGTGCGCGTTCACCCAGCGCAGCTTCGCGGGGTCGAACACCGAGCCGCTCCGCCCGACGCGCGGGAAGTCGAACGCCTCGATCAGCTCCGCGCGCGACAGGATCTCGCGGTCGTCGCCGGGGTGGAATCCGAGCAGCGCGAGATAGCTGAGCAGCGCCTCGGGGACGTAGCCGTCGCGCCGCCAGTCCGACACCGCGACCGAGGCCTCGCCGCCGCGCTTGCTCATCTTCGTGCGGTCGGGGTTCAGGATCAGCGGCACGTGCGCGAACACCGGCGGCGTCTCCCCGAACGCCTGGTACAGCATGAGCTGGCGCGCGGTGTTCGAGAGGTGCTCCTCCGCGCGGATCACGTGCGAGATGCGCATGCCGGCATCGTCCACCACGCACGCGAAGTTGTAGGTCGGAAGTCCCGACGCGCGCAGCACGACGAAGTCGCCCACCATGCCGGCCGGAAAGCGCACCTCGCCGCGCACCGCGTCCGCGAGCACCTGATCCTCCGCCGGCGCCGCGAAGCGAACGCTCTCCGGGCGGCCTTCGCCCCGCCGCGCCTCGCGCTCCGCTTCCGTGAGCGTGCGGCAGCGTCCGTCGTAGTGCGGCGGCCGGCCGGCCGCGAGCGCCGCCGCGCGGCGCGCCTCCAGCTCGTCGTCGCGGCAGAAGCACGGATACGCGGCCCCGCGTTCGAGCAGGCCCGCGGCGCGTGCGCGGTAGAGCGCGAGGCGCTCGCTCTGGCGATACGGGCCGTACGGTCCCGGGCGGTCGGGCCCCTCGTCCCAGTCGATTCCGAGCCAGGAGAGATCGTCGAGCACGCCCGACTCGCTCTCCGTGCTCGAGCGCTCGACGTCGGTGTCCTCGATGCGCAGCACCATCGCGCCGTGGCGCCGGCGCGCGTACAACCAGTTGAAATATGCGGTGCGCGCGCCGCCGACATGCAGCCAGCCGGTCGGGCTCGGCGCGAACCGCACCCGCACCGGAAGCGCGGCGCCGCCCGGCGCCACGCTCATGGCACCTCCACCATCGCCACCGCCCACGCCGCGATCCCTTCGTCGCGCCCGAGCGCGCCGAGCTGCTCGCTCGTCGTGGCCTTGACCGAGACCTGCTTCACGCCGATGCGCAGCGCCTGGCCGATCGCGACGCGCATCTCGTTGCGCCGCACGACCAGCCTCGGCGTCTCGGCGACCACCGTGGCGTCGACGTTCACGATCTTTGCGCCGTGACCGTCCAGCATCGCGCGAATCTGGCCGAGCAGCACGAGGCTCGAAGCATCCTTCCAGCGTTTGTCGTCGGGCGGGAAATGCTGGCCGAGATCGCCGAGCGCGAGCGCGCCGAGCAGTGCATCGCCGATCGCGTGCAGCAGCACGTCCGCGTCGCTGTGCCCGGCGAGCCCCTTCTCGCCCTCGAACGTGACGCCGCCGAGCTTGAGCGTGCGGCCGTCCTTCTTCGCGTGAATGTCGTATCCGAGACCGACTCGCAGCGCCATGTCAGGCCCCCCGCAGGTGGGCGCGGCCCACCAGCACCGACTCCGCCAGCTCGAGATCCTCCGGCGTCGTGATCTTGAAGTTCATCGGGTCTCCGGGTGTGAGGTGCACGCGGTGCCCGAGCGCCTCGACCAGCGCCGCGTCGTCGGTCGCGGCCGCGGCGCGTGCGCCGCGCCCGGCCGCCGCGCGGTGCGCCTCCTCGAGCCAGACGCGCCGGAACGCCTGCGGCGTCTGCGCGCGCCACAGCTCCGCGCGCGGCACGGTGGCCTCGATCACGCCGAGCGAGCCGCGCTTCAGCGTGTCGTCGAGCGGCAGCGCCGCGATCGCCGCGCCATGCGTGCGTGCGTCCGCCACGACGCGCGCGATCGTCGCCGGCTGGATCAGCGCGCGCGCCGCGTCGTGGATCGCGACCAGGTCCGCGTCCGCAGGCAGCGCCACGATCCCGCTCGCAACGGAATTCTGGCGCTCGCGCCCGCCCTCGGTCCACGCGCACACCTTCGCCGCGCCGAGCCCGGCGGCGGCGAGCGATTCGCGCAGCGGCCGCACCGCGCCGACCACGACGATCGCCTCGATCGCCGCGCACGCCTGGAGCGCCTCGAGCGCGTGCGAGAACAGCGGGCGTCCGGCGAGCGCGACGAGCGCCTTCGGCACCTCGCGCCCGAGCCGCTCGCCGCGTCCGGCGCAGAGCAGGATCGCGGCAGTGCTCACACGCGCTCCGCGCGCGCGGCGGGGCGCGCTTCCGGCGCGGCCTCGGCGCGCAGCGGCTCCACCTTCTCTCCGAGCAGCCGTTCGAT
>Ga0318554_10000731_pt1 | contig 12434 bp, 9 predicted proteins | sample GRESIP082b2f22_FD_203687 | JGI IMG/M metagenome (GOLD analysis project Ga0318554, IMG submission 203687) | Tropical soil microbial communities from Luquillo Experimental Forest, Puerto Rico - GRE.SIPMG.082b2f22 | ecosystem: Environmental > Terrestrial > Soil > Tropical forest > Bulk soil... | reverse complement strand
GGGGCAGCCCTGACGGCGGTGGTGGGCGGGGGGTTGTTTCTGGTGCTGAGGCGGGCGGCCTTGGCGTCGCGCATCGCTGACCTGCTCGGCCGGCTGCCGGTCACACGCCTCCGCGGCTGGATCGCGGCGCGCCGCGGCGGCTTTGCCGACATCGACGAGGCGGCACGGACCTTCTTCGCCGCCCCACGCGCGCGCCGCCTCCTCTGCGCGGTCCCCTTCATGATGGAGTGGCTCGTCGAAGGGGCAGAAACGCTGCTCATTCTCCGTCTGCTCGACGTCCCCATCGGCCTCGCCGAGGCCTTGGTGATCGACGCGCTGGGGTCGCTCCTGCGGGTCCTGGTCTTCTTCGTCCCCGCGGGCCTCGGCGTCCAGGACGCGGCCACCATTCTGCTCCTCCGCCACTTCGGGGTTCCCGATCCAATCGCGCTCGGGACTGCAGCAGTTGTCGTCAAACGGACGAAGGAAGTTTTCTGGATCGTGGCAGGGGCGTCTCTGTTTGTTGGTACAAGGGATTCGCGGTCGCGGAGCAACGATCGCCGGACCTAAACGAGCCTCCAGGCTCAATGAGGTGTGAATCGGGACGTGAAGGTCGTCGCCGTCGTCCAAGCCCGGATGGGATCCACCCGCTTGCCGGGGAAGGTGCTGTTGCCCGCGGCCGGGCGGCCGCTGCTCGAGCGGATGCTCGACCGGGTGCGCGCGGCGACCACCCTGGACGAGGTCGTCGTGGCGACGACGCGCGCGGCGGCCGACGACTCCATCCGCGCGCTCGCCGCCCGCGCCGAGGTGCGGTGCGTCTCGGGGTCCACCACCGACCTCGTCGATCGCCACCTGCAGGCGGCGCGCGAGACCGGCGCCGACGTGGTGGTCAAGATCCCCTCGGACTGTCCGCTCATCGACCCGGCCGTCATCGACGAGGTGGTGGGGTTCTTCCGGCGCCACCACCCGCGTCACGCGTACGTCAGCAACCTCCACCCGTCGAGCTGGCCGGACGGCAACGACGTCGAGGTGATGCGCCTCGACGCGCTCGAGGAGTGCGGGCGGGAGGCGCGCCAGCCGTTCCAGCGCGAGCACACGACTCCGTTCATCTGGGATCAGCCGGAGCGCTTCACGGTCGCCAACGTGGCCGCCGCGGGGCCGGACCTCTCGGCGCAGTACCGGCTGACCCTCGACTACCCCGAGGACTACCAGCTCATCGCCGCCGTGTTCGCGGTGCTGCAGCGTCCGGAGGGGCAGCCGTTCACGGTCGGGGAGATCGTCGCCTTTTTGGACGTCAACCCGGAGGTCCAGGCCCTGAACGAAAAGCACGCCGGCTCGACCTGGACGGCGCAGTTTCGCGATCAGCTCCGTACGCTGCGCCCCGGCCGCGAGCGGCTCTCCTTCCAGCCCGAGGCCAAGGCGTGAGCGGCTTCGAGGCCCTGGTGGAGCAGGCCCGCCGGGTGCGCGGACACGCGATCCGGATGGCGACGGGCGGCGGTTGCTTCCTGGGGGCGTCGCTGTCGTGCACGGACATCCTCGTCCATCTCTACGAGCGGGTGCTGCGCGTCTCGCCGGCGCGCCTCGCCGATCCGGATCGGGACTATCTCCTCCTGTCGAAGGGGCACGACGTCCCGGCGCTCTACGGCACGCTCGCCGAGCGCGGCTACTTCCCGCGTGAGCGCCTGGCCAAGCACCTGGCGATCGACGACCACCTCTACTGGCACCCGAACCGGGCGCTGCCCGGCGTGGAGTTTCATTCTGGCTCGCTCGGCCACCTGCTGTCGGTCGGCATGGGGATCGCGCTCGACGCCAAGCTGCGCGGCGGGCCGTCGCGGGTGTTCGTGGTGGTCGGGGACGGGGAGCTCGACGAGGGATCGATCTGGGAGGGGGCGCAGGTCGCCGCCGCCAAGCGACTCGATAACCTGGTCGTGATCGTCGACCGCAACGGCTTCCAGGCCAACCTCGCCACCGAGGAGCTGGTGCCGCTCGAGCCGCTCGCCGACAAGCTGGCCGCCTTCGGGTTCGCCGTCGCCGAGGTCGACGGGCACAGCTTCCCGGCGCTCGACGCGGCCCTGGCGACGCTGCCGCGCGCCGCGGGCCGGCCGACGGCGATCATCGCGCGCACCGTCCGCAACAAGGGGCTGCCGAGCCTGGAGGGGAAGGCCGATCGCTGGTTCGTCGACCTGCGTCCCGAGGAGGTCGAGATGCTGCTGGCGGAGCTCGAGGGGGCGGGGCGCGCCACGATCACCTCCGCGCCGCAGGTGGTGCGATGAACGGCGCGGCGCCCATCGGCTACGAGGCGACGCTGGCGGCGCTGCTCGACGCCGACGATCGACTGGTGGTCGTCACCGCCGAGAACCGGGCGGCAATCCGGGGCCTGGCGGCCCGCATCGGCCCGCGCTTCGTCGACGTCGGCATCGCGGAGCAGACGATGGTGGGGATGGCCGCCGGGCTGGCGCTGCGAGGGCGGATCCCCGTCGTGCACGCGCTCGCCACCTTCCTCACGCTGCGCGCGTTCGAGTTCATCCGCACCGACGTCGGCATCGCCGGGCTGCCCGTCAAGCTCGTGGGCGGCGTCCCCGGGTTTCTCTCGGAGGCGAACGGCCCCACCCACCAGGCGATCGACGACGTCGCGGTCATGCGCGCCATCCCCGGCATGCAGATCTTCTGTCCAGCTGACGAGTCCGAGCTCTGCGCCGGGCTCCCGGAGGTGCTGGCCAGCCCGGCCCCCGCGTACATCCGCTTCAACGCCCGGCCGTCGACGCTCGCGCACGCGCCGTTCGCCCTCGGGCGCGCCGAGGTCGTCACCAACGGCAGCGACGTCGGCGTGATCGCCGCCGGTTTGCTCGTCCCCAACGCCGCCCAGGCCTGCGTGGCCCTGCGGGCCGAAGGGATCCGCGCCCGCCTCCTCAATCTGCGAATGCTGGCGCCCATCGACGAGGCGGCCGTCGTCGAGGCCGCGCGCGCCTGTCGCGTGCTCGTGACCGTGGAGGACCACCTGCTGACGGGGGGCCTCTACGCGCTGGTCACCGAGATCCTGGTCCGCCACCGGGTGTCCGCGCCGGTCGTCCCCCTGGGGCTCGACGGCCGCTGGTTCCGGCCGGGGCGACTCGCAGACGTGCTCGCCCACGAGGGGTTCACGGCCGACGCGCTCGCCGCCCGTTTCAAGCGGGCCTGGGAAGAGGAGGCGGGGGGGGCGAGAGCTGCAACGGGAGACCGCGCCATGCCGAACCACGTCGCCCCCAACCTCGAGTATCCCTCGATCGCCAACTCCGACGCCGTCTACGCGCGGGCGATCGGGCTCATTCCGGGCGCCACCCAGACGCTCGCCAAGGGGGCCGGGCAGCACGTGCGCGGCGTCGCGCCCAAGTTCTTGCGCGCCGGGGTGGGCGCGCGCGTGTTCGACGTCGACGACAACGAGTACCTGGACATGACCATGGCGGTCGGGCCGCTGGTCCTCGGCTATCGCGACCGCTCCGTCGACGACGCGATCCGCGCCCAGCTGGACGCGGGGATCACCTTCTCGCTGCCGCACCCACTGGAGGTCGAGGTCGCCGAGCTGATCCAGGAGGTGGTCCCCGGCGCCGAGCGGATCCGGTTCGGCAAGAACGGGTGCGACGTGACGACGGCGGCGGTCCGCCTGGCCCGGGCCTTCACCGGGCGCGACAAGGTCCTCTGCTGCGGCTACCACGGCTGGCACGACTGGTACATCGCCGTCACCGACCGGAGCCGGGGGGTCCCGGGGGCCGTCGCGGCGCTCACCCACACGTTCGCGTACAACGATCTCGCCTCGGCCGAGGCGGCGCTCGACGACAGCACAGCCTGCGTCATCCTCGAGCCCACCACCTTCGAGGCGCCGCAGCCGGGCTTCTTGCCGGAGCTCAAGCGGCTCTGCGCGCGGCGGGGCGCGCTGCTGGTGTTCGACGAGATGTGGACGGGCTTCCGGCTAGCCCTCGGGGGGGCGCAGGAGCGCTTCGGCGTCACCGCCGACCTCGCCTGCTTCTCGAAGGCGGTCGCCAACGGCATGCCGCTGTCGGTCCTGACCGGTCGCGCGGACGTCATGAGCCTCTGCGAACGCGACGTGTTCTTTTACTCCACGTTCGGCGGCGAGGCGCTGTCGCTGGCGGCCGCGCGCGCCACGGTGACCGCGCTCCGCGACCGCAAGGTCCCCGAAACGCTCGAGGTCCGCGGCGGCCGCCTGCGCGACCGCTTCAACGAGCTCGCCGTCACGCTCGGCGTCCCGTTCACGCGCGCCACCGGCTTCGGCTGCCGGACGCTGGTCTCGTTCGCGGCCGAGGGCCTTGCCGCCGCCGCCGACCCGCTGGTCATGAAGTCGTTCGTCCAGCAGGAGCTGGTCAAGCGCGGCGTACTCTGGGGCGGGTTCCACAACCTGTCGGCGGCGCACAGCGACGAGGATGTCGACTACCTCCTGGCGGCCTACGGCGAGGTGCTGCCGCTGCTCCGCGAGGCGCTCGAGCGCGGGACCGTGGCGGAGGCTCTGCGCGGGGCGCCGCTCGAGCCGCTGTTCCGCCGCACGGGCGGGTTCAACGTCAAGCCGCGGCCGAGCCGCGAGCGAGAGGGCGGCGATGCGCGAGCCTGAGCCGACGCTGGCGGCGTTCTCGCTCGCCGGGCGCACAGCGGTGGTCACCGGCGCGGCGGGCCTGCTGGGGCGCCAGCACTGCCGAGCGCTCGCCGACGCGGGCGCGGTCGTGGTCGCCACCGACGTCGACGCGGAGGCCTGCTCGCGGGTGGTCGACGAGCTGCGCAGCGAGCGGAGCAACGGCGCGCGGGCGCGCCTGCACGGCGTGGCCGCCGACATCACCGTCCCGGGCTCGCTCGAGCGGCTGCGCGACGAGGTGCTCCGGATCGGCGATCGCATCGACGTCCTCGTCAACAACGCGGCCAGCAACGACCGCTTCGAGGACGCCGCGGCCGCCGCCGCGCTCTCCCGCTTCGAGAGCTACCCGGTCGAGGCCTTCCGGCGGGCTCTGGACGTCAACGTCACCGGCACCTTCCTGGCTTGTCAGGTGTTGGGGACGGAGATGGCGCGCCGCCGGAAGGGGAGCATCGTGAACATCGCCTCCACCTACGGAATGGTCGGCCCCGACCAGCGGATCTACCGCCGGCCCGACGGGTCCCAGGGGTTCTGGAAGAGCCCCGTCTACCCGAGCAGCAAGGGGGCGGTGCTCGCGTTCACGCGCTACCTCGCCGCCTACTGGGCGGCGGCCGGCGTCCGGGTCAACAGCCTGTCGCCGGGCGGGGTGGCGCAGCCCGGTCAGGAGCCGTACTTCAGGGAGCAGTACGCGGACCGCACGCCCCTCGGCCGGATGGCCGAGGCGCACGAGCTGCGGGGCGCGCTGCTGTTTCTCGCCAGCGACGCCTCGAGCTACGTGACGGGGTCGAACCTCGTCGTCGACGGAGGGTGGACGGCGTGGTGACCCTGGTGCGCTCGCGGTTCGTGGCGCCGCTGTTCGAGCGCGAGCTCGAGGCACGCGCGGCGCGGCTGCGGCTGGTCGTCACCGACGTCGACGGCGTGCTGACCGACGGGGGGGTCTACTACTCCGGGGACGGCGAGGAGCTCAAGCGCTTCTCCGTCCGCGACGGGATGGGGGTGGAGCGGCTGCGTCACGACCGGATCGAGACCGCGTTTTTGACCCGCGAGCGCTCGCCGATCGTCGAGCGGCGCGCGGAGAAGCTGGGGTTGCGCCTCTGCTACCTCGGGGTCGCTGACAAGCGCGCCGCGCTCCCCCGCCTCATGGCCGACGCCGGCGTCGAGCCCGACCAGATCGGCTACATCGGCGACGACGTCAACGACAGCGAGATCATCGAAGCGGTCGCCGAGCAGGGCCTGGTCGGCGCGCCCCTCGACGCCGTCCCGGTCGTGCTGCGGGCCGCGCACTACCGCTGCGTGCGCCCCGGCGGCTACGGCGCGTTCCGAGACTTCGCGGACTGGATCCTGGACCTGCGAGAGCGGGCGCGGCGGCGGCAGAGCGCCGCCGAAACTGCGAACGTCGTCAAGAAGGGGGGCCGACGATGGCGAGCTCGAATCTACAGCTGACGCTCGATGCGGCGCGCGTGCGCGTCGGGGAGAAGTGGATCGGGGCCGGAGCGCCCGTATTCGTGATCGCGGAGATCGGTATCAACCACAACGGCTCGGTGGAGATCGCCAAGCGTCTCATCGACGGCGCGGTGCTGGCCGGAGCGGACGCGGTGAAGTTCCAGAAGCGGACGCCGGAGAAGTGCGTCCCGCGCGATCAGTGGAACGTCGAGCGCGACACCCCCTGGGGGCGCATGACGTACATCGAGTACCGCCACCGGGTAGAGTTCGGGCCCCGCGAGTACGCCGAGATCGACCGGTACTGCGCCGAGCGCCGGATGCTCTGGTTCGCCTCCTGCTGGGACGAGGACTCCGTCGACTTCATCGAGTCGTTCGATCCCCCCTGCTACAAGGCGGCCTCCGCCTCGCTGACCGACATCCCGCTGCTCAAGAAGATGCGCGCGACGGGCCGCCCCCTCATCCTGTCGACGGGGATGTCCACCGCCGAGGAGATCGACGCCGCGGTCAAGGCGGTCGGGCGCGAGAACCTGCTCGTCGCCCACTCCACGTCGTCGTACCCGTGCCCGCCCGAGCACCTCAACCTCAACATGATCCGGACGCTCAAGGCCGGGTACCCGGAGTGCCCGATCGGCTACTCGGGGCACGAGGTGGGCCTGGCCCCGACATGGGCGGCGGTGACGCTGGGGGCGACGTTCGTCGAGCGCCACGTGACGCTCGACCGCGCGATGTGGGGGAGCGATCAGGCGGCCTCGGTCGAGATCGTGGGCCTCCTGCGGATGGTGGCCAACATCCGCGACATCGAGCGCTCGCTCGGCGACGGGGTCAAGCGGATCTACGAGGGAGAGATCTCCGCGCGCAGCAAGCTGCGGCGGGTGGCCGGCGCCACGTCGACCAACTGAAAGGCCGACGCGCCCCGCGATGCCCCGCGCCGCCGCCCTCTGGTCGGTTATCTCGCCGGCCTGCATCGCGCTCGCGGCGATCGTGCTGATCGCGCTCGAGCGGCTTCGCCCCTACGCGCCCGGGCGCCGGTTCTTCCGCCCCGGCTTCTGGGACGACCTCCTCGGCTACGCCTTCATCCAAAGCTACCTTCTCGGGCTCCTCATCGCCCGCATCACCGCCTGGCTCGACGGTGCCACCGGCCTCGGCCGCCTTCACCTCGTCGCCGGCTGGCCGGTCGCCGCGCAGGTAGCGCTCTTCGTCGTCACCCACGACCTCTACATCTACCTCTTCCACCGGCTGCAGCACCGCTCGCCGCTGCTGTGGCGGATTCACGAGGCCCACCACGCCACGCGCGACGTCGACTGGCTGTCCGGGTCGCGTTCGCACGCGCTCGAGATCCTCATCAACCAGACGATCGAGTTCGCCCCCATCGTCCTGCTCGGCGCCGCGCCGGAGGTGGCCCTCATCAAGCTCACCATCGACACCGTCTGGGGGATGTACATCCACGCCAACGTGGACGTCCGCAGCGGGCGCCTGCAGCGGGTCATCAACGGCCCGGAGATGCACCGCTGGCACCACGCGCTCGAGATCCGCGACGGGGTCAACTTCGCGACGAAGCTCGCGTTCTGGGACTGGCTCGGCGGGACCGCGCACCTGCCGGCCGGCAAGCCCGCCGGCTACGGCATCGCTGAGCCGTTCCCCTCCGGTTACCTCGCCCAGCAGCTGCACGCCTTCCGGACGCGCGGCGCGCCGCTCGCCGCTACGGACCTGGCAGAGCCGGGATCGGCGCCGGCGGCCGGCGAGCGCTGACGAAGCGCGACGCCCCGTAGCCGAGCGCCGCGTACGCGACCCCGACGATCACGTCGGAGACGTAGTGGTGCTGGAGGTAGACGGCCGAGAAGCACATCAGGAGTTCGAACGCCACCAGCGCTGCGACGAGGCGCGGCCGGCGGAGCTCGAGCGCGAAGCCGAGCAGCAACATCGGGTAGGCGCAGTGCATCGAGGGCATGGCCCCGAACACGTCCGAAGAGTGCCCATAGAAACCCGCGAAGTAGGGGACGCCCACCAGCGCATCCCAGCGGGCGAGCGCGGCCGGGCTCGCGACCGCGTTCGCCTCGACGGGGCCGAGGCCATGCGCGGCGACGTACCAGGGCGGCGCCACCGGCCAGAGGAGGTAGGTCGCGTAGCCGGCGAGGTTCACGCCCAGGAACGTCCAGCCGAGCGCGCGGCAGCGCCGGTCTCCGGCCGCCGTCCGATCGACCATGGCCACGAAGACCGCGAACCCGACCACGGCGTAGATGTAGGACAGATACGCGCAGCCGGTGACGAAGTCGACGGCGGGCCAGTGGTGGCGCGCGAACAGCTCGTTCATGGTCAGCGAGCCGACGCCGAAGGCCCACTTGTCGAAGCCGTACGGGCCGGCCACGTGCACGCCGCGCGCGACGACGAACGGGTGGGCGAGGCGCAGTAGATCGTAGATGGCTCCGAACAGGGCGAAGGGGAGGGTGTTCGTCAGCAGCCGCGCCACCGGCGGGATGGAGACCGGGATCCCGGCGAACACCACCGCCAGGAGCCAGTGAAACGGACCGTCGAAGCCCAGCCGGGCCACGAGCACGAGGTAGCCGGCGGCGCAAAGGAAACGGAACCCGGCGCGGCGCAAGGCCCGATCGGGCGCCGTTTCCGCCACCCGCTGCTCGAACCGAGGCGACACCTCGTCCGCGCCGAGCATCTCCTCTCTAGATACACCGGCGCGCGCCGCCGTGTGCGAAGCCGCGGTGGCGTTGCTGCAAACTCTCGCGCGCGAAGTTGAAGCCGGTCAACGGTTCGGTGAACGCTCGAGCGCATCGCCCGCCGGCCGCTTCAGCACCCGGCGGTCGAGCAGCTCGAGCAGCGCCGGGGCCAGCGTGAGTGCCGCCAGCAGGCAGGTCACTTCGCCGAGGATCGCCGTCCCGCCGAACGACCGGATCCCCTCGTTCGCCGAGAGGAGGAGCGACCCGTACCCGACCGTCGTCGTCCAGGAGCAGAGCACCACCGCGCCACCCGTCGTCGACAGGGCGCGCCGCGCGCTGCCGGGCCCCTCCTCGCGCTCGCGCGACACCACGTTGACCGCGTAGTCGACGCCGACGCCCAGGGTGATGGGGAGGGCCACGAAGTCGAGGAAGTTGATCTTGAGGCCGCACAGCGCCGCGCCCGCGATCATGAGCGTGGTGCCGACGGCGACGGAGGTGAGCACCACCGCCGCGTGGCGCCGGGGCCCGAGCACGGCGATGATGAAGATGATCACCCCCATGAGCGCCGCCAGCGTCGAACGGGGGCCGGCGCGCATGATGGCGTGCAGGATGTCGGCGAACACGAAGGCGCCTCCGGCCATGGCCGTCCCGGCCGGGAGGTCGAGGGCCCGGACCTCGGCCGCGAACGCGATCATGTGGCGCCCGTTCCAGCCGTCGAACCGCGAGGCCTGGTTGGCGTAGAGCAACCGCCCGCGCGTCCCGTCACGCTCGGTGTAACGGCGGGCGAGCGGCGCCGGGACGTCGGCGGCGGTGAAGGGCCGGAGTTCGTCCGGCGGGCGCAGGCGCCTGATCTCGGCCTGGTCCTTCGCGTCCAGAGCGGCGACGGCGTCGTCGTCGCAGAGCTTTCGGATGCGGGCGAGGACGGCGAGCTTGTCGGGCTGGTCGGCGGGGACGAAGTCGTCGAGCGCGCCGACCTTCCGGAACAGCGCCGCGCCCCGGGGCACGCCGGGTTGGTCCTCGGCGCGGGCGCGGAGCGCGCCGGCGACGGCGCGGGCCTCGGCGACGCTGCCGGTGCCGATCATGAACCCGCCGACCAGCTGGCGGCCGAACCCCTCGTCGATGCGCGCCATCCAGCGGCTGGCCTCGCGGGCCGGGCCGCTGTCCGCGCGGAGGTGCTGCCAGTCGTACTCGAACGGATCGGAGGCGACGTAGCGGGCGATCACGGCGAGGCCGGCGGCGGCGAGCACCCCGGCGGCGACCAGGACCCGGCCGGGCCGCCGCGGCAGCACGCGCGCCAGCACGCCGCCGATGGCCGGCTCCTGCCGCACGGGCACGAGCCCTCGATCCTCGAGCAGCGAGAGCAGCGCCGGCAGCACGGTGTAGGCCGCCACCCAGCAGAAGATCATCCCCGCGCCGCCGATGACGCCGAAGTCCCGGAAGGCGCGGAAGTCGGTCACCACCAGCGACGAGTAGGCGACCGAGGCGGCCAGCGCCGCGGCGCTGGTCCCCGTGAAGGAGCCCCCGAGGGCGATGGCGAGGGCCCGCGAGGCCGGCTCGCCGCGTCGCCGCTCCTCGAGGTGCCGCGCCAGCACGAGGATGCCGAAGTTGATGCCGTTCCCCACGACGATCGACAGCAGGAACGCCGTCACGCTGTTGAGGTGCCCGATGGAGAGCCGCGCGAAGCCGAACGTTGCCAGCGTCCCCACGGCGAGCGCTCCGAACAGCGCCGCCAGGGCGGCCAGCGAGCGGTAGTAGAGAAACAGCGACAGGCCCACGATGGACACGGTGAGCAGCACGGCGAGGGTCATCCCCGACAGCACCGCCCGGTGCTCGGCCACGGCGATGACCACGTCCTCCGTCATGCCGATGTCGACGCCCGGGCCCACCTCCCGCCGGGTGTCGGCGATGGCCCGATCGAGCGCGGCGACCAGCTCCTCCCCCTTCTGCACGGTGGCCGACGGGAAGGCCCCCTGCACGAGGACCAGCTGCAGGCGGCCGTCGCGCGACACGATCTCGTCCGGCTTCTGCGCCTTCGCCTGGGCGGTGTCCAGCGTCGCCCGCAGCTTGTCGAGACGATCGCGGTCCGCGGCCTCGTCGGCGGCCGCCTCGTCCTCGTCCTCGAGCGAGACGTAGAGGGGGTTGGCGCGCAGCTTGGCCTTGCGAAAGCGGGCCTCGAGCGCGTCCCGCGCCGCCTCGAGATCGCCGAGCGGCGCGAACAGGAACCGGTGGTCCCAGACGAAGCGCCGGGCGTCGCCGTCGTCGAGCGCCACGTCCGCCACCAGGCGCGGGTCGATGGTCCGAATCCGGTCCGCGAGCGCGTGCGCCGCCCGGGCCCGCAGCCCGGGATCGCGCGCCTCGACGGCCAGGAGGGCGATGCTCTGGACGGGCGACCGCGCCTCGACGCGCTCGAGGTCGCTCACCGAGCGTTCGCGCGGCGGCAGCAGGTTCGCGAGGTCGGACAGAAGCGGCATCCGCAGCGCGAGCAGAGCTCCTCCGGCGGCCAGCAGGCCCGCCGCCGCCAGGATGGGCAGCCGCCGGCGCTCGACCCAGCCGGCGTACCTGTCGAACCTGGAGCTGCTCACGACCTGCCGCCCCGAGTGTAGCCAAGTGCGCCCTGCCGACAAGCGACGCTTCGGAGGCGGTTCACGCGAGGCGTAGAATGCGCCGGCGTGAAGGCCCTGGCCAATCTCTGGCTGCCGGCGCGAAACGGCGCGCTGGCGCTCACCATCTTCGTGAGCCGGATCGCGGTCGTGTTGGCTGCGATCCTGCCGACCTGGGTGGCGCGGGCGCTCGACCGCCTGCGGCCGCCGCCCCCCGCGCCGGCACGTCGGGCGCGTCCCCGCGTCCTCTTCATCGGCGGCACCATCAACCACACCACGCAGGTGCAGCAGATCGCGGCCCAGCTCCCCGAGTGCGACCACGCTTTTACCTGGTACTACTGCGACGGCATCCTCGAGCTCTTCCGCCGGGTCGGGGCCCTGAACAACACCGCGCTCGGCCCCAAGCTGCGCGCGCGCTGCCTCGCCTACCTCGAGCAGCAGAACCTGCCGCTCGACCTCGGCGGCGCGCGCGGCGACTACGACCTGGCGGTCACCTGCTCGGACCTGGCGGTGCCGCGCAACCTGCGGGGGCGGCCCGTGGTCCTGGTGCAGGAAGGGATGACCGACCCCGAAGACCTCGTCTTCCGCCTCGTCAAGCACCTCCACCTGTCGCCGTGGGTGGCGGTGACCTCCTCGGCCACCGGCCTCAGCCACGCCTACGATCGGCTCTGCGTCGCCAGCGACGGCTACCGCGACTTGTTCGCCGGCAAGGGGGTGCCGGTCGAGAAGATCGTCGTCACCGGCATCCCCAACTTCGACAACTGCGAACGCTTCCTGCAGAACTCATTCCCGCTCCACCACTACGTGCTGGTCTGCAGCTCGGACATCCGCGAGACGGCCCGCTGGGAGAACCGCCCCCGGTTCATCAGGAAGGTGGTCGAGATCGCGGCCGGCCGGCCCATCGTCTGGAAGCTGCACCCCAACGAGAACGTTGCCCGCGCCCGCCGCGAGCTCAGCGAGCACGCCCCCCTCGCGCAGGTCTACGAGTCGGGGAACGCCGAAGAGATGATCGCCAACTGCGACGTGCTGATCACGCAGTGGTCGTCGACCGCGTTCGTCGGCATCGCGCTCGGCAAGGAAGTCCACAGCAACTTCGATGCCGAGGCGCTGCGGCGGCTGTGCCCGGTGCAG
>Ga0318554_10000725_pt1 | contig 12472 bp, 7 predicted proteins | sample GRESIP082b2f22_FD_203687 | JGI IMG/M metagenome (GOLD analysis project Ga0318554, IMG submission 203687) | Tropical soil microbial communities from Luquillo Experimental Forest, Puerto Rico - GRE.SIPMG.082b2f22 | ecosystem: Environmental > Terrestrial > Soil > Tropical forest > Bulk soil... | reverse complement strand
CCGCTCGGCGCCTCGCGCGCGGTCCATCGCCAGCACCGCGTCGCGCAGCGCGGCCCGCGCCTCGGCCACCGAGGCGACGGGCGTCGCGTGCTCGAGCTTCCCGGACGACGAGAGGATCGCGGCCGCGTCCTCGTCCGCGGGCGCTCGGCCTTCGAGGCGCGCGCGCAGGCGGCTGCCGGCGACCATGTGCCGGGCCAGGCGCGCGAGCAGACAGGGATCGGTCCGTCGCCGCGCCGCGGAGCGCTTGATGTGGCTGCCGATGCAGACGCCCCGCTCGGCGACGTCGCGGCCGTTGATCATGTGGATGTCGGTGATCCCGAACGGGCGCAGCGGCGCCATGAAATATCGGCGGCACTCCTCGGGCTCGACGTCGCTGTTGAGGCCGATGAAGTCGGCGAGGTGAATCTGGGCGGCGCGGCTCGCGATCTCGGGCGGCATCGCCCGTCCGAGATCGATGAGCGAGACGGGGGGCCCGCCGACGTTCACGAAGTCGTCGAACGTCACGTGACCGGCGGGGGTGACCTGCCACGAGCAGCCCCACAGGCCCGCCCCCGCCTCGTACCACGGGCGAGCGGCCTCGAGGACGTTGGTCAACCAAGCGGAAACCGACCCCTCCACATCGTAGGTCGCCTCGATCGTGCGAACGAAGTCCCGCTCTTTCGCCATCCTCCCGAATCCTCCAGGTGCACGCCCTCTGAGGGCTGCGGAAAGCGAGTCGCATTATCTCCTTCCGGCCCGAGGGGGCAAGATCGTCGCCGATTACGTCGGCCGGAACGGACGCGCGCCGGCTCGCGCGCTGGCGCTGCCGCACCGCGTTTCGCCAGCCCGGCGCCCGACACCGGGTCTCAGGCCCGGGTGTCGTCGTCGCCGAACGCGGCCTCGATCGCCTGCTCCTCTGCGTGGGGCTTCTCGGCCGCGGCGGCCTCGGCGGTGGCCTGCGGCTCGGTCACGCTGGTGTCGAGGGGCTGCCGCGCCCAGTGGGCGTGCACCGCCTCGGCGACGGCGTGGCTGATGCCGGGGGCGGCGGCGAGCTCTTCGATGGTCGCCTCGCGGACGCGGCGGATGCTACCGAAGTGGCGGAGGAGCTGGCGCTGGCGGCCGGGGCCGATGCCGGGGATGTCGGAGAGCGCGGAGCGCAACGTCAGGCGGCGGCGCTGGCTGCGGTGGAAGGTGATGGCGAAGCGGTGGGCCTCGTCGCGGAGCTGCTGGAGGACGAACATCTCGGCGCTGCTCGGGCGGATGGGGATGGCGTCCTTGGCCTGCGGCAGGAAGACGCGGTCGGGGCGGGTCGTCTCGTCCTTCCTCCTCCCCCGAGCCGGGGGCGGGGTCGGTTGGGCGGCCGGCTCCGGCGCCACGGCGGGCGCATCGTCAGAAGCGGGTTCTGTCGGCTCGGCCGCCGGGGCGCCTCCCGCGAGGCCCTCTTCCAGCGCCACGTCGCGCTCCTTGGCGAGCGCGACGATCGGCAGCCCGACGCCCGGGCGAATGTCGATGCCGACGTCGCGCGCGGCGGCCAGGGCCATCGCCAGCTGCCCCTTGCCGCCGTCGACGACGATGAGGTCGGGGAGCTTCCACGAGTCCTCGCCGTCCTTGGCGCCGTGGCCGTCGGCCTCGCGCGCGCGGCGGAAGCGGCGGGAGAGGACCTCGTACATCGACGCGAAGTCGTCGTTCTTGCGCGGGTCGCCGCCGGCGCCGGGGGCGCGGACCTTGTAGGTGCGGTAGCGCGTCTTCTCGGGGCGGCCGTCGACGAACACGACCATCGAGGCGACGGTGGCGAAGCCCTGCAGGTGCGAGACGTCATAGCACTCGATGACGCGCGGCAGGCGCGTCAGCTTGAGGCGCTTCTGCAGCTTGCCGAGGGCGATCTCCACGTCGGCGCGGGCGTTGCGGCGGGTGGCGAAGCTGGCGGCGGCGTTCTTGTTGGCGAGGTCGACGAGCTTGCGGCGATCGCCGCGCTGCGGGACGAGGATCTCGACCTTCTTCTTGCGGCCGGGCTGCGCGGCGCGCCGCTCGCCGAGCCACTCCGCCTTGAGCGCGGCGTCCTCGATCTCGATCGGGAGCAGCACCTCGTCGGGAGGCACCGCGCCCAGGTCGTAGTAAAGGCCGATGAACGAGGAGACGAGCTCGGCGTCGGGGAACTCCTGGCCGGTGAAGGAGAAGGTGCGGCTGCCGGTCAGCTTGCCGTCGCGGATGGACATGAGCGCGATCTCGAGCCCGATCCCCTGGCGGTGGTAGCCGATCACGTCCTGGTCGACGAAGTCGCTCGAGACCACGCGCTGCTGCTCGAGCGTCACCTCAAGGGCCTTGATCTGGTCGCGGATGTCGGCGGCGACCTCGAACTCGGTGCGCCCGGCGGCCTCCTTCATGCGCGCGCGCAGGCGGTCGAGCAGCTCGTCGCTCTTGCCGTCGAGAAACAGGCGCACGTCGCGCACCTGCTCGCCGTAGACCTCGCGCGACACCGGCAGCACGCACGGCCCCGGGCAGCGCTTGATCTGGTACTGCAGGCACGGGCGGCGGCGGTTGTGGAGCACGTGGTCCGTGCAGGTGCGCAGCTGGAAGTGGCGGTTCACCACCCGCAGCGTCTCGCGGCACGACGTCGCCGAGTGGTAGGGGCCGAAGTACCAGGCCCCGTCGTCGCCGAGCCGCCGCGTCACCTCGAGGCGCGGCCACTCCCCCTCCGGGTCGAGGCGCAGCACGAGGAAGTTCTTGTCGTTCTTGAGGTTGACGTTGAAGCGGGGCTGGTGGCGCTTGATGAGCGTGTTCTCGAGGAGCAGCGCCTCCTTCTCGTTGGAGGTGATGACCGTCTCGATGTCGGCGACGATCCCCTCGAGCAGCGGCACGAAGTCGCGGCTGTCGCCCGACGCCGGCTGGAAATACTGCCGGACGCGGTTGCGAAGCACGGCCGCCTTGCCGATGTAGATCGGCTTGCCCTTGGCGTCCTTCATGATGTAGACGCCGGGCGCCGTGGGGAGCCCATCCAGGATCTCGGCCAGGCTCTTCTTCGCGGCGGGGAGCTCCCCCTCGCGCAGGCTCAGCCGCGGCTCCGCCGAATCCTCGGACATTTGCCCTTATTATGCCCGGATGCGCAGGCGTCATCTGCTCGGGCTCGGGCTCGGGTTTCTCGCCACCGTCATCGGCTCCGTCGTCGCCGGCGGACCGGCGCGTGCGGCCGGGCCGCCCGTCGTCGGCCGGCTGACCTGGTTCGGGCAGTCATGTTTTCTGCTCGAGACCGCTGCCGGCACGCGCGTGCTCATGGATCCCTTCGGCAAGGGCCAGGGCTACGAGCTGCCGGCCGGCCTGCGCGCCGACCTCGTCACCGTCAGCCACGAGCACCCCGACCACAACAACGTCGCCCTGGCGGTGGGCAAGCCGCGGGTGATCCGGGGACTGACCGCCGATCGCAAGGGGTGGACGCACGTCGACGAGAAGTTCCGCGACGTCACCGTCCGGTCGATCGGCGTCTACCACGACGACAAGCGGGGGGCCCTGCGCGGGCTCGACACCATGTTCGTGTTCGAGGTGGGCGGGCTGCGCATCGCCCACCTCGGCGACCTCGGCCACCCCTTCGACGAGGACGAGCTGGCCGCGATCGGCTCCGTCGACGTGCTCCTCATCCCCGTCGGGGGCGGGACCACCATCGATGCGCGGCAGGCGACCCGCATCGTCGATCAGCTCCACCCGCGCCTGCTCGTGATCCCGATGCACTACAAGACGGAGGTGTCGACGGCGAAGGATCTGGAGCCGGTGGCGGCCTTTCTCGAGGGGAAGGCCAACGTGCGCCACGAGACGGCGCGCTCGATCGCGCTGTCGCCGGTCAAGGCCCGGCCGGCGACCGAGATCGTCGTGCTCCCTTATCGCTGATTCGGGACCCTCACGGGGTCCCGACCCCCTGCGATGGGCTCCGACGGGCAAAGCCCGTCTGCGCCCGACGCGTTCCGCTAACTCCGGGACCCTCACAGGGTCCCGAACCCCCCGCGATGGGCTCCGACGGGCAAGCCCGTCTGCGCCCTACGCGTTCCGTTAGCCCTCGAGCGTCGCGCCGTAGAGGGCGAGGAGCTCGCGGAAGTGCCGCTCGGCGCCGGCCGCGTCGTGGACCGGCATGTCGCGCGGCACCCAGCCGTGGCGGAGCCCCTGGTAGGTCTCGACGACGTGGGCGACACCGGCGGCCGTGAGCGCCTCGTCGAGGCGGCGCTTCATGTCGTCGGTGAACGACGAGTCCTCTATCGCGCCCGCGACGTAGACCCGCGCCTTCATGCGCGGCGCCAGGAGGTGCGGGCTGTCAGGCGCGTCGGTGACCAGGTTGGCGCCGTGAAAGGACGCGGCCGCCGCGACGCGCTCGGGGTAGTGCCCCGCCGCCGCGATGGCGAACTGCCCCCCCATGCAGTAGCCGGTGGTGCCGACCTTCGGCTGGGCGACCGTGGGGTCTTTGGCCAGCACGCCCAGGAACGACCCGACGTCGCTCATGACGTTGGCGAACGTCAGCTGCGCGCGGTGCTTCGCGAACCAGACCTTGCGAAACTCCAGATCGCCGAACAGCTTGGCCGGCGCCGGCGCCTCGTAGGAGCCCGAGCGGTAGAAGAGGTCGGGGAGCAGGACGACGTAGCCGGCCTCCGCGATCCGCGCGGCCATGTCGAACATCGCCGGCCGGATCCCGACGCCGTCCATGAACATGATCACGCCCGGCAGGGCGCCGCCGGTCGACGGACGGAAGAGCGAGGCCGGGCAGCGGCCGTCGCGTGTCTCGATGGTGGTCGCGGTTCTCGTCGCCTCGGCCATGGGGCCCTCCCGTTCAGTGGCGGACGTCGATGGTGACGTCGGCCGACAACCCGGCGCGCAGCCCCGCGTCCTCCGGGGGGTGAACCCAGGCGACCCGGACGGGGATGCGCTGCACGACCTTCACGAAGTTGCCGGTCGCGTTGTCCGCGGGGAGCAGCGAGAAGCTCGAGCCGGTCCCGCCGGCGAGGCTCTCGACCTTCCCCTCGAACTTCTGGCCCGGGAAGGCGTCGACCTCGATGGTGGCCGGCTGGCCGGGCCGCATCTTCCCGATCTGCGTCTCCTTGAAGTTGGCGATGACGTAGGTCCGCGCGGGGACCAGCTCGATCACCGGCTGCCCGACGGAGACCAGCTGCCCCTCGTGGGCGGTCAGCTTCGAGGCGTAGCCGTCCGCGGGCGCGTAGAGCTTGGTGTACCCGAGCTGGAGGCGCGCCATGGCCAGCGCCGCCTCGGCGGCGTGGACGCGCGCCGCGGCCAGATCAGCCCCCGCACGCGCCGCCGCGATCTGCGGCGCCACCGGCGCGCTCTGGCTGACGCGCCCTTGCGCCTCGCCCACCTTGCTCTGCGCGCCGCGCCGCGCCCCTTCGGCGAGCGCGACCTGCGCGTCGGCCTGGGCCTTGGCCGCGCGCGCCTCGTCGAAAGCGATCTCGGCCGCCTCGAGGTCGCGCTTGGGAATGGCGTCGGCGCGGCCGAGCGTCCGCGCCCGGTTGAGGTCGTCCTCGGCCTTGCGCAGATCGGCCCCGGCGCGCACGGCCGCCGCGCGCGACACCGCCACCTGCGCGTCGGCGCCGACGACGCCGGCCGTCGAGCCGGACAGCGCCGCGCGCGCGCTGGCGAGCCCGCCCTTCGATGTCGCGTCGACGATCTCCACCTGCGCCGCGGCGGCCGCCGCCTGGGCGCCGGCGGTGGCCAGCTCGGCCTCGGCCTGCTGGACGCGGGCCTCGTAGTCCGCGGGATCGATCTCCACGAGGAGATCGCCCTTCTTGACCAGCTGGTTCTCGGCGACGCGGACGCGGACCACGGCGCCGGCGACCCGCGCCGAGACCGGGACCATGTCCGCCGACACCTGCGCGTCGTCGGTCTGCTCGCGGCCGGACGTGGCCATCACGTAGGTGCTGATGGCGGCGAGCGCGACGACCGCGACGATCCCCAGGATCGCGAACGGCCGTCGGCTCCGGCGCGCCGGCGGGGCCGCCACCGGGGCGATGACCGGGTTGACCACGGTGGTGGTCGGCGACGCCGCCGGGGCTTCGGAGGAGGTCGGGGTCTGCTGTCGCGCGGTTTCCATCGTCTATTCCTTCGTCCATTCCTTCTGGCGTCTTCGGGTTGTCATCAGTGTGCGCCACCGCCGCGGGGAGCGCGCGCCCCCTTGGGACCTTTGAGGAACAAGGCCAGCGGGATGACGATCAGGAAGCCGACGCCGGCGAGCATGAACATCCGCTCGAAGGCGAGCACGGAGGCCTGGCGCGCGATCGTCCCGCCGAGCATCCGCCCGGCCGCCGTCGCGGCGCTCCCCTGGTCGAAGCCCCGCGCGGCCAGGCCCGCCTGGACCATGCCGAACCGCTGCATCAACTCGGGGCGCCCGGCGACGACGTGGGCGGCGAGCCCCGTGGTCGCGGTGGCCGTGAAGTGCGGCAGCAGCGTGGCGAACGCCGCCAGCCCCAGCGACCCCCCGATCTGACGGAGCAGCGAGTTGAGCCCGGTGGCGTCGGTCAGGCGGTAGCGCGGGATGTGCGCGAGCGCGACCGTGGTCAGCGGCACGAACAGCGACGCGAAGCCGAACCCCTGGATCATGATCGCGCCGACGACCGAGCGGGAGCTGGTGGCCAGCGTGTAGTGGGACATGAGGTAGGCGGAAAACGCGACCATCAGCACGCCGAGGATCACCAGGATCCGGGGCTGCACGAAGTTGTAGAGCCTCCCCACGATCGGGATCCCGATCATCATCGCCAGCGCGCGCGGCATCAGCGCCACGCCCGAGTCGAGGGCCGAGAACCCCAGCAGGTTCTGCATGAACAGCGGCAAGAGGAAGGTGATCGACATCAGGATCGCGAACATCATGGCGCCGATCAGCGTCCCGGAGAGAAACACACGGTCCTTGAACAGCGACAGATCGACGGCCGGCACCGGCGCGGTCAGCTCGCGGATCACGAACGCCGCCAGCACGAACACGGCTAGGAACGTGCACACGGCGATGGCGTGCGAGGAGAACCAGTCGTTGCGGCTCCCCTCCTCGAGCACGTACTGCAGCGAGGCGAGCCCGACGGTCATCAGCGCGATCCCCTGCCAGTCGAGGTTCTTGCGCTGCTCGACGGCGCGGGCCCGGTTGGCGGCCCGGATGTCCTCGGGCTCGTGCACGAAGCGCGTCACCATGAAGATGCCGAGCAGGCCGATCGGCAGGTTGATGTAGAAGATCCAGGGCCAGGAGAAGTTGTCGAGCAGGTAGCCGCCCAGCGCCGGGCCGGCGGCGGGCCCGACGACGACGGCCAACCCGAACAGGGCCATCGCCATCCCCTGTTCCTCCGGGGGGAACGTCTGTCGCAGGATCGCCTGCTCCGTCGGCTGCAGCGCCCCAGCGCCCAGCCCCTGCAGCGCGCGGCAGGCCACCATCATGGGCAGCGAGTGCGCGAGGCCGCACAGCGCCGACCCGAGCACGAACAGCCCGAGCGAGAAGAGGTAGACCCGTTTCTGCCCGAACTGCCGCCCGAGGAAGGCGGTGAGCGGCATGACGATGACCGTCGCGATCACGAACCCGGTCGTCACCCAGGTCATCTCCTCGACGGTGGCGCCGAGCGAACCGGTGAGGTGCGGGGTGGCGACGGCGACGATCGACGTGTCGATCGCCCCCATGAGCGTCCCGAACGTCACCGACAGCGTGACCAGCCACTTGTTGACGGGGGCGCGCGCCGGCGCCACCGGAAGGGCGATGGCGGTCACGCCGCCGCCCCCCCGAGGCCGCCCAGAAACGCCTGCTCGAGCCGATCGACCTCGTCGACGAGGCTGGCGCCCTGGCCGAGCACGAAGCTCCGGATCACGAGGGCCCGGAACATCCCAAGCAGGAACGTGGGAGCGAGGTCGGCCATCTCCGGGCGGAGGACCTTCTCGCGCAGCCCCTGCTTCATCAGCTTGTCGAGCCGATCGAGGAGGTCGCGCATCGCGTCCGCCTGCTTGCGCCCAGCGGCGGGCTTGCCGTGGGAATGCTCGACCTCGCGCTGGAACATGATGTTGAAGAAACGCCGGTGGCGATCGCAGTGCGTGAGCAGCGTGACGAGCGTGGCCCGGAGGCGCTCGCGGAACCCACCCGGGGCCGGGGCCGCCGCCGCGGCGTCGAGGGCGGCGAGCAGCTCGCCCTTGCGCGCGGCCATGAGGCCGGCGAGCAGCGCGTCGCGGTCCTGGAAGTGGTTGTACAGCGTGCCCACGGAGACGCCGGCGCGGGCGGCGATGTCGTCCATGCGCGCGGCGTGGAGGCCCGCTTCGGCGAACACGTCCTCGGCGGCGGCGAGGATCTCCTGGGCGGTGGTCTCCCGGATCCGGTCGCGCAGCTTGTGAGGCTGTCGTTCAATTTCTGAACGTCGATTCACAATGTGACACTTTGATCTATCGAAGCCCGTCCGTCAAGCGCCGTGAGGCCTGACGTCAGACCAGCCCGGGGACGAGCATGCGGGCCAGCGACTGCGGCGCCCGGACGCCGTGCTCGCTCATCCAGGGGGCCCCCGCGCCCTCCAGCTCCGCCGCCGCCTGAAACAGCGCGAGGCCGTGCAGGCGGGTCTCTGCGACGGCGCGCGCGCGCCACGTTGCCGCCTCCGCGCGCCCCTCGGCACGCGCCACACCGGCTTGCAGCAGCGCCCTGAACGCGCCCCCCCAGCCGCGGCTGTCGCGGGCGAGGCCCCGCGCGCACCGCCGGGCGAGCTCGAGCCGCGCGGCGCGCTCGCCCCCCGCCACTCCGGCAGCCGCCGCCAGCGCCGCGCGGCCGCGCATGTGGATGGCGACGACCCGCGTGTGCTGCATGCGCAGCAGGTTGGAGCGCCGCAGATCGGACCAGCCCTTCTCCACCCGGGCGTGCGCCGCGGCGCCGTCGCCGTTGTAGAGATCGATCTGCGTGCGGGCGAACAGCTCGTACCAGTGCTGGATGTGGTAGCCGTGTGCGGTCCAGCCTTGCATCGCCCGCTCCGCGTCCGCGAGCGCCTGGGCGGGCTCGTCGCGCAAGAGCCAGATCGCGTTCGCGAGGCCGGTCCGCAGCGTCGTCGTCGCGTACACGGACCCGCGGTCGGTCGCCTCCTTGAGCCCCTCGAGCGTCGCCGTGCGAAACCGCGCCAGCTCGCCGAGGTACCAGCAGCACTCGAGCATGAAGTGGCGGACGGCGGTGAGCTCCCAGGCGGTCCCCACGCACCGCTCGCGGAAGATGCGCTCCGCGGCGATCAGATCGGCGAGGGCCGGCGCGAACGTGCCGCCGAGGTGGCCGGCGAGGCCGCTCATGAGCGAGACGATGCCGGTGGCCTCCGGGAGGGACAGGGTGCGGGCGATCTCCGTCGCCTCTGCGAGCAGCGCCTGCGCGCGCCGCCCGTCCCCTTGCGCGGCGGCGTAGGCCGCCTCCCCGGCGATGCCGCGCGCGACGCGGAAGGGCTCGCCGGCGCGCAGCGCGAGCACCAGGCTGCGCGACTGGAAATGCGCCCCCTGCACCGGGTCCATGAGCCCGAGCCCCGACGACAGCGACCAGCAGAGATCGACGCGCGCCAGCTCGCGCGGCGCGATCTCCTCGGCCTGCCGCCGCCGGAAGCGCAGCCCGCGCGACCTCAGGACGACCCGCTGCCAGACCAACGACCGGAGCGGCGAGCGCGAGAAACGCAGGCCGGCGTCGGCGAGCGCCTCGGCGGCCACGGCCCGCCCCTCGTCGAGCCGCCCGCTGCGCAGGAGCTCCTCGGCGCCGCGCCGACGGAGATCGAGCGCCCGGAGCGGCGGGGCCGTCCGGGCGGCCTCGAGGTAGTGCGGCGCCGCCTCGGCGCCCCGGCCGGCGTTGGCGAGGGAGTCGGCGAGGCCGACCAGGAGCTCGCGCCCCCGCTCCTCCGACCAGTCGCCGAGCGCGAGCGCGACCTGGAAGTGCTCGGCCGCCCGATCGAAGGCCAGCGCCTCGGCGGCGCGCTGGGCCGCGGCGGCGAAGTGGACGGCCGCCCGATCGGCCCGCCCCGCCTCGCTCCAGTGTCCGGCCGCGCGCAGCGAGCTGCCGCCGTCCTCGAACGCCTCGGCGAGCTCGGCGTGAAGCTCGCGCGCGTCGGCGGGCGAGGTGGCCGCCCGCACGACCTGCCGGATCCGATCGTGGGCGATGTCGACCACCTCGTCGCCGCGCTCGACGCTCGAGTGCACGAACCGCGCCGCGCGCAGCCGGTCGAGGAGCTCGATCGCCATCCGGCCGTCGAGCGCCAGCAGCCGGCGGAGAGTCCGCATCGGGATCGGCGCGCTGGCGATGGCGAGCGCGCGCAGGATCCGGATCGCGGGGGGCGCGAAGGCGTCCATCTGCGCGCGCAGCACGCCGTCGAGCGTCACCGAGGCGTGCGCCGCCGGGCGCAGGTGCGCCGTGCGCGCCAGCTCCAGCAGGAACAGCGGGTGGCCCCCGGATTCGCGCGCGATGAGCGCGGCGCCGCCGTCCGGATCGGCCGCCCCCCCGGCGCGCAGCAGGTCCTCGGCCAGCGCGCGGGCCGGCCCCTCCCCCAGGTTCCCGAGCGTGAGGTGGGTCTCGAGCACCTCGCCGGCGAGCAGCCGATCGGCGGGGCGGGCGTCGTGCGTCGGCCCGCGCAGCGTGCCGAGCAAGAGCAGCCGCGGCGAGTCGGGGTGGCGCAGCACCTCCGACAAGAGGGCGAGCGAGTCCGCGTCGGCCCACTGCAGGTCGTCGATGAAGGCGATGACGAGCGCCCGCTCGCCGAGCGCGGTCAAGAGCTCGCGGAACGCCGCGAACATCGCGGCGCGCACCTGGCGCGGGTCGAGCCCGGCCCAGTCCTGCGGCGCCTGGGCGATGGCCCCCACGCGCCCGAGCACGGGGAACGTCTGCAAGAGCACCGCCGCGCGGACCGGGATCATGCGCTCGATGGTCTCGGCGTCGTACCGGCGCATGACCAGCGTGAGCGCGTCGACGATGCCGTCCACCGCCTTGTAGGGGACGAGCTCGCGCTCGTAGCAGCGCGCGGTGACGACCACGGTGCTGTCGTCGCCGGCGTGGCGCTCGAGGAAGGTCCGCACCAGCGCCGACTTGCCGACGCCCGACTCGCCGCGCACGATCGCCGCGCGCGCGCCGCCGCCGGCGCGCACCTCGCCGAGGAGCGTCTCGAGATCCGAGAGCTCCGCTTCACGCCCCACGAAGCGGCCCGCGAAGCTCGCTGCAAAGCGCGGCCCCTCGCTCTCGGCCCCGGCCGGCGGCGCGTCGGCCGGCGCGGAGACCGCCAGCACCTCGAGCACCCGGGCGACCGACCAGCGCTGCTGGGGGTCCGGCTCGAGCAGCCCGTCGCACAGCGCCACGAGGTCGGCCGGCGCGTCGGGCGCGAGGTCCGCCGTCCGCGGCGGCTTGCCGTACTGCTTGCGGTAGAGGATCTCGTGCGACAGCCCGCGGAACGGCAGCTGCCCGGTGAGCAGCTCGAACAGGATGACTCCCAGCGCGTACCAGTCGGCGGCGCCGGTGACCGCCGCCTGCGCGACCTGCTCGGGCGCCATGTACTCGGGCGTACCGGCGCCGGTGAACGTCGTCTCGGTGCTGCTCTCGCGCACCAGCCCGAAGTCGAGCAGCACGGCCCGCCCCTCGGCCGTGACCAGCACGTTGGTCGGCTTGACGTCGCGGTGGACGCAGCCCGCCGCGTGCAGCGCCGCCAGCCCTCGCGCCAGCTGCGCGAGCGCCAGCCGCAACCGATCCTCTCGGTAGCCCGCGCCGAGGCCGCCTTCCACCTCGTGCGCGCGGCCGCCGGGCAACGTCGGCCCGCTGCGCGGGACGGCCGGCTCGGCGCCGGCGGCGGGCGCGCCGCCCACGCGCGCCGGATCGGCGCCGCGCACGTAGCTGGCGAGGTCGATCCCCTTGACCAGCTCCATCGTGAAGAACCACTGCGACCCGTCCGAGACCAGCTCGCCCAGGCGCACGAGGTTGGGGTGGCGCACGTCCGCCACGGTGCGGAACTCGCGCTTGAACCTGAGGAGCAGGTCCGGGCTGACGATCGGGAGCAGCTTCACCGCGACCGGGACGCCGTTGACCTCGTCGAAGGCCTCGTAGACCACCCCCATCCCCCCGCGGCCGATGAACCGCACCAGCCGAAACCGCGTCGTCCCCCGGAAGGCGATGGCTTGAAGCTGCATCGTCAGACCGCCGGGCGGAAAGCTATCGTGGGCCGCCTAGGGCGTCCAGTGACGCGGGCTGCACAGTCCGCACAGTGATACCCGCAAAGAGCGTCACGCGACCAGCAGCGTGCCGGCGGTGCCCGGCGCCGCGAGCGAGGCGGCGATCTCGCCGGGGGCCACCACGTGGACGGCCCCCACCCCGGCCGCGAGCGGCGCGAACGCCTCCTCGAGCTTCGGGATCATCCCCCCCTGCACGGTGCCGTCGGCGATGGCGGCGCGCGCCTCCGCGACCGTCAGGCGCGCGATGCGCGAGGCGGGATCGTCCTTGTCGCGGCGGACGCCGCCCACCGCCGTGCACGCCACCAGCGCGTCGGCCCGCAGCGCCGCCGCC
>Ga0318554_10000724_pt1 | contig 12486 bp, 10 predicted proteins | sample GRESIP082b2f22_FD_203687 | JGI IMG/M metagenome (GOLD analysis project Ga0318554, IMG submission 203687) | Tropical soil microbial communities from Luquillo Experimental Forest, Puerto Rico - GRE.SIPMG.082b2f22 | ecosystem: Environmental > Terrestrial > Soil > Tropical forest > Bulk soil... | reverse complement strand
ACCTGTCCACGCACGAGGAGACGGGGGATCGAGTAGTAGTAGGTGGCATCCTCCGGGCGGTCGGATTTCCGTGACAGTCCGTCGATGCCGTTGAGCACCGGCGCGCTCTGCGGCTCGAGAGTGAGCTCGACGGCGTAGCCGCGCTGGGTGGCACGCAATTGCCACGTTGGGCCCCTCGCCTCGAGTGACCAGTCATCGAGCCATACGTGCAACGGCAGGGCCTCGGCACCTGCGAGGCCGAGCGCCGCGCGAGAGAGCTTTTGCGCGGAGCGGAAGCGCCGGCGCGGGACGTCGGTCACAGCGAAGTGCGCCAGGTAGATCTCGCGCGTACGCCAGGCCGACGCGGGCGCGGCGGTCGCGGCAGGGCCCGTGGGCGGCGATGGGGCCGGCGGCGGCTCGAGCGCCACGCGAAAGAACGTCAGCTCGAAGCCGAAGCGCTCGCCATTCGCGGCATCGAGATTACCGGTCACATACCACCACTCCTGACGGAAGGCCGGATGCGGTCCATGATCGAGTGGGAACTCGAAGTGTCGCGGCTCGAGCGCCGTGGCGAATCCCGCGACGGACTCGCTGTCGGAGGCGTCCGCCACCGCCGGCGGCGCGGCCTCCGCGTGCTGTACCCAGGCGCACCCGAGGGCGAGCAGTGCCAGGCTGCCGAGCGGCGCAGGGGCTCGCCGCATCACTCCTCCCGCAGCCCGGCGGCGATTGGCAGCCGCGCAGTGCGCCACGCCGGATAGAGTGCGGCCGCGAGCGCCGCGGCGAGCGCCAGCAGCAGCGCCTGGCTGAATTGCGCAGGCCGCAGGTGCAGCTCGATCTGCCAGCCGAAGGCGCGACGGTTGATGACATCGGTCAGTACCAGTGCGGTGACCACCCCGGCCGGGACGGCCGCGAGCAGCGCCGCGAGTCCCATGAAGGTGGTCTGCGCGAGGATGAGCAGCGCGCTCGCCGAGGGTGTCAGGCCGAGCGCGCGCAGCAGCGCCAGCTCGCGCGTGCGCTCGAGCTCCCACGCGAGCAGCGCGCTCAGCAGACCGACCGCCGCGACCCCGGCGGCGAGCCAGTAGAGCACGCGCGTGATGACGAACGTGCGCTCGAAGATGCGCATCGAGAGCGCGCGGATATCGGCGTTGGAGCGGATGAGGAGCGCCTGGCGCCCGTGGGTGGCGCTGCGCAACCCGCTCAGCGCCTGTGCGCTGGAAATGCCCGGCGAGAGGTATATCCCCAGCGCGGCGATGCCCTCGTCCTGCCACCAGCGCTGGTACTGGGCGAGGTCCATCAGCACCTCGCCCCGGTCATTGCCGTATTCGCGGTACACGCCCGCCACCTCGAAGCGGTGCGCTCCCGCGGCCGTCTCGAGGCTCAATGTGCCGCCAACACCCAGGGACAGCCGCCAGGCGAGCGGCTCGGAGATGAGAATGGCACCCTGTCGGAACTGCGGCCAGGCGCGCCCTGGGTCGCCCGCGGTGAAACGGAAGCCCGCATAGCTCGCCGGCACGAGCCTCACGGCATTGAGGTCCAGTGGCCCTTGCGGGGAAGCGACCGTTACCCGCCGGCCCTCGCTGTGCGCCGCGATGCCTGGCACCGCCAGCAGCGCCGCGACCACCTGCGGATCGAGCCGGCGTTCCAGGCTGTCGGCCACGCCCGGTGCACTCACGTAGATGTCGGCGCGCATGGTCTGCAGCAGCCAGTCGCGCAGCGATTCGCGACTCTCCACCATGATGACCACGCCGATCATGGCGGTGAGTGCCATGCCGAGCGCCGCGATGGCGACGCCGGTACGGCTGAGAGAGGCGGCGATATCCGCGCATGCGAGCCGCGCCGCCGGGCTGAAACGTGCCGCGAGGCGCGCGGCTCCCGCCGCGAGGGCCTGCAGCGCCGCGGGCGTCGCCGCCGCTATGCTCAACAGCAGCATGAACAGTGTCGCGAAACCCGCGAGCAGGCTGCGACTGGAGGCGAGCACCGCAACACCGGCGCCGAGCGCGAGCAGCGCGCTGAGCATCAGCAGCACACGCGCCGAGTGGCGCGCGCGGCGCTCGAGCACCGAACGCGCCAGCGCGAGCCTTGGCGCGCTCGCGACTCCTTCGAGCGCCGGCAGCAAGGCCGCGGCGAGCGCCGTCCCCAGACCCGCGGCCAGCGCCTTGGCGAGCGTGCCCGGCGGCACGCTCACCGTGCTCACCGCGACCACGAAATACAGGTCATTGATGGTCTGTGACACGAGGCTCACCAGGCCGCGGCCGATGAGAACTCCGAGCAGCACGCCACACACCGCCCCGGCCACACCCAGCGCTGCCGCCTCGCCGAGCACCAGTACGAGCACCTCGCGACGCGTCGCACCGAGCGCGCGCAGCACGCCGATGATCGCGCGTCTCTGGACCACGGCGAAGCTCACGGCCCCGTAGATCAGCAGTGTGCCGACCAGCAGCGCGAGCAGGCTCATGGCCTTGAGATTGATGGTGAAAGCGTCCGTCATGGCGAAAGCCTCGCGCGCCGAGGCGCGCGTGCCGCGGATCGCGGCGGACGCGGGCAGATAGGCACGCAGCGCGCGCACGAATGCCTCGCGAGTTACGCCGTCCCCCGCGCCTACATCGATGCGTGTCAGCCGTCCCTCGAACCCGAGCCATTCCTGCGCCTGGGCGATATCGGTGAGCAGCAGCCCATCGAACCCGGGACCGGCGTCGGCGTCCGCGATGCGCGCAATCAGTGCGGCGCGGTGGCGCACTCCGCCCACGGCGAGTTCGAAGTCCCCCGCCGGTCCGACGCCGAGCTCGTGCGCCAGCCCCGCGCTCATCACGACCGCACCGCGGCGCGTGAACCACTCGCGCACCTCCTGCGCACCGTGAAGCGCGAATAGCGGCGCGCGGCGGCCGGCATCGCCGGCGAGCGCGGCGCTCGCGAATGGATCGACTCCGACCAGTTGCAGCACGCGCTCGCCCACCGTCACGTAGCCGCTGACGACCGGCGCGAACCGTGCCTGCGCCGCTGCGCCGCCGGGTGGCGCCGTGCGCAGCCGCACGTACAGCTGCTCGCCGATACCACGCGGCCCGCCAAGCAGCTGATCGGTCGCCGCGCCGTTCACTGCCTCGAGAGACAGCTCGAACGCGCGCCGCGCGCTCGCGGTCGCGACATCGACCGCGACGATGGTGCCCACTCCCAGCGCCAGACCCACGAGCGCGAGCGACAGTTGCGCCGGATGCCGCAGCAGGTGCCGCAGGCTCGCGGCGCGCAGCGTCCTCATCGCGCAGCCGCCGGCGTTGGCAGCGCGGCGCGCTGGTGCAGGCGACCGTCGCGCAACTCCAGCACCCGGTCGGCCGCACCGGCGAGCGCCTCATCGTGCGTCACCAGGATGAGCGTCGTGCCGCGGGCGCGGGTGAGCGCGAACAACGCCGGCAACACTTCGCGCGCGGTGGCATCGTCGAGATTGCCGGTCGGCTCGTCCGCCAGCAGCAGCGGCGGCGCGTGTACCAGCGCGCGGGCGATGGCGACCCGCTGCTGCTCGCCGCCGGAGAGCGCATCGACCGCGCTGTGGGCCCGAGCCCGCAGCCCGACGTCGGCGAGGGTCGCCAGGCTGCGCTCGTGAGCCGCGCGCCCGCGCACACCGTTGAGCTCGAGCACCAGGCGCACGTTCTCGGCCACATCCAGCGTCGGAATGAGATTGAAGAACTGATAGACGAAGCCGACCTGCGCGCGCCGGAACAGCGTGCGCGCCGGCTCACCGAGCGCGGTGATCTCTCGGCCGTCGAGGTGAATGGCGCCGCTGTCGGGACGATCGATGCCGCTGATCAGGTTGAGGAGTGTCGACTTGCCCGAGCCGCTGCGCCCCATGACCGCCACCCGCTCACCGGAGCGGATTTCGGCATCGAGCCCCTCGAGCACGCGGTGGACGCGTCCGCCTTCGCGAAAGCTGCGGCAGAGTTGGCGGATACTGAGCACGCAGGTAGTGTACCGGCATGTCTGAATCCGAATGGCGCCTGCTGACAACGCTGCCGGACCTGCCGTCCGCGCAGTCGCTCGCCGAGATCCTGAGTGCCGAGGGCATCGCGGTCAGGGTGAGCTCGGATGCCGGTGTGCTCGGCCAGGCTGCGCCTTCGCGCCTGTACGTCGCCGCAGCCCAGTTCTACCGGGCCAAGCATTCGATGGCGCAGCGTCAGTTCAGCGATGAGGAACTCGCCACACTTTCCGCCTCCATAGCCGAGGCGGACTCGCATGAGGCCTGAAGGGAGACCTATGAGACTGCCACCGCACCGCGATCGCCGTTCATTCCTGCTTGGCACTGCCGTGGCGCTCAGCCTCGGCGCGCTGCTCGCGCAGGCGCAGGAGCCGCCCGCGGGCGCCAAGCCCGGGACCGCTGCGGGCACCACGGCGAAGAAGCCGGCCGCCGCCGCGGACACGGCCGCTGCCAGCGACAAGAACGCCGTCAGCTACAGTCTCGGTGTCTCGATGGGCGATCAGCTGCGCAGCAACGGCATCGCGCCCGATCAGGTCAGCAGCCAGCGCCTCGCCCAGGGAGTGCGCGATGGCATCAGCGGCAAGGCAAAGATGAGCGACGCCGACCGGCAGAACATCAGCCGCCTGATGCGCACTGCGCTCCAGGGGACGGCCGATGCCAACCATCGCGCCGCGGCGAAGTTCCTCGCCGAGAACGGCAAGAAGCCGGGGGTCAGTACGACGGCGAGCGGCCTGCAGTACCAGGTGCTGGCCGCGGGAAGCGGAGAGTCACCGAAGGCGACCGATGAGGTCACGGTCAATTACCGCGGGACGCTGCTCGATGGCACGGAGTTCGACAGCAGCTACCGCCGCGGCGAGCCGGCCACCTTCCCACTGGCGCGCGTGATTCCGGGCTGGACCGAGGGACTGCAGCTCATGAAGGCCGGCGCCAAGTACCAGCTGTTCGTGCCGCCGCAGCTCGCCTACGACCTGCGGCCGCGGCCGGGAATTCCGCCGGGGTCGCTGCTGATCTTCGAGGTGGAGCTGCTCAGTTTCAAACCGCTGCAGCCGGCGGCGATGGCCGTGCCCCCAGCCGCCCAGCCCGCCGCGCCGCCACCGGCGGGGCAGACCACGGTCACCGCGCCGCCGCCGGCGGGATCGACGCCGCCGAAGTAGTCCGATCAGGTCTCGTTGGCGCCCGGGTCGTAGCGCATCGGCTTGGTGACCCCGAGACGCGTCAGCTCGCGCCGCAGGCTGCTCGCGAGCTCGTGGCAGGCGGTGCGGTCGAACGCCGGGGCCGCCGACCAGTCGTAAGCCCAGGGCTGCGCCGTGCGCAGCCCCTCGGGCTCATCCAGGTAGCGCGGGATGACGTGGGCGTGCAGTGCCGGATCCTGGTTGCCGAAGATCGCGTAGTTGATGCGCGTCGCGCCGGTCACTTTCAGCAGCGCATCGCCGAGACGCGACATGTCGGAGAGGAACGCGATGCGCTCGCGGGCACCGAGCGCGTTGAGATTGGGCACTACCGGATCGGGCAGCAGCAGCGCGTAGCCGCGCACGAACTGCTGCGCGCCGAATACCGCCCAGCCGGAGAACAGCCGCGCGATCACCCGCGGATCACGCCCCTCGCGGGCCGCGATCACCTGGGTGTGAATGGCGGTCAGCTCCTCCGGCGCGGCTTCGCTCTTCATCAAAACGGACTATACCGCAGCCGCATAGCCGACTCCGAGAGTCTGCAGCCGCCGCAGCGTATCGGGATAGCCCTGGTGCACGATGCCGTGCCAGCCGCGGGCACGCGCTGCGGCGACGTTGTCCGGGCGATCGTCCACGAACACGGTCGTGCCGGGCTCGAGCGCGAAGCGGCGCTCTGCTTCGGCGTAGATGGCGGGGTGCGGCTTCATGACGCCGGCGATATAGGAAGGCAGCGCGCCGTGACCGATGGCATGCAGGCGATACTCGCGCGCGAGGTGCGCCCAGTGCAGGTCGCCGATGTTCGACAGCAGGAACACCTGATGATGCTCGCTCAGACGGTGTGCGAGCTCGATCATCGCCGGCTCGAGCTCGAACATGTCGAGCCACTTCGCCTGCATCTCCTGCAGCGACGCCGCCTGGCTGCGCGTCAGCGCGCGCAGCCGCTCGAGCAGGCCGAGACCCGAGAGCTGTCCGGTCTCGTGATCCTCGAGACGGATGCGCGTCATGACGGCGTTCCGGTCCGCGAGCTGCGCGCCGTGCGCCTGCAGGAACTCGAGCAGCGGCCGATAGTTCATCCGCACCAGCACCCAGCCGATGTCGAATACGACGTTGCGGATGGGCTGCGGCGGCATCAGGCGTGGATCCGCGGCGCGCGCGCGGTGACGCCGCCGGCATCGCCGGGCCGCCGATTGACGGCCACGACGGTCGGCTTGGGAAAGAAATTGAACTCCGTAGCGCTCGCCCAGGTATACGCGCCCATGGCGCGTCCCACGAGCAGGTCCCCCACCTTCAGCTGCGGCAGCATGAGGTTCTCCGCGATCACATCGATGCTGTCGCAGGTGGGCCCCGCGAGCACCGAAGGCAGCCGCTCGCTGGCATCTCGCAGCGGCTCGACCGGGTAGCGCACATGATCGAACAGTTGCCCGCTGTAGCCGCCGTACAGCCCATCATCGAGGTAGTACCACCAGTGCCCTTCCCGCCTGGCCCGTCCCATGACCGAAGCGACGCCGATGGCGCACGGACCCACGATGTAGCGGCCCGGCTCGGCGATGACGCGCACGCGGCGCGGCAGCTTTGCGAGCGCCGCGCGCAGCGGCGCACAGAAGCGGCTGATGTCTTGCACCGGCTGTGCATAATCGATGGGAAAGCCGCCGCCGATGTCGAGCGTGTCGAACACGCCGAGCCGCTCGCGGCGCGCGGCGCCGATCAGCCTGGCGCAGGCCGTGAGCGCTTCGACGTGCCGGGCGGCGTCGTGCGTCTGCGAGCCGACGTGGAACGAAAGGCCGCGCACCCGCACGCCGAGCCCGGCCGCGAGGCGCGCCAGCGGCAGCAGATCCTCCGGGTCGCAGCCGAACTTGCGCGACAGGTCGACCATTGCGCCGGGATTGCGAAAGGACACGCGCAGCAGCAGCTCCGCCTGCTCCGTGAGGTGCGCGAACTTGCGCACCTCGTCGGGGTTATCCGCGACGAACAGCCGCACCCCGAACTGCAGCGCGTTGGCGATGTCCTCCGGGCGCTTGATCGGATGCGTGTGGATGCAGCGGTCGGGATCGACGCCGAGGCGCTGCACCAGCCGTACCTCGCCGCTGGTGGCGAGATCGAGGAAACCGCCCTCCGCCAGCACGGTCTCGATGACCGCCGGGTGCGGCATGGGTTTCAGCGCGTAGTGCAGATCGACCCGCTGCAGCGCTTTCTTCAGCTTGCGAAACTGCACCCGCACCCGCTCGCAGTCGAGGATGACGAGCGGGGAGCCGAACTCCCTGACCAGGCGGCGAATCTCGGCGGGTTGGAACGGATCGATGAATCGCAGGCGGCGCACTTAGCGCAGTCTAGGGCAGTACGGCGCGGGGGTCCGTGCCATCGTCGCTCTCCGCCACCGCGCTGGCAGCGCGCAGCAGCCGGTCGCGGATCGCGTCCCAGCGCTCGCCCTCCGGCACCGCCTGCACGAGGATCTGCTGACAGCCGGCTTTGTCCAGTGTTCGAAGGTTGGTATAGAGATCGCGCCCGAATGTCTCCGGGCGCCGCCCGGCATTGATCCAGGTCACGTACTTGTGCGCTCGCAGCGGCAAGCGCTGCGCCAGCACCGCGACGCGCCGCCCGCCGGCGGAGGCGGCCTCGGCCTGCGCGTCGATCTCACCGGCCGGTATCACGGTGAGCGGAGTGCGCGGCGCGTAGTGCGTCGGCGGGCTTCCGGGCACGCGCGGCGAGGCGCCGGCCGCGCCGACGAGAAGCTCTCCCATCACACCCCTGATCTGCGCCGCGGTGACGCTGCCCGGACGCAGCAGCCGCACATTCTCGTCCTCGAACGCGACGATGGTCGACTCGAGTCCGAGCTGGCACTCCCCGCCATCGAGGATGACGCGCAGGCTCTCGCCGAACTCCTCGCGCACGTGCTCGGCGCGCGTCGGTGAGAGCCGGCCATAGCGGTTGGCCGAGGGCGCGGCGATGCCCCCGCCGAAGGCCGTGAGCAGCTGCTGCGCCATCGGATGCGCCGGCACGCGGATCGCGATGGTGTCCTGTCCGCCGGTGATCACGTCGTGCACGTTGGCCGCGCGTCGCATCACCATGGTGAGCGGTCCCGGCCAGAACGCTTCGGCGAGCCGCGCGGCGCCCTCGGGAACCTCGCGCACCCAGCGATGCAGGTAACGCGGGCTGTCGAGGTGGACGATGACCGGATGGTTGGGCGGACGACCCTTGACCTCGAAGATCCGGCGCACGGCGACCGGATTCTGCGCGTTGGCGCCGAGCCCATAGACGGTCTCGGTCGGGAAAGCCACGAGCTCACCGTCGCGCAACGCCTGCACGGCGGTCTCGATCTCAACCTGGGTGGCTCTGACGACACGGACCATAAGATTGGCGGCGATTCTACCAAGCCGGCCGCGATCGCGACGCGCAGCTACTCGAGGGCGCGACGGGCCCAGCTGCCGTCGGCGCTGCGGGTCAGCTCGTAGGCCGGCCAGTAGTGCTTGTCGAGTTTGAGCGTGATCACCTCGGGGGCGTTGTTCCAGGTGATGGTCTTCAGCCGCACCGAGGAGCGGTCGGGGCGCCCGGTCACCGCCTTGAGGAACGTATCGAGATCGGGCGTCGCTACACCGTCCACCTCCATGATGCGCCGGCCCGGGTACAGGGCGTAGCGCGTCGCGGGCGAACCGTAGGCGAAGTACGCGACATAGACGCCCCTGGGCTCGATGCCGCGCTGCACGCTCATGGCACGGTGCGGCGCCTGCAGCGTCGCTCCGCCCCACTCGACCAGCCGCTCGACATCGCTGCCCGGCAGCTGCGTCGTCGTCACATCGAGCGTCTGTTCCGACTGCCCGCGCCACACCGTGACCTTGACGCGCTCCTTGTCCGCCGCGGCCCGCTCGACCTCGCGGAACCGCGTGACCACCGCGCCATCGATGGCGAGCAACAGGTCGCCCTGCTGCAGCCGCGCGGCGGCATCCGACCCGCCGACGAGGCGCACCACGGTGAGCGCCTCGCGGCGCGTCGGGGTGTGTTGCGCGAGGCGCTGCGTCCAGGCGTCCGACAGCCCGATCTGCCGCGCGCTCGCGAGCGGCAGCACGCCGAGCTCCGCATCGAGCGAGTGCAGCGGGCGCTGGGTACGCACGCGGTCGATCATGTCGGCCACGATATCGATCGGCACACCGCGCGTATCCTGGGCGATCTCGCGGCCATTCTCGTAGGCGAAGCTCGACCAGGTGCCGAGCACGTTGCCGCTCTTGTCGGCGAGCACGCCGTCGAACTCCGTCGGCGGGTTCACCAGCTGCACGGTCTCGAGATTGCTGTCACGGAAGCGCATGGTGCGTGACAGCGGCAGCTCCAGCGGCTCGATGCCCGCGATCTGGGTGCCGCGCGAGCGCATCTGGCTGTCGGCGCCGAGCCCGACCGCCCACAGTTGCTCCCCGGCCGCCAGCTCGCGCGGGGCGAGCTTCGCGGCCTTCACCGGGGTGGTGCCGATGAGGCGCGGATCGTAGGCCACGACCGCGTAGTTGTGCAGCGGATGGACGTAGACCACACGTCCCGGCACCTGCACGGTGCCTGCGAAGGTCACCGTCACATCGCCCACCGACACCGGCACGGTGTTGCGGTCGACGACCACGAGTCCCCGTTCCGCATCCACCACGAGGCCCGTGCCGTGATAGTTGCGCTCCGTGATTCCGGACACCGAGTAGGGCATGTCGAAGGTCACCATCACGAGCGATGGCGCGAGCGCTTCCATGCGCGGATCTGTGAAACGCGGGAAAGCCGTGGAGCTCACGGGCACGGGCTTCGGCGCCGGTCCCGGCCCAAGGTCGCGGCAGTCCCACACGCCGGTGTTGTCGTTGCGATCGCAATGGTGCGCCGGGAACCACAGCCGATCCATGCGCAGGACGCGCAGCTCGCTGTTGTTCGGGTCGTCGATGGTGAGGTAGCGCGCCGTCACACGATCGCCGTTGCCGAGTTGCGCGATGCCGGCCTCGAACTGTTGCAGCGTGTCGGTGCTGGTGCCGTTCAGCTTGAGGATGACGGCCCCGCGCGGAATTCCGGCGGCGCCGAACACGTAGCCCGGATTGGCGACGTAGGTGCCCCGCGCCGGCACGTTGAAGTGCCGGGCCTGCTGATACGAGAGAGTGTTCACCACCGCATCGCCGAATTCCGCGTAGGCGCTCGGGGTAATCGAGTGCAGATCTCCCACCGGCAGCTTCGCGGATACGAGCTTCCCACCGCGCTCGAGCTCCACCTCGACCTCGCCACCCACCGAGGAGTCCAGCACCTCCTCGAGCGGCTCGAACTGCGCGACGAAGTGCCCGTTGACCCGCAGCAGGATGTCACCCGGCTGCAGCACGTCCTCGCTCCGGGAGCCCGGCAGCACCTCGGTCACGACCAGCATGCCCGTGTAGCGCGGAAAATCCTTGCGCACCGCCGCCTCGGTGGTCGCGTCGAGCCCGAGTCGCTCGAGCTCGTCGTAGGGCATGTAATTGAAGACCGTGTACAAGGTGCCGCGCGAGACGGGCTTGCCCTGCTGGATGAGATTCAGCGCCCGGCGTACGCGCCCGAGCGGCAGGTAGAAGCTCGAAGCCGCGCCATTCGCGCCGCCGGCGTTCAACGCCACGACGCGGCCGCGGATGTCGATGACCGGCGACCCGGAGGAGCCACCCGAGGTGCCGGAAGCGGCCTGCAGGTAGAAGGTATTGAAGTCGTTGTACTTGGTGACGCCGTACTCGGGCGCATCGCGATCGAGCCGTGCGAGCGTGCCGGCGAGGATCGAGAGCTGCTCGCCGGCGTTGTTGCCGACCACGCGGATCTCGCGTCCGATCTGCGCGCCTTCCGGGTACAAGGCGAGCGCGCGCGGCTTGATGAAGCGCAGCTTCTGCGGATCGTAGCGGTAGAGGCCGAAGTCGTGGACCGGATCGCGGTACACGGGGTACAGCTGCACTTCCTCGCGGTTGAGAAAGGTCGCCTCCGCGGTGACCGGTCCGGGAGTCACCACGTGACGGTTGGTGAGTATCAGCCCGCGCTCGGCGTCGACCACGAAGCCGGTCGCCTGGGCGCTGTTGTTCCATTCGGTGTCGAAGGCACGCGTCTGATCGACGTCGATCGACACGACGCTGCTGGCGATGCGCTGCAGTGTCACCGCCCAGTCGGGGTTCTCCTCGATCGCGGCCGCCTGCTCGGCGGCGATCGCGCCCTGACCCTCGGGAGTGCCGAGCGGCGGTGATGTGCGCGAGGGCGGCGGGCCCGGTGGCGGCACCGGGCCGGGCGGTTCGGGCACGGCCGCCGCGGGGGCGACCGGGGCAGCACTGGTCGGCGCGGGACTCGCCGGCGCACCGTCCGCGACGGCAGAGTTCGCGCACGTCCAGGAGAGCAGCAGGTACAGTGACGCGCAGCGCAATTGTCGCAGCATCGAGCGGTCTTCCTCAGCGTCCGAAGAGCACCAGCAGCCAGACCGCCGTCAGCAGCACGAACGACATGAACACCGCTGCGGAACCAATGTCCTTGGCGAGGCCGGCGAGCTGGTGCCGCTCGAAGCCGATGCGGTCGACCGTCGCCTCGATGGCGCTGTTGAGCAGTTCCACGATGAGTATGAGGAGCATGGGCGCGATCAGCAGTGCGCGCTCGACGCCGCCATGACCGAGCCACAGGCCCAGGGGTATGACGACCGCGGCCAGCGCGAGTTCCTGGCGAAAGGCCGCCTCCTCGCGAAAGGCGCCCGCGAGTCCGTGCGCGCTCGCGGCAAACGCACGCAGCAGGCGCAGGAGGCCACGCGGTTTGTAGCGGCCTACGGCTGCGCTGTCGGCTTCCATGTGAGGTCCAGTTGCCGCGCCGCGCGCACATCGTCCAGGCGTCGCACCGGCATGGTATGCGGTGCGCTCGTCACGCGTCCCGGTTCCCGCTCGGCCTCCTGCTGTATCAGCGCCATGGCCGTGACGAAGGCATCCAGCGTGTCCTTGCTCTCGGTCTCGGTGGGCTCGATGAGCAGGCACTCCGGCACCAGCAGGGGGAAGTAGGTGGTGGGGGCATGAAAGCCGTAATCGAGCAGCCGCTTTGCAAAATCCATCGCCGTGACGTTCAGCTCGCGAGCCTGGCGCTTGAGCGTCACGATGAACTCGTGGCTGGCCCGACGCTGCGGGTAGGCCGCATCGAAACCGGCGTCCTGCAGGCGCTTGAGCAGGTAGTTGGCGTTGAGGGTAGCGTACTCGCCCACCTGCCGCATCCCCTCGCGTCCGAGCAGCCGCATGTAGATGTACGCGCGCAGCAGCACCCCCGTGTTGCCCATGAACGCCGAGAGGTGGCCGATCGATTGCGGCAGGTCCGCTTCCGTCAGCCAGCGATAGCGGTCACCCTCCTTGCCGACGACCGGCACCGGCATGAAAGGCAACAGTCGCTCGCCCACCC
>Ga0318554_10000723_pt1 | contig 12488 bp, 11 predicted proteins | sample GRESIP082b2f22_FD_203687 | JGI IMG/M metagenome (GOLD analysis project Ga0318554, IMG submission 203687) | Tropical soil microbial communities from Luquillo Experimental Forest, Puerto Rico - GRE.SIPMG.082b2f22 | ecosystem: Environmental > Terrestrial > Soil > Tropical forest > Bulk soil... | reverse complement strand
GTGGATGACCGGCACGACCAGGCCGTCCTCGATCGCGACCGCCAGGCCGAGATTGATCTCGGCATTCTGCACGATCGCGCCGTCCCGCCACGAGGCGTTGGCGCGCGGGTGGAGCGACAGCGCCGCCGCGACCAGCTTGACCAGGAGATCCGTGTAGGTGACGTGCGCACCCGTCTGTTTGCGCGCCCGGTCGAGCCACGTGGCCAGGCGGCCGACGTTGACCTCGCGCACGAGATAGAAGTGCGGCGCGCTCGTCCAGCTCGCGGTCATGCGCTCGGCCATGATGCGCCAGACGGTGCCGACGCCTGGCGCCGCCTCGCGCGTCGCGGCGGCCGGCGGCGCGGTCACCGCCGGACGGGCCGGCGACGGAACGTCGCCCGCCAGGACGGCGCCTCCCGGGCCAGAGCCGCGAAGCGCGGAAAGATCCAGGCCGCGCTCGGCGGCGAGTCGACGCGCCTTCGGTGAGGCCGCGACCAGCCGCCCGGCTTGCCCGTTACCGGACGCCGGCGGCTTCTGGCTCTCGACATAGGCGAGGACGTCGGCCTTCTCGATCCGACCGGTGGCTGTCCGGATGCGGCCGAGATCGACGCCGTGCTGCTCGGCGATCCGACGCGCCAGGGGGGAGGCCTTCACCCCGCCCGCCGGTGCACCGCCGGCCGCCGGCATCGCCGGGACGGCGCCGGTCGCGGCCGCGCTGGCAGCGGGCATGACGGGCGCCGCGGCGCCGGCGCCGCCGGCCTCGCCGGCGCCCAGGATGAGCGCGATCGTGCGTCCCACGGGCACCACGTCGCCCTCGGCCGCGGTCACGTCGCGGAGCACGCCCGACGCCGGCGCCTCGATCTCGACCGTGACCTTGTCGGTCTCGATCTCGACGATCGGCTCACCCTTTTGCACCGTGTCGCCCGGGCGCTTGAGCCAGTGGACGACCTTGCCGGTCTCCTGCGCCAGCTCGAGGGCCGGCATGATGACGTGGGTCGGCATCGCGGTCTCCGAGCTCAGCCGGTGAAGACGTCGCGGGCGACGAGGAGCGCGCGCTCGATCGCGGCGGCGTCGACGTCGAGGTGGGTGACGGCGCGGATCGTGCGCGCCCCGAGGGCGCCCATGCGCACACCGCGGGCGAGCATGCGCTCGACCGCCGCCCCCGCGGGGAGCGCGCCGGTCAGCTCGAAGAAGACGATGTTGGTCTCGATCGTCGCCGGGTCGATGCTCACGCCTGGTAGCCGCGCGAGGCCCTCGGCCAGCCGCCGCGCGTTCGCGTGGTCCTCGGCCAGACGCTTGACGTGATGGCGCAGCGCCCAGACACCGCCGGCGGCGATGATGCCGGCCTGCCGCATGGCGCCGCCCATCTGCTGCTTGCACCGCCACGCCTCGTCGATGAACGCGCGCGAGCCCGCCAGCGCGGCGCCGACCGGCGCGCCGAGCCCCTTGGTGAAGTCGATCCACGCCGAGTCGAACGGCGCCGCGTAATCGCGCGCCGAGACGCCGGTCGCGACCACCGCGTTCATCAGACGCGCGCCGTCCAGGTGGGTCGCCAGGCCGTGGCGCCGTGCCACCGCCGCGACCGCCTCGATGCGCTCGAGCGGCCACACGGAGCCGCCGCCGAGATTGCTGGTCTGCTCGACCCAGACGAGCCGGCTCCGCGGTGCGTAGCGCGAGGCGGGACGCACGGCCGCCTCGACCGCGGCGGCGTCGAACTGGCCCCGGGCGCCGTCGAGCGAGCGCACGTTGACGCCGGCCAGCGCCGCCGGCCCGCCGGTCTCGAAGTGGATCGGATGGGCGGTGTGATGTGCGATCACCTCTTCGCCGGGCCGCGCATGCACGCGCAGCGCGATCTCGTTGCACATCGTGCCGGACGGCAGGAACACGGCCGCGTCCTTGCCCAGGAGCTCGGCGACCATCTCGCAGAGCAGATTGACGGTCGGGTCCTCGAGCTTCTGCTCGTCGCCCACCTCCGCCTCGCACATGAAGCGGCGCATCTCGGCGGTGGGCCGCGTGACGGTGTCGCTGAACAGATCGACGTCGAGGCGCCCGGGGGACGGCATGGGGCTCACGCTTTCCGGCAGAGGGCCTTCGCCGCGCCGGCGACCGCCTTCTCCGAAGGCACCGTGAGATCCTCCAGGACTGGCGAGAACGGCACCGGCACGTCCATGGCGCCGATCCGCTTCACGGGCGCGTCGAGATGGTAAAACGCGCCCTCGGCGATCACCGACGCGATCTCGGCGGTGACGCCGTAGCGCTCGTAGCCTTCGTCCACCACGATCGCGCGCGACGTCTTCTGGACGGAGTCGATCAAGGTCTTCTTGTCGAGCGGCCACGTCGTGCGCGGGTCGATCACCTCGGCGCTGATGCCCGACTCCTCGAGCAGCTTGGCGGCGCCGAGAGCGACCGCGACCATGCTGCTGGTCGCCACGATCGTGATGTCCGTCCCGGTCCGCTTTACCTCGGCGACGCCGAACGGGATCGTGTAGTCCTCGGCGGGCACCGGCCCCTTGACCCGGTACATCATCTTGTCCTCGAAGATGACCACGGGGCTGTCGTCGCGGATCGCGGTCTTCATCAAGCCCTTGGCCTCGTACGGGCCCGACGGGAGCGCGACCTTGAGGCCGGGGATGTGGCTGACCCACGCGTGCAGCGACTGTGAGTGCTGGGCCGCCGAGCGGCGGGTCGCCCCGAGCGTCGTGCGAAAGACGATCGGCACCTTGATCTTGCCGCCCGACATGTAGTGCGCCTTGGCGGCCTGGTTGACCATCTGATCCATCGTCAACGTGATGAAATCCCCGAACATCACGTCGACGACCGGCCGCATGCCCGTCATCGCCGCGCCGACGCCGATGCCGGCGTAGCCGGGCTCCGAGATGGGCGTGTCGATGATCCGCTGCGTGCCGAACTCCTGCACCAGCCCGGTGAGCGTCTTGAACGGGTGGCCGGCCTCGGCCACGTCCTCGCCGATGAGGAACACGCGCGGATCGCGGCGCATCTCCTCCGCAATCGCTTCCTTGACCGCCTCGCCGTACGTCAGCTCTCGCTCGCTCATGACGCCCTCCGTGGTCGCCCCGATGGCCCGGGGCACCCGCGAGGCTCGCCCGATCGGGGCGCAGAGTCAAGAGGTCGCGCTAGAATCTCCGCTATGGCGACGGACGACGACGCCGAGGCGACGCGGCCGCAGGAGGTCGGAATCGCCGACGCAATGGCGCTCGCCCGCAAATTGCAAGACGAGGCGCGGATGGAGGCTGCCGACGAGCTCTATCGCCGCGTCCTCGCGGTAGCGCCCGACTACCCCGATGCCCTGAACTTCCGCGGCGTCGTCGCCTTCCAGCTCGGGCGCACGGACGATGCCGAGGCGTTGATGCGGCGGGCGATCGAGCTCGCCCCGGGCTATGCCGACGCCTACAGCAACCTCGGCAACGTGCTCCTGCATCAGAAGCGCGAGCTGGACGCGATGGCCTACTACGAGAAGGCGCTCGCGCTCCAGCCCGGTCTGGCGGACGCGCACAACAACCTCGGCAACGCCTACCAGCAGCAGAAGCGTTACGAGGACGCCCTGGCCTGCTACGAGCGCGCGATCGGGCTGCGGCCGGACATGGCCGACGCCCACTTCAATCTCGGCAAGGCCCTCGAGGCGCTGGATCGCCATCCCGAGGCGCTCACCGCGTTCCGGCGGGCCGTCCAGCTCCGACCGTTCCATTTCGATTCGTACCGCCGGCTGGGCGCGATGCTCTACGCGTCCAACCGCGTCGACGAAGCGGCGGACGTGTACCGGACGTGGCTGTCGCTCGATCCGAACAGCCCGGTGGCACGGCATCTCCTCGCGGCCTGCACGGGGCAGGCAGTGCCGTCGCGCGCGTCAGACGCGTGCGTGCGCACCATGTTCGAGGCCTTCGCCGAGAGCTTCGACGAGGTCCTCGCGAGGCTGCAGTATCGGGCGCCGGCGCTGGTCGCCCAGGCCGCGGCCGAGGTGATGGGCCCGCCCGAGGCTCGGCTCGAGATCCTCGACGCCGGGTGCGGCACCGGGCTCTGCGCCGAGCGCTTCAAGCCGTATGCCCGCCGCCTGGTGGGTGTCGATCTCTCGCGCGAGATGCTCAAGCGGGCCGGGACGCGGAAGCTCTACGACGAGCTGGTCCTCGGCGAGCTGACGGCCTACGTCGGCGCGATGCCGGGGGCGTGGGACCACATCGTGTCGGCCGACACGCTCGTCTACTTCGGCGACCTGGCGCCGGTGATGGCGGCGGCGTGCCGCGGGCTACGCCCGGGCGGCCACCTGGTGTTCACGCTCGAGCGCGTGGACGAGGGTGACGCGCCACAGGGCTTCAAGATCAATCCGCACGGCCGCTACAGCCACACGGAGAGCTACGTGCGTCGGGTCCTGGCCGCGGCCGGGCTCGAGGCTCGCCAGGTCACGCGCGTTCATCTCCGGCTCGAGCTGAACAAACCCGTCGAGGGGCTGCTGGTCGGCGCCTCGCGCGACGCCTGAGCCCGCCGCGGCTAGGACGTCACCGTCAGCTTCTCGTAGAGCGCCGAGAGGATCTCGTCGATCCCGGCCGAGGCCCACACGTCGAAGAACGGCGAGCCCTGCAGCGCGACGAACTCGCGCTGGCCGCGCTCCTTCGTCTGGGCCTCGCTCTCCCCGCGCCGCGCAGTCTGCATGTGGCCCCGGATGTAGTCCTTGTGATAGATGGCCGGGAACTCGATGTAGCGGTGCAGCTCGCGGAAGTCCTTCGTGTAGATCACGACGACCGGCACCGAAGCCCACTCGCCGCCGTTCTTGGCGTTGAGGAACTCGAGCATGATGTCGTGGTTACTGTCGGGATAGGCGGCGGGATCCGGCCGCCGCTGTCCGAGGATCGTCTTGCCGTCGCGGTTGAAGATCCTGAGCTCGAGCCCACCCGCCTCGGCCAGCCGCGCGAGCATCGGCACGTCTCGCCGGCAGTCCGACGACCAGTCCTCGGAGACGACGAGGATCTTCGCGGGGCCGTCCGGCTGCGCGGCGAGCCACTTGATGGCGGCCACCTGATGATCGGTGAGCCGCGCCCGCGCGTAGCGGTCGCGGAACACCGCGCTGTTGTCCCGGCGCCCGGCGCTGATCGAGCCACCATCGGGGAAGTAGCTGCCGAACGCCTCGCGCGCGAGGTTCTCGGGGCTCCCCGTGTATTTCACGTACTGATCGAACGTCAATCCTCTGGCGAACCGCTCGGGCGTGACGACGCTCTTGGCCACGCTGTCCTCTCTTTCTCCGTGCGCCTCCGGCCTCAGCGAAGCTTCGGCATGACCTCGTCGGTGAAACGGCGCATCGCGCGCTCCGCCTCGGCCCGCGGCAGCATCGAGCCCTGATCGAACCAGCAGATGATCTGCGAGAGCCCGAACTCGTCGCGCGCCGCCTGCAGCCGATCCACGACCTCGGCGGCGTCGCCGAAGACGGCCTGGTCGCGGCAGAACTTCTCGTACGGGAGATTCGCGAGGGTGTCCCGGATCATCTTCAGGCGCGGCCGGTGCTCGGCGTACGAGTCCGGGAGCTGCGAAAAGATCACCTCGAGGTTCTGGTAGTACCGGAGCACGCCGGCGCGCATCGCATCCCGCGCCACCGCCGACGTCGGGCCGACGTGCACGGGCAGCATCAGCGCCATCTGATCGGGCTGCCACACGTGCCCCGCCGCGGCGAGGTGGGCTCGATAGAGCGCCATGTACTCGCGCAGCTGGGGCAGCGGGGTGGTCGTCGTCCCGGAGTAGATGGCCAGGCCGAGGTCGCCGATGTGGGCGAAGCTCTCGGCGGTGTGGACGGCGACGCGGATCGGCGGGTGCGGCTTTTGGACGGGCCGCGGCACCACCGAGACGTCCTCGACCTGATAGAACGTGCCGCGGTAGCTGAAACGCTGGCGGGTCCACGCCAGGCGGATGATCTCGAGCGACTCGTCGAAGCGCGCGCGGTTCTCCGCCACCGGCACCCGAAAGCCGTGGAACTGGCTCGGGATCGAGCCCCGGCCCACGCCGAACTCGAGGCGGCCGCCCGAGAGCACGTCCGCGGTCGCCGCCTGCTCGGCGCAGCTCAGCGGATGATGGAGCGGCAGCAGGGTGACCGCGGTCCCGATCCGGATCCGCCGCGTGCGCTGGGCGATCACCGGCACGACCATCAGCGGGCTCGCCAGCAGCGAGAACGCGCCGCCGAAGTGCAGCTCCGCCAGCCACGCCACGTCGAAGCCGAGCGTGTCGCCGAGCGCGATCAGCTCGAGCATCTCGGCGTAGCGGTCGGCGTGGGTCTGTCCGGCCGCCTCCGCCGCCTGATAGAAAAGCCCGAATCGCACGGCGGGCCTCAGATCACCGCCGCCGGCGCTTTCGGGATGGTCTCCCACTGCGCGGGGTCGTGGCCGTAGAACATCGTGGCGCCGGCCTGGTCGCGGAGGCGACGCAGCGCGGCCAGCGACTGGGACATGACCGACGGGTTCCAGAGGATCTTCGGCAGCACGTCGCGGTCCATGTTCTCCCGCGTATAGCACGCGTCCGACGCGCAGACGATCTGCGAGTCCTTGCCGGCGCGCACCAGCAAGGACTGGTGGCCGGGCGTATGGCCATAGGTCGGCAGCAGCACCACGCTGCCGTCGCCGAAGACGTCGTGCTCGCCGTCGACCATCCGGTAGTCGAGCGGATGGTCGAAGTCGATCGGGCTCGGGCTGTAGCTCGGCACGAATCCGGGCCGGCGCGCCGCCTCGAGCTCGGCCCGCTGCACCAGGAAGGTCGAGCGCGGGAAGAATTCGTTGCCGCCGCAGTGGTCGAAGTGCAGGTGCGAGTTCGCCACGAAGCGCACGTCGTCGGGCTTGAGTCCCAAGCGCGCGAGCTGCGGCAGCACGTCGTCGCCTTCGCGCGACTTCACGGTCAGGCGCTTGATCCGCTCGGGGCCGAGCCGGGCGAGCGGATCGAGGCGCGCCTGGCAGTGCACGCCGGTATCGAACAGGAGCTTGCCGCGCGGATGGCTCACCAGGAAGCTCGTCACCGGCACGGTCCAGGGCTGGCCGGGTGTGAGGTCGGACACCATGCTGGCGCGATCGAGCTCGATGTAGCCGGTGCAGAGCGCGTAGACGTTGATCACGGTCACCTCGGCTTGGTCAGGCCTCGCAGCACCTCGAAGAACTCCGGGAACGTCTTCGACACGCACTGGGGATCGGCGATGGCGATCCCCGGTGCGCGCAGGCCGGTCACCGCGAAGCTCATCGCGATCCGGTGGTCGTCGTAGGTCTGCACCTCGCACGGCCGCGGCGTGCCCGGGTGGATCGTCACGGAGTCCCAGGTGCTCTCGACGGAGAGGCCCATGCGCCGGAGCTCGGTCGCGGCGGCCACGGGGCGGTCGCTCTCCTCGTAGTGGGTCTGCGCGATGCCGCGGACGGTCACCGGCCCGTCGGCGAAGGGCGCGATCGCCATCAGGGTGGTCGCCACGTCGCCCATGCGCGTGAAGTCCGCGTCGACCGCCCGCAGGCGTCGGGGCCCCTGCACCGCGATCGTGTCGTCCTCGACCGTCAGCTCGCAGCCCATCCGCCGGAGCACGTCGAGCAGCCCGAGGTCACCCTGCGCCGAGCGGGCACCGAGCCGGGGCACCACCACGTGGCTGCCCGTGACGGCCGCCGCCGCGAAGAAGTACGACGCGCCCGACGCGTCCGGCTCGACCGCGTAGCGGCGCCCGGCGTAGTGCTGGCCCGCCGGTACCCGGAAGTGACGATCGCCGTCGCGCTCGGCGCGCACGCCAAACTCCGCCATCGTCGCGAGGGTCATCGTGACGTACGGGGCCGAGACCAGATCGCCCTCGATCTCGAGCTCGACGTCGCGGTCGGCGTACGGCGCGGCGATCAAGAGGGCGCTCAGGTACTGGCTCGAGATGTCGCCGCGCACGCGCGCCCGCCCGCCGGCGATGCCCCGCGCGCGCACGACCACCGGAGGGCAGCCGGTGCCCTCGCGGCTCTCCGCGTCGACACCGAGCGCCTCGAGCCCGTCGAGTAGCGGCTGGATCGGCCGCTTGCGCATCGCCGGCGAGCCGTCGATGACGAACGTGCCGCGGCCGAGCGCGACCGCCGCCGTCAGGAAGCGCGCCGCGGTCCCCGCGTTGCCGATCTGCAGGGTGGCCTCCGCCGCCGGGAATCGGCCGTCGACGCCGTCGACGGTGAACGACCGCGAGGCGTCGTCCGCCCGGACGCGCACGCCCAGGGCCTCGAGGGCGCGATGCATATAGCGTGTATCGTCCGAGAAGAGCGCGCGGGTGATCTCGGAGCGGCCGCGCGCGAGCGCGGCGACGAGGAGCGCCCGATTCGAGTAGCTCTTCGATCCCGGCAGCTCGACCACGGCGTCGAACGGCTGCGTGATCGGCTCGATGGCCAGCGCCACGTGGGGCCCTCCGTCCGGCCAGTGTACACGAGCGCAGCGCGCGCCCCCGGCTGTGCGCGCTGCAGCCCGTCGCGGGGCGCGGCTGTGCGAGCCGCAGGGCCGACCGGGGGGCTGGGGCCCCCCGGGCCCGAGGCGAGCGATATGAACAAACCCCGCCGGCCGAGGCGCGCCTACGAACGAAGATGCTAAAATCGCGCGCTGTGACCGACGATCAGCGGCTCGATGAGGGCATGGCCGGCCGGCTCCTGCTCGTGACCGACGTCGACCTGCCCGCGGCGGTGCGACAGGTGTGCGCCGATCTCGCCTCGGCGCTCGCCACCCGGGCCGGGATGCCGGTCACCGTCGCCGCGGTGCCCATCCGCCATCTCGACGCGCTCGAGGATTCGCTGCGGCGCGACGTCGAGGCGCAGCGGCGCGAGTACGCGCCGTCGGCTCGTCTCGATCCCGCGTCACCGATGACCTCCGCGCCCTTCCTGTGGCGCCCCGACGGCCGCCCTGACTGGGGCGGCATGTGGACGACGTTCTGCGAGCTGGCGCTCTACGGCGGTCCCCCACAGCGCGGTCCCGAGAGCCCGCTGCGGGCGGCGCCGCGCGGCGTCGCCGAATCCGACGGCGAGATGCTCGCCGAGATGCGGCGCGGCATCTGGGAGACGACCGGACTCTACGCGGAGACGGCCGAGCCGGGCTGGCTGGCGGTCACGTGCGACTCGCCGACGATGGCCGCGTGGATGTGCGCGGCCATCATTCTGGAGAATGTCGGCGCGCGCGTCGACGAGGACCGGCTCCTGTTGCCGGCCGGGCCCGACTACGAGCTCAAGGACGAGGTGAAGAGCGTCATCACGGTGGTGGCGAAGACGCATCACTACTGGCAGGCGCACGTCGCCGACACCGGTCGGGTCGCGCGCGACGACGATCGGAACTGACGCAGCGTGCGCTATCCGTTCCGCTGCACCGCCTGCGGCCTCGAGTTCGAGGTGTCGCGGCCCGCGCACGAGTCGGCGGCGAACGCGTCGTGCCCGACCGACGGCGCCGCGGCCGAGCGCATCTTCACGGTGCCGTCGATGAACTTCAATCGCCCGGTACCCTCGAGTCCAGCGCCGCCGTCGAGCGGCTTCTCGCACCACGGCCACTCGCACGGCCCGGGTACGGGCCACCACGCGCACTAGCATGGGCCACGCCGCATCGCCGACGCGCTACGGAAGGATCCGGCCGCCGGACGAGGCGTGGCTCGCGAAAGCCCCGCGCGAGCCGATCCTCGAGCCCGAGCTGCCGATCGTCGACACGCACCATCACCTGTGGGAGCGGCCCGACCACCGCTACCTGCTGCACGACCTCCTCGCCGATCTCGATACCGGCCACAAGATCGTCGCGACGGTCTTCCTCGAGTGTCACGCGATGTACCGCGCCGGCGGCCCGGCCGAGATGCGGCCGGTGGGTGAGACCGAGTTCGTCGCCGGCATCGCGGCGATGAGCGAGAGCGGCCAGCACGGCTCGACGCGCGTCGCCGCCGGCATCGTCGGCTTTGCCGATCTGACCCTGGGCGACCGCGTCGAGCCCGTGCTCGAGGCGCTGATCCGCGCCGGCGGCGGTCGCTTCCGCGGCGTCCGGCACTCGGCGGCCTGGGACGCGAGCGAGGTCATCGGCAACAGCGCGGTCGCGAAGGGCCCGCACCTCATGAAGCAAGCCGACTTTCGCGCGGGACTGGCGCGCCTGACCGCGCTCGGCCTCTCGCTCGACGCGTGGGTGTTCCATCCCCAGCTGGCCGACGCGATCGATCTGGCGCGCGCCTTCCCGGGGGCGAACATCATCGTGGGCCACTGCGGCGGACCGCTCGGCTACGGCCCCTACACCGGCCGCCGCGACGAGGTGCTCGCCGCGTGGAAAGCGAGCATCACCGAGCTCGCGCGCTGCCCGAACGTGGTCATGAAGCTCGGCGGCATGATGATGCGGCTGGCGGCGTACGACTACGGCACGCGGCCGGCGCCGCCCACGTCGAGCGAGCTGGCCGACTACTGGCGACCGTACATCGAATTCTGTATCGAGCGCTTCGGCCCCTCGCGCTGCATGTTCGAGAGCAATTTCCCGGTCGACAAGATGGGCATCGGGTACGCCGCGCTCTGGAACGCGTTCAAGCGCCTCGCCGCGGGCGCCTCGGCCGACGACAAGCTGGCGCTCTTCAGCGGCACGGCGAGACGGGCCTATCGGCTAGCCTGACCCGCGCCCGGCGCGAAGTGGCTGGACAATGACGTCCCCGGTACCGGAAGCGCCCGCGATCTCCGCCACCCGGAAATGGGCCATCACCCTCACCGTCATGGTGGTGGCGTTCATGCAGATCCTCGACACCAGCGTGACGAACGTCATCCTGCCGCACCTGCAGGGCTCGATGTCGGCCGGGCTCGACGAGGTGTCGTGGGTGATCACGTCGTACCTGGCGGCCAACGCCGTGATCATCCCGGCCACCGGCTGGCTCACCGGACTCTTCGGCCGCCGGCGGTTCTTCCTGATCTGCGCGACCCTCTTCGTCGTCAGCTCCTTCATCTCGGGCGCGGCGCCCGACCTGACCACGCTGATCGTGGCGCGGATCTTCCAGGGCCTCGGCGGCGGGCCGATCATCCCGCTCTCGCAGGCGATCCTCTGGGAGATCTTCCCGTTTCACCAGCGCGGGCTCGCGATGGCGGTCTGGGGACTCGGCTTCATCCTGGGCCCGATCCTCGGGCCGACCGTCGGCGGCTATCTCGCCGACGAGTGGTCGTGGCGCTGGATCTTCTACATCAACCTGCCGGTCGGCATCGTCGGCTTCTTCCTGGCGGGCGTCTTCCTGTTCGACCCGCCATATCTGCGGCGCGCGGCGCGCATCGACTGGTGGGGACTGGGCCTGATGGTCGCCGGCTTCGGGTGCCTGCAGCTCGTTCTCGATCGCGGCGAGCGCGAGGACTGGTTCGCCTCGCGAACGATCGTGGCGATGAGCATCGTCGCGGTCTGCGCCCTCATCGGCTTCCTGATCCGCGAGCTGATGGCGAACGAGCCGATCCTCGACCTCACCGTGTTCGCCGATCGCAACTTCGCGACCGGCGCCACCCTGAGCATGATCATCGGCTTCGGCACGTTCTCGGGCATGCTCCTGGTGGCGATCTTCACGCAGAAGCTCCTGGGCTACGACGCGTGGACGTCGGGCCTCGTGCTAGCGCCCGGCGGGCTCGGCAACGTCTTCTCGCTCTTCGCCTCGGGGATCGTGACGCGCGTCGACCAGCGCCTGATGCTCGGATTCGGCTGCCTGCTCAACGCCGTCAGCCTCTACATGATGACCTCGTTGACGCTCGGCATGGACTACTGGGCGCTGGCCCTGCCGCGGTTCATCCAGGGCTTCGCGCTCGGCTTCGTCTTCGTGCCGCTCTCGACGCTCACCCTGGCGACGATCCGGCGCGACAAGCTCGTCAACGCGACGGCCGTGTACGGCATGTCGCGCAATGTCGGCGGCAGCGTGGGCATCGCGGTGGTCACGACCTTGCTCGCCCAGCGGAGCCAGATCCACCAGACCACGCTCGCCAGCCACATCACCGCGTGGGACCCGGCGACGCGCGAGCGCCTGGCGCAGTGGGCGAGCCATTTCGTGACCCGCGGCAGCGATGCCTTCACGGCCGAGCGCCAGGCAATCGTGATGCTCTACCGCGAGACGGTGACGCAGGCCCAGCTCCTGGCCTACGCCGACGACTTCTGGCTGCTCGCGATGATGTTCGCGTCGGTCCCGCTGTTCCTGCCGCTGATGCGGCGCATCCGGATGGAGCCGTCGACGGCGGCCACCGCGCCGGCGTCCGAGCGCGCTGCCGCACGCGCGGCCGAGGACGTCGCCTGACGCGGACCGCCGCTCGACGGCCGGCGAGCGCCTCGGGGCGCCGCGGTCAGGTCTGCTTGGCTTCGAGCTCCGCCCAGCGCGCGTACAGCCGGTCCACGTCGGCGCGCGCGGCCTCGAGCGCGGCGTAGCGCTGCTGGAGCGCCCCGGGATCGGACGCGACGGCCGGATCGTCGGCGTCGCGCTGGCAGGCCTCGACCGCGCGCTCGGCGTCGAGGATCGCCTGCTCCATGCCGTCCCACTCGCGCTGCTCCCGATAGCCGAGCCGCCTGGGTCG
>Ga0318554_10000721_pt1 | contig 12496 bp, 14 predicted proteins | sample GRESIP082b2f22_FD_203687 | JGI IMG/M metagenome (GOLD analysis project Ga0318554, IMG submission 203687) | Tropical soil microbial communities from Luquillo Experimental Forest, Puerto Rico - GRE.SIPMG.082b2f22 | ecosystem: Environmental > Terrestrial > Soil > Tropical forest > Bulk soil... | reverse complement strand
CTGCTGTGGTGCCGGCGCTGGTGGGGTCGTGCGGTCATACGCTGTCAGTAGATACCGTCCCGGCGGAAGACGAGGGTCGTACGGCCCAATGTGACGCGGGTGCCGTCGGTCAGGGCCACGCGTCGAACCGGCTGGCCGTTGACGAACGTACCGTTAGTGGAGCCGAGGTCGACGAGGACGACCTCCCCGTCTTCGATGCGCAGCTCGGCGTGGTGGCGCGAGACACCCGGGTCGACCAGGCGCAGGTCGCAATCGGTGCCCCGGCCCAGGATGGTCAGCGGCGCGGTCAGCTCGAACGTGCGCTGCGTGTTGCCATCCGCGCCGGGCTCCGGCCCGGAGACCAGCAGCCGCGGCGTTCCGGAGAAGCCGCCGGCCGGATGCGGAAGATCGCTGGCGGGGCGGCGGATCTCGCCGTCCTCGACCGTGGTGCCGCGGATGACGCCGGACCGGATCCGGAACGTGCCCGTGGTGAGGTCGGGAACGCCTTCGAAGCGCATCCGCACCGGGCCGACGAAGGAGTAGCCCTGCTCCCGGGCGTGCTCCCGGGCGAGTGTGGCCAGCTCGATGCCGAGGCTGTCCGCGTAGACCTGGAGACGCTCGTAGTCGGGTTCGGCCAGTTCCACGACGAAGTCGTTGGGAACCAAGGTCCGGCCCTGCGCCACGATGGCAGCGCGGTCGTCCATCTCGCGCTGGACGGCGCTGGCGATCTCGACTGGCTGCAGCTCAGATTTAAACGCCCGCGCGAAGGCACCCTCGACCATCCCCTCAAGCCTGTGCTCGAAGCGCTGCAGAACTCCCACCGGGTACCCCCTTCCCCTCTCGTGCGTGCTCGCATCCGATCGTATCGGCGACGTGGCATTGCTCGCGGACGTGCTACCCTGACTCCCTGCCCAGGGCGGGTGGCGGAACGGCAGACGCGCACGGTTCAGGTCCGTGTGTCCGAGAGGACGTGAGGGTTCAAATCCCTCCTCGCCCACATCGTCTGGTGCCTGCTCCTCCCGACCCGGTGAGGTCGCTGGCCGAAGCTTAGGCGTCCGGCGGGTTTCTTGCCACCGGACGCCGGGGATGCGCCTTTCCCCGCCGGACCAGGCAGAATCAAAACTGTGCCAGAACTACCCGAGGTGGAAGCCCTCGCCGCGGACCTGCGCGAACGGGCCGCGGGCCGGGTCATCGACCGCGCAGACGTGGCCGAGATCTCCGTGCTGAAGACGTACGACCCGCCCCTGACCGCCCTGCGCGGCCGGGTCATCACCGGGACGAACCGTTACGGAAAGTTCCTCGACTTGGTCACGGAGCCTGCGCCAGCCGCGGCGCCGGGAGGACCGCTGCACCTGATCGTGCACCTGGCCCGGGCGGGCTGGCTGCGCTGGCGGGACAGCCTGCCCGACCAGCCGCCGCGGCCGGGCAAGGGCGCGCTCGCGTTCCGGCTCCGGTTCACCGACGGGGCCGGATTCGACCTCACCGAGGCCGGGACCCGCAAGCGGCTCGCGGTGTACCTGGTGACCGACCCGGCGGCGGTGCCCGGCATCGCGTCGCTCGGGCCCGACCCGCTCGCCGAGGCGTTCACCCCGGACGCCCTGGCCGCCATCCTCGCCGGGCGCAGGACGCAGATCAAGGGCGTGCTCCGCGATCAGTCGGTGATCGCCGGCATCGGCAACGCCTACTCGGACGAGGTCCTGCACGCGGCCAAGATGTCGCCGTTCCGGCTGGCCGCGAGCCTGACCCCGGACGAGGTCAAGGACCTGCACGCCGTGATCGTGAGCACCCTGCGCGAGGCGGTCGGCAGGTCGGCCGGGCTGGCCGCGAGCGACCTGAAGGCGGAGAAGAAGGCGGGCCTGCGGGTGCACGGGCGGGCCGGCCAGCCCTGCCCGGAGTGCGGCGACACCATCCGCGAGGTGTCCTTCGCCGACTCGGCGCTGCAGTACTGCGCCACCTGCCAGACCGGCGGCAAGCCGCTGGCCGACCGCCGCCTGTCCCGGTTGCTTAAGTAGTTCCGCTCGCCTCCGGGCGGGGCGGAGGCGAGCGGAACTACCGCCCGGGAGGCGAGCGACATTAGTTAAATATCTGCCCGATCTTCGCCCAGCGGGGCAGCTGGCATCCGCCCTGTATGAAGGTGGTGTCGATGTGCTGGCCGAAGTAGGTTCCGGTGACCTTCGCGCTCTTCGAGCTCTCCATGATCATCGGGCACGCGACCCCCTTGGGCGGGGCCGCGAACGGGGCCTTCGCCTTGAGCAGCGTCGCACAGGCTTTCGCCGGGTCGGGGTGGGTGCCGCCGACCGGGTCGCATTGCAGCGTCCAGTGCTCGGTCGGCTTTCCGGGACCGCTGCTCACCCTGATGTCGAGGGACACCTTCGGCGCGGCGGGGCTGGACGGCGCGGCCGCGCCGGTCGGGGCGGTGGCGCTGCCGCACGCGGTGGCCGCGGCCGCGCAGATCGCGGCGATCAGGAGGTACCGGGCGCCGGTACGCGCCCGAAGCATGTCTGGCCTCATGCCCGGTTGGACGCGTGGTTCGCCCCGCTGGTTCCTTGCCATTTTGGTGGCCACGGCCGGGAATTCACGCCGCGCCGCCCGGCTTGGGAACATTTTTCCGCTGGCGCCAGGTTGGCGCGGGGCGGCCGGTCCCGAGAAGCTCAGGTTTTCGTTCCAATCAGTCATCCGACGGTGGGATCATGAGACGTGGCCCTGAGGCTGTCACCGGCAAGCGGCCGCGACCGGGAGCGGATTGACGCGACCGCGCGCGCGGTCATCGACTGCGCCGCCGACGCGATCATCGCCTTCGGCATGGACCGGACCGTCACCCTCTGGAATCCCGCCGCCGAGCGCATGTTCGGCTGGAAGGCCTCCGAGGTCGTCGGGCTGGAGCTGGGGTTCATCCCGGAGGAGCTTCAAGCCGAGAATCACGCGGTGATGGAGCACGTCGCCAGCGGCGGCCAGGTCTCGTTCGCCACCAGGAGGACCCGCAAGGACGGCGCTCTGCTGGACCTGCGCATCGACACCTCCGCCCTGATCAGCGCCGCGGGCGAGACGATCGGCTGGGTCAGCGTCTGCCACCAGACCGCGGGGGACGAGGCCGTCAAGCACTACATGGCCGAGCGCGCCCGGGTGGTACGCCGCCTGGGCGACGTGGTCGCGGACATGAACGCGCAGCTGGAGCTGCCGGCCGTGCTGGACCGGATCGCGGCCAGCCTGCGGGAGCTGACCAGAGCGGACGCCGGCGGGTTCGTGCTCATCGAGAAGGACCAGCTGCGCCTGGTCAGCATGGACGGGCTGCCCACGGCTCTGCGCGGGCGGACCGCGGACCTGGCCACCAGCCTGGTCGGCGAGCTCATGCGGTCCGGCAAGACGGTGATGATGGCCACCAGCGAGTCGGGCCGCTTCGACGAGACGATCTGGTCCGCCCTGCCCGGGCTGCACACGGTCACGCTCAGCCTGTCGCACGTGGCCGGCCGCCCGTACGGCGCGCTGTACGCCCTGTACTCGCGGCGCAAGGTAGGCCACGTCGAGCTGGAGCTGCTCGAGCTGCTGGCCGGGCACGCCAGCGTGGCGCTATCCAACGCGACGGCGTTCGAAGAGGTGGTCAGGCAGCGCGCGCACGAGCGGGCGGTGATCGACGGCAGCGCGGATGGCATCGCGGTCCTCGACGGCGACGGCCTGGTCCGGCAGTGGAACCCGGCCGCGCACCGGCTGACCGGCGTCTCGGCCGCGGAAGCCACGGGCCAGCCGCCGCCGTTCCCGGTGCCCGAGCCGGGCGCCAAGCTGACCCACAGGCTGGACTCCGGGCGCTGGCTGGACGTGCTGTGCACCGGGCTGGACGGCCGCGACGAGCAGGTGGTCGACTTCCGTGACGTCACGGCGGCCAAGGAGCTCGAGGAGGCCAAGGACCTGTTCCTGGCCACCACCAGCCATGAGCTGCGGACTCCTATCACCGTGGTGCAGGGGTTCGCCAGCACGCTGGCGAACCGGTGGGACAAGCTGAGCGACGCCGACCGCCGCAGCGCCGTGCAGACGATCGTCGACCGGGCCGGCGCGCTGGCGAAGCTGGTGGAGCAGCTCCTGCTCGGCTCCAGGGCGGGGGCCGACCAGCTGGCCATGAGCAACGAGCCGTTCGACCTCGCCGGGCTGGTGCGAGGGGCCGCGGTGGCGTTCCGCCCGCTGTCGGACCAGCACACGCTCACCGTCGACGTTCCCGACCATCTGCCGAAGGCCTCCGGCGATCCCACGGCGACCGACGTCATCATCGGCCAGCTGCTGGAGAACGCCTTCAAGTACTCGCCCGACGGCGGGAACGTGACCGTCGCGGCCCGGGCGTCCGGGGACCAGATCGAGGTCACCGTCGAGGACGAGGGGATCGGCATCCCGCCCGCCGACCGCGAGCGGGTCTTCGAGCGGTTCGTCCAGGGTGAGACGGGCGACCGCCGCAGGTTCGGCGGTATCGGGCTGGGGCTGTATATCGTGCGCCAGCTGGCCCTGGCCCAGGACGGCGAGGTCACCGCCGACGGGCGTGAGGGCGGCGGCACGGTGATGCGCCTGCAGTTGCGGCGCGCGGACGCGGCCGACCGTCCCGCTCTGGCCTGACCGGCAGGCTCAGTTCTTGGCCGGCACGCGGGAATGGATCCGCGCGCCAGTGATCGAATCGCGCTCGACCGGCGTGCCGCCCGAGGCTTCGATGTAGCGGTCGATGATCCCGACGACGTCCTCGCCCTGGGTGACGATCTGGCCCCGCTCCATCCAGATCACCCGGTTGCACGTCAGCTCGACTTCCTCCAGGTTGTGCGCGACCAGGAAGACCGTGCCGGCGTCCTGGCGCAGCTCCTCGATCCTGGCGTGGCTCTTGACCCGGAACTCCGCGTCCCCGGTGGCCAGCGCCTCGTCGACGAGCATGATGTCCTGGCTCTTGGAGGCCGCGATGGCGAACCGCAGCCGGGAACCCATGCCGCTGGAGTAGGTCTTCATCGGCAGGTCGACGAACTCGCCCACGCCGGAGAAGTCCACGATGCTCTGGTACTTCTCCTTGGTCTCCTTCTTGGTCATGCCCATGGCCAGGCAGCCGAGGATCACGTTGCGCTCGCCGGTGAGGTCGTCGAGCAGCGCCGCGTTCACGCCGAGCAGCGCGGCCTCGCCATCGGTGTAGACGTTGCCCTGTTCCGGGGGGAGCAGGCCGGCGATCGCGCGCAGCAGCGTGGTCTTGCCCGAGCCGTTCCGGCCGATGACCCCCACGGCGTCGCCGCGGTAGGCCACGAACGAGACACCGCGGATCGCGTGCACCTCGCGGATCGAGCCCCGGGTCCTGCGGCCCATGATCCGCAGCAGCGCGGTGGCCGCGGTGCCCTTGTCGCCGCCGGCGCCGTAGACACGGTAGACGACGTGCAGGTCGTCCACGACCACCATCGGCTCAGCCGCGGCCATACTTCGCCTCCGCCCGCCAGAAGAAGTAGAACCCGACCACCAGGGCGAGCACCGCCCAGGCTATCCCGTAGTACCAGTAGTGGGCCGGGTTGGTGACCGGGTGGCAGTAGGCGCTGAGCATCTGCTGCTGCTGCGTCGCGTGCGCGCTGTGCCCCACCGTGTGCCATTGGAGGCAAAGCCGGGCGTTGTACGGCTGGGCACCCGGCTGGCTCTGCCGCTGGGTCTGGAGTATCGCCTCGCGGACCAGGGTGATATAGATGGCCGCGGGGTTGAGCTGCAGGATCGCGATGTACTTGTGCGCGATGTCCAGGGTGCTGATGTTGAACAGCACGCCGGACACGTACAGCCAGGTACGCATGAGGAACGGCAGCAACTGGCTGAAGTCGTTGACGGTCGACCCGAGCCGCGCGACCGCGAGGCCGGAGCCGATGTTGAAGATCGTCTGCAGCAGCAGGGCCGGGATGGCCAGCAGCCAGTACCAGGTGAGCGGCTCGCCGGTGAACAGCACGATCACGGCCAGCACCACCATGGACAGCAGCATCTGCTCCAATTCGATCATCACGTACGCCAGCGGGAGCGCAGCGCGGGGGAAGCGCAGCGCCCGGATCAGCGGCAGGCTCTCGGTGATCACGGTGGAGCTGGAGAGGTACGCGCGCTGCGTGAAGTTGAACACGAACACGCCGGTGACCAGGAAGCCCAGGTAGTTCGGGATACCCCGGTTGATGTGCAGAAGCAGGCCGAAGATCAGGAAGTAGACGCCGGCGTTGAGCAGCGGGGTGAGCACCTGCCAGAGCTGGCCGAGCCTGGCCTCGGTGTACAGGGCGATGTTCTTCGCCGTGGCGAAGGCCACGATGAAGTGCCGGCGCTGCCAGAGGCTGCGGATGTACCGGCCGGCCGGCGGCCGCTCGGCGCTGGCCCGCAGCCCGTGCTTGGCCGCGAACTCGGCCAGCGGCTCATCCGGGAGTTCCGTGGTCGCCGTCCCGGCCGCCGCCAGGTCGTCACCGGCCGCGAGCTGCCCCGGCGCGCTCAGCCGTCTGTCGCCGCTCACGCCGCCCGGCTCCCGGCCCGGCGGCGGGCGCGCCGGCCGCGCGCCTGTGAGTTGTACGGGGCAACTGTCACGCCGCGACTGTACCACCCGCACGGTTGTGCGGTACAACTGTTGTTGTGAACGACACGCCGGACGACGCCGAGCTCGGGCGGCTCCTCACTCAGCTGCTGCGCCTGGTCAGCCCCCCGGCCGCAGACGGTGCCGCCGGGGAGGGCGCGACCGCGGTCGCCGCGGCACCGGACGACGCCGGGGCGCCCGGCCCTAACGGCGTGCCCGTTATGGGAATCCCGCAGGTGTCCGGTTCCGAAGCGCGCGCGCTGATCGAGCTGGTCCAGGCGCGCGGCATCGCCCAGGGCGAACTGGCCGGCCTGCTCGGCCTGGAGAAGAGCACGGTGAGCCGGCTGGCGGCCGGCCTGGAGCGCAAGGGCTGGATCCGGCGCGGCCGGGACGAGGGCAACCAGCGCTACGTGCGGCTCTACCTGACGGCGGAGGGCGGGGCGGTGGCGGGCCGGCTGTGGGGCGCCTGGCAATCCCGGCAGGCCAGGATCCTGGGCGCGCTGACCACCGAGGAGCGGGCGGGGCTGTCCGCTGGCCTGCGCGGCCTGGTGCGCGGCCTGGCGGCCGAGGGGCTGCTCGGCGGGCAATAGGGCTCCTACCAGGCCGGCCGGTACACGGCGGCACCGTCCGCCCGGTAGTCGAGCCGGAAGCCGGTCGCGATCAGGTACCGGGCCTCCAGCGGGTTCTTGGACCAGACCAGCACCCAGCCGATGCCCAGGCGCCGGGCGTCCCGGCGGACGGCCGCCAGCTGGGTCGGCGTGGCGCGCAGGATCACGGGGCGGCCGGCGATGTAGTTCGAGGAGCTGACGAGCAGCGTGTAGAACCGGTGCCGCTTGATCTCGCGCAGAGTGGCGGCGGGTACCCAGGAGGTATAGGAGATGGCCCGCGGGTGGCCGTCACTGGTGGCCAGGACCAGGGACTTGGCCGGGAACTGCCCCCCGTACAGCGGGATCCCGCCGCGCAGGCCGAACGGCACGTCGACGACGATGGAACGGGAATGGTCGGCGGCGATGGGGCGGTCCAGGGCCGGGAGCGTCGTCGGCATCGTCCCGATCTTCGGGCCGCCCGCGACGTCCGGGCTGCCCGACCAGCCTGCCTCGAGCACCGCGAGCGCGGCCACCACGACGATCGCGGGCCGGGCGTGGCGCCAGAGCCAGTCGACCGCGGCCCCGGCCAGCAGGACCGCGCCCACCAGCCCGAGCAGGGCGAACCGGTCGGCTTCCCGCAGGTCCGACAGCCACGGGATGCGCATGAACCACGTGTAGGGCATGATCAGCGACACCCGCTCGCCGTTCCACCAGCCCAGGAGCGGCAGGTACGCGGTCCGGCCGACCCAGACCACCGCGCCCAGGGCGAGCCAGGCGCAGCCCAGCCAGAGCGCGGCCAGCAGCCAGGCGTTGCGGCGCCGCCAGGAAACGGCCAGCCCGAACAGCGCGAGCGCGGTGAGCACCAGACCGAACATCGGCATGCCCTCGCCGATGCGCCCGTCGGCGGTCGCGGTCGCGGCGGCCAGGCCGTGCAGCCCGAAGTTCATCACCCGCTGCGACGGCGCGAACAGGTCGTAAAGCCCTACGCCGTAGTTCTTGCCGGTGTGCGCCAGCACGTGCGCGGTGACCGACGCGCCCCCCGCGGCGGCCTGCTGGATCATGGCGATGAGCTGCGGGCTGGCGACGACGAGCGCGACGACGGCGCCCGCGGCCAGCGCGCGCAGCCGGGCGGCCGCGGGCCGGCGGATCAGCCACGGCAGCAGGGTCAGCGCGGCCAGCAGCCCGGCCATCACCGCCGACTCCTGGTTGACCAGCACGCTGGCGCCCAGCACCACGCCCAGGATCACGCCCTGGCGCAGGCCCGGGGACCGGCGCAGCCGGACCGCGGCCTCCAGCGTCATCGGCAGGAACAGCGTGCCCAGCGCGATGTTGAGATGTTGCCAGTCCTGCCAGGAGATCATAGAGGACAGGCCGAAGAATGCCCCGGCGGCGATCGCGCCGGGCTCGGCCAGCCAGAGCCGGGCGGCCCGGTACATCACGTAGCACAGCAGGCCCGGCGCTACGACGGTCAGCAGGCCGAACGCCGCGCTGGGGCCGAAGGCCAGGGTGACCGGGGCCATGATCAGTCCGGCCAGCGGCATGGTGGTGTCGAAGCCGAGCTGGATGCCGAGCGGGGCGGCCATATGGTCGGTGAACCAGGGGTTGCCCAGGTGGACGATCTGGTGCGCGGTCCACCACAGGTCCCACACATAACCGGAGACGTCGCGGGTCTCCGGCAGCAGGTGCCGGTCCAGGTAGGTGGCCCGGGGCCAGGTCAGCGCGATCCCGGCGGCCAGGTAGATGACCAGCAGCGCCAGGTGCCGTACCACCGGGCGCGAAGCGGCCGTCCGCAGGCGCCCGTGCGGTACCTGGGCCCGGGGCGGCTCGGGACCAGGCCGCGCGGTGCCCGGCGAGCCGCCATCGCCACCGGCGTCGCCTGGGCGGACCGTGGTGTCATGCGGCTCCAGCATGCCGGCCTCGTCCCGGCCGGCGGTTTCCAGCCGGGCGGGCCTGCTGGGGCCTGCATGGTTCATGGGCTCACCTGTCCAGCGCCGGTCCAGTCATCTGTCGGGCAGATCGTCGCCGTGATGATGGTCATGACGTTGATGACGTTGGTCCGGCGCAGCGAGATCCGGGCCAGGGCAGAGGCCACCAGCACCGCGGAGTTGCCCATGATATCGGCTGGATGACAGCGGCGGCGCGGTCGCGCGCCAGGGCGGCCCGGGCCGGGCCGCTAGCGCCAGCCCGCCTAGACCCGGCGGCGGTCGCGCCGGCCCGACCGGCGGCCCAGCGCGAACACGCCGAAGCCCACCGCCGCCAGCAGCGCGATGAAGAAGGCGTAGTACACGATGACGTGGACAACCGCCAGGACCAGCATGATCACGATGAACGCGGCCACGAGACCGAGGATGAGTCTGACCATGCTTCCAAGGTACGGCCAATCCGCCCGTGCTATATATCTGGACGCCAACCCGTTTTGGCCGTGATCAGGCTGGCTCCAGGCCGGGGGCGAGCACCTCGTCCAGGATCCGGAACGTCGGGCACGGCCACCGCCACATGCAGCTCCGGCACCGCTGGAACTGCCCGGCCGGATCGCTGGTGATCGCGCTGGCCTCCAGCGGCTGGTGCAGCTCGGCCAGCCGCAGCCCGAGCTCGGTGAACAGGAGCACCTCCTCGCGCGCCCGGGCCAGGAAGGCCAGGTCCTCGGCGCTGAACCTGGCCGTCACCGGGACCACGCCGTCCCGGTTGACCAGCCGCGCGAAGTGCCTGCTGCTCTTGAGCCAGGAGGTGGCGGCCTGAGCCCGCAGCCGCACCTCCTCCAGATACTGCCGCAGCGACTCGGCGCGCCCTGCGGGAATCAGCGCAGGCTGCGGTGGCTCTGGCAACTCCGCACTGACCCGCCTTCCCCCTCCCCGGCGAGGCTGACCTGGCTGAGAGTGCATGCGAAAGGCTCCGGCTCCGTCGGCGGGTTGCGGATGTGTACGCAACAAGCTTGGCGCACAACTACGGTGCCACACAGCGAGTTAGCCATGTGCACGGCCCATCTGGCCGGCGGCGTCCGGGACCGGTAAGGTGCGGCACGTGGAGCTTAAGGTCTCGACCCGGTCTCAGGGCGGTTGCGTCGTTATGTCACTGGGCGGAGAGATCGACCTCTATACCGCGCCACGGCTGCACGGCGAGCTGGTCACGCTGCTGTCCGGAGACAGTCCGGTACAGGTCGTGGTGGACATGTCCGGGGTCGATTTCTGCGATTCAACTGGGATGAACGTTCTGCTCGCCGCGCACCGCCGGGCGCGTGAGCAGGGCGGTGACCTGGAACTGGCCGCTCCGCGCCCGGCGGTCAGGAAGATCCTCCAGGTGACCGGCCTGGAGAGCGTCTTCACCGTGCTCGACGACCCGGCGACGGTGGCCGGGCCGTAAGCAGCATGGAGCCGCCGGCCGGCGACGTGGCCGTCGTCATCCCCGCCAGGAACGAGTCCGACCGGATCGCTGCGACCGTGCGGGCGGCGGCCGGGCTGGCGGGGGTGGACCTCGTCGTCGTGGTGGACGACGGATCCGGTGACCGAACCGCCGACCTCGCCGAGGCCGCGGGTGCCTCGGTGATGCGGCACGCCCGCCGCCGCGGCAAGGCCGCGGCCATGGAGACCGGCGCCGAGGCGGTCCGGCTGCTCGAGGCCGGGACGGACCGGGCCCGCCCGCGTCACCTGCTGTTCCTGGACGGCGACCTGGCGCAGACCGCGGGCGAGGCCGGGCCGCTGGCCGCGCCGGTACGGGCCGGCCGGGCGGACATGACGATCGCGGTGTTCAGCAACCGGGTCCGGCAGGGCGGCCACGGCTTCGTGGTGGCCCTTTCCGGCTCCGGGATCATGCGGGCGACCGGGTGGCGGCCCGCTCAGCCGCTGAACGGCCAGCGCTGCCTGACCCGCGCCGCGTTCGAGGCGGCCCGGCCGCTCGCGCCGGGGTTCGGCGCGGAGACCGGGCTCACGATCGACGTGCTCCGCCAGGGCCTGCGCATCGAGGAGGTCGAGGTCCCGCTCGCGCACCGCGCGACCGGCAGCGACTGGCGGTCCCAGGTGCACCGGGCGCGCCAGTTCGCGGACGTGGCGCGGGCGCTCGCGGTCCGGCAGGTACGCCGGCCCGGCTAAGGAACCTCGCGGTTCCGGCAGGCGTGCCACCCGGCTAGGGACGCCCGCGGTCCGGCAGGCGTGCCACCGGTTAGAGACGCCCGCGGTCCGGCAGGCGTGCCACCCGGCTAGAGATACGGTCCCGAGGTGCGCTGCGCCTGCTGAGCATCCTCCTGCCCCGGTACCTGGCCCGGCATCATGCCGGGCGGCAGGGCCCGCCGCATCTGCTCGAGCTGCGCCCGCGCGGCCATCTGCTGGGCGAACAAGGTGGTCTGGATCCCGTGGAACAAGCCTTCCAGCCAGCCGACCAGTTGCGCCTGCGCCACCCGGAGCTCGGCCTCGCTCGGCACCTCGTCGTCGGCGAACGGCAGCGAGAGCCGCTCGAGCTCCTCGACCAGCTCGGGCGCGAGCCCGTCTTCCAGTTCCTTGATCGAGCTCTTGTGGATCTCCTTGAGCCTGGCCCGGCTCTTCTCGTCCAGCGGCGCCGCCTTGACCTCGTCCAGCAGCTGCCTGATCATGCTGCCCACCCGCATCACCTTGGCCGGCTGCTCGACCATCTCGGTCACGGGCCGCTCGCGGCCGGGGATGTCCGCCGGGTCGGCCTCCATCGCGACGCCGTCGGGGCCGACCACGACCACCCTGGCAGGCTGTTCGGGCTCGGAGTTCGTCTGGTCGCTCATGTGCCTAGTCTGTCCGAGCAGCCGCCGGTGCCCCACGCCAGGGCCGGCCACGGACCGCCGGTCAGGCCGCGAGCAGGATCTTGCCCACGTGCGCTCCGGTCTCCATCAGCCGGTGCGCTTCGGGCGCATCGGCCAGCGGCAGGACCCGGTCGATGACCGGCGCCACCCGCCCGGCGGATATCAGCGGCCAGACCTGCTCGCGGACCGCGGCCACGATCGCTGCCTTCTGCGCGGCGGGCCGGGATCGCAGCGCCGTGGCCTGCACGCTGGCCCGCTTGCGCAGCAGCACGCTGAGGTCGAGCTCCCCGCGGGCGCCGCCCTGCAACCCGATCACGACCAGGCGGCCGCCGGTGGCCAGGGCGGCCACGTTCTGCGCCAGGTAGACCGCGCCCATGATGTCCAGGATCACGTCGGCGCCGTGGCCGCCGGTGAAGTCGCTGACCGCCTCGACAAAGTCCTCGCTGGTGTAATCAATGGCCAGGTCGGCGCCCAGCTCCCGGCACCGGTCCAGCTTGGCGGGCGAGCCCGCCGTGCAGACCACCCGCGCGCCGTGCGCGTGAGCGAGCTGGATGGCCATCGTGCCGATGCCGCTGGCCCCGCCGTGCACCAGCAGCGTCTCCCCCGGGGCCAGCGCGGCCCGCGCGAACACGTTGG
>Ga0318554_10000720_pt1 | contig 12499 bp, 8 predicted proteins | sample GRESIP082b2f22_FD_203687 | JGI IMG/M metagenome (GOLD analysis project Ga0318554, IMG submission 203687) | Tropical soil microbial communities from Luquillo Experimental Forest, Puerto Rico - GRE.SIPMG.082b2f22 | ecosystem: Environmental > Terrestrial > Soil > Tropical forest > Bulk soil... | reverse complement strand
GTCAACGCCTGGGTGTGGCGCGGCTTCTCTGCCAGCCAGCGTCGCTCGTCCTCCTGGACGAGCCCGACGCCAACCTCGATCGCACCGGGATCGCCGTCATGGCCCGCCTGGTACGCGAGCTCGCCGAAGACAAGAGGGTCGCCCTGGTCGCGCACCACGACGATCTGCTCGAGGCCGCTGACCGGATCCTCGTGCTCGACGAAGGGCGCCTCGCCGGCGACGAAACGCCCCGGGCCCGGGTCGCTCCGTCACGGGCTGGCGCCGGCCCACTCCCTCGCTCCTGAGCCAGCGGCGGCGAGAACGCACAGCGCGCCTCGACCAACGGCCCGCCCGCAGTCGGAAGCGTAGACGATCCGCCTGGAATCAGCGGCCCACGCCGGCTCGACGCTGTTGCAGTCACCGTCGGTGACCCGTGCCTGACGACGCGTGGCGAGGTTCATGACCCAGAGCTGCCAGGCTCCCCTCTCCTCGCGGCTGTAAGCCAGCCATCTGCCGTCGGGCGACACCGCGGGATCCTTTGCCCGGTGCGCCGAGGTATCGACGGGCTCCGAGGATCCGGTCCTCGGGTCCAAGATGAAGAGCTTCGATCCTCCCCCCGCGGCCGAGGCGACGACGATGCGACCGTCGGGACCGAGCGCGAACCCCCTGACGTCGTGGCTGACGTCCAGCACTTCCGCGGTCGTGCCGCTCCGTCGATCCTTGATCCACAGGCTCCCCCGCCCGCGTTCCTCGCGGATGAACCCCAGCCATCGGCCATCCGGAGAGACCCCCGGCTGCTCCCCGGATTCCACCTCCGTCTGCCAGGCGGCCGCGGTCTCCGTACCGCCCCGAGCGTCGAAGCGGGCGATGCGTGACGTGAGCGACGCGATCTCGACCCATCCTTCGTCTGTCTCGGACGCGAGCGCGGGATGAAATACGTCCTCGCCGGTTCCGACGGGCCGAGCCCGGTCCCCGGGCGCCGCATCGAGCAGGTAGGCGGTGTCGCCCATCCGCGAGAAGTAGACCCAAGGCCCGGCGAGAGCGGGCTCGGCGGCCATCGGAGGCGGGTTCTCGACGGGCAAACGTGATCCGTAGCTCGCGGCCTGAGCCCGGACGTGACGGTAATTCCCGATCGCTGCGACGGCGACGACCGCAACGAACGTCGAGGCCCAGAGGGCCGGTCCCTTGAACGTCTTCGTCGTCCGGCCCACGAGAGCTCCGGCTGGCGCCGACGCCAAGATACGCAGGTAAACGACGAGGTAGACGATCGTGGCCCACAGGCGAGGCACCGCCAGCAGGCTGCGCCAGCCCCAAGGATCGGGCGGCAAGAAGCGATAGTAAGGCGCGGCGATGAAGGCGTGAAGCGCCACCACTCCGAAAGCCGCCCGACGTCGATCGGCCGCCAGCAGGTAGTCCACGAGGAGCACCGTCGACAGGATGATCGGACAAAGATGATACGTCGCCGGCAGCGTCGAGAGCACGAGCAGCATGAGCGTGAACGCTCCGAGCTCGACGCGCGCGCGCCCAGGTTCGGCAGGTTCGGATCGACGACCCCCCACGCACCAGAGCACCGCGAACAGGATGACCGCCTGCGTGGTCGCCGCGAGCACCGCATAGAGACCCGGCGCGTAGAGCGCCGGGTTCGGGTCGAGCTGCGGCTCGAACAGGAACAGCCTCCGGAGGAGCGCGGTCGACGAATTGTATTCGATCAAGTACGGATGGTTGCCCTCGCCCGCCAACGAGCGCGGCAACACCTCGAAGGCATACACGCGCCAGGCCTCAGCACCGAAGAGCGCGAGGCCCAGCGCCACCGCCGCGATCGTCGTCACCGCCAGCGCTGCGAGGGCCGCCCACCGGCGCTGGCGCAGCAAGTACAACCCGAAGATCGCGGGATAGATCTTGAGCACGGCCGCCACCCCGATCACGGCGCCGGACGACACGGAGCGGCCACGGACGATGAGCAACCATGCCGCGAGCGCCAGCAAGAACAGGATCAAGAGGTGCTGCTGGCCGAACAAGAAGTTCGTCCGCAAGGGAACGACGGTCAAGAACGTGATCAGCGCGATTCGGCGCAGCCGGAGCTGCGTGAGCTCCCTGAGCACGAGCACCGTGCCCGCGAGGAGCCCGAGATTCAGCACCAGCCAGACACGCTTCGCGCCGAGCGCCGACAGCCCCACCAGCGGTGTCACGAGCAGCGCCGAGAACGGGCTCAGCGGGCCGTAGCCGACGACGTTGCTGGTGAGGACGCCCGCGTGATCCTTCTGGCGCTGAAACCAAATCCAGTCGTAGACGCGCTCGAAGGGATAGCCGTCACGAAACAGCCTCCCCGCCACGTAGTAGTTTGGAAAATCGGTGTTGAGGCTCCCCCAGGCGGGAATGAAGGTCTTCCAGAAGAAGAGCGCGACCAGCAGGGCCAGGGCTGCCCATTCGAAACGTGCCACCTCCGCGTCTCGCAGCCTCACGCCTCACCATGCCCAGGTCCGCATGCGGCGCATCTTACGCGGCGATCATCAGAGAGGGTAGGATCGGCACCTTGGACCTCTGATGGCTGACGACCTGCGGACAACGATTCGGCGCTTCGTCGAGGACTATCGACGGGTCCGCCTCGAGGAAGGGTTTGCCTCCACCGACCCCGACTTCTGCCGGAGGCTCCCGTTCGTCGACACGACCGGCCGCAATCGAGGCATCTGGCGCCTGCGCGCGCTTCACTACCTCGTCGTGCGGGCCGGGATCGCCGCCCTGCCGCGCGTCGAGCGCATCCTCGATGTCGGGGCGGGCAACGGCTGGCTCGCCCGGCGCCTGGCCCGCTCGTATCGGGTCACGGCCCTCGACGTCGACGCCGCAGCCACGGGACTCGGCGGACTCAAGGACCCGCGGGTTGGGGCCCTGTGCGGCGACTTCGAGGCGCTGCCGCTCCGCAGCGGCAGCTTCGACGTCGCGGTGGCCGCCGCCGTGCTCCACTACGCGCTCGACCTCGGCCGCGCGCTCGCCGAGCTTGCCCGCGTCCTGCGCCCGGGCGGCGTCCTCGTCGTCGCCGATTCCCCCTTCTACGAGAGCGCCGGCGCCCTCGAACAGGCCTGGCAACGCACGCAGGTCCACTACCAGCGCGCGGGCGCCGGCCACCTGGCCGGCCGCTACCGCGGGCTCACGCGCGACGCGCTCGACGGAGCTGGCTTGTTCAGGTTCGTCACTCTGAGCCCGGGCCCCGGAACGCTGCGGAGCGCGTTCGCCCGCCTGCGCGGCCGCGAAGGCGGCGCGCGGATGCCGGTGCTGTTCGGCTGGAAACGCTGACGGCGACGGCGCTAGCCGTGCGTCATGCCGGAGACGGCGTCGTGGCTGCCGTCAGTGTTGTTGTTGTCGCTGCTGCACGCGATCGGGACGATGGCGATCGCGAGCGCGACGGCGACCAGGAGCAAGAAGTGGGACAGCTTTCGGGACATGGCTTCCCTCCGCAATGGCCTTAGTGAGGGTAACCATAGTCCATCTCACCGCCTCGTCCATAGGGAAGTTTCGCGATTTCACCGACGGCGAGGCTCTGCAATTTTGCCTACGCGACGCCTGCCGGTTTCTGCCGCGCGGGCGTGCGGGCCGTCTCACCCCGCAGGCGGGCGCTCCCCGATAGCCACGTGGGGAGCGCCAACAGGCCGCCCACATCACGGACGCGGGCGCGGTCGGCGCGCTGCGGGTGACGCACCAGCTCCCCCAGCGCGCGCAGCGCCCGCCGGGCCCGCAGCTCGGCGTGCACGGTGCGCGACAGCTGCTGGTAGAAGGTTTGCGAGAAGACCCCGGGGTGAAGCGGATCGAGGTCGTCGCTCTCGTCCCAGTTGCGCTTGTCGCCGAGGCGGGCCGAGACACGTTCATGGAACTTGGTCCCGGGGAGCGGGTAGCTGACCGAAACGCCGATGTCGTCGGGGGCCAGCTCACGGACCAGCTGGCGCGTCATTTCGATCTCGGCCCACCCCTCGCCCGGGTAACCGAACTGCAGGAAGAACCCGATGCGGATGCCGGACGCCCGCAGGCGGGCCGTCGCGCCGCGCACCTGCTCTAGGGTGATCCCCTTGTCCATCGCGTCGAGGACCGCCTGCGCGCCGGATTCCACTCCCATCCAGGCCTCGGCGCAGCCTGCGCGCCGGAGGGCCGCCACGTTGTCGGGGGTCATGAGGTCGGCCCGCGTCTGGCACAGGAACGGCATGGCGAGCCCCTCGGCGGCCACCTGGTCGGCGAACGGAAGCAGCCAGCGTGGCTTGAGCCCGAAGATGTCGTCACAGAACCAGAGCCGGTCGGGCGCGTAACGCGCGCGCAGGAGCCGCATCTCCTCGACGACGGACCCGGGCGAACGCAAATGGTACGTGTTCCCGTAGACAGGCTTCGCGCACCAGTTACAGAGATACGGGCAACCGCGCGTCGTGTTGACGTTGAGGGAAAAATAGCCATGACGGGCCCGCCAAAAGTCTCGATAGCGATCGACGTCCACCAGATCCCAGGCGGCGATCGGCAGCTGGTCGAGGTCCTTGATGAGCGGGCGCGGACCGGTCCGGCGCTGCATCCCGCGCTCGCGGAACACGAGCCCCGCGATCCCGGTCACGGCGGCGGCGCCGCCGCGCGCATCGTCGAGGGCGCCGAGGAGCTCGCCGAGCGTGACCTCCCCCTCCCCGACGATGACGAAGTCAGCCCCGGCCTCGAGGTAGACGCCGGGCGCGTCCGCGGCGTCGTGGCCGGACACGATCACGCGCGCGCCTGCGGCCCGGGACGCCCGCACCATCTCGAGCGCCGCCACCCGCATGCGGCCGAGGCACATCTTGGTGAACCAGTTGAACACGTCGTCGTAGATCACGACCGTGTCGGGACGCGCGCGGCCGAGCGCGGCGGCGAAGCCGCGGGTATCGTCGTCGAGCATCGGGTCGTAGAGCGTCACCTCGTGGCCGCGCGAGCGGGCGTAGGCGGCGGCCGTGATCGTCGCCAGCGGCGGGTAGGGCTTCCCGATCGCGTGCTGCTTGCGATCGAAGCGCAAGAGATGCCCGTGGGCGAAGAGGAGCCGTGCCATGCAACGCTCGCACGCCGAGTATACTGCCCGCGCGCCCCGAGGCCTCGGGGCGGGTCCCGAAACACGGGGGTCGGGTGATGCGCATGCAGGCAGCCACGTCCGCTCTGGAGATGGTCGCGCGCGCCGCGTTCATGCTGCTCGCCGCCTGCCTCCCGTTCGAGCTGGTGACACCGATCGCGCGCGTCGGCCCGCTGGCGCTGACCTCCGTCGAGCTCGCGCTCTACGTCGCGCTCGGGGCGGGCGCCGCCGCCCTGACGGCGCGGGCCCTCTCCGTCCCCTGCGGGGTCGCCGTCCGCCTCCCGCGGCTGACCGCGCTGGACGTCGCGGTCGGGGCCTTCGCCGTCGTGCTGCTGGTCTCGGCGGCGCGGGCGCCCTTGCTGCGCGGGACGGCGTTCAAATTCGCGCTGCGGACCATGGGCGGCATGGCGGTCTACTTCGTGGCGGCGCGGGTGCTCCGCCGGCGAGGGGCGGTGCTCGCCGTCGCAGGTTCCCTCACCGCCGGCGCCGTCGTCGCCGCGCTGCTGCTCGTCTGGGATCGCCACTCGCCAGCCGCGGCCGACGCCCTCCTTCCCTTTCACTTCGCCTTCGATGTGTTCGGCCTGCCGCGGGCGAGCGGCCCGTTCCAGTATCCGAACATCGCGGCCATGTACCTCGAGGCCGCGGTGCCCGTGGCGTTGGCGGTGGGCGCCGCGCTCGACGCCCGCCGGGGTGGCCATCGCGTCGCGATCGCCGCCGCCGCGATCGCGCTGCTGCTCGGGCGAAGCGTGTCGCTGACCGAGTCGCGCGCCGGCGTCATGACGGTCGGGGTCGTGCTGGCGGGCATGGCCCTCTTCGCCGGGCGGGCGCGCCCGACCGTGCGGCGGCAGGCGATCGCCGTCCTCACCGGGCTGATGATCCTGGCCGTCGCTGGCTCCTCGCTGTCGACCCTGCGCTTCAAGTTCTGGCTGGACCAAGTCTGGTACAAGAGCGCGATCCGACCGGCGCCGGGCGGCACCGGCGTGCCGGCCACGCTGGCGCCCGAGGAGCTGGCCGTGGTCGCGATCGAGGTGCGGAACCTGGGCGCGCGCGCCTGGCCGGCGACCGGCGCGCAGCCGATCAGGCTCAGTTACCACTGGCAGGAGGCGGAGACCGGCCGGACGGTGGTGTTCGACGGCCTGCGGACGCTGCTGCCGAGCGACGTGGCGCCAGGGGCCACGGCGCGCCTCGCCGCCCGCGTGCAGGCCCCGGATCGAGCGGGACGCTACCGCCTGCGCTTCGATCTGGTGCACGAAGGGGTGACCTGGTTCTCTCGGCGCGGGGACGCAGGCTACGACGCGGCGGTGGAGGTCGCCGAGACCGCCGACGCCCGACCGCCGCGGGTGGACGACGTGGTCGCGTCCGGATCGGAGGCCGCCGCCGCCGCCGACGGCGCCGCCCGGGAGGTGTCCCGACCGCGGCTCTGGCGGGGCGCGCTCGCCGCCTTCGAGGAGCACCCGCTCCTCGGCCTCGGCCCCGACAACTTCCGCCACGCCTACAACCGCTACGTGGGCCTCGCCGAGGGCGCCGCCTTCGATGATCGCCTGCACGCGAACAACTGGTTCTTCGAGACGCTCGCCACCCTCGGCCTCGCCGGCGTCGCCGCCCTCTTCGTCGTCGTCGGGCTGGTCTGGCGCAGCGCCCGGCGCGCGCTGACGCGCCACGAGCGCTCGTCGCCCGAGGGCCTGCTCGCCTTCGGCTTGTCGGCCGCCCTCTCCGCCTACGCGATCCACGGCCTCTTCGACTACTTCCTCGAATTCACGCCGACCTACGCCATGCTTTGGCTGCTCGCCGGCCTGCTCGCCGCCCTCGCGGAGGGCAGCGACCCCTCCCGGCGGGACTACTCACCCGTGGAACAATGAACCGGGATCGGTCGCTCGAACAGACGATCTTGCTCGAGGATCTGCTGGTGATCCTCGGAGCCCTCGTGCTCTCGCGCGGGGCGCACGCGATGTTCTGGCGGTGGATCCCCGGCCTCAAGCCGCCGACGGCGCTGACCGAATACGCGCACCTGTTGCTCGTCTTCCTGCCGACGTGGATCTTCGCCGCCGAGAAGCTCGGCATCCACCGCCTCCGGGTGCTCGGCGGCCAGCGGCTGGAGATCGTGCGCCGGGTGGTGCTGACGCAGGGGTGGGGCCTCGCCGCCATCGGCCTCATCCTCACCGCCGCGCAGACCGCGCTCAACCGATCGCTCATCGTCACCTTCCTCGCCTTCTCGACGGTGATGCTGCTCGTGGCCAAGGTCTTTCAGACGGCCTGGCTGCGGCGGTACCGCGGCCAGGCGCGCGCGCTGCTGGTCGGCGACGCCGCCGGCCTCCTCGGCACCGAGTTCACGCGCCTGCACGGGCGCCCCGTCGAGGCGTGGCCCGGGGACGACCCCGAGGCGCTGCGCGCCCACCTGCAAACGACGGCCGTCGACGAGGTGGTGCTCGTCGGCCGCTTCCCGACCACCAAGGTGCTCGCGTTCATCGAGGTCTGCGCGGAGGTGGGCCTGCCGGCGTTCATCCCCGTCGAGCAGCAGTCACTGTCGCTGCCGCCGCCCGACGTCGAGACCGTCGGCGCCAGCCACTACCTCGTCTACCAGCCGATCGAGGTCGACGCCCTGCCGCTGGCGGTCAAGGCGGTCCTCGATCGCCTGCTCGCCGGCGTGCTCATCGCCGCGCTCCTGCCCCTCATGGTGCTGGTGGCGATCGCCGTGCGGCTGTTCATCGGCCCGTCGGTGCTGTTCGTCCAGCAGCGCGGCGGGCTCTACGGCCGGCCGTTCCGGATGGGGAAGTTCCGCACCATGCGGCTCGGCGCCGAGCAGGAACGTCCGGCGCTCGAGGCGTTCAACGACTACGACGGGCCGCTGTTCAAGATGAAGAACGATCCGCGCGTCACCCGCTTCGGCCACCTCTTGCGCAAGAGCAGCCTCGACGAGCTGCCGCAGCTGTTCAGCGTCCTCCTCGGTCACATGAGCCTGGTCGGCCCCCGCCCGCTGCCGCTCGACGAGACCCGCGGCCTCACCGGGCGCTACCGCCGGCGGCTGTCGATGCGCCCGGGGCTCTCCTGCCTCTGGCAGGTGAGCGGCCGCAGCGATCTGTCGTTCGCGGAGCGGATGGCGCTGGACCTCGAGTACGTCGACCGCTGGAGCCTGGGCCTCGACCTCGCCATCCTCATGCGCACGCTGCCCGCGATCCTGAGCGGCCGCGGCGCGCGCTAACCGCCGGCTTCGACGGCGGACGCAGGCGTCACGGCCGCGACGCTGGGGCGCGCCTCCCGCCGCAGCACGCGGAGCGCGTAGAGACAGGAGGCGCCGAGAGCGGCCTCGGTGACCAGTGTCGCCAGCGCGCTCCCGACGGCGCCGAGCGGGCGCGCCAGCAGGAGGTTGGCGCCGAGGTTGACGAGCACCATCGCCCCGGCGAGCAGGACGTTGAGCGTGCCGCGATCGCGGGCCACGAAGAAGTGCAGGAGGCCGGCGTTCATGAACACGAGCGGGACGGAGAGGGCCAGCACGCGCAGGGCCGGGATCGTGCGCGCGAAGGCCGGCCCGTAGAGGTGGCGGATGAGCGGGCCGGAGATCGCGGCGACGAGCGCCGCGGCGGCGAGGCCGCCGCCGACGAGCAGCAGGGTGACCTGGCGCTCGAGGCGGACCAGGCGCTCCCCCGGCTCGGCGAAGGCGCGCGCGAGCTGGGGGAAGAGCGCGGTCAGGAGCAGGACCGGCGCCTGCCGGACCACCTCGACGAGCTGCCCGGCGGTTCGGTAGGCCCCCACCTCCGCGTCGGTGGAGAGGAGCTTGAGCAGGACGACGTCGCCGCGCGCGTAGAGCAACGAGAACACGCCGGCCAGCCAGAACGGCAGCGACTCGCGCAGCATCCGGCGCGCCAGCGCGCGGTCGCCGGGGCCGGCCCACGGGCCGTGGTGCGCGTAGCCGCGGTCGAGCACCAGGAAGCCGTAGAACGCACCGGCGAGCGTGCCGAGCAGGACGCCCGTGGCGAGCGCGGGGACGCCGGGCCCGGAAAGAGCCAGCGCCCCGAGGCCACCGATCGTGCTGCCGAAGGCGATGACGACGTTGACCTTCCCCTCGTCGTCGAGGCGCTCGTGGGCGCGGAACACGGCCCGCGCGTGGTCGAGGAAGGCGCGGGCCAGCGACGCGCCGCCGAGCGCGAGGACGGCCCAGCGGACGTCCGGCTGCGGGGTGGCGAGCGCGACGCCGAGCAACGCGAGCGCCACGACCGCCGTCGCGGCGAGGCGGAGCCGCAAGCCCGTGCCGAGCACCCCCGGGCCGGCCCCGGGATCGCGGGCCAGGGCGCGCGTGGTCCAGATGGTCAGGCCGAGGTCGGTCCCGAACGCGAGCAACACCGCCAGGCTGGCGGCGAACGAGAACCGCCCGTAGGCGGCCGGGCCGAGCAGCGGCCCCGCGACGAGCACGAGCGCGAGCTGCGCGCCACGCTCGATGGCCATCGAGGCGCCCTTGGCGGCCATGTTGAACAGCGCGCGGCGCGGCGCCGTGATGGCGCCAGCGCCAGCGGCAGCGCCAACGCCCGCAGCAGCGCCATCGCCCGCATCGGCCGGCCGCGAGGGAGGCTGGGCGGTGCTCACGCCGACGCGACCTCGCGCCCGGTGCGCCGTCCGCGGCGCGCCTCGACCTGCCCTTCCACGAAGGCGCCGAAGCGGCGCTCGAACTCGGCCTGGTCGAAGCGGAGCGCGGCCGCGCGGAGCCGCGCGGGATCGAAGCGCATCCCCTCGAGCCGCGTGATCGCCGCCCCGAGCGCCTCCGGCGTCGGCTCCGCGAACAGCGTGCCGGTCTCGGGCTCGCTCACCGAGTCGCGCGCCCCTCCCTCGGCGAAGGCGACAACCGGCCGCGCCGCGGCGAGCGCCTCGACGGGGACGATGCCGAAGTCGTCGACGGCCGGGTGGATGATCGCCTGCGCCGCGGCGTAGAGCCGGTCGAGCTCCGCGTCGCCGACGCGCCCGCGCAGCTCGACGTTGGGGCCGGCGAGCGCGGCCAGCCGCTCGCGCTCGGGTCCGTCGCCGACGACGACCAGGCGCGCCCGCCGGCCGGCGAAGGCGCGGACCGCGAGCTCGACGCGCTTGTAGGGGACCAGCGCCGAGACGCAGAGGTACGTCGGCTCGCCAGCGCCGGCGCCGGCGGGCGGGCGATCGGGAACGGACGCGAACCTGCGCGCGTCGACGGGCGGCTCGATGACCGTGGCCTCGCGGCCGTAGTAGCGGCGGATGCGATCGCGCGTGTAGCGGCTGTTGGCGACGAGGGCGTGCGGCCCCGCCGTGGAGGCGACGTCCCAGCGCCGCAGCCCGCGGGCTAGCAGATCGAAGGCCGCCCGCCCGAGGGCGCCGCCCGGCAGCGACGCGGCGTACGCCGCCTGCCCCTCCCAGACGTAGCGCATCGGGGAGTGGACGTAGGCGACGTGGAGCGCGCCAGGGGCGGCGCGGGCCCCCTTAGCCACGGCGACGCTGCTCGAGACGACGAGGTCGTAGCCCTCGAGGCGAAACGAGCGCACGGCGAGCGGGAACAGCGGCAAGAGCCAGCGGAACTCGGCGCGCCCGAGCGGCAGCGCGCGCGCCAGACGGTCGACGAACGACGGCGTCACCTCCCGGCCGGCGATCTCCGGCGAGACGCCGTCGCGGTCGAAGCGCAGCGTGAACAGCCGCGCCTGCGGGTAGAGGCGGCAGAGCGACTCCACGACGCGCTCGCCGCCGCGCATGGACACCAGCCAGTCGTGGACGATCGCCACGCGGAGGCGGGACATCCCTAGAGCCCCTCCCTGCGCCCGCGGAACATGCTAGGGCGCCTCCGCGCGCCCGAGGCGCCTGGCCGTCGCCCCGAGCGTCGCCTGCGCGACGGGCTCCCCGGCGTAGAGCTCGAGCGCGCGTCGGGCGTCGTCTGCGGCGCCGGCCGCGTCACCGGCAGCGAGGCGCCCTGCGCCGCGCAGCCCCCAGGCGTGCGGCGACCAGGGCTCGAGGGCCAAGGCCCGATCCGCGGCCTCGGTCGCCGCCGCGCCGTCGCCGAGCTTGAGCGCCGCCTGCGCGGTCCGCAGCCCGATCCAGAACCCGGCCCCCGCGGCGCCGGCGCCGTCGGCCCGCGCGAGCAGGCGCAGGGCCTCGGTGGCGCCGGCCTTCGTGTCGCGCGCGGCGAGCGCCCGCTCGGCCTGCCCCCGCCAGTACGAGGCGGCGAGCGCCCGCGATGCCCACAACGCCGCGCCGGCGACGACGAGCGCGCCGAGCGCGAGCGCGGGGGCGATCGCGCCCCAGCCCGGCGTCGACGGCCGGGACGCCGGCGACACGGCGGTGGGCGCGAGCGGGTGGGATGGACGCGGGTCCAGCGTGGCGAGGAATCCGAGCGCGACGCCGGAGAGCAACGTCGTGGCCGGCATCGCGAGCGGGAACGCGGTGAGGCCGCAGGTGAAGCCGGCGGCGAGGCTCGCGGCGGCGGCCGCCGCCGCGTCGGCCCGGGAGACGTCGGCGCCGCCGTCCGGGGGAACGCCCCGGCTGGCGCGCTGCCAGCGGAAGGCGGCGACGACGGCGGCGAGGTACACGGCCAGCAGCGCGGCGAGGCCGAACGGCCCGGTCTCGGCCAGCCGTTCGAGCAGCTCGTCGTGGGGGCGGCGCGGGATCACGCGCGCCGCCATCACGCCGTCGCGCGCGGCGCCCGGCTCGGCCTTGCGCGGGAACCAGATCGGGAAGTTGCCGGGGCCGATGCCGGTGAGCGGGCGCTCGGCGTAGAGCGCCAGCGTCCGACGCCAGAGCCCGACGCGGGTTCGCGCCACGGGCGACAGCGGATCCACCGCCTCCCGCATCACCTCCGCCCCCGGCTCGTACCGCTTGAAGTCGCGGGCGTCCAGCGGGCTCCAGCGCCCGGGGAGGAGCGCCGCGAGCAGCACCGCGCCCCCGAGCGGCACGAGCGCCAGCCACGCCGCCCGCGGCAGCGGCGGGCGCCGGACGGCGAACACGACAGCCACCCCCAGCGCGCCCCCCAACCAGGCGCCGCGCGTGCGGGTCACGGCCAGGTAGACGAGCTCGAGCACGAGCAGCGCGGCGACGGGCCACGCCGCGCGAGCGCGCGCCCCATCCGGCCCCGCGCCCGCCGGCCGGAAACGGAGCGCCGCGAGCGAGAACGGGATCGACATCGCCACCGCCTCGCCGGCCATGTTGCGGTTGCCGAACGTCGAGCCCGGCACGCTGATCACCGGCAAGGTGAAAGGAAGCAGGCGGAGGTGCTGCAAGAGGCCGAGCAGCGCGACCACCCCCGCGGACACGGCGATCGCGTCCGTGAGGCGCGACCGCCAGCGGGCGTCGGCCGCGGCCCGAGCCGCGCCCGCCGCGATCGCCAGCATGGCCACGAGCCGCGCGAGCTCGACGCCCGCGTACGGCGCACCGGGCGGCCCTCGTCCGATCGCGATCGCCGCCGCGAGGGTGCTCGTCACCAGGAGCGCCAGCAGCGCCGCCCGCGCGAACGGATCC
>Ga0318554_10000717_pt1 | contig 12509 bp, 10 predicted proteins | sample GRESIP082b2f22_FD_203687 | JGI IMG/M metagenome (GOLD analysis project Ga0318554, IMG submission 203687) | Tropical soil microbial communities from Luquillo Experimental Forest, Puerto Rico - GRE.SIPMG.082b2f22 | ecosystem: Environmental > Terrestrial > Soil > Tropical forest > Bulk soil... | reverse complement strand
CCGCCTGATCGTCCGGTACGCTAAGAGAGGCAGGATGCGTTTCGCCAGTCACAGAGACATCGCACGCGCTGTTGAACGGGGAGTTCGCCGGGCCGGTCTGCCCATCGCCTATTCCGCTGGTTTCACGCCGCACCCGAAGATCTCTTACGCTGGCGCTGCCCCCACCGGGACAGCGAGTGAGGCCGAGTACCTGGAGATCTCCCTCACCGAGACCTGCGCCGCGTCCGACGTACGGGACCGGCTCGACGCGGCCCTGCCGGACGGGATAGATGTGATCGACGTGATCGAGAGCCCGGCGTCGCTGGCCGGCCTACGGCTGGAGGCGTCGCAGTGGGAGGTCGTCCTCCCCGGCGTCCAGCCCGCGGCCGCGGCCACGGCCACCGCGGAATTTCTCGCCTGCGGCACCGTGGAAGTCGAGCGGCTCACCGCCAAGGGAAGCAGGCGGGTGGATGCCCGGGCGGCAGTGATCACCATCGAGACTGACCAGGCGGCCAGCCCGCAGGCCGCCGGGAATGCGGTACTTCGAATGGTTGTTCGGCATGTAATGCCTGCCGTACGGCCTGACGACATTCTGGCTGCGCTCCGCCAAGCCGGTCTCGCGCCGTCGTCGCCAGCCCTGGTGACCCGGCTGGCGCAAGGACCACTTCCGGCGGGGGCCGCCAGTGCCACCGCCGCTGCCGCCCGGCACATGCCGGGCGGCCAGGGGCACCCTGCTGGGCCGGCGATGCCGCCGCCCGGCCGGGGTGGCACACCTGATCACATGACAGAGGCAACGCGCCTCGGAACAGGGCCGGCCCTGGCAGCCGGGATGTTCCCGGCGGGCGCGTACGACGAGCTCCTGCGCGGAGCGGTGGATCCACCGAGGTCCGCCGCGCCCGGGAGCCTGACGGGAGACAACCCGCATGCTCGAGACCGAGCTGAACGATGGACAGTCCAGCGATGAGGGGCGCGCTGGCCCTCACTCACCGGAGATAACTTCACCCGCTGGCCAGGCGCCAGCGGCGGCCCCCTCCGGGGGCACGTCCCCGGCGGGGGATGACCCGGCCCCGGCCAAGGGGCGCCGCCGGGCACCCCGGCGCCCCGCTGCGGCCACGGCAAGCCCGGACAGCGCCGGCGCCATGGCGGCCGGCCACAGCCCCGAGCCGGCCTCAGCGGCCCACAGTGCGGCGGCCGGTGATACCCCGGAACCGGCGGCCCAGCCGGCCCGCGCGGCGGCGGCCGATGACAGCCCCAAGCCGGCCACCCGGACGGCCCGCGGCCGGTCCGGCACCCGTACCCGCCGGGCCGTCGCCGCCGGCGGCCAGGGCGACCCGGCGGCCGGCCCGGCCGACAACGGCGCAGCTGGCCCAGCCGCCGTCCGCTTCACCGGCCCGGCCGATGCGGCCGCACGCCCGGCGCCGGCCAGCGGCGAGGCCCCGGCGGCCGAGGGCGGCACCCGCTCGGCCATCCCGTCGGTGACCTTCCAGCCGCCCCAGGTCATCTTCCAGCCGCCGTCCGCCGGCGAGGCCGGCGAAGGCAGCCGGGAGCCCGCGACGGGTGGCGGCGGCCGGGCGGCGGGCCGGGCCGATGCGGGCAGCCAGGCCCAGGCCGGTGCCGAAGACGGCGAGCCGGGTGAGCCGGCCCGGCGCCGCCGGCGGCGGGGCAAGGGCGGGCAGGGCCAGCAGGCCGACGACGCCGACAGCCAGGATGCTGCGCCGTCCGGGCCGGAGCCCGCAGCCAAGACTGAGCCTGCCGGTGACGACACGGCCGAGGCCGCCGCCGGGGAAGGCGAGGCCGGTGCCAGCCGCCGGCGCCGCCGGCGCCGGCGGCGGAGCAGCTCGCCCGACGCCGACCAGGCCGGGCCGGACGAGCCAGCGAACACGGTGGTGCACGTGCGGGCGGGCCGGCCCGACGACACGCCTGGGGAAGTCCAGGCGGTGCGTGGTTCCACCCGGCTGGAGGCCAAGCGCCAGCGGCGCCGGGAAGGCCGCGACTCCGGCCGCCGCCGGCCGCCGGTCATCACCGAGTCCGAGTTCCTGGCCCGCCGGGAGGCGGTGGACCGGGTCATGGTGGTCCGCCAGCGGGGCGACCGCACCCAGATTGCCGTGCTCGAAGATGGCGTTCTGGTCGAGCACTACGTGGACAAGGCCAGCCACCAGTCGTTCGTGGGCAACGTGTACCTGGGCAAGGTACAGAACGTGCTGCCCTCGATGGAGGCCGCGTTCGTGGACATCGGCAAGGGGCGCAACGCGGTCCTGTACGCCGGTGAGGTGAACTTCGACGCCAGCGGGCTGGAAGGCGAATCCAAGCGGATCGAGTCCGCGCTCAAATCCGGCCAGTCCGTGCTGGTGCAGGTCACCAAGGACCCGGTCGGTCACAAGGGGGCGCGGCTGACCAGCCAGGTGAGCCTGCCCGGGCGCTACCTGGTGTACGTGCCCGGTGGCTCGATGATGGGGATCAGCCGCAAGCTGCCCGACTCCGAGCGCACCCGGCTCAAGCAGATCCTCAAGCAGGTGATGCCCGAGGGCGCGGGCGTGATCGTGCGAACCGCGGCCGAGGGCGCGTCGGAGGAGGAACTGGCGCACGACGTCGCCCGGCTGTCGGCGCAGTGGGAGAGCATCGAGCGCAAATCCCAGACCGGGAATGCGCCCGAGTTGCTCTACAGCGAGCCCGACCTGACCATCCGGGTGGTCAGGGACATCTTCAACGAGGACTTCAGCAAGCTGGTGGTGGCTGGCGACGACGGCTGGGACCTGGTGGATGAGTACGTCCGCTACGTGGCACCGCACCTGACCGACCGGCTCGACCACTGGGTGGCCGAGGATGACGTTTTCGCCGACTACCGGGTGGACGAGCAGCTAACCAAGGCGCTCGACCGCAAGGTGTGGCTGCCCAGCGGTGGCTCGCTGGTGATCGACAACACCGAGGCGATGACCGTGGTGGACGTCAACACCGGCAAGTTCACCGGCCAGGGCGGAAACCTGGAGGAGACGGTCACCCGCAACAACCTGGAAGCTGCCGAGGAGATCGTCCGGCAGCTGCGGCTGCGCGACGTCGGCGGGATCATCGTCATCGACTTCATCGACATGGTGCTGGAGAGCAACCGGGAACTGGTGCTGCGGCGGCTGCTGGAATGCCTGGCCCGGGACCGGACCAAGCACCAGGTGGCCGAGGTGACCTCGCTCGGGCTGGTGCAGATGACCCGCAAGCGGGTCGGCTCCGGGCTGCTGGAGGCCTTCTCCGAGCCCTGTGAATGCTGCAACGGGCGCGGGCTGATCATCTCGCTCGACCTGATCGAGCGCAACGGCGGCGGCCAGCGCGGCCGGGGCGGCAAAGACGCCCGGCCGGGCAGGGAAAACCGGCCCGGCAAGGAGGACACGAACGGCAAGCCTGGCAAGGGCAAGAGCGGGAAGTCCGGCAAGAACAGCAAACCGGCCAAGGACGGTGATCCGGCCAAGGACGGTGAGCCAGGCAAGGACGGCGAGCCGGGCAAGGACGGCAGCCAGCCCGGGATCGCCGCGGAGGCCGGGAACGGCCAAGCCGCGCCTGCGGCCACCGGGGGCGGCGGCCGGCGCCGGGCCGCTACCCGTCGGCAGGGCCCGCCGGAGATGTTCGCGCCGCCAGGCAGCGCACTGCCGGGCAGCCCGCCAGCTGCGAACCCGGCCGCCGGGCCAGCCGGGCCGGGCGACGGCGGTGAGACGGCCGGCGCCGGTGACACCGCGGAGCCAGAGCCGGGCGAAGCGGCGGCGGGCTGAGGGCAGCGCCAGGTCTGATAACCTTTCCCAGGATGGATCTGGGGGTAGGGGACCCTCATACGAGTCCCGTGCTCAGGCAGGCGAGCCCCTGAAGCAGCCCCACAAGGCAGAGAGAGAGTTCTCGGGTGTACGCGATCGTGCGCTGCGGTGGCAGGCAGGAGAAGGCGGCGGTGGACGACGTCCTGACCGTCGACACGCTGCCGGGCGAGGTAGGTTCCAGCGTGACGCTGCCCGCCGTCCTTGTGGTTGACGGCAGCAAGGTCATCAGCGATCCGGCCGAGGTGGGCCGCTACCAGGTCACCGCCGAGATCTTGGGCGCCATCGCCGGCCCCAAGATCAACATGATCCACTACCGGAACAAGACCGGTTACCGGCGCCGCCTGGGTCACCGTCAGCACTACACGCAGGTGAAGATCACCGGTATCTCGGCCGGCGGGGCAGGCGCGGCCAAGCGGAGCACGGCCAGGAGCAGCGCCAAGCCCGGCGCGGGCAAGGCCGCCGGCCAGCAGGCGCCCGCAGCGCGGGGCGGCGCGGCGAAGAGCAAGCCGGCCGCGGCGGGGAAGAAGGACTGACGATGGCACACAAGAAGGGCGCGTCGTCCAGCCGGAACGGCCGCGACTCGGCGGCTCAGCGGCTGGGCGTGAAGCGTTTCGGCGGCCAGCGGGTGAACGCCGGCGAGATCCTGGTCCGGCAGCGCGGCACCCACTTCCACCCCGGTCCCGGCGTCGGCCGGGGCGGGGATGACACACTGTTCGCCCTGGTGGGGGGCGTCGTGGCGTTCGGCAGCGTACGGGGCCGGCGGGCGGTCAGCGTCGTCGCCGAACCGCCGTCCGACGGCGCCTAAGGCGGTTCCGCGAGCAGTCGCAGGCTTAGGTCAGGGGCGGACCGCGAGGCGGTCCGCCCCTGACGCATCTGGCGCCGGCCCGGCGCCAGCATCAGGACAGCCAGGAGGAAGGCAGCAGTGGCCGAGTTCGCCGACCAGGCCACCCTGCGGGTGAAAGCGGGGGACGGCGGTAATGGCTGCGCCTCGATTCACCGGGAGAAGTTCAAGCCGCTCGGCGGCCCGGACGGCGGCAACGGCGGCCGCGGCGGCGACGTGATCCTTGAGGTCGACCCGGGCGCAGCCACCCTGCTCGACTTCCACCGGCGGCCGGTCCGCCGGGCCGGCCGTGGCAAGCAGGGGTCGGGCTCGAACCGTAACGGCGCCGACGGCGCCGATCTGGTGGTCCGGGTGCCGGACGGGACCGTGGTCAAGGCCGCCGACGGTGAAGTGCTGGCCGACCTGGTCGGGGCCGGCACCAGGTTTGTCGCCGCCCGTGGCGGCCGGGGCGGGCTGGGCAACGCGGCACTGGCCTCCCCGCGGCGCAAGGCGCCCGGGTTCGCGCTGCGCGGCGAGCCGGGCGCCGAGCACACGCTGGTACTGGAACTGAAGACAGTCGCCGACGCCGGCCTGGTTGGCTTCCCCAACGCCGGGAAGTCCTCGCTGATCGCGGCCATGTCCGCGGCCCGCCCCAAGATCGGCGACTACCCCTTCACCACGCTCACCCCGCACCTGGGCGTCGTTGAGGCGGGCCAGACGCAGTTCGTAGTGGCGGACGTGCCCGGGCTCATCCCCGGCGCCAGCCGCGGCAAGGGCCTCGGGCTGGACTTCCTCCGGCACGTGGAACGGTGCGATGTGCTGGTGCACGTGCTGGACTGCGCAGCGGGCCCGGCCGGGGAACCGGGCCGCGACCCGGTCGCCGACCTGGACGTGATCGAGGCGGAGCTGGCCGCCTATGCCGACCTCACCGGGGCCGGCCTGGCGGGCCGGCCCCGGCTGGTCGCGCTGAACAAGATCGACGTGCCCGCCGCCCGGGAGGTGGCGGAGCGCGCAGAGGCAGAACTCACCGGCCGCGGGCTCACCGTCTGCCAGGTGTCGGCGGCCAGCCATGAGGGCGTGCGGGAGCTTGGTTTCCTGATCGGGGACGTGGTGACGAGAGCTCGGGCGGCGGCACCGCCGCCCGAGCCGACCCGGCAGGTGATCCGCCCCGCTCCGGCGGGCGGTCCCGAATTCGAGGTGGTCGCGCTGGGCGGCAACAGCTTCGCGGTCCGGGGTGACAAGCCACGCCGGTGGGTCCTGCAGACCGACTTCGGCAACGAGGAGGCGGTCGGGTTCCTGGCCGACCGGCTGGCCCGGCTCGGGGTGGAGCAGGCCCTCACCCAGGCTGGTGCCACCGCGGGTGCCGAGGTGATGATCGGGGATGGCCAGGACGCGGTCGTGTTCGACTGGGACCCGGACATCCCGGCCGGCACGCCGCACGGCTTCGGCCCCCGCGGCACCGACCGCCGCCTGGCGCGATGAGCCGCGCACCGGCGGGCCACGGAGGCGGCCGGTACGGGCCGCGATTGCAGCCCGAATCGGCCGTCCCTGCGAGCCTGGCGGAGCGGGCTGCCATCGCGAGCGCGGGGCGGGTGGTCGTCAAGATTGGGTCGTCGTCGCTGACCACTGCGGCAGGCACGATCGACGACGCCCGGATTGCACAGCTCACCGAGGTTCTGGTCGGCCGGGTGCGGGACGGGGGCCAGGTGGTGCTCGTCTCCTCCGGTGCGATCGCGTCCGGGCTGGCGCCGCTCCGGCTGCCCCGCCGGCCGGGGGACCTGGCCACCCAGCAGGCGGCGGCCAGCGTCGGGCAGGGGCTGCTGATGGCCAGGTATTCGGCCGCCTTCGCGGCCCGCGGCGTGCAGGCCGGGCAGATCCTGCTCACCGCCGACGACCTGATGCGCCGCGCCCACTACCGCAACGCCCAGCGCACCCTGAACCGGCTGCTGGAACTGGGCATCCTGCCGGTGGTGAACGAGAACGACACCGTCGCCACCGACGAGATCCGGTTCGGTGACAACGACCGGCTGGCCGCGCTGGTCGCGCACGTGATCCGGGCCGGCGCGCTGATCCTGCTGTCCGACGTGGACGGGCTGCACGACAAGGACCCGCGCAAGCCGGGTGCCCGCCGGATCGACCGGGTGAACAGCCAGGCTGACCTGGCCGGGGTCACCCTCGGCCGGGCCCGCTCTGGCACCGGCGGCATGGTCACCAAGGTGGACGCGGCCATGATCGCGACCGAGGCCGGCATACCGACCGTGGTGGCCAGCGCGGATCAGGCGGCCGCCGCGCTGGCCGGGGAACGGGCCGGCACGTATTTCACCGCGCACGGCCGACGGCCGGCCACCCGGCAGCTGTGGCTCGCCCACGCGGCCGCTGCCCGGGGGAGACTCATGCTGGACGCCGGTGCCGTCCGGGCGGTGGTGGCCGGCCGCGCCTCGCTGCTGCCCGCCGGGATCATCGCGGTCGAGGGGGAGTTCGACGCTGGCGACCCGGTCGACCTGTGCGACGCGGGCGGCCAGGTGATCGCCCGCGGGCTGGTCAACTACGACGCGGCGGAGGTCCCGGCGCTGATGGGCCGGGACACCCGGTCACTGGCCGCCGAACTGGGCCCCGAGTACGAGCGGGAAGTCGTGCACCGCGACGACCTGGTGGTACTGGCGCGGGTGGAGTAGGGCGGGCCTGCCCGGGCTACCGGCGCGGATCAGGACTCGTCGCCGCCGTCCGTGCCACCGCCGTCCGTGCCGCCGCCGTCCGTGCCGCCGCCGTCCGTGCCGCCGTTGCCTGTGCCACTGCTGCCGGCGCTGCCGCCGGGCTCGCGGCGGCCAAAGACCCCGGCGAACAGCTGTGACCCGGCGCCAGCCGCGGTTTCCGCGAAACCCCGGAACAGCCCCACCAGCGGATCGGCGGACCGGTTCCACGAGTCCTGGTAGGAGCGGGCGGCCGACTTGAACTCCTCACCCACCGAGGCCTGCGGGTCGTCTTCCCGGCGCGGGTAGCGGCCCGCCAGGATGTCGAGGTACTCGCCCTCGGCCACCCACCGGTCCAGCTCGGCGAACCGGATCACTGCGAACGGGTGCGTGTTCCCCTGCAACTGGAGCAGCTTCAGCAGCCCTTCCCGGACATCCGGGACGGCGTCGTACTCGCGCGCCTGCTGGTGGAACGCGTCGTGGCTGAACTCCGATATCTTGTTGCCGCCGGCCAGCTTCATCAGCGCCCGCCGGCCCGCCGCCGGATCCTGCCCGGCGAGCACGCCCGCTCGGTCGCAGGACAGCTCCGACTTGCGGTACCACTCCTCCAGCGCGGCGATGATCACCCGCAGGCTGATGTAACCGATCGCGAACCAGGCCAGCCGGGCGGCCAGCCGGGTCAGGTGGAACAGCATGGTCCGGTAGACGGCATGCCCGGACAGCACATGCCCCAGCTCGTGCCCGATCACCCAGCGCATTTCCTCGCTGTCCGACAGATCCACCAGCCCGGTGCTGATCACGACGAACGGCTTGTCCGAGCCGAGGGTCATTGCCATCGGCACCGGGTCCTGGTAGATGAACAGCTCAGGCACCGCTGGCAGGTCCAGCACCGCCGAGCCATCCAGGATGAGTTCGTGCAGGTGCGGGAACTGCTCGGTAGACGCCCGGACTGAACTGGCCAGGAAGAGCAGCCGCAGGCTACGGTCGCTGAACAGGCTGGCCAGCCGGCGCAGCAGCACGTCGAAGCCGGTGAGCTTGCGCATGGCCACCAGTGCCGACCGGTCGGCAGGGTGTTCATACGCCCGGGAACTGATCCCGGGCAGGCGTACCCGGGCGCGATCCGGCGGAGTCGTCATGCTGTCATGTTAGGCGCATTCGGGCGAGGGGTGAGTGGCATGTTCGAGCCGGAACTGGAGGCCATGCCGGAGAGCCAGCGGGCCGGGCTCCAGCTGGAACGGCTGCGCGGGCTGGTCGACCGGCTGCTGGCGAACGGCGGTGTGCAGGCGGAGCGGCTCGCCCAGGCCGGCCTCAGCGGCGGGCCGGACATCACCTCCCTGGACGACCTGCCCGCCCTGCCCCTGACGGAGAAACGTGATCTGTGGGATGCATATCCGTTCGGCATGACGGGTGTCCCGCTGGCGGACGTGGTGGCCGTGCACGGTTCCAGCGGCACCGGTGGCCGCCCCAGCCTGGTCGGCTATACCCGGGCGGATCTGGCGGTGTGGGCGCAGATGTGCGCGCGGGCGCTGGCGGCGGCGGGCGCCACCCGGGCCAGCATCGTGCACAACGCCTACGGCTACGGGCTGTTCACCGGCGGCATCGGCTTTCACCAGGGAGCGGTCGAACTGGGCGCGACCGTGGTGCCGGTCTCTGGCGGGCTGACCCCGCGCCAGGTCACGCTGATCCGGGACCTGCGGCCGGACATCCTGTGCTGCACCCCCTCGTACGCGGTCCGGCTAGGGGAGGCGCTAGCCGAGGCCGGGCTGCGGCCGGGAGAGGGGCTGGCGCTGAAGGCGGGGCTGTTCGGCGCCGAGCCGTGGTCCCACGAGCTGCGCGCCCGGCTGGAGGACCTGCTCGGGCTGCGCGCGCTGGACATCTACGGCCTGTCCGAGGTGATCGGCCCCGGCGTGTCCTGCGAATGCATCGAGGAGGCGGACGGGCTGCACGTCAACGAGGACCACTTCCTGGTGGAGGCCATCGGCGAGGACGGCCAGCCGGTCCCGGACGGCACGGCGGGTGAGCTGGTGTTCAGCACCCTCACCCGGGAGGCGCAGCCGCTGCTGCGGTACCGGACCCAGGACGTGGCGTCACTCCGGCGCGGCCCGTGCGGCTGCGGCCGGACACTGGTGAAGATGAGCAAGATCACCGGACGGCGGGACGACATGCTGGTGCTGCGTGGCGTGAACGTGTACCCCAGCGAGGTGGAGCGGGTGCTGCTCGGCCACCCGGCGATCGGGCCCGACTACCTGCTGGTGCTGGACGAGCGGCGGGCTGGCGGGTCGCTCCTCATCGCCTGCTGTGAATACCTGACACCGGGCGGCGCCGGCTCACCTGACCGGGCGGCTGGGCCGGGCCTGCCCACCGAGCACGACCTGGAATCGCGGCTGCAGGTCGAGCTGGCGGTGCGCGTCCAGGTCCGGGTGCTGCCGCCAGGCACGCTGCCGCGCACCGAGGCCGGCAAGGCGGTGCGGCTGGCCCGGTGGCGGGAAGGGCCACCGCCGGTGCCCGGCCTGGAGTGAGGGCCACCTGCGCGGTGGCTGGCGTGCGGCCGCCGGCGCGGGCCGGTCAGCCGGTCGGGTTCCGCGGGCCGCGGGATGCGGATCGGTAAAGTCTGCGCATGGGGCGTGTGCAGCGGCTCGGCGTGATGGGCGGCACCTTTGACCCGATCCACCACGGCCACCTGGTGGCGGCCAGCGAGGTGGGCCACTTCTTCGGGCTGGACGAGGTCGTGTTCGTGCCCACCGGGCAGCCGTGGCAGAAGGAAGACCGGCAGGTGTCGCCGTCGGAGGACCGCTACCTGATGACGGTCATCGCGACCGCGTCCAACCCCCGGTTCTCGGTCAGCCGGATCGACATCGACCGGGGCGGCCCGACGTACACCATTGACACGTTGCGCGACCTGCGGGCCGAGCGCGGGGACGAGGCGGAGCTTTTCTTCATCACCGGCGCCGACGCGCTGGCCAGGATGATGTCCTGGCAGGACGTGAACGAGCTGTTCGCGCTGGCGCACTTCGTCGGCTGCACCCGGCCAGGGCACCGGCTGACCGGGGACGGGCTGCCCGAGGACAAGATCAGCCTGATCGAGATCCCGGCACTGGCGATCTCCTCGACCGGCTGCCGGGCCCGGGTCGCGGCCGGCGAGCCGATCTGGTACCTGGTTCCCGACGGCGTGGTGCAGTACATCGCCAAGCGTGACTTGTACCGGAAACAGGGGGGATGACCAGCCCGTATGTCAGCCCTCCTCGACCTCAGGGCACACAGAGGGCACATCAGCAAACGCTGCCTCGCCCGCTTGACGGGCGCGGTCGTCGGCGGCTCACGTCGTGGGATGCTTAGCCGGCTGAGGGTGACAAGGAGGGGATATGAAAGGCCGGGCGGCTCTTGCTGCTGTGATCGTGCTCGCCGCGGGCTGGCCGCGTGCTCATCATCGAGCAGCGGCGGCAGCGCTGCGGCGGGCTCCGCTAAGCCCAGCGCGTCGGCGTCGGGTACGGAGACGATCTACGGCAAGCTCACCGGTCCGGCCGTGACCACCAGCTCGACGTTCCATCTGGTGTTTACCGGGCCGGTCGCCACCACGTCCAGCACCGTGCTGAGCAGCGTGGCGACGAAGGGCGAATCGTTCACGTTCAAGACTTCAGCGGGCGACCTGGCCATCATCTTCGACGCCACAGGTGTACCTACGGGTACCCTCTTGTCCACCCAGACCTGCCGGGCCGTGATCACCGAGACGTTGCCCTTCACGGTGGACGGCGCCAAGAGCACCGGCAAGTTCGCCGGCGCGCCCGGCACCGGCAGGGCAGCACTCAGGGTCTCCGGGGATCTGACCAAGTTCAGCAGCGGCAAGTGCGACGAGCGCCAGTCCGGCGCGCCGTTCATCCCCAGGACAGCTGTCGGCACGTTCACGGCCACGATCAAGCTGACCGTCAGGAAGTAGTTGCCTGCCCGATCTTCGACCGGCAAACGCAGGCTGAATCGGCACTAGGTTGAAAGCGGGGAGGCTATGGCCCGTTCGGTTCTGCCGCCGATTGTGTGGGATGCCTCGTGCGGGCACCGTAACGAGGTCCGCAGCGACTGGGGTGGATTCGCTGTTGGCTGCAAGGCGTGCGGCGCTCGGATGTGGTGCCCGAAGCGGAAACCCCCACGCACCGTGCGTGAGCCGCCCGGGAGAGTGAATATGCAGGAGCTAGTTGGGTGGGGCTGGAAATGCGACCCTTCGAATCCCTTGGCTGGCAGGCACTGACCGCAACGGCGGTCAGCTGAGGGAGACCAGGGCGCTGACGGTCAGGTAGGCGCCCAGGATCAGGGCGGTGTAGGCGATGAGCTGCCGCGTGTGGCCGACCAGCCAGGCCTGCGAGTGCTCGAGCGCCGCCTTGGTGGCTGCGGGCCGCAGTTGCAAGAACGCGAACGGGATGATGATCAGCAAGAACTCGATGACGACGAACAGGACGACGCCAACAACCTGGTTCGCGGTGGAGGCGTTGCTGGTGACCAGGATGTTCAGCCCGGCGAGGTAGGCGGCGCCGGGAATGCCACACACCGCGCCCACCAGCGTGGCCAGGCCCAGCCGGGGCTCGGCCAGCAACCGGGACCAGCCGTCCTTCCTGTCCTTCTGCGGCTTTCCTGGCTGGTTACCTCCGGCCAGGGCCGCTACCTTGTGCCGGGCGTGCAGGCGGCCGGTCGCCACTAGGGCGCCGACCACCAGCAGGAGCAGGCCGAGGGCCAGGTCGACGCGCGCGCTCACCGCTTTTTCTGCATCGATGGCATCGAGGTGGAAGACCAGCACGTCCAGCAGGCCGATCGTGATGCCCACAGTCAGGCCACCCACCAGCAGGCATACGAACATCGCCCGCGGCCGCCGGTTCTGGATCAGCAGCAAGTCGGTGGCCAGCAGCTTGGGGTTCAGCGCCGCGAGGAACGCCAGGGCGAAGAAATCGGCGTTCATCGCCGGTCAGCCAGCATCGGTCACCGTCCCGGCCGGTGGTGTTTCCTGGTCGGCAACATGGTGAACGGATCCACCCGCGTTGTCCGCGGCAGTTTCCCCCCCATCACGCTGCCGGTCAGGCAATCCGGTCAGGTAGGAGGGACGGTGACCGTGGCCGATGGCCCGCCCGCCCGCGGCTGCGACCCGCCTCCGTGGAGCTGACGCGACAAGCACCGGCCCACCACTAGCGTTCAGGCCCGGGGGGGTGGTGCTGAATCGCCGCCCTGAGCGTGCCTGTGACATGG